>Ga0208904_1000241_pt1 | contig 47927 bp, 36 predicted proteins | sample AntAceMetag02UKB_FD_184774 | JGI IMG/M metagenome (GOLD analysis project Ga0208904, IMG submission 184774) | Saline lake microbial communities from Ace Lake, Antarctica - Antarctic Ace Lake Metagenome 02UKB (SPAdes) (version 2) | ecosystem: Environmental > Aquatic > Non-marine Saline and...
GCCCATCTCACCATAAACATAATATTTAAACAGTAATTATTTTCTGCGTTTTACGTAATGTTCTGAATCTCCCCACTCCCCATAAGCTACATCATTGGAAACTGAGGCAATACGTTGTTCAACACAACGTTTGCAGTCTTCAGGGTTTTCATCGGTACAAGGTTTGTCCTCGTATAGTTTATAATCACCTCGTACCAAGCAAGGCGTAATGTTGGGCATAAATACATTGGCACCGACCGCAATGGCCTGTTCCCTGCCCTGAGGATGAATAGATTGCATTGCCGTAGAGGCTGCAATATTGATATCTTTCATCATAATGCGCAGAAGTGCGATCATCTTGAGTGAAAGATCAAATCTTTCTTCCTTGGGAAGTAATTCATCTTTGTACTGATATAATGGAGTATCATGATGTTCAAGATAAGGCCCCATTCCCACCATATCAATATCTATGCTCTGCATCCATAACAGATCATTTGCCAGATCTTCATGGGTTTGAAATGGTACCCCGATCATTACGCCGGTCCCTGTTTGATATCCAGCCGTCCGGAGATCTTTCAGTGCTTGTAAGCGTCGCTCATAAGAATGTAGTTCATCATGGGGATGAAGCTTCATGTATAATTCTCTATTGGACGCCTCAATGCGCAAAAGGTATCTATCAGCACCTGCTTTAAACCATTCTTTGTAAATTTCTAAATCTTGTTCACCACAAGAAAGTGTCACTCGCAATTTGCCATCCGACATATCTTTTATCTGTTCAAGCAAACGCGTTATACGGGTCGTGAATTTCTTGCTTTCCAATTCACCCGATTGCATAACAATAGAGCCATAGTTTTGTTTGTAGGCATAGTAAGCAGCATTTAGAATTTCTTCATCTGTAAGATTATATCTCTTAACCTTGGAATTGGATCGTCTGATTCCACAGTAATAACAATCTTTACCACAAATATTCGAAAATTCGATCAAGCCGCGTAAATAGACTTTATTTTGAACAAAATGCTCTTTTATTTTAGCAGCATATTCAAAGAGCTCCTGACGATCCTGCCCTTGGGTCTTAAGAAGCGCGACAATGTCTTGTTGAGTAAGTTTTGATTTATCTAATATATTTTTGATCATAAAAAGCCTTAATTTTATCGGACATAATACAATTATTTCGTCATTTTACCAAAATAAATCAAGCGAATATACTGTGTAGCAAGTAATCTTTTAATTTATCTTCTTGTTAGTTTACTATTATAATTGCGGAAAATATTCAAGCAAAAACATGGCCTAAACAATATAGTGAATATTTTTCTATCAACTGTTTATTTATTAAAAATATAAGCCCTTTTTTCAGTAATATAGTTTGCTATCATTATATCCTTACTATACATTTTAAGTTATTTTGAAAGTTCTCTTAATCTCCAATCATTAATAGGAAAAATAAATGATCTATAATAACATACTTCAAACAATTGGTCAAACACCACTTGTAAGGATTAATAAGCTTAATCCAAATCCAAATGTTAATCTATATGCCAAATTAGAGGGATTCAATCCTACCGGTAGTATTAAAGATAGAATAGCTCTAAGAATGATCCAACAAGCAGAAGCAGAAGGATGCATAAAACCTAATCAAATTATTCTTGAGGCAACATCAGGGAATACGGGTATTGCCCTAGCGATGATCGGAGCTGTTAAGGGTTATCCCGTTACGATCGTTATGAGCGAAACTGTATCTATTGAACGTAGACGTATTATAACGGCATTTGGTGCAAACATTATTTTAACGAACGCAAATGAAGGGACTGATGGTGCCATAAGGCGGGTACGTAAAATGGTAGAAGCAGAACCTAATAAATACTTCCATCCAGATCAGTTTTCTAATGAATACAATAAATTAGTCCATTATAAAGTAACTGCCGAAGAAATATGGCAGCAGACCGGCGGTATGATCACTCACTTGGTTTCCAGTATTGGTACATCAGGAACTATAATGGGACTAAGTAAAGCTCTTAAAGAAAATAATCCAAAAATTAATATTATTTGTGCTCATCCTGTAAAAGGTCATTATATCCAAGGCTTGAAAAATATGGACGAGGCAATTGTCCCCCAAATTTATAAGCCTAAAAAAATTGATCTCCAAATTGATGTAGAAAGTGAAATTGCTTTTGACATGACACGACGAATCGTTAAAGAAGAGGGTATTTTTGTGGGTATGAGCTCTGGTGCAGCAATGTTTGCAGCCTTAGAGGCAATTAAAGATATTGAAAAAGGATGTATGGTGGTTATTTTTCCGGATAGAGGAGAAAAATATTTAAGTACCAAATTATTTCAAAATTAAACCATTTATTTATCGAGGAATTAATGACAAAATCAACATGGACAATCAACAATATACCAAGCCTAAATGGAAAAACCATTATTGTAACCGGTGCAAATAGTGGAATTGGTTATGAAGCTACCAAAGAATTTTCACGCAAGGGTGCTACAGTTATTATGGCCTGTAGAAATATGGAAAAAGCAGCAAAAGCCCTTAGCGAAATCAAAAATGAGATCCCGAACGCAGTGGCTGAGATCATGGAGTTGGATGTCTCCAGTCTGAAGTCAGTTCAACTCTTTGCTCAAGATTTTAAAGCAAAATACAATAAATTAGATATCCTTTTAAACAACGCAGGGATCATGATGCTCCCTTACGGTAAAACCGTCGATGCTTATGAATTACAATTTGCGACAAACCATTTGGGACATTTTGCTCTTACCGGTAAACTGATCGATCTTCTGATCTCAACACCCGGATCCCGAGTTGTAAATGTTAGCAGCATGGCTCATATGATGGGTAATATGAACTTTAATGATATGATGTTTGAAAATGGAAAGGGCTATACGCCAAGCAAGGCTTATGGACGTTCAAAATTATCAAATCTCTTATTTACCTATGAGCTTCAACGACGTTTTGAAGCAATGAATGCCGATACAATTGCTGTTGCGGCTCACCCCGGTGTATCTTTAACTAATCTTGGTCGTCATATTGGTGATAAAGGATTCTTCTCTTTAATGTTTAAAAACATGTCTCAGACACCCGATATGGGTGCTTTACCTTCGATCAGGGCTTGTGTTGATCCGGATGTTCGCGGTGGACAATATTACGGGCCGGGTAATTTTATGAACATGACCGGCTACCCTGTTCTTGTAAGATCAAATAGTAGATCTCATAATAAAAAAGATGCTAGTAAACTATGGGAGCTTTCGGAAAAGCTCACCGGAGTAAGTTATTTATCGAAATAATTGATTGATTTTGTTAGAGGATATTTCTATCGGGTATGTCAATTCAATGTTTTTAACATGATCAATTGTCCCGCAAATTTTTCTTTTATTTGAGCAATCTCAGTAAGTATCCCCACGACCTCGAACCCCCATTATTCCAAAAGCTTTTGGCTTCGAGTATTGATATCCAGTAAAATTGCCAGTAAATGGGTAAAATTTTTGCTTCTAGCCATAATAATTGCTTGATCCAAGATCATATCACCCAATCCCCTACCTCGTGCATTTTCAGAGAGATAAAAAGACAATTCTGCTACACCGACTAAAGCGGCTCTCCCCGATCTCTAGGGTGAAAAATAAAAAAGTAGCCTATCATTTCATCAGATATTATTTACACAATTGTGTAAATTCCACATAATATTTTAGTAATTGACAGTTAGAATCTATATGAGATCGAGAATAAAGCCAATGTACTTATGTTAAAATTCCAATAATACCTATACTCCGTTTCATAGATATCATTTTCGTCAGAAGCCGTATAATTTTTTTCATAATCATATCGGGAATAAGAATAACATAATTTGGGAAGGAATTCTACTCCAAATACTATACGATCTTTAAGAATATAATTAAATCCCAGAACCAATTGCAAGCCGGGTGACCAAGTTTTGCTTTTACGGTAATATGTATAAGTTGTATCATAATCACGACTATCAATGAATGATGAATATGCGAATGTAAAATCCGCACCATAACGGAATTCAAAATTCTTATCTATTTCTTTTCTGATCTCCCTGCCAACGGCAAAGGCCAAACTGGCACCCAGATCATAATCACTAACTGACAAGGTGTCATTTCCCAAAATCATGGTTCCATTTTCTTCTATAGTATACTCACTCAAGCTAAGCGAACTTATCCTAATAAGGGATTGTTCATTTCCAAATTTCACAGTAAAATTGTATGTATTATACAAGGGTCTTGTTGTTGTCAAACCAATTTCAGTGATCTTCTTCGGTTCTTCAGCGAATAAGTTCATCGCAAATACAATGACAAGTAGAAAAAGCAGGGATTTTTTCATTGTTTTCTCCATTCATTAATTATTATAGCAAACAATATCAAACGAATATCTAATCTAATTACTTATTTTTCAAATATTTATTACTCATTATAGCCATTATCTATTAACATTATACTGTATATAACAATTTTTCTAATAATTTACAATTATTATTCCTTAAAAATTGTGTTGGCGATTTTTTATTCAGGTTTTTAAAACGGCAATTCATTACCAATATAACACCGAATACCTGCTTGCTCAAATATTGCTTTAGCAGATAATAAATCATCTTGACGGGGTCTCGGGAATTCACTCGCTTTATATGCTATACCTAGATGCTGATATTTCTCTCTTCCGTAGTGATGTAAAGGTAATATATTCAGTACCTTCCACTTCGTATCCAAGATAAGTGAAGCAAGCTCACTAAGATTCTCTTTGGAATTATTATAACCGGGAATAAGCGGCAAACGGAATACCAGTTCGCCTTTATAATTTTCATTTAATTTCCGAAGGTTAGAGATGATATGCTCATTTCCTGTTCCGGTCCCCATTAGATGCTGTTCCGGATTACTATGTTTAAGATCAAAAAATATGAGATCAAGATAATCAATAACCTGCTTAAAATGTTCCCAGGGCACATTTGCACACGTTTCAATGGCGGTATGGATGTAAGACTTATAACATATATCCAAGAAAGAACGGACGAAATCCAATTGCAATAGAGGTTCTCCCCCGGTCAATGTAATGCCTCCGTTTTCTCCCCAATATTGCCTGTCTCTTTGTATGATCCTGTATAGTTCATCGACAGAAATACTGCGACCGCTTAATTTTAAGGCATCCGTATAGCAAGTATCAATACAGTCATGTGTTATACAATTTTTACAAATATTCCTATCTATGAGAAGTTTCTCATCTATGAGTTGTATTGCTTTATGTAGGCATGCATTGATGCAATTTCCACACAGGATACATTTTGAAATGTAATATAGAGGAAGATTTGACGCGCTGATACCTTCCGGATTGGAGCACCAGAAACAATTGAGAGAACATCCTTTCATAAAGATCAGGGTTCTTGCACCGGGACCGTCATGAACGGAAAAACCTTGAATATCAAAGATATTACCTAAGATAGGACCCTTCATTTCCATGCAAAATCTTTACAGGTTAGGGCTTTCATATCAGGATAAGCTGTCACTTCATCCATGCATAAACCTAATTCTTCGTTCTGCATGGAGAAATGAGTGCAATATTTACATTTCGGCGCTTTTTCAAATTCGGAGCAAGCAGGGTCATCAGCAATAATTGATTCTTTTGTTCTTTTGCACATGCCTTTGAACACATCTGTTGCTAAATAATAAATGCAGTCTATATGTTTCATTGATATTTCTTTCGGTTTACTGGTTATAATTTATATTTCAGCGTATTCGGTGCGCGTTATAACTTCATCTTGTATCTGTTTACCCAATTCTACCCAATATTGCGTAAATCCGGCAACGCGTACCATCAGTCCCCTGTATTTATCGGGATGCATTTGGGCATCTTTCAGCATGCGTGAATCAACGACATTGAATTGAACATGAAATCCGCCCTTTCGCAAGTAAGCCCTGATCATATCCAAGAATTTACGTGCGCCTGTTCGACCTTCGATAACTGAAGGGTGGATCTTTAAATTTAATTGTGAGTTTTGCGATAATGCATGATTATAGCAAGTTGCTGAAGAGAACAGAGCATAAAGACCGTTTTTATCTGTTCCGGGATATGCCGATACCGAGCCATCCGCGAATGTGGTCCCGCTAAGCCTTCCATCCGGTGTTGCCAAGGTTACGGCCCCCATCGGTCCGTGGGTTGATACGGATATTTGGCATGGATACAAAGGTTCGTTATATAATGAAAAATAATTCTCACACATAGTCGTAAAATAATCTTGCCATGTTTTGAAAATATCATCGACATATTTATCGTCATTACCGAATTTCGGTGCATCCAGACATTGTTTATGGGTTTTAAGCCATTTGTTATTTGAGGATCTTGTTTCATGACCAAAATTTTCAACAATAGCTTCCTTCATTATATCCAGGGTGAAATTCTTATCTTCAAATACATTCTTTTTAAGTGAGGCGAGAGAGTTAACTAGATTTACACCACCACAAACTTCAACATTGAAGGTACGGTTATAGCGACTCCCTTTATGACTGATATCCTTCCCTGTTTCCAGACAATCCGGTTTTAGCATACTATTGATAATTGAGGGTGATATTTTGCCCCATATATCATGTTGAATATTATTGCATAAAGTCAATACTTTTACAGTTAAATCAAAGTAAGCCTTAAATGCTTTCCAAATTTCATTATATGAGTTCAATTTAAGGTCGTGAGGAGGATAAACACGCAGACCCGTCCTTTTGTCCAGACCATTGAATAAAACAGCCTCAAGGACCTTGGGCAATGAAATAAAGTGTACGCCCACACTGGTTGCCGGTGCCGATCCTCCGGGTATGTGATGCACAACTCCATTTACTTCAAGCGGCATCCAACTCCCGGCCGATGTTTCAAGACAACCGCCAATTGACCATGCCCGGACTTCTTCGATATCCATTCCCTCTTTTTTGAAATTATTCAAGAGAAAGTCCATAGCGACCCTATTATTTACCCATGCGGGATAACCGGTTCCGATCTTTGTACATTCAATACCTTTTAATAAAAATTCTTCCGGTAGTTTTTCATCATATAACAAACTGACGGTCGGTTGCGGTGTTGCACAGGTCATTGCCGATTCAAGCATGAGCATCTCAAGTTCATTCGCCGCACTCTCCCCTTCTTTCGTCAATCCGCCGATACAAAGGTTATTAAAGGTATTTCCGCTTAATACACCGCCCACAACCCCCATGGATGCAAAACAATCCAATTCCGTAAATTTCATGCGCATGCATTCAAGTAGTTCAAGCGTTTTCTCATTTGTCAGTAGACCCTTATCCATATCATGTTTCCAATAAGGATATAGAACTTGACCCAAACGACCCGGTGAAAGACCGGAGATGGCATCTTCATTCAATACGGCAATATGAAAGATCCATACCAATTGTAATGCATCATGAAAGCTTCGTGGCGAATGATCGCTCAGCCATTCCAAACGTTCCGCGATCTCTAAATATTCCGATTTTTGCTTGGTATCTTTTTCCAGAGAAGCCATCAATTTTGCTTCTTCCGCATAGTTCAATATCCAGCTTTGCAGTCCTTCTAGAATGGTATTCACAGCTGTATAAAAATATATCCTGTCCATTTCCGGATAGCCGGCGGTCTCCTTGATCTTTTCTTTGCAAATGTCCATTATTCCCTTAATGCCATATTGCAAGGGATAGTAATAATTCATGACTTCCCTGCCCTGCGGCAATGTATATCCAGAATCGAACATACAAATTACGGCACGCATGATCTCTTCTTTCTCTTTGTATCCCGGAACAAGCTGTTCGTATTTATGTCCGACATCATCGACGGATTTATTGAACCATTTTTTAGCAATATGAATAAGAATGGGCATTTCTTCTTTTCTCAATCCGAATTTCCCGGCAAGAGATAAGACATTCCCCACACTTTTTGTCACATTACCTCCACCCTGGCCCATTGTCGTGGCTTCATCAGCAGAGACTTTTCCGGCTTTCTTCGCTTCTTTATACATTTCCTCTTCCTTGGCCATAAAAAAGGCTTCCGATAGCCAGGGCATAGGATATGAACCACGAAGATGTGCGGTTTTTCCCATGACCAATAATTCCCCGGGGAAGATCGCAGGTGAAAGATGTTCAAATCCTGATTTTAATGCTTCTGCACGTCTAACGATAGGGATTTCACCTTCTAAAGCATCCCATTTTCGGCTATACCAGTAAGGAAATTCGACCGATGCTGATGATTTCGTTTCAAAATATAATTTTCTGATACGTTCAACTCTGGGAGATGGAGATTTTTTTACCTCTCTCGATTGTGGCTTACCTTCGGGTACAGCACCGTAATAATTGTAGCTTGTTTCATTGGCTGATGTCTTCTCAATATCCATTTTGATCACTTTTTTTTTGAAATTACAATGGTAACATTTTTTTCAAGTGTCATAATTTTACACTTGAAAAAAGCAGTATAACCATTTAATTAATAAATTTTGTTTACTCACTACTGTGCCTGATAAGATATTTCTTTAGTTATTTTTACTATGTATTAAGATTACAATATATTTTATAATTTGACAAGTGGAAATTCACCACGATCTTGAACGGATTTTAAGTATTTATCTATTTAATAAAAGATCAGAATAGGAATTGGCAATAAGGTCTTCTTCACTCACTCCAAATCGCTTTAAGTAACTTTCACACTGATCTTGCAAGCGCTCTTTTCCGATAGAACCATCTTCATCAATCGCTTCGATCTCAATAAATTCACCCAATCCGGCAACGGTATCGATGTGAAATTTGATATTGTCGATAAAATAGATCTCGCGTTTCTTTTCCACCACGACCAATACACCCAAAGCTTTCATCAGAATGCCCTTTAGATTGGAATCGGGATTAGATCTGTAGAGAAGCACATTCGATTGTTTCGGGCCTTCTTGATCGGGTCGGTCATAATGGATGAGATTATTCTCAATATTCCCTTCACGCAGCTTTAAACGACCGTGAGGCACTCGAAAATAGGTATCCGTCTGGTGATCCAGACCTTTGAAGTCCGCTCCCTCCCTTTTCAGGATATCGCGGATCGTATCTTGCTCGCTGCAGCGCGCTTTTATTTCGATGATGCTGATAGGCATAAGAGCTCCTTGGTAATTTGGATACGGTTTAATATATGAATTATTTTTTGTAATTGGTGGGATTATTGAGAATGTAGGTTTGGAAAAATTCAAGCTCATCAAAATTCCATAATATTTTATCATTAAAACGAGTTTGCCATGCGAAATCAATATTTATTTTGTGTGCCATTTTGGATACAATTGCCTTATAAGAGCCCACAATTGACGATAAATTTTGTTTCCCGGGATTTCTATATCGATAGTGACCGATATCTGATAAAGACCTTTTTAAATGATTGTTTGTAGAGACAAGGCAATGCCTTGTCTCTACATCATCTTTTTTATTAATTGTTATTATCCCATGAATATGATCCGGCATTACAACAAACCCATCCAATTTTACAAAATTAAAATGATTCGGAATTTCCTGCCAATACCTTTCTGCTAAAACACCAATATTGGATAATATCATTTTATTGTTTACGATTTTACCAAAATACGGTCTATTGAATTTTGTTTTTACTGTCACAAAATACCATCCATTCCATCCATAATCCCAATTTTGCAATCGGGAGGATTCAATGCGATATATGTTTAAATATTTTTTAGACATTTTATCTCATTTTATTACAATTTTATTGATAGAGACAAGGCAATGCCTTGTCTCTATGACATCAATTTTATATCATTAATAAATTATTTCCCACACCTAATTTTTCTTTGTGCCCCACATCACAAAATTACCCCCCATAACACAACAGGCTCCTATTGGAGCCTGTTGTTTATATCATTTAATTGATACTTATGAGTGCGCTTCTTCTCTTTCTTTCTGATGTTCAGCTACGACCTTGTCCTGAATTTCTTTCGGAACATATTCGTAATGTGAGAATTTCCGGCGATACTGACCGCGACCCTGTGAAATTGAACGCAAGATGTTGGCATATTTATATAAGTTCGCCAAAGGAACAGACGCTTTAATGATCTGGTTGTGACCATCGGAATCCATACCGAGGACTTTTCCACGACGGGAAGAAATATCGCCCATCACATCACCCATATAATCTTCTGGGATCTTGACTTCGATCTCATAAATGGGTTCAAGCAAGATAGGATCAGCCGCAGTAAAAGCTTCACGGAATGCCCCGCGTCCGGCGATCTGGAATGCGATATCTTTAGAATCGACGGGATGTTGTTTACCATCATAAAAAGCAACTAAAATGTCAATAACTTTAGAGCTGGTAAGAGGACCTTCAATCGTTGCCTGATTTACACCTTTTTCCACTGATGGGACAAAGGAACGATCCACATTCATACCGACCAATTCACTCTTAAATTCGATACCCTCGCCACGCGGTTTTGGTTCGATCCGAAGATAAACTTCACCAAACTGACCGGCACCACCGGACTGTTTCTTATGGCGATAATGACCTTGAGCCGTTTTGCGAACAGTTTCGCGATACGGGATCTTCGGTTCGATCTGAAGGATCTCAATATGATAACGATCTTCGATCTTCTTCAAACATACTTCAAGATGAGTTTCACCCTGACCGGAAACGATAGTTTGTTTCAATTCGGAATCAACTTGATAATAGAAACTGGGATCTTCAGCTCTTACCTGTGTAAGACCCACTCCGATCTTTTCATCATCACCTTTCGCAGAAGCTTCAACTGCTACACGAATAATGGGATCGGGAAATTTGATCGCATCATATTCTACCATTGATTTCGAATCACAAAGTGTGTTACAAGTATGTGTATCTTTTAATTTAACCGCTGTACCGATATCACCGGCCTGCAATTCATCAAGTTCAACACGATTTTTACCGTTCATGGTAAATACAGACCCAAAACGTTCAGTAACATTGGTTTGAACATTTTTCAGATCCTGCCCCGGTCTTAATGTACCGGTCATAACTTTAAAATAGGACATTTCACCAATATGTTGTTCATAAACGCTTTTATAAATGAAAAGACTGGTTGGTTCTGAAGCATCGACATTGCGCACAATTTCTTCAGTTGTATCGGCTTTTTTAGCTTTTACTTCAGATGCAGGCGCAGGTGCAAGATCAGCCAGAATTTCAGCCAAACGAGTTACACCAATATTTTTAGTGGAAGAAATACAAACCAGAGGATACAAAGTATTGGAAGCTATACCGCTTTTTAATCCTTTATTGATCTCTTCTATGTTCAATTCACCTTCTTCAAAATATTTTTCAAGCAAAGCATCATCAGATTCGGCTACAAGTTCAACAAGTTTTTCATAAAGCTCATCAACACGAGCCTGATATTCTGCGGGAATATCTTCTTCAGTGTAATTGCCTATATCATCAAAATTTAGTACTTTCTTTTTCAATATGTCTACAAGTGAATGTAATGCCGGACCTTCATTGATTGGAAATTGAATGGGAAAAACATGGTCGCCAAAGCGATTTTGCAGTGTTGCGACAATTTCGTCAAAATGTGTATGGTCTTTATCCAGCATTGTAACTGCAAAGAAAGGTGATACATTGTTCTTTTCAAGTGCATCCCATGCAAGTTCAGTACCAACTTCAATACCATTTGATGTAGCATCTACAGTAAGTACTGCAGAATCAACAACATAACTGACAGCAGTTAATTCACCGGCAAAATCTATATATCCCGGCGTATCCAATAAATTCAGTTTAATACCTTTTTGATCTACATGCATTAAAGATGCACGAAGTGATATCTGACGATCGATCTCTTCCTGAGAATAATCTGAAGTGGTAGTACCTTCCTGGACGGATCCAAGTCGGTTAATCGTCCCCGCATTCAGCAGGAAGGCGTCTACCAAAAGGGTTTTGCCTGTTGCCGAATGACCAACCAACGCGATATTGCGAATATCTTTGGTCAAAGTTGCCATTATATTTCCTCCATAATGGGTTTTAATTTTATTTTAAAGCTTGTCTAACAACTTTCCCTGTAGGAGATTTTGGAAAGTGATTAACATATATAAATTTCTCCGGTATCTGATACCGGGGTAATTTTTTCTCTAAGAATGCAATAAGTTCTTCATCCGTTGGGCGTTTGCCTTCCGCTTGAATAATATAGGCCTGAATGCTTTCGGAATAGCTATCCTTCGGAGCGCCCTTAACAACCACATCCTGGATCATGGGATGTTTCATTAATGCTATTTCCACCTGTTCGGGATAGACATCAAATCCTCGTACATTGATCACATAAGCTTTACGATCCACAAAATAGAGATAACCATCCATATCAAGACGACCAAGATCTTCCGTATGGTACCAACCTTTATAAAATTGATCGCTTAGTAACTTATGCAGATCTTCGGTTAAAATACTTGAAACCACAGAAATCTCGCCAATAACTTCTTCTGTAAGCATCTCTTCGCCTCTTTTCAGTGCGATAGAAACATTACTTAATGTCGTTCCGATTGAGGTTGGTTTATCCGTATTCGTATTTACAGTTAGAATAGGACCTGCTTCCACCATCCCGTAGATCTTAAAAACAGGTATTTTATAAATATTCATAAAAGTTTCATGAATTTCTTTTTTTAATCTTCCACCGCCGGTAATGGCATATTGCAATGAACCCGGCAGGAATGTTTTATCATTTTTTTTAATCAGGTAAGAAAAATATGAAGGCTCAACTACCATATAATTGGGTTGTGCAAGTTCTAAAGTTTTTTTGAGTTCATCTTCATCATCGGTATTACATATTGCTATGGAAGCACCCGCATTTACTACAGCATTGATGACAGCAATATATCCAATAAAATGCGTCAGCGGGAATTGTGAGAACAGCACATCTTTTGGTTTTAGCATGACGGCTGACAAATAATCATTGGTATTTCTGCAAATCTGATAATTAGAGTATTTGGCATATTTTGCCGGTCCGGTTGCCGCACCACTGTAAAACATGACGTTTGTATCATTATCTTCCGGATTATATGGGCCTCCAAACAATGGTTTATCCTTATACTCCATAAAATCAATACTTTTTTCATTCTTACATTCACCCAAACCAATAAAAACATCCAAAGAAGTAAGAATATTTGTCGCATTCAGAACATCTTCCTCATTGTCCGCATGGTAGATTACAGATACTGCAGAACTGTTATCGATAATATATCGTAAAGCAAGAGATTTGTAATGTATATTGACAGGGATCATCATGGCTTCTAAACGGGAAAGGGCCAACCACGTATAGATCATTTCGGGGATATTCGGAAGCATAACAACAACTCGGGAATCTTTTGTAATCCCCTGCTGATGAAAATGATTGGCAAGTTTTAAAGAAGATTCAAAAACTTCTTTATAAGTCAAAGATTTTACGCCTGAATAAATAAAAACATCTTCCGGCGTTTTTTGGACTTGCTTAAAAAATGTCGAATAATTTGATACGATACGATCTACTCCTAAAAACAATTTTTACAATAGCCGGATAATGTAAAGAGATTATCATTCGTAGTCAAGATTTTGATATGAAAATTCATGTTTTTATTATAGTTTTTCAAATGGAAAACGGGTACAAAAAATCAATAATTTTAATGGCAATCTCATCATTGTCATTTGCTTTAATGTCCCTTATGGTTCGTCTGGCCGGTGATCTCCCTCTGCTTGAAAAAGTCCTCTTCAGAAATCTCATCTCATTGATCATTGCGATCGTTATTATTGCTAAAAATGGTGAATCCTTTTGGGGAAAGCCCGAAAATCGCAAATACTTGATATTAAGAGGTTTGGGTGGCTTAGGTGGTGTGATAATGTACTTCTATTGCATCTCCAATATGAATCTGAGTGACGGCACTATGTTGAATAAATTGTCACCTTTTTTTGTTATCATTTTTGCCGCATTATTTCTTAAAGAAAAGCTTAATCGTCATCAGATCATTGGAATTATTGTTGCTTTTTTAGCGTCTCTGCTTATTATAAAACCACAATTTGACATCGTTGTTTTGCCGGCGGTGCTTGGATTGGGCTCCGCTGTCTTTGCCGGATTCGCTTATGCCATTATTCGCCATTTAAATGTTCGAGGTGAAACTCCCGGTACGATCGTCTTTTATTTCTCATTGATTTCTCTTGTTATCACATTACCCGGAGCTATCGCAAGTTTCGTCATGCCTACTCCGATCCAATGGTTTTATCTGCTCGGAATCGGAGTATTTGCGGGCATTGGCCAAATGCTTATGACAGAGGCCTATCGATATTCTCGGGCATCGGATATTGCACCTTATAAATACTTACATGTTCTTTTTACAGCTCTTATCGGTATCTTCTTTCTCGGTGAGATATTAGATCCCTTAAGCTTACTCGGAAGTGCTATTATTATTGGGGTGTTTATTTATTTGTATAAGAAGCGGTGTGTGTAAGAAAGAGGTCGATGGGTCGATGGGTCGATAGGTCGATAGGTCGATGGGTCGATAGGTCGATGGGTTGATGGGTCGATAGGTCGATAGGTCGATGGGTCGATGGGTCGATGCTCAACAATTTACACCTTACGCCTTTTTTCCATTCTTTCTCGACCATCCGGCAGATCCTCTCTACGTTCGGACACCAGCCGGAAGGTCTTACATTTCACGTCTCACGTCTCACGTTTTACTATTTACAAATCTTTTCGTCTTCACATCTGGGAAGATCATATTTCGGGGGTTCGCAAGGCAGAAGTTTATCATAGACATCTACAACATAGTTATCCAGCCAGTTATAATAATCTAAAATTGCTTTTTTTGTCTGATTATCTCTTACTTCTTTTGCTTTTGTAAGGATAACTTTCTCGGCTTTCATGACCTCTTGTAAGTAACCATTTCCTTTGCGGTTCTTCAACTTAGAGATATCCATGTAGTTTTCTTTGTCATCATGCCCGACCGGAAATAGTTCATCTTTTAATTTTAATGCAGCATTGGCAAGATAGGGTACTTCTTCAGAATCCGTGGTTATGACTTTCGGCAGATCATGTCCTGAAGAGAAAAACACGGGTGTTGCCATTGCCGTCAGGGGAAATCCCATCACGGGCCACAACATGGAGTTTTTGGGATCTTCACCCGGTAAAACACCTTGAATGATCAGAACGGAAGCACTCCAATAACGGACAATATAGTCCTGGAATGCAACCAGTGTTTCATCTTCTGAACTTTTGGGAAGCTTCATATTTCCTATATCCGTAGTTAAAGCCCCATGATCCATATTACGGGTTGCCTGACTTAATATAAATTCCACACTGAGTTTATCTTGAGTATCAAAAAGCTTATTAGTTGCATCATAGCGAATGTAACCCTGTCCCTTATCCCCTTTTCCGGTCACTGAGAAATTGGTACGGACAATATATCCCTTGGGCGCAACAACAGGATCATCCACATCGAATTTTGTAAAATCATAATACCCGGTTTCGTAGTAAGCTGCATTTCCATCGGCATCTAAAACACCAAAATTGGCTTCTATTCCCCATTTGCCGGAAGATCTGCGTAAAAGGTCTTCAAAATCATTCAAATCGGCACAGGTTTCCAAAGCCAATCGCATGAACATCCCTTCCTGATCGGGCTCCACATCACAGCTGACACCCTCATTTATATTGTACGATGCGGTATTCATGATCGAGAAACCCTTTTCATTCATACCCATCCAAATATCTTTACTTTTAATATCTTTTGCGGTAGCTACACCCATAAAATCAAAACCTGAATCGGAGATAAAAACTAATTTATTCTCAACAGAACCCGTATCGCGATGTTTCCATAGGATGGGACGGCCATCCACCGTTGCCGAACCGCTGATAATTGCAGATGTACATGCAAATGCTATTGAAAAAAGAGCTAAAATTATGACAATTGTTTTTTTCATTCAAAGACCTTTCGTTTGATCTCTATGGCGTTGACGGGGCAAACTTCATGACAGCAATAACACCTGATGCAATTTGGATCGTGAATATGTATTTTACCGTCTTTTACTTGCAGAGCCTCCGCTTTGCATATCTGGACACATTTTTGGCAAAGAATACACTTATCATGGTCAAATATTGGTCTGCGATCAAAACGCCTGCGTATTTTTGCATATCTCACACCCATAAAAGCAAGATTGTAACGTCTGTCAATGGGTATGCGCTTAAAGTTTTTAACGCGCCAATCTTTTATAGTTCCGCCTTCAATGAAGATATCGTTGATATCACTCAATTGAACATCTTGGTTGACCGCATGAGAAAGCATGGGAATATCCATTGGATTATAACCAACGATCTGTGATGCTACAATATCCAATGCAATAAGATTGCAAGAGCCAAGCATCAATCCGATATGTTTCGGTTGTCCGTTTTGAGGTCCGGCACCCTCCATGCCGATAATGGCATCCATGATGGCAAAGGTCGGTTTAATTGCCTCCATGACATCGACGATCATTGCCGAAAAAGCATTTCTATTGGGATATTTTGCATGTAAAAGAGCTTTTGACAGTCCCGGGATCAATCCAAAGAGATTCTTTGTTGCACCGGTAAAATAGGCTAATTCATGTGTCTTTAGTTTAGGTAACGAGATGACCATATCCACTTCATCGAGTATCCTGGCGAATTTAAACCCGTTCCTATGAATTGGATCTTCGGTAAAATCCACCCATTCAATGCCCAACTCTTCGCATACCGGACCGATCCCGCAGATCTTTGCCTTAAAACCGGAAGCATGCAAGGCCGGGGAATCGCCTGCGAGGACCGTAGCGCCGCGAGATTGAAAATACAAGGCACATGCCCGAAAAACTTCCGGATGGGTTGTCACTGCCTTCTCAGGCGCTAGATCGGCTAATATATTAGGTTTAAGCAGAACTCTTTTGCCCTTTGGATCCGGGCCGCCTGCGGCTGCATATATTTCCTCAACCGCTTTAAGAATATCTCCGCTATGATATTTTTGGACTTTCCGAACAGAGACAACCGTTGATAATTCGTTTTTCTGCATTTGTTTTATTTTAGGTTCTCGGGATTCAAAGATTTTAATTCATCAAGAACGAATAAACCATCTTTGCGAATGAGCACATCATCGAACCAAACTTCTCCCCCGCCACATTCCGGAGTTTGCCGCAGAACCAGATCCCAGTGAATTGCCGAGCGGTTTCCGTTAAAAGCGTTATCGTAAGAATTTCCGGGCGTAAAATGAATGGAACCGGCGATCTTTTCATCGAAAAGGATATCTTTCATGGGACGATTGATATAAGGATTCATTCCGATGGCAAATTCACCCACATAACGGGCACCTTCATCGGTATTGAATATTTCTTCCAGTCTTTCAACATCATCGCCATCGACTTTAATGATCTTGCCGTCCTTAAATGTCAATTTAATGTTTTCAAATACCGTTCCCTGATAGAGTGTAGGCGTATTGTATTCGATCACACCATTGGTCGAATCCCTGACCGGTGCTGTAAATACCTCACCATCGGGGATATTTCGCAAACCGCAGGATTGAATTACAGGGATATCTTTCACAGAAAAGCGAAGATCAGTCTCACCGGGTCCCTTGATATGCACTTTATCGGTCTTTGCTTCAAGCGCCATTAATGTTTTCTGGGCTTCAGCCATCTTGGGATAATCCAGGGTGCAGACATCAAAATAAAATTCTTCGAATTCTTCGGTACTCATGCCGGCCTGCTGTGCCATAGACGGTGTTGGCCAACGAAGAACGACCCATTTCGTATCCGGTACCCGGATCCGTGAATGGACAGGTTGACTCCAAAGAGTTTGATAACGTTTCATATCATCGGCGGGTACGTCTGACAGTTCCGTTATATTTTTTGAACCGCGAACGCCGATATAGGCTTGCATATTTTTCATGCGGTAGGCTTCATACTTACCACTAAACGTGATCTGTTCATCCGTTCCGTTTAAAAATAATTCGCGTTGAATGGAATTATTTTTTATGCTAATAAAAGGATTTCCTTCGCGCTGACGGACTGCACGGATGAGTTGTTTTACAAAAGTTTCGGGGATATCAAAGGCTTCGATCAGAACATTTTCACCTTTTTGAACATCACAGGAATAATTAACCAATAATTCTGCAAGTTTCTTTTCTCTGGGATCAAACATCAATATTCTCCTTTATCAAAATTTCGATTTCATTTTCATTATACACTTTAATACCATGTTTTTCAAATAATTTTACCGTCTGCCCCTGTCCCGGAATCAATTTTCCGGTGAAGGAACCATCATAGATCTCATAATTTCCGCAAGAGGGTGAATTCGCTTTTAATAGGGCGATCTTACAATGGGATATTTTCGCTATCTTTAATGCTTCATTTGCGCCACGCCGAAATTCCATACTGACATCAACACCATCTTGTCGCATGACCTTTCCCTTACAAAGGATCTCGGCAGGTAAACGAGGTGTAGAAAGTCCGCCAAGTTGTTCGGGACAAGCGGGGATCAAAATAAAATGTTCATTGAGTGATCGCATATCTTTTTCGGACAAGGCATTGTCTTTTCCATCATAGCGACAAGAGACAGAAAGTAAGCAAGCTGAGATCAGTAATGTATGTTTCATATTTTTAACTGTGGTTTTTTACCAATAAATAATGTGAGCGGGGTTGCATTTCAATGTTTGTCCCCGATACCTGTCCTTTTGCTTCCAACGAGGCAGACTGAACATCAACGACCACATTCCATGTACCTTCTTCCAACTTAAAAGAAGCGGCTTGAGTTGCTGACGCATTGATCAATACTGCACAGGTACGAGAAGCCGAACGAGAGAGATATCCCAGTGCAAAATCTGATCCTAAACCCTTTAGCGTCGTGATATTTTTTCTGTCAGCTGAACGTAATTCAGGATAAGCTTTTCTAACAGAGATCAGATTGGAATAATATTCAAACAAATCTGCATTTTGTTTAACATGCTGATAATTAATATAATTTGTTTCATTATCTTTGGCATAGGAATCATGATCCCACTCGCCTACTTGTTTATCAATAACATCTTCTTCCTGACATATAATCTTTGTCCGTGCGAATTCTTGTCCCGAATGGATCATGGCAATACCCTGAGATGCCATAAGAGTAAATGCTGCGATCTTGTGCAAACGAAGTTCTTCTTCGTTTAACTTCACTGTCTTCTCGGCTTTTTTCAGAGCTATACGAATAAAATCACCCAGGGTGTATCCATCATGAGATACTAAATAATTCAAGGAGAATTGACTTGAAGCCACTAAACCACCATCTGCGCGATGGGAACCGGTTAATAGCTTAATAAAGTTATTTTTATTTAAATTCTGATCCCATTTCCCAAAGATAAATCCTTTTCTGTCTTGCGGATTTTCGCCTTTGACCCCATTACGATATACATCATTCCAAATGCCAAAGCCCAGATCGCTCATTCGTTGAGGGAAATAGCGCTTACCCCAAGGTTCAGCGACCAGAATGGCATTGGGGTTAACAGCCAGAGCCGTCCTGCGTATGGCCGAAAGCGTTTCATCATCAAGAATACCTGCAAGATCCAGGCGAAAACCATCAATATGAAATTCTTCCATCCAATAACGAACTGAATCAACGATCAATCTGCGAGATACGGGAGAATCCGATCGGATATCATTGCCACAACCGCTCGCATTTGCATGAGGATCGATATAGTGATCTTCCGCCAGAACACGCAAGGGGTTAAAATTGTATTGGGAAATATGGTTATAAACCACATCCATGATCACGGAAATTCCCGCCTTATGCAGTGCTTTGACCATTGATCTTAATTCATCGATCTCTTTTCCGCGGGGATCGGACCACTTTCCTTTTTCCCGGTTACCTTCCGATGAATAGAAATTAACGGGTGCAAAAAAATAAGCCGTCATGTAGCCCCAATGATTATATGCATAGGGATTCCATGTATTTAGGACATACTTCGTTGCTTCGGTATATGGGGGTTCATAATTTGCATAATGCTGGATCGGCAATAACTCAACCGCATTTATACCCAATTCTTTAAGATATGTGATCTTTTCCGTAAACCCGGTATAAGTGCCTGAATTTTTGACTTCAGCAGAAGAATGGGCAGTCATATCTTTTACATGACTTTCATATATAATCAAATCTCGAGGATCCGCCGGAGAGACAAATCTGTCATTTCCCCAGTCAAAATCGCTTTCATATATAAATCCCTTTGCTTGTTGACGAAAATTATTGAAAGTTGAAACGGATCGGGCATAAGGGTCAGCTACCGGAATGATTTGATTATCGATCTGAAAAACATAATAGTTACCGATAAAAGAACAAATATCGGAGTACTCCCAGAATCCCTCACTCACAGCACGCATTGGCAATGAGCTATAAGGTTTTTCGTCATTACATTGCTTAAAAAGCAGGAGTCGCACTTGTTGTGCGTAAGGGGCGTACAAGGTAAAATACGTACGACCTGAGATACGGTGACATCCAGGGGGATGTTTCATCATCTATAATTAGTCTCCGATAAGTTTACTAAGAGTTAAAATATAGCGTGTTAGATCTTCACGGACACGCTGCGCCGTTTCATTTACTTCTTCATGAGTTAAAGGCTGTGTTGCAATACCTGCCGCCCAATTCGTCGCACAGGAAAAGGGATAAACTTCCATTCCCTTTTCTCTTGCCCACATGATTTCCGGCATGGTTGACATGCCTACCAGATCACCGCCAAGTGAACGAAAATATTCTATTTCGGCCGGGGTTTCATAAGATGGACCGGTAGTCCAGACATAAACTCCTTCACCTAACTTTACATCTGATATTTCAGCAGCTTTAAGAGCCATTCGGCGTTCATTATCATTGATAACAGCTGTCCCGGCCTTTAAAACTGACGTCTGAGTTGTCATATCAATACAATCTTTGATCAAAAGAATATCGCCCGGTTCATGATCCGGATCCATAAGTCCTGCAGCATTCGTTACGATCACTTTTTTAATTCCGACAGCATAGAAGCTTCTCATGATAGAAAGTACGGTTTCAAGATCATAGCCTTCATAGAAATGAAAGCGTCCTTTTGCCGCAAGAATTTGCACATTGTTGCTTTTACCCAGAATGAAGGCACCTTCATGGCCGGGAACAGTAGACTGCGGAAATCCGGGGATATCGGCATAAGATAATGTTTTTTCAATATCAATGGAATCAAGCAGATTGTTCAAGCCGCTTCCAAGAACGATCCCAACTTTAGGTTTGGCATCGGAAAAATGATCTTTAATAAAGTCGAAATTTTTCATAGTTGTTTATTCATTTGGTCAAGATATTTTCAATTTCATTCAGGCTTATTTCCTGCTGAATGTTTTCTTGCATATTTTTCAATTTCACGGTAGCGCTTTGCAGTTCCTGTTCACCTATGACAGCTACCCAGCGGGCATTTTGTCGATTCGCATCACGCATCATGGCTTTTACGGAACGCCGCATTAATTCAAGATGGACACGAAAACCCTTATCACGTAAGGCATGCACTACGGGAGTAATTCCCTCAAGACAAGCTGTATCTATGGGTGCAACATAAAGATCCACAAAACTTTGGTCCGTATCAAACAGTTCTTCAGCTTCCATTGCAAGTACCAGTCGCTCTACCCCTGCAGCAAAACCGACGGCCGGTGTTTCCGGTCCATCAAGATCGCTGATCAATTTATCGTAACGACCGCCACCACAAAGTGCATCCTGAGCACCCAGTGCAGTTCCCTTGATCTCAAAAGTAGTACGCGTATAATAATCCAAACCGCGAACAAGGGCAGGATTGACAGTATAATCTATTCCGGCTGCATCCAACAATTTTTTAACTTGTTCAAAATGTTCTTTATCTTCATTTGATAAGTGATCCAATATTGAAGGCGCGTGTTCATTCATAATACTCTGGCATCCGGGATTCTTGCAATCGAAAAGGCGCAGAATATTACCTTCAAAGCGGGTTTGGCAAGTTTCGCAAAGTTCACTCTTGTGTGCTGCTAAAGATTCACGAAGTACATCCATATAGATTTTTCGTGCTTCAATACTCCCGATTGAGTTGATATGAAGTTCCCAATTCTTTAATCCAAGCTTACGATAGACCGAACAGGCAATATCAATTGCTTCGGCATCGGCTTCGGGATGCGGTGAACCGATCAGTTCTATTCCATACTGATAAAACTGACGTTGACGACCGGCTTGGGGACGTTCTTGCCTAAACAAGGGACCAAAATACCACAATTTATGCAGAGATGATTCTTGTTGATAATTATGTTGAATATAGGAACGCGCAACTGAAGCGGTCAATTCCGGTCTCAAGGTTAGGCTATCGCCACCTTTATCTACAAAGGTATACATCTCTTTACTCACGATATCGGAGAACTCTCCTACTCCCCGAGAAAACAGATATGTACTTTCGAATACGGGAGTACGAACTTCTTTGCAGGCGTAAGAAGAGAATATTTCTCTCAATACCGATTCAATCTTTTGCCATTTATGAATATTCCATGGCAGAATATCGTGTGTCCCCTTAATGCTTCTCAGTTTTTGCATAGATCCTTCCTATACCATGCCGGCAATAGCATCCTGTGCCGCCTGCAGGTCATTTTCTTTTACATAGAGAATTGTATATGCGCCAGAAGCGGCATTGCCTTCCACGATGAGAGCAGATTGCATAATATCGCTCTCGGCACGGAAATATATTTCTTTTTCGTTCAATACGTTTTTGACCATTTCAGCCAACATATCATTTTGAAATTCTACGAGTTTTACTTCTTTTTTGTTCATAATTCCTCCATTTTCCATAAAATAAGCAAAAACCTTCTAAATAATCACATAAAATATAAAATATTTTTTGTGAACTGGGAAAAATTGTAATATTTTCATGAATAAAACTAAATGAGGTCTTTTATGAAAAGAATATTTTTTCCTTTAATGATTTTTGTTTTTATTGCCGTCGCCTTTTCCGGATGTGCCAGCACAAAATCTCCTGTGCCTTCAAGTAAACCTATTATCATTAACAGCAACGATATGAATATCAAACTTCTTGATAGAAAAATCGAGAACATGAAAGATACCATGACTCTGGCATTTGCCTCCATGGATGAATACTATATTGCACGCACAACAAAATTGCACGCACAACTCGATCGTATCGAAGCTGATAACATGATGATGAAAATGCAAACCGATACCTTGATCGGCGTTATTGCACGTATGAATAATTATCTACAGGAACTTAATACCATGCCGATATTCTTCGGGTCTAAAAAGGTCATTGCCGATCAAACGGTTAAAACCCCCGAAGAACTTGTTACAGTATTGCCTGAAGATGAAATAGCGAAAATGATCGTAAAGCCTGAGATCATCGTCCCCGAGATCAAAGTCAAAGAAGTTGTAAAAACAGATGGATTTATGGAAGACTATAAAGATGGACTGAATAAATTCTATTATCAACGCTATGATAATGCAGTTGAAATTTTTGAAAAACTGCTTACAGAAGATCCTCAACATAAGTTGACAGGAAATATTCAATACTGGATCGGTGAAAGTTACTACGCTTTGCGTCAATATAAAAAAGCGTTCAATGCTTTTAATATGGTATTCAATACAGATGCATTTGACAAATATGATGACACTCAGCTAAAACTGGGATTCTGTTATTTCAAAATGGGCAAGATGCGGTCAGCTATCGGAGAATTCCAGAACCTTCTCACCTACTACCCGAACTCAGAACATGTGACCATTGCAATACGTCAGATCGGGATTATCGAACAGTACACTAAGTAAGATTAAGATTAAGGCCAAGACCAAGTCTAAGGTTAAGGACCAAGGTCAAGGTCGAGACTAAAAATAGAAAAAAAGCCCTGTCTTCGGATGGGGCTTTTTAATTCAATGGATAATTGACCCCCTTCGCTGAAGCTTCGAAGGGCAGGCAAAGGACAATTGACAATTACATATAACATGATCGGCCTGTCCTGCGCCTGCCAACCGTAGCCTATATACTTCGGGTCGAAGGTTGGTAGCTCGTAGAGCGTAGAAGGAGGATCGGCAATTTAAAGAAGACCAGCCAGCACCTTTCCTTTGGAAAGTCGAGCTGGCAGGTCTTATACGATAGTGTATTTTTATCGCATATAATTTCTTATGTCATTTCGACCGAATCCGCCAGCCGGCGGAGTAGCGGAGAAATCTCAAATTACTGGTTTCATTAAAAGATGTACATGTTCATGACAACAAAGAGATCCTGAAATGAGTTCAGGATGACGGTTTTTCATTTCTTTTTCGATTCTAATAAGAAGGACTCGACCTCAACTATTAGACTTTTCGTCTATTCGACTTTTAACGCACATATAAAAAGGGACGGTCTAGACCGTCCCCTACTTTGTACTTTATATTTTATTCTTTTATCTTATCTTCTTAAAAATCCATACCTACGGTGAACAAATTGATATAACCAAGATCTCCATATGATACAAAGGCATAATCAAATTGAATCCCATACGATGAATTAAGCATGTATTTCATACCAATGCCCGCCGTTAAACCGCCATTGCGTTCATCCATAAACAGTGTGCGAAATCCCGTGCGAAGATATAACATTTTCCATAATGCTAATTCTGTTCCAATGTTGACATACTCGGAATTATCACTTGGATGCAAAGCGTCAACCGCCCACGTCCATTTAATATATCCCTTATCAATGAGCTCTCCGGATAGTCCGACACGGAAAGTCAGAGGAATTGCCCATGAATCCAATTCATAATTTGCCGGGATCTGATCATTGTTTCCATACATGTCTTCTGCCGGATCATTATAGAATCGAACATCACGGCCTGCCAGCTGCATAGTGCCGCCAAAGTTCGTGATTGACATTCCCAGACGAATATCTTTGAAAGGTGTAGTAAACAAGGCACCCACATCAAAGGCAACCGTAGATGCTTTCATGTGCCAAATGGTTTCTTGAATATATTTTACCTGACCCCCGATCGAAAAACGGTCTGTGAGATTATTTGCATAGGCAACAGACATATTCAAATTCTGCGCGGAAAAATATTCGCCTGTCCCTTCAGGTCTCAATTCAGTTCTGACAGGCATTTCACCGTAATCCAGCATCGTAAGCTGTGCACCGATCGTTCCCATTTTTCCCAAATTTATTGCTGCCGCTGCACTAAAGAATTGGGTTTCAACAAGCCAATTAGATTGTGAAAAAGTCGCAGTTTGAGTTCCGTACCTTGATAATCCTGCCGGATTCCATTGTAGAGCCGAAAGCCCTTCGGGATTTGCAACCGTAGCTTCACCCATTGCCATTGTTCTAGCCTGGGTGCCTATCTTTAAGAATTGAGCTGCTGATGTCCCAGTCTTTGTCGTAGCCATTAATTGTGTTGCAGCAAGGATCAATGTCACTATAAATATTAAGTATTTTCTCATTTTATCACCGCAAATTTACCGGTTTTAGTACCAAGTCCCGATGCTTTTGCATCAACTTGCCACAAGTAAACTCCATAAGCAATATCTGAATTGTCTTTATTCAGCAGACTATATGCTTCTGAACCATCAAACATTACCTGATTGATATTACCACCCGAATTATGCTCTAAGGTCTTGACATGTTCGCCACTGATGGTATAGATCTTTATCGTACATATGGGAGGAAGATTTGTAAAGTATATCCTACGCTCCCCTCGTCCTGATACATAGCCACTGGAAGGCTCCCAGATAGCTTGTGCGCAATAAGGATTCGGTACAACGGTTATTGCATCCAGAGGATCTGTAATACTGCTTGGATCATAGGTGGCTTCTGCAGTGGCAAAGCTGATCGTATCTTGTATAGAGAAAGGGCGAGATAAAGTAAGCTTATATACATCACCATCCTGAGGCATGATCGTGTCACCGCTTGTAGGGTAATTGAACCACAAGCGCCAGACCATATAATCCGGTGAGGCTATTGCTTCACTTAAAATGAAAATATCAGAATCCATCGTGTAGTTTCCACTATAATCAGGTGAAATATAGATGGGCGCCTCAGTTGTATCTGCACTCATATCATAGATCTTAAAAGGTGCATGCTGATTAAAAGCCGTATTTTCACTGAGATAACTTTCATTCCACACCAATTGATAATTATGATCATAAATTGTATCTGATTCTTTTGTAATACTCGGTGTAATGGTGGTATTACTGTTTATCCATCCACTTTTCCGGACATCCCGTTCGAGAATATCGTCTTTAACATATATTTTCATACCGTCAAATACCTGCATTGCATCTTCATTGTTCAGATATCCGCTTTGATAGATGGGTTTATAATTGAAAGTAAGATATACTGTATCATTCAATAAAGAATTATCAAATTGAATGCGCCCGATACCATGATCTACAAAATAGAGCGATGTAGATATCTCATTTCCAAGCTCATTATATAACTTAACGTTGGATACTTTTGATTTATTCATCTGTATCCATAAGGTTGAGATCACTTCCAATGTATCGTAGTAAAGTGTTGTTAAGTCTGTCACTGACATTTCAATACTTCCCGCTGAGCCGGAATTTTCAAATGTAAGTTCATATTCCATTCCGCTCTTAACTGAAACCATATCAACAAATTCTATATCAACATTACCTGTACCCACATTACATTTTGAGCGATCAATGAACCCATTAAAAAATGTCGGTGCTTTAATACCCGGAGACGCTTTCTGCGGAGTCGCAACTGCCGTATTTTTATCAAGTGTGATCGCTTTCGTATAAGGGTCTTGATCAACGATCTTTGTACATTCAGTTGGTGTTAAATTGTGAATTCCACTTGTATCACCGATATCGTATGAGCAAACGGCATAATAATAGGTTACACCATTAACAAGTCCCGTATCAACATATTCGTGAACCAGACCGTTATCGGTACCCAGATCATAATGAACTCCGCCATTACCAACTACTGCCGGACCGGTTATTCCATCATCTTTATCAAATTTTGCAATAGGTCTGTGCAGTGTAGGCACACCATAAGCATTTGTGATGGTCAAACATTCATTAAACCCGGGATCGGTTGCTCGATAGATCGCATATCCTTCAAAATCATATCCGAATAAGGGATCATACGATAATTCCGCATTATCATCCCAATACAGAGAGACTCTTCCGTCACCCGGTACAACCGTGAGTTCAGGTTTATAGGGTGCAACCGCAAATTGGTAACCATTATCATAGATCGTTTGGACCGTTTTGGCAGTTTCATATAGATCTCGTTTATCCACACCCATTAACAATGCAATTGAAAAACGCTGCGAGTCCCCTGCTTTCAAAGGAAAATATCCTGTACCGTAAAGAAAGATATTATCTGAACGTTGGGTAATTTCCGTATTATCATCTGTCAGAGGAACTTCCGGTTTCATTTTATTCCACATTGCTTTATCGTAACGAACACCGCTTGCACCATACTCAAAAGCATCAAAACTTGTCAAACCGATCTGATCGGCTTCATCAAGGTCGGTAGCATCAAAATTCGGTTCTCCCGGTTTTGTGGGATCATCAGGATCGCCTGCCGTCGGTATCCCGTCACCTTCACCAAAATCAGGACAGGGGTATCCCGGATCCAGGGGACCCAAGCCATCTTGACCCACATCATCCCGATCGGCATCCCAGTCTCCGTCATTGTCAATACCATCTTGCATGGATTCATCGATAAGACCATCACCATCATTATCAATACCATCATATGGGTTACCGGGACTTTCCAAAAATGTATATCCCAGCCATCCGGTTTTTCCGCCCCAATCACCTTTATTATCACCGTCATATCCATATACCATATTTAATGTATTATCAAAATATGCCATATCATCTGAGAAATCGTTACTCCCACCTATATGGGGATCACCAAACATACCAAAAACGACTTTTTCGTAATCATTTTTACTGTCATTTGTCACATTATAAACAAAGAAAACAACATCGCTTGCTTCGGGGTTAGACCATTGATAAGCACGGCAAGTAACTCTTAATCCATTACCACCGTATGTTAGTTTTACTGAGTCACCTGCAGATATATCTTCCGGTCTGTAGGGTTTAAATGCCGGATAAAATTCCAAATTATAGCGGTCATCCATTTCAAAGTAGATCGACTGATCAGCCGATGAAACACCGGCTTTATATGTGCCGGGCCAGTTATTTCCCCAAGCGGGATTCCAGGTTTCAGGTTTATGAGAAAGAGGAATACTTTCGCTTTCAGGATTTCCATAATCTGCCAATGGCTCCCATCCCCAACGTTTATTGGTAGGACTGACCTCGTTCATCAGGACACCACCCCCGGAAAGAAGTCCGTCGGTAACGATATAGTAAGTTGTATCATAACCTACTGCACTTCTATCAAGTGTTTTTTGTCCTTCAGTGCCCGTATAGGCTTCATGAATATAATATCCATTAGTATCAACGGGTACTTCAACACCAACAAGAGGACCAAATTCAAAGGCATAACCATGAGCTGAATAGATCGGCCATTCCATTGAAGGTTCACGTGAAGGGTGACCAATTGACCCATAATCGAATACTAATGAACGGATCTGGTTTCCGGAAACGATCGCTTCGCGCGGAACAGGGCGTTCGCTATCGGTGATCGTAGGTTTTTGCAATTCTTGCTGTTTTTTAAAATATATCTCCTTTTCAAGGCCGGATGTTACTTTTACGCTTGAATCCAACCCATAAAGGCTGAAAGCAGTGAGCAACATTAAGGAGATAATGTATATATGATTTCTTTTCATATTAATTTCCTTGGTTTTCATCTTTAACCGTTAATATCCCAACTGATACTCAAGAGTATTTGTCTCGGATTTGAATAGTTTGTCGGACTATAGAGATATTCTTCAAGAGAATGTATACCCGTAGTGTTGGGGTATTTCTCTGCCGGATCACCTACATAGGTCGGTGTTAAGGTATATCCTGAACGACCTGTATCCGTGAACACATAACGTTCATTGGATGTATCAAAGAGATTGTAAACTTTTAAAGTTACACTAAATCTTTGAGACCCCAAGTTAAAGTATTTATATGCTTTGAAGTCGACCGTAAATTCCGAAAGTTTTCTATCCGAATTCTCTTCAGCATCTCTTTGTCCCTGTACAGTAGGTGTATAAGGTTTACCCGTTGAGAAGCGACCAAGAATACCAATACCAAGATCTTCCATAGGTGTAATGGTTAAGTTACCATTGATAGTATGGCGTACATCCCAATCCAGAGGAACAACTTTAGTTTCACTTTCTACATTATTTAAAGCATCATAATATTTTGCATCGGGTGATGAAGCAACTCCTTCGGCGATCTGATAGGTATAATCGGCATTAAAGGTCAAGTACTGACCGCCACGCTGTGTAAACGCAAACGTAATACCTCGAACATTACCGTAATCTTCAGTGATATAACGGGTGTATTTATAAGTATTATCCACAAAATTATATTCTGTCGACAGCCAATTAATAATATCACGATAGAAAATTGTCAGATCGATTGCCGTTGAAGATGACAATTGTTGCTGAAGTCCCAATTCATACATGACTGTTTTTTGAGGTTCGATGTCCGGATTTCCAAATCTCGATACACTGGCTCCCTGCTTAAGAAGAGGATTGGTATAGAGATAATAGAATGACGGCATCTGGAAAAAATGTCCATATGAGAAGTGAATAAAACCCTGATCTGTGATCGGGAAACTCACGCCAAGTCGAGGACTTAACTGATGTTTTGGTGTGACATCTGATGTATCTCTTGTCAAAGGATCAATATTGACCGTATTGGCATTAAAATAATCATAACGCAAACCCGCTTGAATAATAATATCCTTTACTTCAATTTTATCTTGAATGTAGGCAGAGAAATCGTATGGATTATGAGTGTAATAATCATGGTTTGAAACACCCGCATTTTGAATGAAGGGCGGAATAGTCTCATCCTGTTCACTCATTTGTAAAACAGAGCTGTTCCGATGTCGTTCGTAAGTATTAAATTCAAAACCGGTCCTGATCTGATTCTCACGATTTACTTGTGAAACATAATCAAATTTTACGGTATGGGATTTATCTTCTGAGATATAATAGCCCATACGTTGACCGCCATAAGTAAAATGGTAAGCCGGTACATCGGTTCTGTTTCTATCAAGAACATAATATGGTACGTCAACAGTTGAATCACCAATAAGTGTATACCAGATATCATTTGGAATAAAAGCACCGTATTCATTGATAAAATCCCAATCGATGGAAAGGTCGCTATCAAGAACACCGTTTTGATTCAGGTCCTCGGAAACATTCAAACCGGGAATAATATCAATAACTCCATTACCATTCAGATCTTCATCTAAGTTATATGGAAAATCGATCTTATTTACATATTGTTCTGAATGACCTGTTTTATAAGAATATTTTAAAGTAAAATAAGATTTTTCAGTAATTGTTTGAGTAATATGAAGTGCGTGCATCATATCATTTGAAGTATATTGGTAACGACCATCCGGAGCATACATCCAAGTATGTTCATAGTTTTGCCATCCGCTAAAATCACCAATAAACTGATACATCAATTTTGTTTTAGGCAGGGGTTTAAAGGCAAATTTTGCCATGATCTTCTTTGAATTACTTGTGTTCATCGGAACATATGTGCTATCGCCGGTCATTGATATTATTGCATTGTTATTGCTTATAATACCCATATCATAGGTTGTATGCTCTCTGATACCATATAACCAACCTAAGTTATTTCTAAACGTACCGGTAACAAAAAATGAACCTTCAGGCAAGAAAGAAATAGGTCCGCTAAGATCAAGATCATAGCGTTGAAAATTCAAAGGATTAAAATCACTGCCTTTGATATATCTGTCATTCCATGTCAGCATATCGCCAAACTGAGTAGTCAGACGTGCTTTGAATTTTTTTGCACCTTCTTTTGTGGCAATATTAACAATACCACTCATGGCTTTACCGTATTCCGCATTGAAGGTACCGGAAATAAGTGTTAATTCTGAAATAACATTGGTTGATAAAGATAAACCGAGATCACTTGAAACCGGAAGACCATCGACCATATATGTTACTTCACTTGAGCGTCCACCTCTAACATGCAATTTACCATCTGAACCCTGTGTAACTCCGGCCTGTGTAGCCAGAAGTCCTGAAAATGATTCTACCGGCATTGATTCAAGTTCATCTGATGAAATACTTGATTCTGAAGAAGTCAAACCCTTTTGGATCAGTTCTTTTTGTGCAACCACAATAACTTCTTCACCTTCGATCACTGAAGATTCCATGTTAATATCAATATTTGTCGTATGATCAACAGAAATCCGGATATCTTGTATCCTAAAAGTTTTATACCCAATGGATGAAGCAGCGATCTCATAGAGTCCCGGAGGTACATTCAAAATTGTAAAATACCCCTCAAGATCTGTTGCAGCTCCCTGTGTAGTGCCTGCAAGCATCACATTAACACCGATAAGAGGATCACCTGTATCAGCATCCAGAACCAGTCCGGCTACTTTTCCACCTGTGCCCGCAAATGCGGTGATGACCATTGAGAAGATTGCAAATATTAATACAAACAACTTCCTTCGCATCATAATTCCTTTTTCAATCTATTTAATTATAACAGGTAAAAAAAAGGGAGAGGAAGCCTCTCCCTTTTCAATAGGTCATATTTATTTCAACAAGGTCACTTTGTGTGATTTGCTGAAGTTTCCATATTTCAATGTGTAAACATAAACACCGGTTGATAATGGTGCACCGTTCATATCGGTAGCGCCCCAAACAACATTATGTGTTCCGGCTTCCATTCTTTGATTATTAACGATAACGCTGACGAGTTCACCACGTAGGTTATAAACATTAAGTGAGATCGTTTTTGCTATCGGCAGATAATAAGAAATAGAGGTTGTCGGATTGAATGGGTTCGGATAAGCTGCATCCAATTTGAAATCATTAGGTGTAATGACAACAGGATTAATAGCTACAACCGCACCTAATACATCATCACCAAATTCGATAACGCGGATCGGTGAGAAGTAAGGGTTGGCAACCCAGTTTGTGTCTGTACCAACGATTTGTTCAACTGAATCAACTTCGCCCTGGTAGCAAGCAATTAATTCCATAAAACCATCATTGTCAATATCAGTTAAATGATCAACAAATTTACCTGAGAAACCTGCAACAGTCGATTTGTATATATTTGTATCGGGTTCAACTGAAGTATAGGTTGCCCAAGTAGTACCATCCCATACATTAATATCACCTTGAGACATATTGCCACCAAAGATAATTTCGTTGTTACCGTCACCATCGATATCGCCTGAAACACCACCCATGATTGAACCTGGATCGCCTTCACCATCATTGATAATGGTATATTCAGTGCTATCAAAATTGGTTGCATCACCGTTTAAATCTTCGATCATGAAACATTCATTACCCGGATATGACATGTAGTAAACTTCGTCTTTTCCATCACTGTCAACATCGCCAACAACCGGTTGTAGTAAACATACACCATCGGGAGATGTCAAGTATTGGAAAGTCGTATCACCAAATGAATAGGCGTCAGGACCTGTTGCTTCAATAAAGAATACATTATTGTAATTCCATATGAAACATGCAATTTCTTTTTTGCCGTCACCGTCGATATCACAAACTTCAACTGCATTGGGTGAACCGCCACCGAGTTTATTTTCGCGACCAAACATAGGATCATCTTTATCTAATCCAAGAACACCCATATCAATATCACGAGGGGATGTAATGAATTCGCAATTTAGACGACCGAATCCCTGAAGATCATCGGTTGCTGAAAGAACAGCAATAAAATCTTCCGAGTGACCATAAGCGGTGGTATCGGTAGCTGTTGTATCAATATAATCGGTCACATATGATCCACCATTACTCGCATAGATAATCTCATCAAAGCCATCGCCATCAACATCACGAACTACAAAATGTTCAATACGACCATTGGCAATGGTTGTACCTACACCATTAAAATTAAATAATTGGCTAAGGTCATCAAGGCTATAGAATTTAGCTTCTTTGAAAGTGTTGTCACTTTCAATTTCATATACATACAAGCCGGCTTCAGCTACTGAAGAATAACGACCGCGGAAGAAAATAACTTCTCCTACTCCGTCACCATCAATATCACCGGTCTGTACAAAACGTGTACCTGAAGCATAAAGGCCTTCTGCACCTGCAGTATCAGAACGCCAGAAATATTCCAGCGTGTCGCCACCAATAGCTTCAAAACCAACTACGCAGTTACCATAATCATAGTTCGTTGCATAGAACTCAAGGTAACCGTCACCATCCAAGTCAACCCCACCGGCTATACCGCGTGCTGCTCCACTTGGATCAGTTTGCCAGATTTTTCCTGCATCATTAACAACAGAGACGGCTGTGGCGTCATCTGCTCCAAATGCTACGGCAAAAAATGTCAACACAAGTACAATAACAAGTACTTTTTTCATTTTCTTCTCCTTTTAAATTAACTTTCTGTTTATTTCGCTAAAACGATTATAAAGTTAGACCTAAAGTTATTATAATATTTTTTCATGCGCAACTTATTTTAAATAAAGAATTGGTAGATATTAGCTGTTGAATTGGATATAAAGATCGTACTCTCCTACTCTCGTATTTTAGATGTAATTATACCCAAAGAAAAAGGGACGGTCAAGACCGTCCCCTACTTTTTACTTTTGCTTGGAACAGGCATCCTTCTTCGCTCCGAAACATCGGAGCTACGCAGGACAGGTGTCTATTCCCTACACCCTACACCTTATACCCTACACCTTACACCTTATATTCATCCCAACTTTTGATCTTCAATGACTCGATCGTGGTCTTGGATAAGGCTTCGAATAAACGCATGGCGACCTGACGATTGGTGATCAACGGCACGGCATAATCAACGGCGGCACGACGGATGGTGTAATCGTTGGTCAATTCATCCTCGTTGTAGTTCTTGGGGATATTGACAACCAAGTCTATTTTGCCTTCTTTAAGGTATTCAACGACACCCGGTTTTTCTTCATCAAGCGGCCAGTTCAACATAAGGTTTGGTACATCATGTTTTGTTAAGAAATCCGATGTTCCAGCCGTTGCGAAAATAATAACGCCCATATCAGATAAAAGCTTAATGCTGTCTAGAAGCTCAGCTTTGGATTCGGTGGGACCTGATGAGATCAATACACTGGTAACGGGAAATTTGAATCCGACTGAGATCAATGCTTTAATATAAGCTTCATGGAAATTATCACCCAAACATGCTACTTCACCGGTAGAAGACATTTCCACACCGGTTGCAGGATCGGCGCCTCTGAGCCGTGTAAAGGAAAATTGCGGTGCTTTTACGGCCACATGCTCGAAGTCATATAAGGGGATTCTAATCTTGTCTTGCTTTTCGCCCAGAATGACCTTGGTGGCGATCTCAATGAAGTTCTTATTCAATGTCTTTGACACAAAAGGAAATGATCGTGAAGCTCGTAAGTTGCATTCGATCACACGGACTTCATTATTCTTGGCGATATATTGGATATTAAAAGGACCGTTGATCTTTAAGTTCTTTGCGATCTTTGCAGATGTCTTTCGGATCTGGCGTTCCGTTTCAAAATAAGTACGCTGAGGCGGGAGAACAAGGGTCGCATCTCCGGAATGAGTTCCGGCGTTCTCCACATGCTCTGAAATGGCATAACAAATGATCTCACCATCTTGTGCTACGGCATCAAATTCCAATTCTTTGGCGTTTTCATAGAATTTAGAGATCACGACGGGATATTCTTTTGACACATCCGCTGCAGCCAGTAAAAATGCTTTTAATTCGATATCGCCGGTCGCAACGGCCATTGCTGCGCCCGACAGCACATATGAAGGTCTAACCAAAACAGGATAACCCACATTATTGGCAAATTTCAAGGCCGATTTTGTGTCGGTCAATGCTTTCCATTCCGGTTGCATGATCTCAAGATCATCCAGCATGGCTGAAAAATGCGAACGGTTTTCTGCTCGATCGATATATTTTGTTTCTGTCCCAAGAATTCGCAAACCATTTTCATGCAAGCGAACAGCCAAATTATTGGGTATCTGCCCACCCATGGAAAGTATAAACCCTGCTGGATCTACTTTATTATAGATCTCGCGGACCGTTTCAAAGGTTAATTCTTCAAAAAATAAAGCGTCGAATTCATCGTAATCCGTCGATACCGTTTCGGGATTGCAGTTGATCATGATGGATGTCTTGCCCGATTCACGAACAGTCTTACCCGCGATCACGCAGCACCAGTCAAACTCAACCGAAGATCCGATCCGGTAGGGACCGCCACCGAGAATGATGGCTGCATCGGGGTGCTTTTCGGTATAATCATCCTCAATACCTTCATAGGTCAAATACAGATAATTGGTCTTTGCGGGATATTCCGCAGCAACCGTATCGATCTGCTTGATGTATGGATGTATATCGGCCTTTAGCCGCATTTCGTAGATTTCTACTTCATCTTTTTTGGTCACGATCGCAAGTTGCTCGTCTGAGTAACCCATTTTTTTGGCTTCAAGAAGAAGATCATTATTCAATTCTTCACCTTTTCTGAGGCGAAGGGAAATATCGATCACATTCTTGATCTTATTTAGGAACCAGATATCAATTTTAGTTAAGTTATATACCCAATCGATGGAATAACCTTCTTTGAAGGCATCCACGACGGCAAAAAGACGCTCGTCGGAGGGCTTTGTCAGTGAATCTTCAAGTGAAGAGGTAACAAATTTTTCATTAGCCACCAATCCTTTTGCTCCTGTACCGAGCATACGGATCGCTTTTTGCAGGGTTTCTTCAAAATTGCGGCCGATGGCCATCACCTCGCCCACCGATTTCATGGCGGACCCGATACGACGGGATACATTGCGGAATTTTTTCAGATCCCAGCGCGGCATTTTGACCACAATATAATCCAAAGCCGGTTCAAAAAATGCTGAGGTTTCGGTGATTGCATTGGAGAGTTCATGTAATCCGTAACCCATCCCAAGTTTTGCGGCGATAAAAGCCAAAGGATAACCGGTCGCTTTGGATGCAAGAGCGGAAGAGCGCGATAAACGAGCATTCACTTCGATCACGCGATAATCTTCCGAAAAAGGATCCAGCGCATACTGGATGTTACACTCGCCCACTACGCCTAAATGACGGATCACGCGTATCCCGATCTCGCGAAGTTTATGGTATTCACTGTTTGAAAGAGTCTGACTTGGCGCAACCACGATACTTTCGCCGGTATGAATTCCAAGCGGATCTACATTTTCCATATTACAAACGGTAATACAGTTATCATATTTATCGCGGACAACCTCGTACTCGACTTCTTTCCAGCCGCCGAGCCATTCTTCAATTAAAATTTGAGATGTATATGAAAATGCCTTTCCGGCACGATCCAGTAATTGTTTTTCATCGCGGCAGACGCCAGATCCAAGTCCACCCAAAGCATAAGCGATGCGCATCATGACCGGATAGCCGATCTTTTCAGCAAAAGCCCGTGCTTCTTTAATAGATTCCACTGCTTTACTTTTAGGATAAGAAACTTGGATTTCATCTAAAGATTGATTGAATTTTTCACGATCCTCGGTATTTCGGATGGTTTCAACCGGCGTACCCAGGACTTTCACACCGTATTTTTTTAAAATGCCTTTATCGTATAATTCAAGTCCGCAGTTTAAAGCGGTTTGTCCGCCAAAACTTAGCAAAATACCATCCGGCTTTTCTTTTTTTAGAATTTTTTCAACGAAATCAACCGTAACGGGAAGCAAATAAACTTTATCGGCAAGATAATCTGAGGTTTGGATTGTGGCAATATTCGGATTGATCAGAATGGTTTTTACGCCTTCTTCTTTCAATGCCTTAATGGCCTGTGAACCGGAATAATCAAACTCTCCCGCTTCACCGATCTTGATGGCTGCTGAGCCAAGAATAACAACTTTTTTGATCTTTTTAATCATGTTCTTCCCTGATTAGAAAAAGCGTTTAAATTCGTCAAAAATAAAGCCCGTATCAACCGGACCGGGCATGGCCTCGGGGTGGAACTGTGTTGATAGGATAGGTAAATTCTTGTGCCACAATCCTTCATTCGTTCCATCGTTCAGATTTTCAAACCATGAGACCCAAGCGGTGGGAATGGTTTTGGTATCAACGGCAAAACCGTGATTTTGAGTGGTCACATAAGCACGTGAACTCAGTCGATCTATCACCGGCTGATTCTGTGAACGGTGACCGTAACCCAGTTTATAGGTCTTTGCACCGGCCGTTAAAGCCAATAATTGGTGTCCCAGGCAAATACCCAACATCGGTTTGCGTTCTTTCATGAATGCTTTGATCTTATCGGTCATAAACGTGTATTGTGCCGGATCACCGGGACCACTTGACAACACAATGCCATCGTATTTCATATGTGAATAATCGTAATTGTATGGGACTTGAATGACCCTAAAACCGCGTTTAACCACATTGGCAATAATGCTGTTCTTGCAGCCAAAATCAAGAAGAAGAATTGTTTTATTGCCGTCTCCATGTTCCACGGGTTTTTTGACCGTGACTTTTTCGATCAGGAGATCTTTGTTCGGGTCATAAAAGTCAACATCCTGTCCATCTACAACGATCTTGCCCAGCATGGTACCGCTTTCACGCAGGACTTTCGTTAAAGCGCGGGTATCAATACCGGTAATACCGGGAATGCCTTCTTTTTTCAGCCATTCATCCAGACTCATATCCGCATCCCAATGAGAATGAACATCGGAGAGATTTGCAACAATAAAGCCAAAGGCCTGTATCTTTGATGATTCCCACTTCCGCTTGGTGATATCTTCTTCTGTCTCATTTGGAACACCGTAATTCCCGATCAAAGGGTAAGTAGACGTCAGGATCTGACCGTAATATGAGGGATCCGTTAAAGCTTCAGGATAACCAACCATACCGGTATTAAAAACCACCTCGCCGGAGGTGGAAACAGGTGCACCGAAGGCTTTCCCCTCGAAGCTCATACCATTCTCTAAAATAAGTTTTGCGTTCATGTGGTTCTTCGTCGCTTTATGTTTAATTTTCAGGGTTTTCCCATGTATTACTCATTCCGACTGGAACTTGCGATAATGTAATAAATCATTATTCGGTTTAACAGAAAAAAATCAATGAAATAACTCAATTTTTGGTCAATTTGTTGATGAATGATAATAATTATGAACGAAAGACAAATAATTGCTGTAGAGACAAGGCAATGCCTTGTCTCTACAAAATTTATTAATTTATCGTAAAGACGCGATGCATCGCGTCTTTACCTCATCTCTCAGAATTATCAATGTACATGTACGGGAGGCTCTCGAGCCTCCCTCTGCCAACGGGCGACTCCAGAGTCGCCCCTACACCAGCGTTAATAGTACACTGATCACTATAAAATTACTCCCCATTCCGTGATGGTAAATCCATGTCGATCGAATGCGGGAATCTCGGGTGCTGGCAGCTCAAAGAATTTCTCGCTTTCTTTTATTACGTAATGTAGGCGTAATTTTGCGTCGGGATAAGGTGATATCTTCAACTTGATGACCCGGTTGACCATCTCGGTGTATTGCGGATAGATCTCATAATAGGGTGAATCCTTCAGTTCCGGGATCCAAAATTCAATAAAATCCGCGATCTCATTTTCATTAAAGCTGTAATCTTTGAGGTTTTTCTCAAAGAATTCGGTCAGATCATCCATGGCGACCACCCAGCCTTCGACATACTGCCATAAATCCGGGATTTCGGCTTCATAAAAGAGAAAATCGTATTTGCGATCAATCTTGCCATTAGGTTTGACCTTGATATTCTTCCATTGCAAAGGGTAAAAAGGATCCGATTCGATCACTTTCCCGCCATGCGGGAATTGCAAAGAAACCGACATTTTTGTCTTTTTCTCGGGATAGAGATAGAGATTAGGTTTGCGGTCATAGTACCTTTGTCCAATTTTAAATGAAGCCCAAATATCCTTACTATCCGGTACTACATCTAATTCGGGATATGGGTTAACCTCAATTAAATCAATACTAATCCTAATAGGTTCACCCACTCCCCAGTAAATCAATTCATTTGTTGATAATGAATCAAAATATGATGAGAAATAATATTGTTTTAAAGAATCATTATAGTTTACGGTCAACCAAACTCTTGCTTCTCCTGCCCACCAACAGTACAAACCAGTTGGACATCTTCCGTCTTCAATACTATCGACACGGACCCAAAAGTTCTCGGATTCATACATCTTCTCACCTACATGAACTTGAACGGTATCCCCAATATCAAAGTTATCTTTATCAAGAGGAAATAGCGGATTGCATCCGGTAAAGATGATCAATATCATGATCACATATAAAGAAAAAATGATTACCTTCTTCATGATCTACCCCGTAATTTATTTATTGAAACGGTAGTTTAAGTGATTGCAATTTAAAATAGTTCCAAACTAATGTAAAGTAAAAAATATGAACACGTGAGATGTGAAATGAAAAACAAATGTCATCCCGGAATTGATCGCCATGGCGAAGCCACAGGCGTAGCATGAATCCGGGATCTGAATTGTTGGGACACTCTAAAAATGAAATAAATGATCAATAGATGAGATCCCGGATAAGATTGCTACCAGCAATCTTTCCGGGATGACACGTTTCTGGATGTCCGAGATGACAGGTTTCTAAATGTCTGGGATGACGTGCTTGGATGTAAGGGATAACATTATAAATTATTCAAAAAAAAGACGCAAGATTTTGCGTCTCTACATAATCAATATAATATTATTTTGAGGTAATTTTATTGTATCGACCACTTCAAAAACGCCTGAATAAATCCGTCAATATCGCCATCCATAACATGTTGGAGATTGCCGGTCTCATGAGCGGTACGGGTATCTTTAACGAGAGTATAAGGCTGAAAAACGTAGGAACGGATCTGTGAGCCCCAGCCAATATCAGTCTTGGTTTTGTCCAACTCGGCTTTTTCGGCTTTCTGTTTATTCAATTCTTCTTCATAGAGCCTTGATTTCAGAACCTTCATTGCGGTTTCTTTATTCTTATGCTGTGAACGTTCATTTTGACAAGACACTACAATATTTGACGGAATATGTGTGATCCGGATGGCCGAATCGGTCTTATTGACATGCTGTCCACCGGCACCGGAGGCACGAAATGTATCGATCCGAAGATCTGCGGGATTTATTTCAATTTCGATATCATCATCCACTTCGGGATAAACAAAAACGGAAGCAAAAGATGTCTGCCGTTTACCCTGTGCATTAAATGGTGATATCCGCACCAAGCGGTGCACACCGATCTCGGCTTTGAGATAACCATAGGCATAGGGACCCGTCACTTCGATCACGGCTTCTTTGAGTCCGGCTTCGTCACCGGGTTGATAATTAAGCACCTGATAATCGAACCCGCGGCGTTCCATCCAGCGGGTGTACATCCGATAGAGCATGGAGGCCCAATCATGGGATTCGGTCCCTCCCGCCCCGGGATGGATAACTAGAATGGCATTGCTTTTATCGCTCTCTCCCGAAAGGAGTTTTTCGATCTCAAGATCATTAATTTTTTGCGAGAAACTTTGCACAAGTTTGTTCAGCTCTTCAAGATCAGCAGCACCTTCTTCATGAAGCATCCATTGAAGATCAATATCTTCCTTGAGAAGATTCATATCTTTCCATTTTTTGATCTCAAATTCAAGGTCTGAGATCTCTTTTGTGACTTTTTGAGCCGAAAGATTATCATTCCAGAAATTCGGTTCAAGGGTTTTTACTCTTAAAACCTTGATCTGATCATTTTTTTCGTCCAAATCCGTGTAAGCCTGAACTTCCTCATATTTTTTGAGGACTTCATTATATTCATCTTGTATTTGTTCGGGTGTTAACATAAAAAGCTCCTAATACGATAAGATACACCCAATGAGTGTATCTTGCAAAAATTTATTTTGACCTTCAGAGGTCGTTGATAATAGCTTCGGTCTCGAGGGCAATGACCAATTCTTCATTTGTTGGTATGACCGCAACTTTCACTTTTGAATTATCGGCATGAATGAAACCTTCTTTACCGCGAATGGTAGTTTTATTCTTTTCATCATCAAGATAAAGATCCATGCATTCCATATTGGCACAGACCGGACCACGTGTCAGGTCACCATTCTCACCAACACCACCGGTGAAAATAATACCATCGACACGACCGAGTGCTGCGGCATATGCACCAATATATTTTTTAATACGATAATTGTACATGTTAAAAGCAAGTTCGGCTTTTTTATCGCCGGTTTCCATGTCATCTTCAACATCGCGAAGATCGCTTGATTTACCATAGATTCCCATAATACCGCTTTTTTTATTTAGCATCATATTCATATCATTGATAGACATATCTTCATATTCAGCGATCTTCAGGACGGCTCCTCCGTCAACATCACCGCAACGGGTTCCCATCATCAGTCCTTCAAGAGGCGTATAGCCCATGGAAGTATCAATTGATTTTCCGCCTTTGATCGCGGTTATGGAAGCGCCGTTCCCAATATGGCAAGAAATTAGATTTAATTTTTCGATCGGTTGGCCGACCAATTCGGCAAAACGCCTTGAAACGAAGTAATGCGAGGTTCCGTGAAAACCGTAACGACGAATACCGTATTTTTCGTAGTATTCGTACGGAAGGGCATACATATAGGCATAGTCGGGCATGGTTGCGTGAAATGCCGTATCAAAAACACCGGCCATCGGCGTGTTAGGCAAATGAACTCTTGCAGCTTTAATACCGGCAATATTTGCGGGATTATGAAGTGGCGCAAGTTTTATGCAATCATCCATTACTTCCATGACATTATCGGTGATCAGAACTGATGAATTGAAGTGCTCACCACCATGCACAAGACGGTGTCCAACAGCATCAAGTTCATCAAAACTGTCGAGAACACCATGATTTTTATCGATCAAAAGGGATAGTACAATTTCAATAGCAGTATTATGATCTGGAACTGCTTTTTCGAGGGTTACTTTATCGACACCTTTCTTCTCATGCTTGATCTTTGAGCGATCCAAGCCGATACTTTCAACCAATCCTTTTGCAAGATAGTCTTTCGTAACGGTGTCTATGACTTGATATTTAACTGATGAACTTCCCGAATTAATGATCAAAACCTTCATGTACTTCCTCCGTTAAAATGAACGACGAAATATAGCATTTAAAATATTGTTTAGAAATGTTTTTTTGACAAGATTCTTTTTTGACGGGATTACAGGATAAACAGGATGACTATAAGGTGTCACCTTAGAAGTCGGAGAATTTGATATATTTATTTTTGATGTATATGTAGAGACGCAAAATCTTGCGTCTCTACATTATCGAAATATTTGGTTATCGATAATAAGTTTGAAATAATCCTACCATTCTTCAAATGGAAATTCAGCCAAATGCGCATTCAAATATCGGAGATCGTGCGTGACTTCTTCGCCTGCCCATGCGGGTTTATCAAAGTATTCATCTTCGGATCCCAGTTCGATCTCTGCGATGACCAATCCGTCATTGGCACCCAGAAATTCATCCACATCCCATTTTTTTCCTTCAAATTCAGGAAAATACCGGTTTTTTTCTATGATCTGCCCATTACATAGTTTTTCGAGCATGATCTGAGCATCAGCAACCGGAATAGTATATTCGAATTCCCAGCGACTGATGGTTGAAATATGTTTTTTGATCGAGATAACGGCTGATTTTCCATCCACAATTCTTACACGAGCATGGCCATCATCTGCATAAAGCATATAGCCCTGAAGCACGTGTACCGGTTTTGAACCGAGCTTATAGTCTTCACTCAGGACAAGGAATTTTCGTTCGATTTCTTTCATAGTTAGAAACAACCAGTGTAGAGACGCGATGCATCGCGTTTCTACCATTCATTCATTTTCTCATAATCTTATAAATTTATCGAGTTCTGTTGCGACTTCTTTGACCATTGTTGTGCGCTCACGATGGTGGATAAAAGCACTTTTAAAACCGTCAATGATAATACTTTTTATATCTTCAAGATCAAGATTAAAGGCCTCATATGCCATATACAATTCATCTGTTATCGTGGTGTTCGACATAAGACGATTATCGGTATTCAAGCTGAGTCTCAATCCGTAATCACGGAAAAACTTGAAGGGGTGTTTCTCGATCGACGGAACTGAACGTGTCTGCAAATTGCTGGTCAGACAGATCTCAAGACAGATACGGTGATCATTGATATAATTCATCAGTCCACCGTCTTCGGGAAGATGTGTTCCATGTCCGATCCGGTGCGCACCACAATAATGAACTGCCTGATGAATGCTTTCGGGACCGTACGCTTCACCGGCATGAATGGTGATATTGACATTATTTTTCAGGACAAGACGGAAAGCTTCTTCGTGATCCTTGGCCGGATAATTTTCTTCAGGACCGGCAAGGTCGAAACCGATCACTCCCCTATTCTTATAGGCTACTGCCAACTCGGCAAGCTCCATGGAATACATGGGATCAAAAGATCGCATACCGGAAACGATCACGCCACCGCTAATTCCGAATTCACGCTCTGCCTTACGTGTCCCACGAATGACAGCTTCAAGGTTATCCATGGTTTTCATACCACCTTGAGTATGTAAAATGGGAGAGTATCTAATTTCAAGCCACTTAATATTTTCTTTCGCAGCGTCTTCACATAATTCATAAGCAATACGTTCAATGGAATTGGGCTCTTGCATAACTGCAAGGGTAATATCGAAACGTTTGAGATAATCAACAAGCGATACGACATTTTCGCAATGCATGTAGGCCTTCAATTCCTCAATGCTTGAATAAGGAAGCGCTATGTCATGTTCTTTTGCCAAATCCATGATGGTTTCCGGACGAACAGATCCGTCCAGATGACAATGCAGGTCTATTTTTGGAAAGCCATGAATGGTATCCCATATTTTTTGGTCCACAGCCATGCTTTCTCCTTTATTTTATCCGAATTTCTCTTTGATATAAGATCCGGGCTGTTTTTTAGTGTGCAAACTGAAACCTTCAGCCTGCAAATGTTCTTCCATGCCGCTTACCATGAGCGGATGACCACACAGAAAGATCATCGTATTTTCGGGTGTTACCTTTTCATTCCAGGCATCATCCACATATCGTTCTTTCCAGGCTTTGTCAAGAAATCCGACTTTTCCATGCCAGGGCGTCGGTTCATTACCTGGCTCAGAAATGATCGGAATATATTTAAGTTCCGGGCAGAATTTTTCCATTGCTATGATCTCATCGCGATAGCCCAGATCCCAGGAATTCAATGCTCCGTGAACAACCGCCCACTTTTTTCCACTATCTGTCGTCAAATGAGATCTCAACATGCTCATATAGGGTGAAAGACCGGTTCCGGTTGCAAAAAAGATCACATTTTTATCTTTTGGAATATCATCCAGAGTGAACATGCCGAATACCTTTTCTCGCATCCACAATTTGTCACCGTTTTTAAGAGCAAATAAGCGCGGTGTCATGGTACCGTTATTGACCATCTTTATATAAAATTCTAAATAGTTGTTTTGGGATGAACTCGATGCAATGGAGTAAGGCCGTTTGATTAGTTGATCGGGAGGACAGTATTTTGCTTCAGGAACAGAATAGGGTACACGTTTTGCTGTCGGGGGGAGTCCCAACGGACAATATTGACCCGGCTTAAATTCAGGTAATTCCCAACCAAGAGGTGCAATACGAAATATGCACAATCCGGGTGCCACCTCAATCTTCTGCTGTAGTATGGCGTTCAATTCTTCCACTATTTTAACTCCATTTTTTATTGAACTGAATAAAATATATGAAAGAAAAGATAAAAGACAAAAGTATAAAGATAAAAGTTAGTTAAAGGTTCGATTTTTATAAACCAAAGCTACCATGGTATTTATAGATGAAAAAGTGCGAAGATTATTCGCTTTAACTTTGTTCTTTTTACTTTATTCTTTTGTCTTTCAATTGTCCTCTGTCAATTGTCAATCGTCAATTGTTTACTCCCACTCAATCGTTGCGGGCGGCTTGGAAGATATATCGTAAACAACGCGATTAATGCCATTTACTTCGTTAATAATACGATTTGATATCTTGGCCAGCACTTCATAGGGAACGTGCGCCCAGTCGGCTGTCATGCCGTCTAATGAGGTAACGGCGCGGAATGCTACGGCATAATCATAAGAACGTTCATCTCCCATTACACCCACGGATTGTACGGGTAAAAGCACACAAAATGCCTGCCAAATTTTATGATATTGATCACTGTTATGTAATTCTTCCATTGCAATATGATCTGCTTCGCGCAAAACATCACATTTGGCTTTAGTGATGGCACCGGGGATACGCACGCCAAGTCCCGGACCCGGGAAAGGGTGGCGCCAGATCAGTTCATCGTCCATACCCATTTGCTTACCCACCCGGCGAACTTCATCTTTAAATAGTTCACGAAGCGGTTCAATGAGCTTGAATTTCATTTTTTCTGGCAAACCACCGACATTATGGTGAGATTTGATGGTTGCGGACGGTCCTTTGAAGGATACGGATTCGATCACATCGGGATAAAGCGTACCTTGAGCAAGATAATCAAAATCGCCAAGTCGAGCTGCGGTCTCTTCAAAAATATCTATGAATAAATTTCCAATGATCTTTCTTTTTGTTTCGGGATCGGTCACACCGTCCAATGCCTCAAGAAAGCGATCTTCGGCATCAACATATTCCAATTTTATTTTATAGCGGTCACGGAAGTTTTTTTGTACCTGTTCCGCTTCATGTAAACGGAGTAATCCATTATTTACAAAAACGCAGGTCAGCTGGTCGCCGATGGCTTCTTGCAGAAGCACGGCCACCACCGAAGAATCCACACCTCCGGATAATCCGCAGATCACGTGCTTGTCCCCTACTTGCTCCCGCACTTTATGGATCTCGGATTCAATAAAATTAGCGGGTGTCCAATTTTGTTCGCATCCGCAAATCGTAACGGCGAAATTCGCAAGTATTGTGCTGCCCTGATCAGTGTGAGCGACTTCGGGATGGAACTGTATGGCAAAAATGAGACGAGCTTCATGGCGGATCGCTGCGATCGGTGCATTGTCCGTATGCGCGATCACGGTAAAACCATCGGGCATGACATCCACACGATCACCGTGACTCATCCAGACATTGAGTTCCTCGTTTTTATCTATTCCCTCAAAAAGTCCCGTATTATCATCGATCTTGAGATATGCCCGTCCGTATTCGCGATGATCGGCACGAGCAACTTTTCCATTATATCGTTGACTTAGGAGCTGTAACCCATAGCAAATACCCAGCATTGGAATACCGAGATCAAAAATACGTTCATCGGGATGAGGTGCTTTTTCGTCATACACACTCGAAGGTCCGCCGGATAGAATAAGTCCCTGCGGATCAAAATCTTGTATTTTTTCAAAATCCACATTATAGGGATGGATCTCACAATATACATTGGCTTCACGAATGCGCCGTGCGATCAATTGCGTGTATTGAGAACCAAAATCAAGAATGAGAATTTTGTTGGAGTTCATATATAATACTTCCTTATTATTTAAATAAACATCTTCATCTTATAATCAATCAGAGGCGACTCTAGAGTCGCCCGTACATTTTCAGATATTGGTATTCCTATAAAAAAGTGGACACATAGTTAAGCCACAAAACATGGTTGATTTTCCTGATCTAAATAGTAATTATTCAGATATTGTTCTGGAGAGATATTTCCCAAAGTTGAGTGTCGTCTTTCCTTGTTGTAAAATATTTCTATGTAATCAAAGATTGCTATTCTGGCTTCTTTTCTAGTTTGGAAGGATCTCTGATAAATCAGTTCGGCTTTCAAGGTTTTAAAAAAGCTTTCAGCGACAGCATTATCATAACAATTTCCTTTTCCACTCATGCTTTGAATCATATCATTGCTTTTTAAAAGCTTTCTAAATTCACTGCATGCATATTGTATGCCTTTATCCGAGTGGAAGATTATTTTAGATCTTGTTTCAGATCGTAAAGATGCATGCTTTAGAGCTGCTACTGTCGTTTGAGAAGCAAACATACGATCACTCATTGACCATCCTACAACTTTTCGATTAAACAAATCAATTACAGTGGTCAGGTATAACCAACCTTCGCCTGTTTTGATATAAGTAATATCAGATACCCATATTTTATTCGGTCTATCTGTTTCAAATATTTGTTGAAGCAAATTTGGTGATATCAGCTTCTGATGTTTTGAATTCGTTGTTACTTTATACTTTTTATGACGTTTCGCCATAATTCCTGCCTCTTTCATTAAACGTGCCACCCTGGACGTACTGCATGTAAACCCTGCTTCCCAAAGCTCATATGCCATACGAGGACTACCATAATTGGATTTCTTTTGTTCAGCATGAATAATTCTTATTTCCTGAGTAATAATCTGGTTTTCATGTGCTGTCTTACTTAGGGGTTGTCTTAACCAAGCATAATATCGGCTCCTGTTTACTCTTAATACTTGGCACATTTTCTCCACACGAAATAGGGAGCTTTCTAGCTGTATAAACTTGTATTTCATAGTGTTTGTTTTGAGAAAATGGCCAAGGCTTTTTTTAAGATATCACGTTCCTCCTGGATATTGCGTAATTCCTTCTTAAGATCGTGTAATTCGCGCTCTTGGGGATCTCCTATTATTCCATTCCCCGGGAAAGCATTCTCTTTGGATGCTAAAAATTCTCGCTTCCATCGATGTAGCATATTAGGGGTTATTCCTAAACTTTCTGCTAATTCTTTTGGCTCTCTGTCGCTACTGAGTAGCAATTCTACTGACTCAGTTTTGAATTCCTTCGGATACAGTCTTCGTTGTTCACGCATTTTTAATCCCTTTTTTGATTCTTGTTAATTTAAGTCTTATCTGCGTGTCCACAAAAAGATAAGAAGACCA
>Ga0208904_1000246_pt1 | contig 47285 bp, 69 predicted proteins | sample AntAceMetag02UKB_FD_184774 | JGI IMG/M metagenome (GOLD analysis project Ga0208904, IMG submission 184774) | Saline lake microbial communities from Ace Lake, Antarctica - Antarctic Ace Lake Metagenome 02UKB (SPAdes) (version 2) | ecosystem: Environmental > Aquatic > Non-marine Saline and...
ATTGGCAAAAATATGGAAAAACAATAAGTGAAGTTTTAAGTCGTACAAAAAGACAAGTGTCAGAAGATGAATTTGAAATTGCTGACCTACAAAGAGCTTATGAAAATGCTAAAACAGAAGGACATTCTTCTACTCAACAAAAATTAGAAAGTTTACAAAATGCTATGGATGCATTCGGAACAAGATGGGATACTTCATCTTCTTTAATAAGTTCTAATATACAATCTCTTTTAAGTGATGGTTCTTTTAATGCTCAAGACATATTGCAAGATAATCCAGGACAAGCTAATAATCAAGGTGGTCGTATGGGTTGGTATGATTCTGCTACAGGACAAGAAACATCTTATGGAGTTGGAACTTATGGAATAATACCTGGCAGTCAAGGAGAAAGTCAACAAAGTAATACAAGCACTACTGGAACTAATACAGAAACTACTACAGGAGATACCACAGAAAATACAAGTACTAATGATATAAATAATCTTTATAATCAATTCTTCGGTAGAGATGCTTCTCAACCTGAAATAGATAATTGGAGTAAAGAAAGACTTATAGACCTTGAAAGTTTTTTACATAAAGAATATAAGAAATTATCTGGTAAACATTATGACGGAACTCCTTATACAGGAGAGCCAGTAACTCCAGAACCACCCGTGGTAGAACCTCCAATAGTAGAACCCCCTGGAGAACAACCAGGAACTCAACAAGCAACTTTAACTTCTCCAGATGGAAAAAGTAAGGTTGTTGTTACAGTAGGTTCAGCAGAAGCAAGTCAGTTAATGCAAGGTGGATGGATTTTAGGTGATAGTGGCACTACTGAAGTTAGTTTAGATGATGCTATAGCTGGTATTGGTGAAACTTCTACAACTGAAACTCCTACTACTGATACCCCAACAACGGATACTCCTACTCCAGAAACTCCTTCTACAGAAACACCTACAGATATTTCAGCATTAACAGAAGGTAAGGCATATAAGTTTGCTGGAGACCCTAAAGTTTATCAATTTAAAGATGGTAGATTACAACACATAAAAGATGAAGCAGCTTTTAAAGAATTATATGGTGGACTTCCTGAAGTAGGAACTAACTATACAGTTATAGATGATGAATATAAATCTTATGCAGAAGAAGATGTTGAATTTGATACAACCCAAGAACAAGAAGAACAACAAAGATTACAAGATGCTAGAGATATGATTGAACAAGCTATTCAGAGTGGAGAAATTACTTCTGAAGTAGGAGAACTTTGGAAACTTATATTAGAAAACTATCCAGAAGATATGGAAGTAAACCCTGAAGAGATTTTAAATACAATGGATAAAATAAGTGAAGAAACTATTGACCCATATTTTGATAATCTTGTTAAAATGGCTAAAGCTGATTTTGAGGGAGCTATTAATTATATGCAAACTCAACACGACCTTGAAGTAGAACAATTAGGAGCTGAAGGTATAAAAAGAATCAGAGAAGCTCAAGGAAATCTTGAATCTTCTGGTATGACATTTAGTGGAAAAGCTGTTGAACAACTAGGACAAGAAAGTGCTTATCCTACTCTTGAAGCACAACAACAAGCACAGCAACAAGCTGAGCAGGAAGCTCAACAAGAAGGATTACAACCAGGAACTCCAGAATATGATGAAGTAGTAAAGAAGAAAGTGGACATAAGAAAACCAGGTCAACAACCAGGTCAAGAATATTTAGGATATGTTGATGGTAAAATACAAACATTTCCTACCGAAGAAGCTGCTCAACAAGCAGGAGCTACTGGAATAGAACCTAATTTTAATCGTTCTATTGGATTACCTCAACCACAGAAAGGAGTACCAAGAGACCAATCTAGACAACCAGGACAAGATTATGGAGAAGGTATAAGAGGTATTGGACAAACAGAGGGGTCAATTCCTCAATATAATAGAATGATGGCTACAAGTAGTGATGCTCGTAGAGCACAAGCTATACAACAACTTGGTTCAGGGATAGAACAACAACTTGGTTCAGGAATGGGCGGACTTACATTACCTAGTTATAATGTATTAGGTGGAATTACAGGTGAACTTGATATACAAAGAGAAGGAGCTAAAGGTGGTTATTTAAGACAACTTATTGGAACTAAATCTGCTAAAACAGAATCATTAACTAATATATAAATTTAATAATACCTTAATAATAAAAATATGGATAAAAAATTCTACCGAGTAGGTGAAAAAATATATGAAAATGGAACTAATCGCTACATAGATATGCCTGAATGGCAAAAGGATTGGTCTGGTAAAGCTACTGAGGTTGCATCACCTGAAGCTCAAAAAAAGCTTGAACAAGAAGAAAATATTATGGGAAGACCATCAACTCAACCAGAAATAGGTAAAATGTACCCTGAATATGCTTCTGAATATGGTACTGATTCAAGTAATCTAGGAGCTTTAGGACAAGAGAAAGAAGCTACTGCTCAAGGTGTTAAATCTTTAGGTCAACCTACTTATGCTATTAATCTTTTACAAGAAGCAATTAAAAAGAAACAAGGAACAGCTAATAAAGGAATAGGTAAAAGTCCTATATTTGAAAAAGCTGGTTTAACTGGTATAGGTTCTTTAGCTTCAAGTTTAGCTTCTCGTCAAGGAGAAATACGAGATAATAGAGCTTATTTTTCTAATATTATAGGTGAAGCAATGGGTGGTTATAAAGATATGATGAATCAAGCTAATTTTGCTTATGAAGCTGCTGCTAGTGAATATGAACAAGAAATGGAAAGATTAACTGACATAGATGAAGAATTAAGAAAACATAAACGAGCTATTGAATTATATGAGAAGAAAGCTGAGATAGATAAAAATTTGGCTATCTGGGAAGCAGACCAAAATAAAACTCCTATTACTAATGTAGGTGGATATGATATTTCAAGTTATGCTACTGACCCTAATCACGAAACAGCAGTACAAAATATTATGGATTATATAGGAAAGTTTAATACTATTGAAGATGTAGATACTTATATTCAACAAGTAGCTTCAGGAAGTCCTGTAACTGGTGATATGATTTCTAAGGCTTCTGAAAAATATGGTGTAGATTGGGAAATGATGGTAGCTATGATGCAACAAGATAGTAGTTTAGGAACTAAAGGAATGGGAGCTAGAAATAATAATCCTTTCAATATAGGACAATTTGATAATCTTAATTCTCCAGTAGAAGGATATAAAACTATGCAAGATGGAGTAAATGCTGGTGCTGAATGGTTGAGCAAACATAAAAACAATGAAGAAACACAAAATATACCAGAAGATGGAGTATATAATGAAGATACTAAATTAGAAGTTAAAATTAACTCTGCTCAAAAGAATAAACTAATAGGTTTAGGAATACCTGCTAATGGTGTAAATCAATTATTACTTAATGTTCAAACCAGTGGTTTAGAAGATACTAAAAACCAAATTATATTAGAGAATGGAGAAACAGAAGAAGTACAAGCTATCTTAGATGCTTTAGATGATATATTTTTACAATAAATAAAAATTATGATAAAGATAAGTCCAATAACAACTCAAAGAGTTGGTGGAATTAAAATTAGTCCAATAGGAACTAAGCCAGAACCAACTGAATTAGATAAACAATTTTATGAGAGAGTAGGTACTACACAAGTTACCCCTATGAAAACTTTTCCTGAAGGAGTTTTTAGTGGAGAAGCTAAAGCAGAATCTTATTATGGTAAAGAAGGAAAATCAGAACGACCTAATTTTACTCAGGAAGATTATGAAAAGTATGCTGAACGAGATAATATCAAAAGAACTAATATGTTTGGTATTCTCAAAACAGAGATAGACCATTTAGACCCTATTGGTTTATTAGGAACTAATGCTCCTGAAAATCTTAAAACAGTTAAAGCTAAGACTGGATTTTTAGGTCTTAAAAATATATTTAAAAAGACAACAGAAATGTCTCCTAGTGATAGACAAGGTGGTGGTGTTGAATTAGAACAAAAAATTGTAAAAGCTTATAACAAAGGAGAAATTACTCAGGTAGAAGGTCTATTTTTAATTAAAGCATTTAAAGATAAAAGAGATGGTAAAGTAAATATTAATAAAGAAGCAGTTAAAATGGCTTGGGATAAAGTAAAAGAAGATTGGGATAAATCACCAGTTAAATATATTTTTGAAACCCCATTTGAACAAACAATAAAACAAATGCAACCTCAAGAAGTAGAGGAAGTATTTAAACAAAAACCTGTCAGTGGAATAGAAAGATTTGCTTCTCCTAAATCTTTAATAACTGGTAAATCATCTGAATTCGAAAGAGCAATTCCTGGAGCATTAGCTGAGGTTAGTCAGGGTGTTTTAAAATATTTTGGTGGACTTGCCATAGAATTTGGATTAGATATATATGATAATATAAGTAAATTAGCTGGTGGAAAGGGAAAAGACACATTAGATTTAGGAATACTTGGTGAATATAAACCTTATAGTAAAGAAGTAGAAATACAATTTAAAGAAAATAAAGAAATAGCTAAAAGAATGGGTATTGAAGGTAAAGGTGCATCTGATGCATTTGCTCTTGGTAAACAAATTTTAGTTGATAATACTCTTAGAGCCACTGCAACGGCTGGATTTTATGGTAGTATTGGCGTTAATTTAGGTAAGGTTTCAAAGTTTAATATGAAAACACCTGAATTTCAATTTAAAGCACCTAATAATGATGTTAAAGAATATGTTATTAAACCAATTAAATCTAAAACTAAAACTGGAGTTGATGTTCCAGGTGGAACTTATGAGGGAAAACTAAAAGGACCAACACTAGAAGAACTTATATTTGGTAAACCTAAAAAAGCTGAAATATTTGTAAAAGATAATAATGGTAATATTGGATTATTAAAAATGAAGAATAATGGTAATGATACTACTTTTACTTTATATGCTCCTAAAAATGTTAAACCAGGTGTTAATGTAAACATTCCTAAAGGACCAATTAAAATTGGAGCTGGTAATGGTTTGTCAGTATCTGGAGCCGTAAATGCAGGAAAAGCGATTCAACCTACAACAATACCTTCAACACAAGTTGGAATAGCAGGAGCAGTAGCTAAACCAACTATTAAAATAGGTGGAGTAAAACCAGTAGTAAAACCAAATGAAATAACAACTTATAGTGGAGGTAAAGAAGCAACTCCTTTTTCTACAACAGATAAAGAATTTGCTCAAATGTTTGCTGATGACTCTGGTGGAACTATCCACGAAGTTAAAATAAATCCAGATAACTTTATAGACACAAGAATACCAGAACAAAAAGCACAATTAGAAAGTATATTAGGAAAAGAAAAAGTAAGACAACTTATATCAAATGGAAATAATGGGCTTCCAGTTCATCAAGAGACTGGAGAACAAACCTTACTAATAGATGCTGCTAAAAAACTAGGTAAGAAAGGTATAGTATTATCTGAAACTTCTAAGGAAGGATTATATAATAATAGAGAAGTTATATCTTATGCTAAAGTATCTGAAACAACACCCACCCAGAAGCCACAGAAGGCTGTTAGCGAGGTTAAACCAACAAAAGTGGTAGAAGATACTCTTATTAGTAAATTATCTCAAGAAGCTAAGAAAGCTAAGAGTGTAGATGAGTTTGTTAAAAGTCAATTAAAGAAACAATTAGATGGAGAACAAACAGAAGTAAGTGTATATACAGATAAATATAATAAACTTATAGAAAGTGCTAAGAAAAATATAAAATCAATAGAGCCAATAGGAACTCTTGGAGAAATGTTTAAGTCTAATAAAATAAATGATATTATAGGTGAAGCCAAAGATATACCAATATTTATAGTAGATAGTAATGAATTTAATGGCAGATTTTCTACTGATGGTTTTCCAAAGATAGAAATGTCTAGAAATAATATAATAAAATTTGATGAGACATTATTAGAAGAGGCTATTCACGCTAATCAATATTTAAAAGGCAGAATAAAAGAAAGAGGAATAAATAAAGACTATACAAAAGATGTCAATGAACAGTTGGCAAAAAGGGGAGCTTCTAATATAAATGCATTACTTATAAAAGAAAAACTTAAAACAAAATCCCAACTAGAACAAATATATAAAGAAGCTAATAAACCTACTAAGGTAGAAGTAAAGAAACCTAAATTACCAGTAAAGGAAACTCCTAAAGATACCTCAGTTAAATTAGGTGCTGGTATAGACCCTGGAGTAGATAAGTTTATAGCAGAAGATATAAAACCAACTGTTAAAAAACTTATTGATGTAGGTAGATATACTAAAGTAATAGGTAAATTTGTCTATAATCAACTTACTAACATATTTGAACCTATTAAATTATCTCAACGAAAATTTGGTTATGAAACTCCTTCTAAAATAATCCAAGCATTTGCTGGTAAACCAGACCTAGCTAGATTAGATTTTAGTCAAAAACAACTAGAAAACTTAGATTCTAATGTAGGAGAACTAAAGCAATGGTTTAATAAGAACTTTACTAAAAAGGATTTACAGAACTTTATGCGTTCTCGTGGTAAAGGATTAACTGGAGAATTTAGAAAAGCTCAAATACAAGCATTAGCTAAACTTCCTAAAGAACTTAAATCTGGTGCTATTAGAAAAGCAATAAATGAAATTGCTGATTTTAACTATAAATATTTAACAAAGGTAGCTGGTAGGAAGATAAACAAAATAGAAGATTACTTTTATGGTATATACAAAGACCCAGAAGCAGTATCAAGATTTATAGATTTTTATCGTTCTACTGAGAGATTTAAGAAACAAAAAGTATTTCCAACTGTTTTAGAAGCAGAGGATTTTGGATTAGAATTAAAATCATATAACCCAATAGATAATCTACAAAGTGAATATTCTGCTATTGCTAAGCTAGAAGCTACTCAATGGATTAGAAATGAACTATTAAGAGTAGGTGAAGGTAAATATATTGATAAGATAAGCAAAACTCATAAAGGTTGGGTTGCTGTCAAAGATAATCAATTTGATGGATTGAGATTAGAACCAACAATAGGAAAACTTGTAAATAACTTAATAGCGACTAACAAGATAACCCAACAACCAACATTGAACTTCTTTAGGAAAATAAACAATATTTTGAGAAGTTTTAAGTTTATAGGTAGTGCTTTTCATTTAGGAGTAGAAACTAAACAAGCAGTAGCTGATACTGGATTTTTAAAGTTTATTAGCAAAACTTCTACTAGAGGAGTTAGTTTAGGATTTAAAAAGAATGACCAAATATTCAAAACTAGAGAATATAGAGATTATATTTTAAATGGTGGTGGTCAATCTTATAGTTTAGATGTAGAAGCTCAAAAGACTTTCTCTGATTTTGTAGATAAAATAAATAAAGGTAATTACTTAGGAGGTTTAACAAGAGTTCCTTTAATCCCTATCAATATTAGTAAATCATTCATTAACTGGATGTTTGAGAAATATATCCCTAAACTTAAATATTCTAAATATTTAGATATGATGGCTAATATGGAAAAGAAACTAGATAGACCATTAAAATCTTCCGAGAAACAAGAGATTATAAAAGAAGGACAAAATTTCTATGGAGCAATGAATGAAAAAATGTTTGGTAGAAGTGCTACTGTTACCACTGCTCTTAGGTTTATATTTATGGCTCCAGGATTTGCTGAAGGTAATTATAGAACTATTATAAAAGGTGTTACTCAATGGGGTAGAGGTAAAACTTGGAATGCTAAGCGTTCTAGGAACAATATGATTAACTCTCTTATACTTACTGGTATAATAGCAACAGTTGGAACTCTTATATTTACTGGTAAAACCCCTGAAAAACCAGAAACATTAGATGATATTAGAGATTTATTAAAGATTGATACTGGTAAAATAGATGAAAAGGGTAGAAGAATAATGATTGATATGCTTAATTATGATAAAGACTATTGGAATATTATGTTTAATGTATTAAAAGGAAGACCTGATAAAGCTATTAACGAATCTATTAAAAGAATTGGTGGAATGAAAGCGTCTTTATTTGAATTTTTAATTGATATGTCCACACTTATGCAAGGAAAAGCTATTGTAGATTGGAAAAATGATGCTATCTATGAAATTACAGACCCAGTATGGAGAAAGTTCTTAAAAATAGCTGTTTATGAAACATCAAGATTAGAACCTATATCTTTTAGTGTATATAAACAATCAAGAGCAAAAGAAGCAGGTAAAATTATCTCAGCAATAGAAGCATTATCAGGTGTTAGACCAACTTATTCTGAAAAAGATAAACGAATACAAGGTATAATGAGTAATATATTTTCTCTTAGAGAACAACAAGAGGAACTATATTATTATTTAGGTTCTCAATCAGACCCTCGTGAAGCTATTGATAAATATAATTCTACAGTAGATAGTGTTCTTAATTCTAAGATAGTTCCTAAAGAAATAAAAGAAGAATGGGAGTCAACTCTTAAAGTTGATACAAACAAACTTATAGGAAACAAATTGTATCAATTAACAAATCCTACTGTATCAGATGAAGACATTGATAAATATATTAAGTGGTTAAAGAACTTTGATATAACTTATGAAGAAGCTGAAAAACTTACTACTAAAGTATTAGATGAAAAGCTAAAAGAAAGAAAAACTAAAAGACAAAGATTAGACAGATTTAAAAAGAGGTGGAAATAGTCCTTTAGATAAAGGGTCTAAAACCCTTGACATTAAAAACTACCTATGCTAATCTAAAGGTAAAGTTATTAACAGTAAGAAATTAAAAAATATATGCAAGAAACATTACTACAATTTATAAACCAAGCAGAACAATTTAACACAAGTTGCTTGGCTTTTTTGTTGCTTAATGGTGGCGTAGTAACCTCCTTTGCAGACAACGGAAAGCCAGGCATTTTTTGTTTAAGTAAAATATATGGATAGACACAAAGAAGCATTACAGGCAAATTATAAGATTGGTAATTATGGTATTAAATTTTGTAGTAATTGTTTACAACCAATAGAAAATTATAGTGATATTAAAACTGGTTTATGCAGAGAATGTCAAGAAATTTATAATTAAAACAAATATATGAAAATGAATCCAGAAATAAAAGAATTAAGAAGCGATAAACGAAAATTATTAACTATTGTAAGAAAACAAGGAGATATTATTGAAAGACAATATCAATCAAAAATGAGAGTTATAAAAAAACTTGCTTTAGAATTTTTAGGAGATAGATTAGATAGATTAACTCCTAGAGAACAAAAGGTCACAGAAATGAGATATGGAATATTGACTGGTGTTCCTGCTACATTAGAAGAAGTCGCTATGGAGTTTGGAGTAACTAGAGAAAGAATTAGACAATTAGTAGCAAAGTCTATTGAGAAAATAAATTGTATTCCAACTAAAAGAGAATTAGAAATTAGTAAAAAAACTTTAGAAAAAGCCCTTAAATCTCAAGAAAAGAGAATACATAGAAAACACGCACTAGAAATAAATCATATTTTAAATTTATATTCTAAACCATTAGGAGAAGGTGGTCTTGATTATATAAAAGCATTTGAAGAAATGGAAAATTATGAACATAAACTATTACTTAAATAATTAACTAATAAGTATATGAAGAGAATTAAATTTGGTATTGACCCAACTGGTAAAACAATACATTTAGGTAGAACTGTTCCATTACTAAAATTAAGAGAATTTCAAAAACAAGGTGATAAAATAATTTTAATAATTGGGGATTTTACTGCTCAAATTGGTGATGTATCTGATAAACTAGACAAAAGACCAGTTTTAACAGATGAAGAAATACAAGGTAATCTAAAAAATTATTTACCTTTAATTAGTAAAATATTAGATATTGATAAATGTGAAATTCATTATAATTCTGAGTGGTTTAATAAAATAACTGCTAAGGAACTAATGGATTTACAAAATTTATTTACTGTACAAAAAATGATTGCTAGGCGTAATTTTAAACATAGAATAAAAAATGAAATGCCAGTATATATTAAGGAGTTAAATTATCCTTTATTACAAGGTTATGATAGTTATATGGTAAAAGCCGACATTGAAGTTGGGGGAGAAGACCAATTATTTAATCTTTTAGTTGGTAGAGATATTCAAAAATATTTTAATCAGAAACAACAAGAAATAATAACTACTCCAATGTTACTTGGAACAGATGGAAGGAAAATGTCCACTAGCTGGGGAAATGTTATAAATATTGATGATGAACGAAAGATAATGTTTGATAAAATATTATGCCTAAGAGATGAATTTACTGAATCATATTTAATAAACTGTACAGAAGATTTTAAAGAGAAGAAATCTATGTTAGAAGAAATACAATCTGGTAATGCTGATTTTAGAAAATTGAAAGAAATGTTAGCGAATGAAATTATAAGATTTTATAAAGTTAAATAATTAACTAATAAATATATGAAAGAAATATATACTTGTCCTAAAATAATTAGGAATTATAAATTTTATCAACATCCTATAAAATATATTAAAGATATAGAAAACTTTAGAGTGTTGAATAATTTATTAAAATATGAATGGAAGAATGGTTTAGAAAAAAAGATAAGAAAAGATTTATTAAATGAAATAATTAACTAATAAATATATGAAAGGATATTTAATAGTAGATAAAAAAAAGCCCATATATCATTATGGAGAAATGTATCTTATATTATCAACTAAAAGACAAGCAATATTAGAAAGAGATTATTATAATAAATATTTTAATCACAATTATAAAATTAAGAAAGTAGATATAAAAATAATTAACTAATAATATGAAAAAAATAATTGTAATATTAGGAAGAATTACATTTGTAATATTTGTATGTTTATCATCATATATTATAGGTGGAGCTATATTAGCTGCAGCTGGTGCTTTAGGTAAATTAGCAAATAATATTTTTTATTCAGATGTATTCATTATCAGAACAATAATAATGATTACTATTGGATATCAATTTTATAATAAGTATATATTAAATAAATAATCAAAAAAATTATGTGGAATTTAATTTTAGGAGCAATGTTAATAATAATAATATTTTATGTTGCTGGATTCTTGTTACAAATTATAGGTGCTGTAATTGTATTAATTGTATCATCTGTAATTGGTCTATTTGAAAAAATAGTTAGTATTATTAAAAAGAAATAAATGTATGGAAAAATATATGAGAAAAGCTGAAGTATTATCAAAATATTTTGGTGTATATGGAAAAGGAAATTTTGATTTATCATTAGAAGAGATAGCTAGAATACTTGAACTATTAGTTATCAAAAAAAATGATCAATATTTAGATGCTAATTTAAAAGAATTATATGACAGACTCGCACAAACAAGGTTGGGTTAGGCTACATAGAAAAATAGCTGATAATGATTTGTGGTTTTTAGAACCATTTACAAAGGCTCAAGCCTGGATAGATTTGTTTTTGAATGCTAATCATAAAGATAGTTCTTTTTCTGTTAGGGGAAACATTATATTTGTTAAAAGAGGACAGATAGGATGGAGTGAATTGACAATGGTCAAAAGATGGAGCTGGAGTCGGGGTAAAGTTCGGAGGTACTTGGGAATGCTAGAAACAAGACAACAGATAATACAACACAAAACTCCTCTAACAACGATAATAACTATATTAAATTATGAAGACCATCAGTCAGATAGAACAACAGACAGTACAACAGAAAGACAACAGAAAGACAGCAGACGGTACACAAACAAGAATGTTAAGAATGTAAAGAATGATAAGAATGTAAAAGAAGAAATACTGGGAGATAAATCTCCCGAAGAATTTTCCTCTAAGGAGTATATTGAACAAGTAATAAAAGATAAAAAACCTCATATATCTCTTATAGGGAAATACTTTAAAACTAAACAGGTGGATTTTCCAAGTTTGAAAGCAGCTAGAGCAGAATTAGTTAGGTGGACAAAAGACGCTTCGGTTCTAGCAGAATATCCAGAGGAACGAATCAATCAGACATTCGCCCTTGTAAGTGAAAAATTTAAGGAGGAATGGAATTTATCAACAATAAGAAAGTATATAGCTTAAAATTAAAAATAAAACTATGGAAAATATGCTTGTCAAAGACATACCAGACTATAAAGGAATCAAACCAGATTCAGAAGATGATAGAGTATTACCTTTAAAAGAGGTAGCAGAAGAAAATCGTAAAAATAATAATACAGGAGATAGATATTCTACTGGATTTAAAAGATTTGACAATGCTTTAAGAGGTGGATTTGCTATTGGTGATTTTGTAGCAATCGCTGGAATAGAATTTCAGGGAAAAACTTCTTGGGGACAGACTTTAACTTATCATCTTTGTAAACAAGCTATTCCTTGCTTATGGTTTAGTTATGAAACCGTAGAAGAAGAATTAGATAAAAAGTTTATGGAAATGGGTATAGATGATAATTATTTAGTTTATGTTCCATTTAAAAAAACATCTCATAGATTAGATTGGATTAAAGACAAAATTAAGGAAGGAGTAGCTAAATATGGAACTCAAGTAATTTTTATAGATCATATAGGAAAACTTGTATCTGAAAAAGCTGAAAGAAGCGGAAATAAAGCTCAATTTTTAGATGCTATTGCTAGTGAACTTAAAGATTTAGCAGTAGAATTAAGAATAGTTATAGTAGTTATGTCTCACGTTAATAAAATAGGAGATAATGTTCCTACAACCCAAGATATTGCTCATACAAGCGGGATAGGAAATGAAGCTGATGTTGTGATGATTATTTGGAGATTAAAAAATAAAAATAATTCATCTCTTAAATTAGGAGAAGATAAAACAAAAGATAATGATGAAGAGTATTCTAACGAATCAAGAGTAAAAATGACAAAAGCCAGACCTACAGGACATACTCCAATTATAAAATTATTTTATAAAAATAGTAAATTTGAATTAATAACAGAAAATTATGATGATGAATATATACCAAACGAAGAAAATGATTAAGAATGAGAAAGAGAAAGAAATAAAAGATATGCTCTTAAATTACTTAAAGATAATGATTTGTTTAGGAAAAACCCTAAATGAAATTAAATATAATAAAGATGTAGAACAAGGAACAATAAATACATTTAAAATTTTACAAGAAGTTTAACCAAAAAATATATGTTAAGGTGTCCTAGATGTTCCAACAATAAAGGAATAATAGAACTAATAGATAACTATAAGTATTTCCGTTGCTTAGAATGTAGTGATAGATACTTTATGAAGTTCTATAGAGCTAAGATGAAAGAAGCAAAAGAGTTAATAATTGAAGAACATAAGTTTTAAATATATGAAAGAAAAAGATTTTCAAGTAATGTTTTCTAAGTGGGTAAAGAAATTTGAGCCTTTTCATCATTCATCAGCTTTTGAATTAAAGATTTGTAAATTAAAGTCTATGCCATTTGACCAAGTCAAACCCCATCAAAAAAAAGCATTAAAAAGTGTTAAGAGAGGTGGTCTATATCACAAGATAAATGATATGCCAATCTTTAAAGGAAATAGAATGAGATTTACTAATCCTAAACCATTTGATTGTTTTATTATAACTGAAGCAGATGCCTTTGTGGTAATATGGTTTTATAAACCTAGACAAAAAAAAGAAATGATATGGATTGATATTGATAAATTTTTAAAGGAAGAAGAAGTATCAAATAGAAAAAGTCTAACAGAAGAAAGAGCTAAGGAGATAGGAATAACATTTAATTTCAATGAGAAATAATTTTAAACCAAAAACAAGAGAATTATTTGATCTAGGTGGATATGCAGAAGATTACGAAGATGGAAGAAGTGATGCTGATTGTTTACACCATATTAAAAAGCGTATATCAGATTCTCCTTATAATGCTTGTCCTTTAAATAACTTTAGAAACCATCAACCAGAAGGAAGAACATCACAAGGACTACCAGCATTACATTCTAAAGAGGTAGAACAAAAGTATCTTAGAAAGACAAAAGAATTTTTAGATGAGATTGGATATGAACCAACAGAAAAAGATAAAGAGTTTTTATTAAAAGTATTAGAGAAATATGAAAAATAGACCTGTTGATAACTTTTGATAAAAAGGCTTGACAAATAAAATTAGATGATATATACTTAGAGTATAAATAACTAACTGTGGATAACTATGAAACTCAAAAAGAAACTATACCTATTAAGACTTGATAATAATATGTGGATAGAAGTAGAGAAATACTCAAAAGATAACTGCTTACATATTTCAAATATTATTAGAAAAGCAATCAAAGATTTTTTAACAAATAATAAATAATCGTATGAAAATCCAACAAAAAGGAATGTTAATTATGGGAGCAGCAGAAATGCTTTCAACAAGAAAATTACACGAACGTAAATTAGAACAAGAAGCAAGAGAACGAGCAGAAGAATATCAAGAATCTAAAATGGGAAGTTCAGACTATGATTCTAATGGTCATTATAATAAATAATTAAAAAAGGAAAAAAATGTATGAGTGAAATAAAAATAACTCGCAGAATCCCAATGGAAACTTATGCTTATTATGAATTAGAGTTTAATTCAGTAGAAGTATTTGAACAAAATTATAAGCAGATTAGAAGAGCTATAGATGAACAAGAAAAAGTAGAATCTAAACCAGTAGAAACAAAGACAGTAGGAAATTTTACTAAAAAACTAATATAAACAATATGGACAATCAAACTAGCTGGGTAAAAATGAGTAGCTTAGTAAAAAAGCAATTTATATTTAAAACTATAATGGGAAAGAAATATAAAAAGTGGAATGACGCAGAAAAAACTTTTGAGATTAAAGATACTTATTTTGAAGGAAGTCAATTAAAAGTTCAAGTTCAAACAGACCAAGGAACATTAGATATGAGTTGGGGTCAGATATGTCAGATATTAGGAGCTTGTTTTGACCACGCAACTTTATCAAGTAAAATACAAAACGCAATTATTGAAGTAGGAAGTAATGGAAAAGCAGGTATTGATATTCGTTACTATTTTAAAAAGAAAGGATATGCTAATGATATTTCTAAAGAAGAAGAAATAAATATTGAAGATATCCCATTTGATAATTAACAACTTATCTAACTTCTACCTACAATTATCTTTGTGAAAGCGTTTTAAATAATGTCTAAGGATATGAGTAGGTAGAAGATGGAGGTTAAAATATATGAATAAAAAAGAAGTAATAGAAATATTACACAAAGAAGTAGGAATAGTTTATGAATTTCACGATGAAGATGAAAAAGGAGAATTATATATTACTAAAAGACAATTTATGGAAGCTGAACAAGTAATCAAAGGATTAGAGAGAAAAAGAAAAGATGTAGCACTAAAAGAGAAACAACTTATAAGAATGATAAAAAAGAATAAAGGTAATTATGTTGATGTTAGTGATAATTTCTTGAAAGATAAAACTTTAAAGGTAAAAGGGGATTTAGCATTTTTACAACCAAATAACTTATTATTAACTCATTGTAATTTTCTAACACAAAAAGATATTAAATTTTAAATATATGGCTACACCAAGAGAACTATTACAAATACCAAGTACATTGTCCAACTATAAAAGTATGAGCAATGGCGTGGTTAGAATAACATTTGATACTCAAGAGAATATTCAACCAGAACTAAAAGCTAAAATACTAGCAGGACACGAACAATTCGGTTGGTTATCATTCTTAATAGGAGATAAAAAGATTGCCCCAGAAGATATAGTTGAATTACCACCATTACCTAAAAAAGATAAAGAACAGAAATCGCCAGGAGAAATGCTTTATAATAGAATGTTCGTATATTATATGAGTTGCCATAAGGATAAGAGTAAGTTCAATCAATGGAGAGAAGAACAACTATTAAAACTAGGAGAGAAATATTTAAATAAAATAGATAAATAAATGATTACACAAAAAGAACTTAAATACATATTAGATTATGATAAAGATACTGGATTGTTTTATTGGAGAAATAGTTTTTCAAATCGTATAAAAATTGGAGAAATAGCTGGTAGTCTTAATATTAATGGATATATAAATATCAAAATAAATTCAAAAATGTATAAAGCCCACAGATTAGCTTGGTTCTATACTTACGGACATTTTCCTAAATTGGAAATAGACCACATTAATAGAATAAGAAACGATAATCGTATTAAAAACCTAAGAGATGTAAGTCATTCTATAAATGTTAAAAATATAGAGTTGAGAAAAGATAATTCTTCAGGATATAGTGGAGTTCGTTGGTATGAAAGTCTAAATAAATGGAGAGCAAAAATAACTATAAATAAAAAACAATTACATTTAGGATATTTTAAAGACTTGAAAGGAGCTATAAAAGCCCGTAAAATGGCTGAAATAAAGTATGGATATTTAACTAACTAAGAAAGGAGAAATATAAATATATGAAAAAAAGTTTAACAAATATGTTTTCAGAAAGTTTTGACGTAAAAGAACAAAAGCCTAAAAAAGAAAGTCATTGGTTTATGAGTACTGGATATAATGGAAATATTGTTTTTACATTGCCAATAAAAAAGGTAAAAGAAGAATTAAAGAAATATAAAAATAAAGAACAAGTTGTCATAAAATTTCCAGTAGAGATACAAAACAAACTAGAAAGATTTAACGAGTTAGAACAAGACAATATACTTTTAAAAGATGTTATAAGAAATTTAATGGATAGAGAAGATTAATTAAATAATAAAGGAGAAATATAAATATATGAATAAAAAGAATTATTACTCAAATATAGATAAGAGTTTAACAAGTATGTTCTATAATGGATTTACTTCTGTTGGATTTGATAAAAATAGTTGTTTTGAAATGCCTAAGAAAGATTTTAATGATTTAAAGAAGTTAATTGCTAAAGACAAGATAAAAGAAATTTATATAGATTTTCCTAAAGATATACAAGATAAACTAAGAGAATATGATGGATTAAAAAAGAATATTATATTTTTAAGAAATATTATAGAACATTTAATAAAAGGAGAAGAAGATTAAATAATTAAAACAAAAATCAAAATGAAAAAGACTAAATGGAAAACAAGTGAAGTAGGAGAAAAAGAACCTAAGAGATATTATACTAAGAAAATGAAACTTAAAAGAAAGAAAAAGGAGTGGGGAGTAATTGGAATGGTATTAGGATTAGCAGTAGTAATTATTGTCGGATATTCAAGTATTGATGAGTTAGAAATTGACCGAAATTTACGAGCCAAAGCTCAAAGTGGTATGTTATACCAAAAAGAACAGTTAAAAGCGACAGAGAGCCAAATATTAAGCGAGAGGGCTATGTTAGGAAAATTTGACCCAGTTAAAAAAGACATTATTGATGTAGCTCAAGAAAAAGGTTTTGAAGATATAGGTTTATTATTCTATCTAGCTAAGTATGAAAGTGGATTTGACCCCTATGCTATCGGAATAAATAAACATAAATCAGGAGTAATTTCACTAGACCGAGGAACATTTCAAATAAATCATTTCTATCATCCTGCAATAAGTAATGAATGTGCCTTTAATACTAGGTGTGCTACAAATGAAACAATTAACATAATTAGGCGAGATGGAGGATGCCAAGCTTGGACAACCTGTCCTTATTAAAAAATATGGCAAAACATAAGAATAAAAATATGTCTAAAAATAAAAGAATGCAAATAGCTTTTGATTTAGATGAAAAAGACTATAAGAAAAATCACAAAAGTATTGTGAATGAGTTTAAATTTCAAAGATGGTTTGAGAAGTTTGGAAGATTATCAAACTTTATCAATATAGAAAGAGAAATACAATTATTTCCAGCAGTTTCTACATTGAACAATGATAGAAAGGGAAGGATAATAGGAAAAATTGATTTTAAATTTATCTATAAAAGTAAACGATATTTGTGTGAATGTAAATATTATAGGTTTGGTAATTCTGATTTTTGGGAATCATTAAAAATACTTGGGTATTGTAAATATTATAACTGGCAAAACAATACAAAATATAAACCAGCCATAATGGTTGATGCTAATAATATTAAATTAGAACATTTTATGGTAGCAAATTTTCTTAAATTTAAAATATTTGGAATTACAGAAAATGGAAATAATACTTATAAGGTTAAAGAAATGTTATGTTCAAATTTATAAATTAAAAGAAAGGGTTAAATTATATGGGCAAAGTAGTATATAATATAGATAAATTATCTCTAGGCTCAGATGATAATGTTGATACAATCGATATGGTTTATAAGATAAATGAAATAATTGATATTTTAAATTCAAAAATTAAACAATAAATATATGAGAGAAATAAAAGTGTAACATTTTCAGAATATCCAGAATTTAGATTTAATATTAATAATGGCATAACTTTATGTAAAAAATGCCATAAGGAGACAAATAATTATGGATTCACAAAGAGAAATAAAGTTTAGATTAAGACAAAATAATAAAATTGTAGGTTATGAAAAGTTTACCTATATTGCAACTCAAGAGAAATGGTGTTGGTTGTATGCTCCAACAGAAAAAGGACTTTGGGATGAAGAGTATATTAATCATAATGCAAAAGACCAATATACAGGATTTAAGGATAAGAATGGAGTAGAGATTTATGGGGGAAATATTATAAAACATAAATACGCTATGAAAACTTTTTGCTAAGTATACTTTACAAAAAGTTAAACTATTTGTAAAGTACATACAATAAATTAATTATTTTTTTGTTATTCTTTGTTATTTTAAACATCTGTTAATCTAAGTTTAATATTAATTTGAAAGTGTTTTCAAATTTTTGAAACTACTTTCAGTTAAAGAGCAATGTAATAATAATAGAAATAGTGTATGGTCTAGTGGTAGTAATAAAAGTAATTGGAATAGTGAATTTAAAGATTTAATCAATAAATAATAAGATATAAGACCCTTTACTTTAAAGGAGGTTTATATATAAGAGAATATAAGAGATTTATTAACCTAAATAATAATAAAATGAAACATAAAAACAAGATAATAAAGATATATAAGAAAAGAGAAATCGCCTATAAAACATTACTTGAATGTGATATAGCAATAGATAATTTATTAAAGGAACTTAAATAACCCCTATAACATAATAAACGTGAATAAATACTAAAAAACGATACTTGTTCACGCTTATATCTTATTTAATCAATAAATATATGAATGAACATTTAATAAAAAGAGTTAAAACATTATTTGATTCTCTTGGACCAGTATTTTCAAGCGACCCAGATACAGACTTAGCATATAAAATATTAAGAACTAGTGGTTTTACATCAAAACAAAGTATAGACACATTAACTGGAGAAAGAGTTTATAGAAATAATAATAGAAATAGTGTATGGTCTAGTGGTAGTAATAAAAGTAATTGGAATAGTGAATTTAAAGATTTAATAGATAATACTCATAAAGAATAAATATATGAATAAATACAAAATAACAAAAAAAGCTACAAGACCAGCAGGAGATGATGATAGATGTTTTTATTGTAATAAGAAGATAGGAGATTATCATAAAAAAGATTGTGTTCTTATAAGTAAAAAAGCAAAAGTTATTGCTACAATAGAATATGAAGTAGATGTGCCTTTTACTTGGAAAAAACACGACATAGAATTTAATAGAAATGACGGAACTTGGTGTGCTAGTAATATTATAAATGAATTAAAGGAACTAGATAAAAAAGAAGGTTGTCTATGTCAATATATAGAATATGAATGTATTGATGATAAGGGAAAATCATTTTTAGATGAATAATAAGAGTATGCCATTATTATATTCATTTAAAACTTTATTTAAAAAGAAAGAATATAACTATTGGCGGAGCGATTGTTGCGATGCCCCTGTAATAAGTATAGACGATAGTTTTAGAGTTACTTGTGTAAAATGTGGAAAGGATAGTACTTCTCAACATAATATAGTTCCTTATAAACTAAGATAAATATATGTTTAGACAAATATGGTGCTGGATCAAGCGAGGACATAACTATCACAAAGATAATAAGTTGATGCCCAAGTATATTTACTGTTTCTATTGTGGATATAGGAGAAAATATAGAGGAAAGACAATAGAAGAAGAATAAATAATAAAATAATCCTATGCTGTCTAGGAAGAATCAAGTGACAAAGAAAGTTTATAAAGTTTTGATATTTCCATATCCTTATGAGGTTATGATAAAAGCAGTAGATAAGGTAACTGCCAAACAAGAAGCAGTTGGTAGATTAGAAATCAAAGCAAATGACATTTATAAAATAACAGCATCAACACAAGCATCTAAGGCATTAAGGGCTTGTAGTTGTGCTAATGAAAGGTTAGCTACTAGGAGACTAATTGAGAAGGGATATATATAGGACTTATCCTCTTTTTTGATTGAGAGGTACTTATGGTATAATGAATAGTGTAAGGATACACTATTTTTTATTTACAAAATATGTATGTTAACGCAAAAGAAATTAAAGAATTTACTGTCTTATGATAAGGGAACAGGTTTTTTTGTATGGAAAAAGTTTATGGGTGGAATTGCTTATAGAGGTAAAATAGCTGGTGGTTATGATAAAAGAGGGTATATTCAAATTAAAATAAATAAAAAGATGTATCCATCACATAGATTAGCTTGGCTCTATGAATATGGAGAATTTCCAAAACAAAATATAGACCACATAAATAGAAACAAAGAAGATAATCGTATTTGTAATTTGAAAGAAGTAAGTCATATGGAAAATATGAATAATTGTTCAGGATATAATAAATCTAATTATGGGAAACTTGGAACTTTTAGACAAAATGAAAGGTCTAAATTTAGAAAAAATATTGAACAAAGAGAAGATTGGAAATTAAAATTAGGAATTAGCTGATATGTAAATGAATTATAAAGACATACATAGAATATTAGATAGAATGGAGATGACTAGAATCGCCAGAGAAGATAAGATATGTCAGGAAAATAGTAGAATATATAAAGAACAAATGCATTTTTACAATATATGGTAATTTGTTATCAACATAATTAGTTTTCAGTTGCAAATTAAGGAAGATGTTAGTTATATTTTCACGCAACAGATATATAACAACTATTCTTTACTCAGAGCTAAATTATTACCACTTTAAACATCTAGCGCTTCGGCTAACTAGATAAAGGTAATAATTGTAGCTGAAAGTTAACTATCAAATATATGGATAATAAGTATTGGATTTATTCTAATGGAGATTATGTCTAAAATAATAATATTAAATAGAGAAAAGGCTGAGATAATCCGAAAAGATTGTCATATTCCATACGAAGAAGAAAATGGTAAGTATGTTTTTGAATATACCATAAGTTTAGGAAAGATTTTAAAAGATTTAAGAGATGAATCTGCAAACTAGATTAAATCGCATAAAGGTATGGATATGGTGGGTTTTACATAAATCGGCTAAAAGTAGGGAAAAGTTAAGCGATAGGAGACGATATAAGAAGAGTATAGGAAAGAGATGACCTAACACTCATAGAATAAATAATAATATGAACATAGAAGATATTAAAATAGATAAGGGAGAAGAATTTACTACTAAAGATTTTAAATTTACAATTAGAACATATCTTGAACCATTTTATTATAGTATAGGAGATGGGGAGGAAATCAAATGAATATAAATGATATTAAAATAGATAAGACCACAGAAGTTAAAGAAAGTAAAGTAGTAGAACCAACAAAGGATAGTAAAAAGATAGAAAGAGATAAGAAGGGAAGATTAAAGAAAGGTTCTATTTTAAACCCTACTGGTAAAGGTGGAGATGGTATTAGTTTACTAGCCGATATAAAGAAGAAATTGTTAGAAGTAAAGAATGATGAACCTAATAAATATAAAGAACTAATAGATTACTACTGGAAGAATGAGAAGACTAGAGATTTACTTATAAAGATGATAGATGGTTTACCTAAACAGAAAATAGATTTAAAAGCTAAAGTAGAAACTTATGATTGGGGAGAATACAAAGATAATTTATAGCCCAAGATTATGGTCTAAACCATTACACGAAGGTAAAGAAAGATGGAAAGTAATAGTTGCACATAGAAGATCTGGTAAAACTTTTGCTAGTATCAATCATTTGATAAGAGATGCAGTAAGGGTAGAGAGAAGTAAGTATGCTTATATTGCTCCTACTTATAAACAAGCAAAGAATATAGCTTGGGATATATTAAAAGAATATGCTCGTAAGATAGATGGTGTAGTATTTAATGAATCAGAGCTAAGAGCAGACTTTAGAAATGGTAGTAGAATAACTTTATATGGAGCTGACAATCCAGATAGTTTACGTGGACTAGGATTATGGGGAGTAGTATTTGATGAATATAGCCAACAGCCTAGTAAGATATTTACAGAGATTATAAGACCAGCATTAGCAGACCACGAAGGTTATGCTATATGGATAGGAACTCCTAAAGGTAAGAATGATTTCCATAGATTATATCAAGTAGCAAGAAAGACTGATAATTGGTTAGGACTATTATTAACAGTAGAAGATACTAAACTCATAAATGATGCAGAACTACTAGATAGTAAAGCAATAATGACTAATGATGAGTATAACCAGGAGTGGTATTGTTCATTCGAAGCAGCTATTAAAGGAGCTTATTATTCTCAAGAGTTATCAGAGATGAGAAGTAGTGGAAGAATAAAACAAGTACCACAAGACAAGGAGTTAAAAGTTCATACAGTATGGGATCTAGGAGTAGGAGATGCTACATCAATAGGTTTCTATCAAGTAGTAAATAATGAATACCGAATGATAGACTACTATGAGAATACAGGTAAAGGATTAGATTTTTATATAAACTACCTACATACTAAACCTTATATCTATGGAGAACACTTTGCTCCACACGATATAAAGGTAAGAGAGTTTAGTTCAGGTAAGAGTAGATGGGAGATAGGACAGAACTTAGGTATAAACTTCCAGATAACTCCTAATATGAAGATAGATGATGGTATCAATGTTGCTAGACTATTCCTTAATAAACTATGGGTAGATGAGAAGAAGTGTGAAACATTCCTAGATTATATAGGACAGTATAAGAAAGAATGGAATGACCTAAGAGGATGTTTTGGAGATAAACCAGTACACGATTTTACTTCTCACGCTGCTGATATGCTTAGATACACAGCTATAGTACACGATAAGATGACTAATTATGATTATCAACAAGAACCATTAGATAATGAACCATTAGACCCTTATTCACTAATACAACAAATATGAATAAACCAATGAAACAACACATAGAAAAATCACAATGGGACGAGTTAAGTTATAAACAAAAGAAAACATTTGTAATTAGTATATATAGTGATTGTTCTTTTGAATATTTTGAAGATTGTTTTGATGAATATGGTTATGTAAATATAGGACAAATGGTTGAGTTCTTAGGAGATGATATGATGACAATAGATTTACTAGAAGACAATTTCTTTTCTGTTGAAACAATGCCTATGATAGCTGAAGAAACATTTACATTATTTGAAAAGAGTAATCTATGTGATGCTCTATGGGAAGCCTGTGTTTATAAATTAAAACAATAAATATGACTATAGAACAAATGATAAGGTTTTTAGAAAAGCATTATGATATTATTTCACTAGAAAGAGGTTCAAAGTTTAATTCTAAAAAGCCTAATATGTGGGAAGTGAGAGTTAGCAATAGAAAAAAAGATGATAGTTTAGAATTTATTGGAGAATGGATTGAAAAAGAATTAGAAGATGCTCTACAAAAAGCGATTGATAATTATAAATTAAAACAATAATATGATAGAATTAACAAAAGAAGACGACAAAAAGATAGATGAAGCCTTAGAATCAGTTAAAGTTAAAGAAGCTCAAGAGCTTTTAATAAAAGAACAACAAAAGAAAAGCCAAGTAGTAATGGCAGAGATACAAGCTGTACTAGATAAACACGGATATACTATGAGAGTAGTAAATAACATACAGTTAGTACCAAAACAATAATTTATAAAAAATACACAAGAAGAACCTTGCTTTAGGGATATGCAAGTAAAACCATTCCTCAAGATATATTAAAGGGTCTTATGCGAAAGTTAGGGTAAATGAGTGTCAGGACTTCTCACCTAACCTTTTAATAAGCCTCGTTGAAATATTAGAGCATTGAATTGGCTAATACACCTAGAGGTAGGTGTAGAAGAACTTAGTTGCAATAGATGTTTACTTCTTGTGTCATCTATATGTAGATATTCTACATTCTACATCTTCCTTTAAGGGTATTAAAGGTTAAAAGTCCTGCTGTTTAAATAATTTATAATATATGGCAAAAAAAGAAAAGCAAACACAATCTCAAATATCCGAAGATAATGATAATCGTGATATAAAGCTACCAAACTATACAACCGATGAACAGAAGTATAGAGGATTTATCATTGATAGACTCACATCAGCTAAAGAGTCAAGAGAACAAACTCATACAGAGTATGATGATTTAACTTATACAGAAAACTATAGAACTAATAAGAAAGCTGGTATAAGTTATAATCCACCAAAGAATAATAAGAATGACCCAAGAATAGTTACAGGCACTACAATGGAGAAGGAGAATATTATACTTAATACTATTCTAAACCTTAATTTAGAGCCAGACATAGAAGCATTTAGTAAAGATGACCTACCAGTTCAAAAGCTATCTGAAGCAGTAGAAACTATGGTAAAGAAGTCTAGAATCCTAGAGGACTATGATGGATTAAAGAGAGAACTATTCTATAAGGAGTTATTTGACCAAGGAACAGCATTTGCTGAGGAGTTATTTGTTGAACCTAAACACATTCAAAAGGAACTAAAGGATAAGAATTGGTTTGAAAAAGATGTAGATAAAATAGAATGGACAGAAGTATTAAAAACAGGACTAGGACAATGTGAGATAAATCTTATTAAAGGAACTAAAGTATTTCTAGGTAATATCAATGAAAGTCTAGTAAGTAAACAACCCTATTTATATACAGTAGAATACAAGCCATATTATGACGCTGAGAAGCTATATGGCAAGATGAAGAGATGGGAGAATGTACCTACTCAAGTTAATCAATTAGATAGTAAAACAGAAGATGATACAGAGTTCGCTAATTGGAGACTATATGATACTAACGAAGAAATGGTAGAGATTATTAAATACCAAGACAAGTGGTCTAATGAGTATATGTTAGTTATTAATGGAGTAATGATGCTCCCTTGTGGTTTTCCTTTATCAGAAATGACAGGAGATGGAAAATATAGTTTAACCAAAGGAGATGTAGAGAGAATACCATTCTTTGCTTATGCTAAAGGTATTCCTGCTAAGACTAAGGTAGCTCAGGCAGTATTAGATGAGTTCCTAAGACTAATGATACTCAAGACTCAACAGAGCTATAAGCCTCCTTATGCTAATGCTAGTAATCGTATATTAAACTCAGACATATTTAATGCTGGAACAATAACTCCTAATGTAGCTCCTGATCAATTAAAACCTCTTGTAACTCATCAAGGAGTAAGCACAGGTGAAGTTAATGCTTATCAAATGCTACAAGCTGTGTTAGATGATATGACTGTATCTAAACAATTTGAAGGTACTGAAGATAAGAAACAAACTGCTACTGAGTCAATGAATAATATGAGACAGAGTTTAACTAAGATTGGTTTATATGTATTAGGTGTCATCAACTGGGAGAGAGAGATGTGTAAGAGAAGAATAGTTAATATCCTAAGACATTGGACAGAACCTATTGATAAGAAGATTACTGGAGTTAAGGGTAAGGTTGAGAGTATGTATAGAACTATATCAGCTCCTGCTAGTTTTCAAGGTAAACAAGGTATTAGAATGGTTAAATTTACAGAAGATAATACTCCTAATACTCCTGAAGCAATAGAGAGAGAAGAAGATGCTTTTGAGAAACTAACTGGTAAACCTGTTAAAATAACATATTTGAGAGCAGATATGATTAAAAATCTAAATAATGAATGGTATATTGAAATTACTCCTACTGAGAAAGAAACATCAGAGGTAAGAAAGGCTATGTTTAAACAAGATATAGCTGATACAGTAGCCCTATTTGGTATAGAATCAACTAACCTAGAAGGATTAAAGCCTAGATGGTCTCAAATCCTTAAAGAAGAAAAAGATGTATTATTTACTGAAGGACAACAAAGTATTAGTCCAATGCAACAAGGACAGGCAGGAGCTGGTCAAAGACCTCAAGTTCCTAGTGTAAAAACTCCCCAAAAGCCTAGTATAAACACTCTTCAAAATCAAGCATAGAAAAAGCGATACTTATAATTAAAATAATAATATGTACGCACATTATAGAAAGAAGAAAAGAAGTTTGTTATATAATATCTTTATAAAGATTGGTAAAAAGTATTTTTATGATTCATTAAGATATGAATTTCCTACAGAAACTAAAACATTTAGTCCTAAAAAGGAAATATGTCATTGTGGAGGAGTCATAGAGTGTATCTACGGAGATAGTCCTCATAGCAAATGTGATAAATGTGGAAAAGAATTATGGGGAGGTATTGGTTATAATTTATATTTACTAGATATAGATAATGATAACAATATGCTTTATGAATATTATAGTAATGATAAGCACGAGGGATTTAAAACAGAAATAAAGTTAGGAATACCAACTACTAGGAAGATTATTAAAAAGATTAAATAATATGGATATAAACACAGTAATAGACAAATTAGACCTATCAGAAGCAGATAAGAAGTCAGTTAGTGTTATCTTTAGCCGTAAGGTATTCAAGAAAGTAATGGATAAGATAATACAGATTAAAAGAGATGTTATAGGTGATGAAGTTAAGACCCTAGAGGGATTGGAGAGAATGAGATTTACAAAGATAGGCAATGAAGAAGTTTATAAGATATTTGAAGGAATAAACTCAATCTTTGAGAGTGAAAACAAACCAAAGGAAGATTTTAATCCTCAAGATATGATTTAATAACAAATATATGGATTTAGAAAAAGATTTGGTAAAAGCAATGAATAATCCTAATAAACTACAGACATTATGAATAGAGTTATCTAAGAAGAAAAAGTGTATTTATTGTAGTAAGAAGTTTAAAGATGGCATAGTAAATAAACATCCTAACGAGAGTAAGTTTGCATTATCAGCACACTATTGGTTTACAGCAGAGTATTTAGTACATTGTCAGACTACTCACGGTTATCATCCTGATACAATGACTGAGTTTTTAGAAACAATTAATAATAAGTAATTTAATAGTTAGTTTCCAGTTGATTATGAGACAAAGATTGCGACCGATAGGACGCAAATACCTAGATGGGAGTAATGTGGTGACGACCAATTCAAATATTACTCCTCAGCTGAAAGCTAACTATTAAGATAATTTAATAAATAAGTTAATTATTAAGTGTTATTCGCCTTCGCAAGGGTTGTTAGTGAAGTGTACACCACTTACATATTGCGTTAGATAACACAATGAAAGGCACATTAAAAATGTCAGAAGAAAAAGACCCAGTAGAACCTGTAGTTGAACCTATAGAGAAAACATACTTCAATGAAGATGGTGAGGAAGTAAAATTCCCAGGTACTCCTGAGTCAATAAAGAAACTACTTGATGAGAGTAATACTGAAATTTTAGCTAAAGAGAAAGAGCTTAAAGGTCTTAGAGATAAAGACTTTAACTTTAAAAGGGTTAAAAATATGTCAGTTGAAGAGAAAGCTAAGTTTGATGAGAAAGAATTGGTTCTTAAACAACAGATAGAAGATTTGCAAGATGGTCAAGACAAGACAAAGAACCAACTAGTAGAGAATTGGAAAGACAAAGCAATTCGTAGTATGGTTGGTAGTGATGAGGAATTGAAAAAGAAAATCATTGAATCTTATGAAACATTAAACATTGAAGCTAATACTGAATTTGAAATTGGCGATAAGGTGGTCAAAGCATTTCTATCAACTGGTTTAGCTCCAGTAGGTGTATCTAATCCATTAACCACTGCTTCTCACGGAGTATCTGCATCACCTGATACAGAGAAAGGTATAGAATCTAAAGCTAGTAAAGAGTTTGGCAACAAATTTGGACTTACAGCAGATGATAAGAAGAAGTATAAGAAAGGAGTTAAGATAATTTAACTATAAATATATGGAAGATATAAAAAGAGAAGGATTGAGAAAAGATTTAATTGAAAAACAACCCTTTAAAGAAGAATTTAAAGAAGAACCAGCAGAAGAAATTAAAGTAGAAACACCAAAACCAGAAGGAATCTTTGTTGATTCAAAGAAATTAGATAAGATGGTTGGTGATTTCAATGAAATGGCTTTAAAGGTAAAGTCAATGGAAGAACAAATGCACGCAGGAGAGAATCTTGATAAACCAAAGGAAAGAGGAAACAATAGAGTATTCCTAAAGATAATCAGAGACGTTGATAATAAACCTCATATTATTACTTCCTCAAAGTCTAGTTTTAATAATCGTCTAGTATATAGTCCTACTAATGCTAATGTAGTAGTCGGAGAAATATTACAAGCTGAATACTATTCATCAATAGATGATTGGAGTTCAGGAAAGGTAGATCAAGTTTATTTTACTCGTTCAGGAGAATTAGTATATGGTGAAGTGATTAAGAAAGAAGGTAATGTTGATCATATTAAACTAGATAAGTTAAGCGATAATGCTGGTGAAGATACTAGAGAACTATTAAGAAGTATTAAAGAACCAGTAAAGGTAGAGATTTCATTTGTTAACCCATAATAATAATAATATGTCAAAGAAAGAAAATATATATATTGGTTCACAATTGGTAAAACAATATGCAATATCAGACAAACCAGAAATAGATTTAGTAGGTGTCTTATATGAAAATGATAGTGCAGAAGACTTTACTAATGACCAATTTGAAGCAGTAAGGTCATCTGAGAAATATGATGATGGTCAAGTAAGACAAAGAAAGTTTAATAGTCTTATTGTAGGTATTCTAAAGGATATGTTAAGAAATAATATCAAGATGATAGATGTAGATTTCATTCTTAACCTAGTAGATACATCAATCAGAGAAAACTACAAGACAATGATTGCAAATATATTTGATGTTAAAGACCCAACATTGATTAGTCTAGCTCAAATAGATGCACAATTGAAAATAAAGAAATAGTATTTTATATGTTGCCTATAATTTATGTTGTAGGCAATAATAAGATTCAATTCGCTGACACCGTAACTGTCAATCTTAGAAAATTTCCCAGGTAAGGAGTTAAAATCCAAAAGGTATGTAAAAACCTTAATTTTACGTATTTAATTAACCCTTAACAGGAAAAATATGACTGTAAAAATAGAATCAGGCCTTTGGAAAATGGCCTGGCAAGCAAAGAAAGCTTCAACAGCTTTTGCTGATGATGTTTTAGTCGCTATGGACAGTGGATATGCTAAACCAGCAGATTCAGGTTCAGGTGGAGTAGATGAACCTATCGTAGGTTTATATTGTGGTGAGGTAATCACTGCAGCTACAACTGGAACATTTCTTTATAGTAATACTGCTAAAATCCCTATTATGCTACCAGTTGGTAATGATTCTAAACTTAGAATGACTGCTACTGGAACTCTAGCTGTAACTGATGAAGGATTAGGACTTGACATTTCGGATTCCGTAACTGTCAACGCCGCAGCTAATACTTATAAAGCAGTCACCTGTACGGACTATATTAGTGCTACTGAAGGACTATTTGTTATTAACAAAACCTTCAACACTAACGTAGCCGCATAACACTAAAAATTATGGCACAGATAATTAATAGAGGTAATTTCCCAGATTTCTGCGATAACTTAGAAATCTATTGGAGAAAGTCCTACGAAGAATATCCAAAAGCTGCCGCTCAACTATATGATGTAGAGAATGTTAGTGTTGATACAGGTGATGAATCTGGTATTGACGGATACTCAGTTGCCAAACGAAAAATGGAAGGTGGCGACTTAGCTTATCTAAACATAACTCAAAATTATAGAAAGAGTTGGACAGTGTATGAGATTGGTGGAATGACCAAGATTACTTGGTTGATGCGAAAAGCTGCTAAATATAACAAGATAATGGGAAGAATCTCAAATCTTGCTACATCAGCTGCTAAAAGATTAGAATGGGATTTAACTCATAGATTCTCTTTCGCTACTGCTGAATCTTATACAAACCTAGACGGTGATACTGTAACTACTACTGTTGGTGACGGTGAAGCATTAGCTTATACCGAACATACAGTTCCAGGTACAACTACCACTTATAGAAACCGTATCGCTAATAACCCTGCCTTAAGTAAAGGTGGAATTGAAGCAGCTGAACTTTTGTTCGCTTCTCAAATCCCTGATACTAATGGTGAGTTAGTAGTTGATACACCTACACATATTATTGTTCATAACAATCCTAATGTTGTTAATACAGCTTTAGAATATTTACGTTCAGTTGCTGCTCCAGAGCAAGATAACTCAGGAGTAACAAATGTGTATAAAGGCAAATATACTTTAATTATATTGCCTTACTTAGCAACCACAGCCGCTGGTGCTTATAATTCAGCTAAAAAGGACTATTGGTTCTTAGCTAATCTTAATCACAAAGACGCTGTATTGAAAGTTCTTCAATCTCCTATTTTCATTCCTCCAACCGATAACGGTGGTAAGGAATTTGAAACAATGGATTGGAAGTTCGGTTGTCACGCTGCTTATGCTATTGAAATTATAGACCCTAGATGGATTTGTATGAGTTCAGGAGATGGCGTAGCATAAAGTAGAAAAATATTGATAAAATTATATGAAGAAATGTGTTCTTTGTCACAAACAAACAGATTCTTATAAAGTTAATCAATATGCTTAAACTTAATTCATATTTTATAAGCTATATTTAGAGGTGGTGGTGGGCTTATAAGATTTAACAAAAAAATTATGTTATACGGACAAAATTCAGGATATGGAATGGGACTTATTAATATGGTCTCATCTATTATCCCTACCTTTGGAAGAATTTTTGTGGTTTTTGACCCAGATGATACTACAAGCGAAAATTATCAAAGAATGCAAGAATTAATGAAACCAGACCCACAAGGAAAAACTAGATTCTTTACTTCATTAGAGTCAGCTTACGCAGCTGTAGAATCTAATAACAATGATGTTATTTTACTAGATGGTCATTCAGCTCACGAAATTGATGCAATGATAACTGTTTCAAAGAGCAGAGTTCATTTCGTTGGTATGGATGGTGGTGGAAGATTATGTCAACAAGGTGCAAGAATTAAAATGGGTGTTACTGGTGTAGCAACTGATTTAGCACCAGTATTAGTTACTGGAACTAGAAATACATTTAGGAATCTAAAAGTTGAGAATGCTTCTAGTACAGATGAATCTTTATATGGATTTATTGAGAATGGAGAAGGAACATACATTGAAAACTGTCATTTCCTAAAGACTGCTGGACTTGATGACGCTGGTTGGGCTAACTTCTGGATGGCAGGAGATAGTTTAACAATGAAAAACTGTACTCTTGGACAATCTAATGTTGGAAGTGCAGTAGCTCATTATGGCATCTTAATTGATGCTAAAACTGGTGGAGGTTCAAGTGCAGTTAAAGAAAATATGTTAGAGAATATTTATATTAATATGTCTGTTCTTACTGCTGCTGCTGCAACTGCTTGTTTTATTAAAGTAGCCGATGGTGCTGCTATGAACTTTAATAATGTTATTAAAGACTTGAACGCTTATAACTTTGTACAGGCTAGTACTGGAACAATTATGACAGATGCTGTTCTTGGAGCAGCTTGTACTGGTGGATATCTACAATTAATCAGACCAACCTTTATGGGTTGTACTGGTGTAGGTTCTGCTACAGGACAAGGAATATACATTTCTCAATCTACAGCTCCTGATGCTAATGGAGGATTGGGAACTGAACTTACTGATTCCTAATAATAAATATATGCCTACAAAAAAAGTAGAAAAGAAAAAGGTTGTTAAAGCTACTAAAGTAGTAAAGACAGAAATGATTGATTGCGACCATAGAAAAATCACTTTTAGTGATGGTTCTGAACAAATCTTATTTGTTTAAGATAACCTTAGTTAGAGGGGACATACCTCACTAGGTAAAACCTCGTCCCCTCAATAGTGAGGTTAATTAAATAATATATAAATTTATGAGAGAACAAAAAGCTTACACAATATTAGATGATATTGGTAAAAAAACAGGTACTTTTACTGCAGCTACTACTGATGTAATTACATCTAATGCACACGGATTAAAAAACGGAGATATGGTGGTTTTAACAACTACTAATACTCTTCCAGCAGGATTATCCTTATTAACTGTTTATTATGTAAGAGACGCTGCTACTAATACATTCAAACTAACTCTAATCCCTGATGTAGATGCCTTAGGAACTATTGCAGATGTTACAGATACAGGAATTGGAACACATACATTTACAATGCACGACATTGGAAAGAATGTTTATTCAGGTGATTATCAAAACATCTCATTATCTTTTGATACTGACGGTGCTGGAGATGCTGCAATGACAGTTAAAGTAGTAGGTTCAAATGAAGAAACTTGCCCAGACTTTAGTGCTGCTCAATCAGACACTAATATCTTTGAGTTTTTACAATGTATTGATAGTGAAAGTGGTGATGAAGTAGAAGGAGATGCTGGATTTGTAGTAGCTAGTGCTGATGATCACGTGCTATATGAAGTAAATAAGAATAATCTAAGATGGATAAATGTCTTAATGACAGCTTGGACAGAAGGAGAAGTAACAGTAAAAGCATACCTAACTAATAATCAATAAATAGGATGAGACGAAGTTCTAAAACCAAAAGAATAATTCCTTTTAAAGTTAAAGAAATCTCTGCAATGGAGAAGAGGGAAAAAGTAGTTCTTGAGAAAACTCAGAAAGAACAGATTTTATTATCTAAAAATATAAAAGAGTTAGAACTTAAAGAAATATCTCTAGGCAATAGTATTGTAAGAAAACAAAGTACTTTAGATGATATGAATGTTGACAAAGCTGATAAAGAGTTAGAGCTAAAAGAACTTAATAAAAATATAGGTAAAAAACTAAAGGATTATTTAGCAGTGGAGGAAGAGATTGAAAAACTTGGTTATAATTATCTAGAAGATAAAGCTGAATTAGAACGAGAATTAGAAGATGGTAGAAAATATCATAGAGAAGAAATGGAAGGAATGGATATTAAATTAAAAGAAATTAAAGATGATGTAAATGACCTATATGCTACTAAAGACTCCTTAGAAGTCCAAATAATGGCTAGTAATGTTGAATTAGAACAGAATGAGTGTAAATTTGATGAATTAAATGGACATATTGATCTAGCTAATGAAATGATTGAAGATAAAGAAAAGTATATTGTAGAACTAAATAAAGACTCCTCAAATATCAATGAAGATATAAAGTCTAAGAGTATTCTTTTAAATGAACTTACTAAAGAGTTAGACGGTTTAGCTAAAGAAATAGAAATTAAAAACAATATAAATGATAAGTTGAAGAAAGAGAATAAATCTTTAAATACTTCTAAATTAACATTCTATAAAAGACAAAAGGATGTAGAAGAAAAAGCTGAGATAGTTAAGAGATACTATAAAGGTGCTAATGTAGAAATTGAATTATAATATATGGGAAAAATAGCAACAAAAATAAAGGTAAAGTCAGATATAGAGTTAACAGATACTAATGCTGTTGCTTTGGCTTCTAAACAAGATGATACTATAACTGCTGTTGAAGAAATAACATCAAACTTAGAGGATTCTCAAGTAACTGAAGGTGGTCAAGTAAAGAATGCAACAACTAACTTTACTCAGGAAGAGTTTATGGAACAAATGTTAGTAGAATTAAGAAAGATAACACTTCAACTAGCTATCATTACTGATACTGTCTTGAAGGATGAAGATATAAATAATAATTTAAAATAATAATATGTCAAGAAGAGCGATACAATTTGACCCCAATAAAGCACAAACACTTACCAATAAAACTATTGATGGTGATGATAATACTCTCCAAGATATTGGAGTTGCTGACTTAAAAGAAGGAACAGATGGACAGCTTATTACTTGGGGAGCTGATGGAGAACCTACTACTGTAGCTGCTGGAGATTCATCACAAGTATTAACAAGTAATGGAGCTGGTGCTGCTCCTACATTTCAAGCAGTTGGTGCTGGAGTCAAAGCTACTGGTGCTGAAATAGATACAGCTACAGATGATGCTAAGTTTGCTACAGCTAAAGGAATAAAAGATTCTCATAATGTACCAAGTGTAGTACCTAGTACAGCAGGGAAAGTTTTAACTTCTGATGGAACAGATTGGATAAGTGCAGCAGGTACTGCAGGAACAGTAACTTCTGTAGCAGCTTTAACTCTTGGAACAACAGGAACAGATGTATCATCTACTGTTGCTGATGGAACATCTACTCCAGTGATAACACTACAGATACCAACTGCTTCAACAGCAAATCGTGGAGCATTAAGTTCAACAGATTGGGACACATTTAATGGAAAATTATCTACCCTAGCTTTTGCTGGACTATCTGATTATCCAGCTGATGCAGCAGGTGCATTATCAAATGATGGATCTGGTAATTTAAGTTGGTCTGCACTTGGTGCTGGAGATATGATACTTGCTTCAGCTCAATCAAATACTGGAATAAAAACATTTGATAAAGGAACATTAAAAGTAAAAGGAACATCAACTGGTGTTACCGATTTAACTACTGCAAATACAAGTGCTACATCTTATACTCAAACATTCCCAGCTAGAAATGGAACAGTAGCTAACTTAGATAATGTAACTTATATTGGAACTACTTCTGTAGCTTTAAATAGAACTACTGATACTCTTAACTTAGCAGGAATAGGAACTCTAGGTGTAGGTGCAATTACTACAACTGGTAACTTATCTCAAACAGGAGCTACAACTTTTGGTACAGGAACTGGAACAGTAAGCATAAATGGTAGTGTTCAAATAGCATCAGCTAAAACCCTTAAATTCAATACAGGAGCAACTGTAGGAACAATAGGAACTACTTTCGCTGACAATGATACTTCTTTGATGACTTCTCAGGCAATTAAAGAAAAGATTGAAAATTATAGTTATGCTACAACAACTGCACCAACCTTTGCTACTTCAATTACTGGTTCATATCTAACAGCTTCTGAGATGTTAATTACAGATGCAGATAAAAAGATAGTATCAGCAGCAGTAGCAACATATCCTAGTTTGACTGAACTTGCTTATGTAAAAGGACTATCTTCATCTATTCAAACTCAGCTAGGAAATAAAGCTGCTTCAGGTGCTAATAGTGATATAACATCTATTACAGGACTTACAACAGACCTTACAATAGCTCAAGGTGGAACTGGAGCAAGTACATTGGCAGGAGCAAGTATTCCAACTTATACAAGTACAAATACTTTTACTAATAAAAGAATTACCCAAAGGGTTGTAACTACTGCAAATGATGCTACTGCTGAAATTGATATAGATATTACAGATGTTTATGAACTAAGTGCGATTGCTGATGATACAACTTTCACTCTTACAGGAACACCAACTGATGGTCAGAAATTAATAGTCAGATTTAAAGATGCTGGTACAACTAAAGCTCTTACTTGGACAGGATTCACAGCAGTAGGAATAACATTACCAACGACAACAGTTGTTAGTAAATGGCACCTTGTAGGATGTATTTATAATCTAGGTGCAACGACTTGGGATGCAGTAGCTTATTCAGTAGAAGCTTAATAATTAAACACTTAATATAATGGCAACAGAAGTACAAATAGCAGGAACAGGTACTACTGATTCATCAGTCGGAACACTGGCATGGAGAAATCCTAGCAATATTACTGCAGATGATGGAAGTGTAACCGATGATTGGTTTGCTAAGAGTGGAACAGGTCTTATATACAGCGAATATTTAAAGTCTACTAATTTTGGCTTTTCTATACCAGATGGTGCAACAATAGATGGAATAACAGTAGAATTTAAAGATTTTGCTACTAATAATGCAGGATATACAAAAGACTGGTCTGTTAAACTTGTAAAGGGTGGAACAGTACAGGGTAATGATAAAGCTGATCAAGCTCTTTTATCAGGAGATAAAACATATGGTGGTTCATCTGACCTATGGGGTATTACTTTATCAAGTTCCGATGTAAATGCAAGTGATTTTGGTGTAGTATTTCAATCACAAGAAAATACAGTAGATTTTAATATGGTTATGGAATGGGATTATTGTCAAATTACAGCACATTATACAGAAGTAGCAACAAACACAGGAGCATTTTTTCAATTATTTTAAAAATTAACAATAAATAAAATGGAATTATTACTTTCATTGTCAATAACAATATTGGCAGAAGGATTTAAAAAGCTAATTAAGAAAGTAGGAGAAACTAAAGCTAAGTTTTTAGTATTAGGATTTGTATTATTACTATCAGTGATTTATTCAGTTCTAAATTTTAATGGATTTGTTACAGCAGTAGTATTAAAAAAGATAGTTACTATATTTGGTATGTCTATTGCTAGTTATGAGATTGTATTTAAAAAGATTATATATCCAGTATTAAATAAGATTAAAAAATAAAATGGAAGAAATAACAAATCAAACATTACACGAGATATTAGTGAGAGTAGAGAAACAGGTTACCAAAACAAATGGCAGGGTAACAGATTTAGAAGATTGGAAAAACAAAATTAAGGGAGCTTTAATTATAATGAATATAATTTTAATTCCATTAACATTGTTTATTATTACAAAATATATATTTTAGTATATTAAAAAGCAAAAAGGAGTAGCACTATGAAAAATAACATTCGTTATCTAGTGTCTAAGAGAAACAATGAGAAAGTTTTATTTGTTTCTGACATCCACGCACCTTTTCAGGACAATAGAGCAGTGAGAGCTATCATATCATTTGGTAAATGGTTAAAGCCAGATAGAATCATTTTTATCGGTGATGTAATAGATTTCTATGCTGTGTCTAAGTTTAACAAAGACCCTATCAGAGCATTGAGACTTCAAAGTGAAATAGATGAAGCTCATAGTATTCTTAGGATATTCCGTAAGGAATTTCCTACTGTTGAAATGATTTACATAGAAGGTAATCACGAAGCAAGATTAAGAGGATACCTATGGTCTCAAGCATCAGAACTTTCTGGACTAAGAAATATGAGATTAGAATCTTTAATGGGTCTTGAAGTGTTGAACATTAAGTATGTCAGTAATGGTAGAATGAAATTTAGAAACTTTGTCATCAAGCACGGTGATATAGTTCGTTTACATTCTGCTTATACGGCTCGTGCTGAACTTACGACTACTGGTATATCTGGTTTAAGTGGACATACTCATAGACTTTCAACACATTACCTTTCAAATGAAGGTGGAGACTATGTGTGGTATGAAATTGGTTGCCTTTGTAAAATGAATCAAGAGTATATGAAAGGTAAATTCCCTAATTGGCAACAAGGATTTGCATTTGGATTCTTTAAAAAGGGTTCTGCTAAATATAATATTCACTTAGTGAACATTGTAAATGGTAAAGCACTTTTTATGGAAAATGAATTTTCTGGCAGTAATAAACAATAGGAGGATAAAATGTATGTATGGTATGAGTTCAACATCTATGAAGTGATAAGGCCACGTCTAAGTGAACGTATTATTGCAGATTTGAGAGACTCTTGTCCTAACACTATGCTAACCTTACAACTTATTAAAAACCCTCGTTTTTTTAAGACGGTTAAAATCAAGTATGTAAAGTTTCAATTTGAATGGTAGGAGGTTCTAATGAAATTCTCAGAATATGTAGATTTAGCAGAGCAAGAAAGACACGCTGTAATAGACGCACTTCTTAATGAAATCTATGATTTAAAAAGACAGCTCGCAGAATATAAACGAGCTGAAAAAAAGGAATTAGTTCCTTCAAAAAGAAAACCAGTAGGATTTAATCAAGGTGGTAAAAAATGAAAGGTCAAGAAGGCAGAATAGTAGATATTGCCATTCTACTTAATGAGGGTTGGAAAAAGGAAATTTACTTTGGAAATAATGGATTAGTCCTTTCCAAAGGTGATGATAGAATACTCTATTCTATAAAACAGAAAAGGGTAATCGTTCATTACAAATCCAAACCAATACTCGGATGTTAATCTATAGGGAGTTGACAATAAAAGCCGACTCCCTACAAATCTTAATTGTAAACTAATAGTATATATAAAGATTAACTACTAGTTTATAAGTTAACATAGGTTAAGTAAATAATTTAAAAATAAAATAGATTAACATAAGTTAATTTTCAGTTGCACTTAACCACACCAATTCAACGAGAGTTCGGTTGGTTAGAAATACATACGGCAGAATCCTTTTTTGAAGTCCCAACGCAACAGAGGCTTTATTACAGTCTTCTGCCCAGCTGAAAGTTAATTTATTAAAAAACATATGGATGAAATAAGATATGGTTTTATAGATAGAGTAAGGGATTCTGATTGGCGTCTTGGTGCTAATGATAATTTAGATTTACAAAAAGTTAGTAATACTGGAGATTATACAGATGTTATACCTAAATGGGAATCACAGATAGGTTTATATATGGATACTATGGCTTGTGTTACTTATTCTGCATTAGATTGTCTTGAAACAATATTCGGTCAAATAATGCAAGATTATAGTTATTTAGATGAATACAGAGATGAAAATGGAGATATAAATTTTAGTGATAGATTTATTGCTAAGTTATCTGAAACAACTCATCAGGGTAATTATTTTACAAAAGTAGGAGATGCAATTAGAGGATATGGTATTTTAAAAGAATCTGATTGGGATTTTCCTTATAAACAAAGAACACCAGTTTTTGCTTGGGATGATTATTATACAGATATATCTCAAGAATTATTAGATAAAGGAAAGGATTTTTTAAGTTATTTTGATATAACTTATAGATTAATTCCTATAAATAATATAAATATAAAAGAACAATTAAAATATGGACCGATACAAATAAGTTATTCTACAAAAAGTCCAATAGTAGATGGAATAATTCAAAATAATATAGCTTATCATCATCCTAATCACGCTGTAATGATTTATAATGTTAAAGATGATGGAGTTATAGAAGTATTAGATCACTATGAAAGAAATGGACACGGACATATTAAGTTTGCAAAAGATTTTCAATTTGGCCAATGGGCTTTACAATATTATATTAAACCTAAACAATTAAATACTATGAATTTAAAAGAAGGAACATTATATCAATTAGTAGAAGGAAGAGGAGGATTTGCAATAGCAATAGATGATGCCTTATTTATAGACGATTTAGCAAAAATACTTGCTACTTGGGAGGTTAGAAATAATGGTAAAGGTAAAACAGCTACAATGACATTAAATGATTGGAATAGCTTTGACCATTATAACTTAAAAAGAGAAAAAATAAATTAACAATATGACTAACAAACAAGTGGATGAAATAATAAAAGCACTTGAATCATTAGTAAAAAACTTAAAAAAAATAATAAAATAATAATATGTGTCCAACAGCAGAATTATTACAAAAACCCAGTATAATAGATATAACAGGGTCAACTATTACGGTGGCACATCCTGATATTTCTGGTTATACAAGACATTATCTTAGAAGCCAAGTAACTACTGTCAGTTCTCTGACAGCTACATTTACAGCAGCAATCACTGATATTATAACTTCAGCAACACACGGATTAGCTACTGGTAATATAGTAGTCTTTACTACTACTACAACTCTCCCTGCTGGTTTATCTTTGGCTACAAATTATTATGTAAAATATTTGACAGCAAACACATTTAATGTAAGCACAACATATAATGGAACTAATGTTGATATAACAGATACTGGAACTGGTACTCATACATTTACAGTAGTAGGAACTACATCAGCAGTAGATGATAATCTAGGACTAGAAGATAATGATTGGTTTGTACTAGGAGAAATAGGAGACGCTAAAACAGAAGATGATGATGTTAATGGAACAGTAACAAGAGGAACAGCACTTCCAATAACAAATAATATTAGCTTTGCTCACGATATTAGTACTCCAGTTACAAAGATATTAGAAAGAGGAATAGCAATTTATGGAACGGATGATGATGGTGTAACTGGAACAATAATAGAATCTATTGGTGCTATCACTGCTTCTGGTACTCAATTAGCAGATGCTACAATGATTCAATGGAATAGAGAATCCACTGAATATACAATGATTACTACTGATACTACTTATGAAAAGTATTATGTAGTATTTACAGATGGAACCACTGAATCAGCTATTAGTGATTGTGTAGCGGCAGCAGGATTAGGTTCAACTGCTATTCAAAATCAAGTAGATTCAGCCTTAGAGATGTGTGATGAAGAGATTAACGAAACAGGAAAGATTACTAGAAAGTTCTTACTAAATCAATCTAATCAATGGCAAGATACAGTTAGCCAATATATCTATACTAATGAACGAGGTACTAGAGTAGTTAAAGATTGGGCGCACGAACTTGTTAGTAATGATACTTCAATAACTGCTACTGAGAATGAAAATGAATATGCTTTATCAGGATTAACATACGCACTTAAATATCCTGATTCTAAACAAGGAATATTGAATGTAAGATTTGGAACTAGGTCTTTAGAATATATAGACCCAGCAGAGATGGATAAAAACTTTACTAATATACCTGTTACTCAAGTTAAAACTGCTATTACAGTTGCTGATACTTCAATAGTATTAGATAGCACTTATGAGTTTTCTGAATCAGGAACAGTTTATATTGGAGAAGATACAATCTCTTATACTGGAAATACAGAAGCTACTGGAACTCTAACTGGTTGTACTGATGTAGATAATGATCACGCAGTAGATGATAATGTATGGCAGAATATACAACCTGGATTACCAAGAACTTATACAATATTTAATGGAAAGATAATTGTTAATGTTCCTATTGATACTGATTATGTAGGATATGCTTTTAAGTTTAAATACTTAAAAGCCTTAACTCGTTTTAGCGATTTCAGTGATACAACTGATATACCCTTTTATAATACTTTAGAAACTTTCTTAAGAGCTAGAATAGAGATTAGAAAAGGTAATAGAAGTGAAGGAGATAAAATAATGGAACAATTTGAAAAGCAATTAGCTCGTAATGCTGCTTCTCAATTTACTCCTGTTATGGAAGAGATGACATATCATACTTTCAACAATGACTTAGACAATGGTAGAACTAATTTATTATATACAAAACGATAAAAAATTTATGAGAAATTTATGAGAATAGAATACTTACAATTTTTACAAGGAGCAAACACGCAAGTAAGTCCTTTCCTTATGGGAGATGATATGCTTACTATTCAAGATAATGTAGTTACTTCTCATCAGTTAGGAGCTATATTAAAACGACCTGGTTATTCACAAGTAGGTGGAGCATTAGATGCTAAACCTATTACAGGACTTCATAATTTCAGACAAACATCTTCCACTCAGAAGATACTAGCTACTTGTAATAATTCAGCAGGAACTAACTTAACTCTACAATGGAATAGTTCTGGAACTTGGACAGATATTGCTTTAGGTGGAGTATGGGATGGTTATGAAGACGCTGTTGTAGAAATGGAAGACTTCTTAGGATATTGTTTCTTTGTAGGATATGATTCTGCAGACAATGTTTGGTTACCTATCAAAAGTATGACAGGGGTTACTTTAGGAACTACTAATTTAACTGATGTTCCAGCTGGTGCTAAATATATTAAACGATACAGAGATAGACTTTATATAGCTAATCTTAATGACGGTGGATTATTACCTTATAGAGTAGGATTTTCAGATGTTCCAGTAGCAGGTTCAATCGGATGGACAGAATATCAAGCTGATACAGGTTGGATTGATGTTGATTATAGTGAAGCTATTACTGGTTTAGGAACTAACTGGGATAGACTAATGATATTCACAGAGTATTCAGCATATATGTATGACCAATCTACCAAGAAAAAAGTTTGGGATGTAGGTTGTTCTAATCATAGAACTATTAAAAACTCAGGAGCTTATATGATATGGGCTAATCAAGATGGAGTATGGATGTCTACTGGTGGAAGACCACAGAATATAGCTGGTAGAGTATTAGATTTTATAAAAGGTTCTACTCCTTCTGCTATGTTTGCTGAAGTAGTTGATGAAGAATATCATTTATATGTAGGTAATGTAACTGTAAATGGAATAAGTTATTCTAATTGCTCACTTATCTATAACATACCTACTCAGACTTGGAGATGGCACGAATATCACGATGGAATAGAAATATTTGCTAGATATAATGATTCAGGAGATGACAGACTTTATATGGGAACTACTGATGGAGAAGTTATGAATCTAGGTAAATATACAGATGGCACATTGGTAAACTCAGATGATGGTAATGATATACAAGCATTCTTTAGAACCAAGCCTTTTAACTTTGGAATGGCCGAGAAATATAAACGATTAATGAAGATGACTGCTTTTTCAGATAGAGCGCAAGGACTTTTATTAAAATGTAGAAGATTAAATAGAAATTCAGATGCGACTATTAAACCATTACCATTAGGACAACTTAATAATTATATAGAAGAATTTACTCCTAAGATAGAACCAGGAGAATTACTACAAATTGAAGGAGTAGAGATAAGTACAAACCCTTATTTCTCATTCTATGGTTGTGTAGTGGATGTACAGTTAAATAACGATAGAAATTAAATGCCAACAATACGGGATTTGGGTTACAGCGTTTTCAATAGACGAGATAACGCAGATATAAATGAAGAGATAGTAGAACTTAATCAGGTTATCCCTGGTAGTGGTGTTGGTTTTGGTGAATTAAATATAGGAGTTTTTGAAGATAATCAAGATATACAAAGTAGAGGTTTTGTATCTGGTTCAACTGGTTGGAGAATACAAGGAGATGGAACAGCAGAATTTCAAAATGTTATTGTTACTGGTGTAGCTTTAAGTGACTGTACTGGAGATTTAGACGATATAGATAATGGAACTACTTATTCAAGAGTTCTTACTACAGATATAACGGCAGGACATATTCTTTTAAGTGCTGCTAGTGGAGATAGTGATGATATAGGAGAAGGAAGTTCTAACTTTTTTGCTGGAGCTTCTGGTGCAGATTTTATAAAAGCTATTGATACTTTAGATAATGTTTCTAATGGTGCTACATATGGTCGTGTAGCAATAACAGATATTACTGCTGGGCATATAGTCTTAGCACAATGTGATACTACTGGTTATACTTTAGATAGCGTAAGTGATGGTGCTACTTATGGAAGAATAGCTATTACCGATATTAGTTCTGGACATATTTTACTTTCAACTTGTACTGGTGATTTAGATAATATAGATGATGGTACTACTTATAGTAGAATAGCAACAACAGATATTACTGCTGGGCATATTACTTTAGTATCTTCCTCAGCTTCTATAAATATAAATGATACAACATTCGGAAATCAAGGTATTCAATTACAATATAATGCAGGAACACCAAGGGGTTATATAGGTGATGGTTCAAATGCTTTCTTTAACTTTGATGGAACTAAACTGACTTGGAAAGCTGCTAATACAGAACTAGACGGAGACGGAAAACTTACTTTAGCTGGAGCTACTATTGGTACTTCTGTTATTACAGGAATAGCAACAGGTTCAGAAATAGCAATACAAGGATGGCAATCAGATTTAGTATTTAGTGCAACTGATTATAGAATTGTTGCTTGGGCTTCAGGAACTATTACTTTAATGAATGGAGATACTTATTCTATTGACGCTGGTAATACTGGTAATATGGCAGCTTTAACTTATATTTATTTAGATATAGCTACATCTATTACCGTTTTACAAACTACTACAACCCCAGCGACAGCAGTAGGAACAGGAAAGATTTTAATTGCAGTAGCAGAAAATAACGCAGATACAACTTCTGACGCTACATTTCAAGTATTTGGAGGAAGTGGTGGCAATAATTTATTAGTAGATAATATTGTAGCTAATAGTGCATCTACTAATGAGTTCATTTCTAACACAGCACAAATTAAAGATGCTATTATAACAAATGCTAAAATAGATACTTTAGCGGTTTCTAAACTTACAGCTGGAACTATTACATCACAAGCGATTACTTTAGCTATAACTCCAACTGGAGGAGATACATATATAGCAGCAGGGAAAACAGATTTTGGAGATACAACAGCTGGATTTATATTAGGAATAGATGATAGTGATAGTGATATAGCTAAATTTGAAATAGGAGAAGAAACTAAATATTTAAAGTATGACCCAACTAATGGAATGAGAATAGCTGGGAATATAACTATTTCTAATCCAGAAGATATAAATACAAGTGATTTAACTAATGGTGCTGGTTGGACAGACGATACTACTGCTGATACAGCTATTACTAACGCTGCTACTGCTCAAACTGCAGCTGACGACGCACAAGGTGACGCTACAACAGCTTTGGGAGAACTTGATGATATTGCAGCTGATGATAAAATTACACCTGTTGAAAAGCTAACTTTACTTCCTATATGGAATAGTATTTTAGCAGAAAAAACAGATATAGATTCAGAAGCTGATACATTTAGTGTAAGTAAAACTGATTATGGTACTGCTTATGATAACTTATATGGTTATGTTGTAACTACATTATCTACGTTTGACAATATGGCAGCTACTACTGATATTACTCGTGCAACTTGGAATGGATATTTTGAGGCTTATTATAATGCTAAAGTTGAAATACTTAATGCTATATCTACTGCTGCTAAAGGTTTAGCAGATACTGCACAAGGTGCAGCAGATGATGCTCAAGGTGATGCTACTGATGCTTTAAGTGAATTAGATGATATAGCAGATGATGCAAAGATAACCCCAGTAGAGAAACTTACTCTTAAACCCTTATGGGATGACATAGTTGTAGAAGGAACTGCAACAACAGGAACAATACCAACACAAGCTACTTTATTTGGAGTAGCTGATACTGATTTTGATACAGCTTATGCAACTTTATATGCTTATATAATTACAACTTTAGATGTTTTTAATGATATGGAAGCAACTACAGCTATTACTCGTGCTACTTGGGATACAGATTTTGAAGCATATTATAACGAAAGAACATTGCTTTTAAATGCTATAGCCGCTAAAGCAAGAACACTGGCTAATACTGCTCAATCTGCTGCAGAAGCTGCACAAGGTGACGCTACAACGGCTTTAAATTCTTTAACTGATATTTCTGATGATGCTAAAATAACTCCTGTTGAAAAATTGACAGTTAAACCTTTATGGGATTCTATAGTAGCCGAAAAAACTACTATTGATACACAGGCAGACGTTTACTCAGTCTCTAAAGTAGCCTATGGTACTGCTTATGATAATTTATATGGATATGTAATCACAACCTTAGATGTGTTTGATGATATGTCAGCAACTACAAGTATTACTAGAGCAACTTGGGATGGTTATTTTGAAGCCTATTATGGTGCTAAGGTTGATATTTTAAATGATATTGCTGATGCTACTGCTTTATTAGCTGATTGGACTGGATTAAGTAATATTCCTGGAACATTAGGAACACCCGCTGGAGCAGGATTATTTTTAAGTGCTACATATTTAGGTTATTATGATAGTTCTAATTGGAAAACCTATATGGATAGTTCAGGAAATTTCTATTTAGGTGGTAGTTCTGGAAAATTACAATGGGATGCTTCAGAAGATACTTTGACAATAACTGGAGTAATAAATGATAGTAGACTTGTATATAGTAGTATGTTTGGAGATGGAGCAGCTGGAGATGTAGTATCTAGTGGAGATATTACACTAACTGATGATGTTTATTATGATAATTTGACAATTAGTTCTGGTGATGTTCTATATACAGATGGATATAGGGTTTTTGTAAAAGATACTTTGACATTTGAAGGAACTGGTAAGATAGTTTCTAGTGGTGGTGATGGTGGTAATGGTGGTAATTCTTCTGGTGATACTGCTGGAACTGCTGGTGCTGCTGGAACTCAGGCTCATACAGGAGGAATACTGCCAGATTCTCCTATTGGTGAAGTTGGTTCTGCTGGTGTAAATAATACTGATGGAATTGCTGGAACTGCTGGAGATAGTTTTGATAAAGCATTATTAGAAACTACTGGTGCTGCTGGAGGAGCTGGTGGATTTGGTAAATATCTTAGTTATACTCAAAATGGAGGTGCTGCTGGTGCTGGTGGTGCTATTGCTAGAAAAAAATTATCTTTAACTACAAGTTCTATAAATTTTCCATTTACTTTTGTAGATGCTGGAGAAGGAACTATTGATGAACTAGATATTAGTCCTGGTGCTGGTTCTGGTGGTTCAGGTGGATGTGAAAAATATTCTGGTTCTCCAGTTGGTGCTTCAGGTGGTTCAGGTGGTTCAGGTGGTGCTGGTGGATGTGTTTGGGTATTTGCTCAAACTATTGTTACAGTAGATGGAAATGTTTATATAGAAGCTACAGGTGGTGATGGTGGAGATGCTGGTACTTCAAATATGACTGCTCCTAATGGTGCTACTGGTGGCTCTGGAGGAGGAGGAGGAGGAGCTGGTGGAATTGTTTTAATAACTTATGCTAGAAAATCAGGAACTGGAACAATAGATATTACAGCAGGAACTGGTGGTACTGGTTCTGATGGTGCTTCAAATGGAGCTAGTGCAAGTGATTCAGATGGAGCTGATGGTGCAAATGGACAAGCTGGAATAATACTTTATTTATAAAAAAATTATGTATATTTATTACAGTAAAAAAGACAATAATATAAAAATGATAAGTGAAAAGAAAATCACTGCATCAAATTTATTTTATATAAAAAAAAATCTAACAAAAGAAGAAAATAATAGTATTGGAAGTGTTAAATATGATAGAAAAGTAATTGATGGAAAACTAATTATTGTTGAAAAAGAAACAATAGAAGACCTTGTAGATAATTGTAAAGATTTTAAAGATTTAAAAACATTATTAAAAAATAAATTAAAATAAACATATGACACCACAAGAACAATTAGAATTGCTTAAAGGACTTTCTCCTAGTGCTGCTAAAACTTTTGAAGATAGAAGAAGTAGATATGGTTTTGGTGGAGCTGGATGGACTACACAAACATCAAGAGGAACTGGAGAAGAAAGATATTGGCAAAAATATGGAAAAACAATAAGTGAAGTTTTAAGTCGTACAAAAAGACAAGTGTCAGAAGATGAATTTGAAATTGCTGACCTACAAAGAGCTTATGAAAATGCTAAAACAGAAGGACATTC
>Ga0208904_1000248_pt1 | contig 47201 bp, 70 predicted proteins | sample AntAceMetag02UKB_FD_184774 | JGI IMG/M metagenome (GOLD analysis project Ga0208904, IMG submission 184774) | Saline lake microbial communities from Ace Lake, Antarctica - Antarctic Ace Lake Metagenome 02UKB (SPAdes) (version 2) | ecosystem: Environmental > Aquatic > Non-marine Saline and...
GAAAGGGAGTAATTCAGCGTCTGGAATTTCTTATCAGATAAAATCAGGAGACAATCTAACTACAATAGCCGCACAATTTAATACTACAGTTGATAAAATCTTAGAGGCTAACGGATTAGGAGGCACCCCTCCATCCGGAACAGTCCTTCCTTCAGGGACCAGTGATATAACTACTACTACAGAAGACGATAGAGCCGCAACAGATAAGGCAGAAGCAGAGACAGAGAAGACCGAGGCAGACAAAGCAGCCGAGACTGAAAAGAAGATAGTTGATTTAACTAATAAGAAGACTATAGCCGACTTAGAAAATTCTTTAGGAATAACTGGAGATGCACCATTAGTGCCAACATATAAAGATAATCGTGAAGCACTTAGGTCTGAAAAAGGCTTAGAGGCTATAGAAACAAGGCTAACTGCATTAAACAAAGACATTGCGGACACAGAAGCTTCACTGAGGCTTGGAAAGTATGACGAAGAGGGGAAGTTAAGACCAATGGAATTGATCGGCACAAGACAAAGAGAGATGGATAGACAAGCTCAAGAAGGATTAGATGCTCTTAATAGAGATAAGGCAGTTTTAATAGACGAATATAACATAAAGAATAGGGTTATATCAGATATGATGAAGGATACTGAGATGGATTACAACGCGGCAAGAAATGCTTATAATGATAAGTTTAGCCAAGCGATCAACCTACAACAGTTAATGAACCAAACAGACGCTCAAGAAGCAAACGAAGAGAACCAAATTAGAGATGATGCAAGAGCTAACTTGACAGTTTACCAAAACATGTTCAAAGACAAGAGCGTATCATGGTCTTCATTATCAGCAGAGAATAGAGCTTCTATCACTGCATTAGAGTTAAAGGCTGGATTCCCAACTGGAACAATGCGATCATTTATTGAGGCTAAACCAAAAGCTAAGTTATTATCTAGCTCAACTGGATTTAACAGTGCAGGACAAGGAGTCACAACATTTATCTATGAAGACGAAAATGGAATGCCGGGAACAGTGGAAGTAGTTGGAACTGGTTCTGTAAAAGCTCCGAGTGGATCTGATAGCACAGAGTCACAAGATCAGCTTTCCGCTGCAACAAAATATGTTACAGAAAATCTAAGCCAAACAGACGAGAAAATTAATATTGATTTAAGAATCAAATTTCCTAAGATAACGGATGGAGACATCACCGCTGCAATCAACGAGGGTAGGAATCAAAGATTTATAACTGAAGAATGGATACGTAATAAATATAGCGAGAAACAATTAAAAGACAGAGCATACTCTGCTGGTCACAAAGAAGGAGGATCATGGTTTTTCGGAGCTGGAGTTGGTAAAGAAGGTATTCAAAACTATATAGATAATAGAATATTAGAGGCTGGAGAATTAAGGAAGGACGGTCTTACAGACAAGGAGATTATAGACCTCCAAGACGAAGAAGACGAAAAATAATAGAAAATAAAACTATGGCATCATTTAAAGACTACTTAGATTCACAGAACAAGCAATCAACCGACAGAGGTCCATTCGTAAAACCTGTAGATTTTAGTGTTAATGATACAAAGGAGACTATTCAGGCTCCCGCTTTTGGTCAAAGACAATCTTTCCCAGATACTGCACTACCAACAACCTTCAATCAGGGATTTTTAGAAGACGGAAAGTTTGTGACAAAAACAATAACCCCTGGTAGTGGGACTATTTCACAGGGAAAAATAGGCGCCCTTGAAGGGTTTGTTGATAGCATAACTGATTGGGACAGAGAGGACGTACCTTATTCTGGTTCTTTTATAGAGTCCGCAGATTTGGTTAAAGTGGCGATTGCATCAAATAGATTCGAAAAAGGAGTTAAAACAGAAGAGGATGCCAAGTTGATAAATGACTACTATACTAAAATAAAAACAGAGGAAAAGCTAAGAGAGAACAAAGGGTACGCTATTGGTGAAGGAGTAAAAACCTCCGCTAGATTTATGGGTGAGTTAGCTATAATCGCTGTTACAGAAATATTCACAGGTGGTGTAGCCCCGACTGGAGATGCCTATGTTATTGCTCAAGTCGCTAAAATGGGAGCAAAGAAAACAGTAGAAAAACTGATTAAAGATAAAGTGTTTAGAGCATCTGTGAGCAAAGTAGTCAAGAACAAGCTAAAGCAAGAGGCTAAACTAATAGCTAAACAATTTGTAATAACAGCCCCAACGAATGTGACTGGTTCAGCGGCAGAAAGAATGATTGGTAGCTATAATCTGGAAACAGGTGAAGTTATAGATCCTGGACAAGAGATTGGTGAAGCAACGGTGAACGGTTTGAGCCAACACGCTGTTGAACTGATTACAGAAAGAGGAGGAGGAGTCTCTGGTAAAATACTTGGTACTCTTACCGCACCTGTAAAAAAGGTTGTTGTGAAAACAGCTCTTTATCAGGCACTTTCAAAAGCAATCCCCAAAGCAACCAATCCACAACTTGTGGCACTTATAAATAAAACTGGTTGGAATGGAATTGTTGGCGAGTGGTTTGAAGAAAGAGATGCTGACATTTTAAATAATGCACTGGAGGCTGTCGGATTAGGAGACCAAGATTTTACGGGGCTAACGCTAGACGAAATGACAACTGAGTTAGCAGTGATTGCTATTTCAGCTGGTGCTATTAAGGGGGCTGTTTACACATCAAACAAGACCTCTGACATTTTAACACAAAAAGCTAAAGATTATGTTGGAGAAGGAGCAACAGAAGAAGAGGCTAAAAGTAAGGCAGAACAAGGTGGATTCATAAAGTTTGGAAAAGATTCGGAAGAACTTTCAGACGAAGAGAAGTTAAAAGAAGTACAGAGAGTGTTTAGTGAACAGGCAGCTAAGAGCGTAGACCAGAAGATCACAGAGCAAATAAGACATTATCAAGATGGTGGTGGACGTAGCGTTGGTACTGAAACAGCTAGTCCATTTTTAAGAGACATTAATGAGCTAATCCAAACACCAGAAGGAGAAGCAAGAGCACGTGGCGATCTAGCTAAAGCCATAGAGTCAGGAGAATTACTACAAAATGACAATGGCAGCATAACTCTTTATAGGGTTGGAGAGATAGGTACAAAGAACCCATTATTCTCTGCAACATATAATAAGGAGTTTTCTCAAGAGTTTTCTGATGCAGCAAAAGCAAAGATAACTCAATTTGAGGTTAAACCAGAGGAGATAAAAGTCTTTATAGGTGGAGTGGAGTCTGAGGTATTGTTAGCAGAAACTGACAGAGGACTGGTCAAAGTAACTAAACAAACTATAGAAAAAGAAGCTGAGAAGATGTTAAGTGGGATAGATATAACTAAAGAAAAGTTCGAGCTTGATGCTAAAGAGTTTATTTCTAATAGAATGAAAAAATTAGACATTTCTTCTGATAGTTTTAGTTTAAATAGCGTCGAGGCTGGTGGAAGTAGGGTTGGTGGAAATCCAAGAACAGATTCTGACTTAGACGCTCGTGTATATTACGATGGGACTATGTCCGAAGATAAAGTCCATGACATCCTTGTAGATATAAATTGGGAAACAGGAGAAACCTTGTCTGGAGACGGAGAAATGCAAGGATATAAAGATGAATCAGGAGACTATGTAAACATAGACATTGAACCTATTAAGGACGCGTTTAAAACAAAACCATTAAACCCTAAAGACTATAAGTTTGGCGAGATAACAACAGATGATGCAGACGGGTTTATTGGTAAGACATTCACTGAATCAACCAAGGGGCTTTCCGAAGGAAATGAAGGAGTTGTTATCAAGGGTGAGAGAGAGCTAGAGGTTGTTTCTAGGAGAGGCAATGACTTCATCGTTAAAGATACAACAACCGGAAAAGAGGAAGATTTTGATGCTTCACTATTCATTAGAAACTTTAAGGGTGGAACCACCAAAGAAATCTTGGGTGTTCAAAGCAAAGTGGAAGACAAGGGAGGAGTTATCCAAATAGATAAAGGACAGCCTAAAGAAGAAGTGGCTACTAAGGAAGTAAAGCCAGTTGACTCTACCCCAAAAGTAAAGAAGCCTAGAAGAAAGGCTCCAAACAAATTTGAGAAGCAAGCTTTAGGAATACCAGCAGATGAGGTAGTAACTAGGAAGGAGAAGAGCTTATTAAAGACTACTTTTAGAAAGGTCAGTAAGTTTGCTAAGAAAAGCTTCCAAGCTGGTAAAACAGAAAAAAGGATTGAACTAACCAAGAAGTTCAAAAAGCAGAAAGCAGCTCTAACCGAGAAGCAGAAGATCCGTAGAGACGCTATGAATGAGAAGTTCAGAAACAGAAAAGCGGAGATAATTTCTGAACAAAAGGCTAGTAGAGATGCTATCGTAGAGCAGTTAAAAACAAAAGCTAAAGATATAAGTAAGATTAAAAATAACATTATCGCTTATATCAAAAACGTAAAAAATATTCCAGAATCAGAAAGTGGAAGGTTCTTAGGTTTGGTAAATGCTACAAAGACTCAGAAGCAATTAGCTAAAGCGTTTGCTAGAATAGATGTAGCAGCAGAAAAACTTATAAGAAAAGAACTGAAGAAGAAGATATTGAAAAAAGCTAGCACTTTAATGGACTCAAAGAACATAGCTGTAGACTATATAGATAGAATAAAAGAGGTCATGGCTGGGTTACAACTTAAGGGGAAATCATTTAAAGCTATGGCTAAGTTGAGCAGTACGGTTGAGTACATAGATAAAGAGGAAGCTAAAGGAAAAGATGTAGAGATGCCAAAGAAAATAATAGAATCTTTGAGCATTCTATTCAAGACACCATTTGAGAATATAACCACAAAGCAATTGAGGGGCACTTTAGATGAGTTAGACAGATTGGCTTGGTTGGGTAAGACAAAGTTGAAATCTAGGAAGGCTCTATATGAGTATGAGAAAGGCAAGATAATGGAAGAATTAATAGCCGGTTCGAGCAAACTTGAGACTATCAAGGAATTTGAAGAGAAGGTTGGTCAACCGAAGTTGACATTAACTAAGAAATTCAAGAATTTTCTTATAAGGAGAATCAATAGAGCAGCTATGATAGAAAGATCCCTTCTACCATTTGATGTTGTGTTCGACATGGTTGATGGAGGTTATGGACTTTATGATGGGGCAAACTTTAGACTTATAAAAACAAGGTTTGATTATAAGTTTGGTACGTATGTTACGATAGCAAACGAGCTAAAAGAGCAGGTTGTAGACTTAATGGTGGAGAACAACATTAAGGAGGACCAGTTAAAAAGGATAGGGTTCGTAGCAGCTAGGGAGCAAGTAGGTGGCAGAGAAAAACTTGCTAATCTTAACTATACAGAAAAAGAAATTGATGCTGTTAATCTAACAGCCAAGGAACAGGAGGTTCTAGATAAAATAAGAGAGATACAAAACAAGTTATTCCCAGAGTTAGAGAAGACCATGAGGGAAGTGTTCAATATAAAGATTAAGAAAGTTGAGAATTACCTAAGTTTCTTCACAGATTATGAGGCAATGGATAAAGCCGGCAATAAGTTTGAAGACTTCAGCGTAGACCAAAGGTTCGCAAAGATGCAAGAATTTGAATATAAAAAGAAGAATGTTGGCAAGAAGTTTTCGGTGAGTAGAAAGGGAGCAGGTAGTCAAAAAATTCAGCTTAATGCATACGAAATTTTTTCAAGACACATTGATGATGTTGTATACTTAAACACCATGGGTAGGGATACAAAAATGATCGGAGAGATAGTCAACTCACAAGAATACATAAATGCAGCTGGAGACGTAGGACAAACATTAATATCAGAATGGATAGACTTAATAGCTAGAAAGGGTGGGGTAGCAGGAGCACAACAGTTGGCATGGCTTGATTTTATAAGAAGAAACATCGGTGTTGGTATCCTTGGGCTTAAACTAAGTTCTATGTCAGTACAGCTGGCTACAATATTTGAAGGATTTGGTATGACTGGATCAATATATGGAATGAAAGGATTCAAAGACTACGCAACCAGTAAAGAATGGAGACAATTTCTTACTCAATTCCCTGAGTTAGTAGAGAGAGCCGGTGGAGAAACAGCCATCCAAGAGCTTGCTAGTGGAAATACTTGGAGCAAAATACAAAATCAGGGGTTCATCGGGTTAAAAGTCTTAGACGCAATAGCGGCTAATTCAGTGGCTACAGCAGCCTATCAGCAGAAGATGTCACAGTTGGGTGAAGAGATAGACCTATCTGGTAAACCTAATAAGGAAGCGATGGATTACGCTCAACTTGTAGTTAGAAGGACTCAATCAAGTGCTCAATGGAAAGATGTGCCAGGAGCTATCAGTATGGGTAAACTAACCGGTAATAGGTCTATAGACAGGTCATTATTACAATTCCAAAACTTCATTCTTACTAGATACAGCAGGATAAGATATGACGCAATATCTGTCGGTATTAAAACTAGAGATCCACTAAAGGCAGCCAATGATTTATTTTGGATAGGAATAGCTATAATGATAGGAAGTGGGATAAAGACAGCGGCTAAGAAGGCATTATATTTACCCGTAAAGTTACTTACCGGAAAAGACGATGATGACGATGATGCCCTAAAGAGATCATTGATAAATGAGACTTTAGGTAGCGTTCCTTTCGTTGGGAATGTATTCGGAATGGTGATGTATGGTGGAGAACCAGCACCCGTTTTAGATAACTTTAAGAAGTGGCTTAAATCACCAAATCTGATGATTACCGGTAAGCAAGCCAACACTAGACGCAGAGCATTTATAGAATTTGTTACTTCATCTATGATATTGGGTGGTGTTCCAGGAGCACTCCAACTGCAACAACTACTAAAAGACTTTTTTGTAGACAAAAGTGGTAGCGGAAGTAGCAAATCATCTGGCTCAACAAGGAAAGAAAGGATGGAAAAATTAAGGAATAAGAGCTCATCGGTTACACCAAAGAAGAAGCTAGCGTTAGAAGATTTAATAGCTAATATGTTAAAGAAAGCATAATGAAATTAAAAGAACTAAAACAACTAAAAGACAGGTTTGAAACTGCTTTTAGCAAGGCAATAAAGCAACTAGAGAAAGACGGGCTCACTGTTGATCCCGGGAAAGTTGAATTAGTTAGGAACAAAATACTGAGACAGATGAATGTAAATCCACAAGAGTATTCTCAAGTGGAGATTTATACTGAATTAGAGAAGGAGATTAGAGAGTTAAAGATTTCATTACATACAAAGAAGCCGGAAGCCATAGAATATTCACGGATAGTAAACGCCCCAAAGCCTTTCAGTCAGGACAGCATTAAAGCCTTAAAGATCTCACAGACTGATCACAAAGACGAAGACCACCCTAAGATAATGGAAATGGTCTTGTCTGCTTTCAATGACAGCAATGCTACTGTTATAAGGGAGGAAAGGATAATAAAAGAATTCAACAATAGCCTTGGGCTACTAGAGATCCCAGAATATCATAGGGACTTAAAAGAGATAGGTTCAGACGATCACCACAAGAAAGAACACGACCTAGAAAGCCACATAGATTCAAAGCTTAAAAAGCAGTTAATGAAGATGGTCTCAGGTGAATACGTTGACGAACTTCACAAACACTTTATAGACAAGGAGGAAATGCCTAGGATTATAGATATTGCGGGTATCACTAAAAATGATGCTGATAGTTGGTATTTAAGACTAGACGGAACAACCACTCCAGAGGCTGATATTGATTGGGGGGGATTTGCTATTACAGGGTTAAAAGACCCAGTTAATCCACAAGACGCAGTGACTCTAGCCTATCTTGATGATGGATTTGTACCATACACGGGAGCTAACGCTAACGTAGACTTAGGAGCTTTTGATTTAGATACTACAGGAGAAATAACAGCTACAACCTTTTTAGGAGACTTGAATGGAACTATTAACACCCTAACTACAGGAGCAACACAATCCCCTCTTGATAACTCTACTAAGATAGCAACTACAGCTTATGTAGATGCTGCTGTTTTATCAGAGGACCTTTGGGATAGAACAGGAACAACTATAGTACCACATACAGCAGGTGATGATTTGGATATGGGTACAGGAGATATAGACACTTCAGGTTATATCTGTGGAGGGTATACTCGTATTAACGGAGATGGAATAGATTTTAAGGTAGGAGCTAATAAAGTAATGAAGATTCAGAACTTTGCTTTAGACTATGGTTTTGAGTTCTGGGGCAATGATGGAATGAGCCCTCACTTGTTTATGTCTTTAGACCACACTACAGGTATGGATTTACAGGCTCACGATTTTGATACTACAGGCGATTTAACAGCAAATAACATCACAGCAACAGGCTGGTCTCAATCTAGTTCAGATTTATCTAGTATGGAATGTACTGGATTTGATGAAGCTAATCCGACTCTAAGAGGAGATATTTCTTTTGCCAATGGCACACCAGGAGTATTCACCATTGATGTTCAAGGTGGAGAATCATATTTCAATGTATGGATAAATAACAAAGAGTACAGAAAAACATCTGCTGAAACATTAGATATTTCTGATACAGAAGGATTACACTATATATATTATGATTCTGCAACTCAGGCTTTGGAAGAAGCAGTTAATCCAAGCGACCAAGAAATAGCCACAGTAATAAGAACACACCCAATAGTAGCTATAATTTATTGGAATACTACTGATAATGAATATGTATGGTTTAGCGATGAGCGACACCTTAACCAAATGGACGGAAGTACACACAGTAACTTACACTTTTCTTTTGGAACTAGATACAGGTCAGGTGGTGCTTTAGGAGATTTTGATTTAGATGAAACCACAGCAAGTAGTGGTGCACAATTTAGTTATGGTCTTGGAGTTATACAAGATGAAGATTTAAGCAGTGTTGAACAAAACATAGCTTCTACTGTTGGTTATCCTATTATGTATTTAGAAAATGGTAATTGGAGGACAAAGACACAAGCAGGCTTCCCTATTATGACAGATGTTACAGCAGGAATAGATACAACAGGGAGAACAGTTTATAATGATGTTAGTATTGGAGGCTCTGAATCATTAGTGGTTGTTGGTGATAAAGATTTTGTCTTATGCCACATATTACAGACGAATGGTGCAGAAGCAGGTGAAAAGGTTTGGGCTGTTATGGGACAAGAAACCTATGAGAAGAAAAAAGATGCTAGATTAGGAGCTGTAACAGAGGTGAACAATCTTATACTTACAGGCTTGCCAGGACCAGAGTTTATGTTCTTAGGTACAGTTATCTTTGAATGTAGAAATGGTTATGCAAACGCAGTCAAATCAACAGTACGAGAAACAGACCTAGGAGACAATTATGTTGATTGGAGAAGTGGTACAGGATTGTCTCCAACATCTCCAGCAGGAAGCCACAGTTCTTTAAGTGGATTAACAAATGACGACCACGCACAATACTTATTAGCAGATGGCTCAAGAGCTTTAACAGCCGATTGGGACGCAGGAGCTTTTGATATAACAGCAGTAGAATTTAAGGGTGCTTTAATAGGACAAGCAAATACAGTTGCTACTATTACTGGATTAGCACCAGATACAGCCACGACTCAAGCTGCACAAGGCAACATAACCTCACTAGGAACACTTACAGGGCTTACAATGGGTGGGAATATAGCAATGGGAGACAATTCTATTACAGGAATTGATACTTTGACTTTTACAGACACATCAGGGACTATAGCAGGAATAGCCAATGGAAACTTAGTAGATAAATCAGCTTCAGAGACAATCGCAGGGGAATGGACTTTTGGGGTCTTTCCTATAACACCTTCAGCAGAACCAGACGCAGATTATGAGGTAGCTAATAAGAAGTATGTTGATGATAATTCTGGAGTTGGTTACTGGAAAAGAACTGGCACACTACTAGAACCAATAACAGCAGGAGATGCCGTTTTAACTACAGGCACAATAACAGCAGGAACAGGAATAACTGCTATTATGGGAGGAGCTACAAAAGGGTGGGAATTCGCAAGTGCAGGATTTAATATAAACCTTGCAGACGATACAGCAGGAATAGGAGGATACTTTACTAACAGCACCAGAACTATAAATATGCTTCCAGCTGGAGAAGGTATTAACGGAAGTACAACTATTGATGATTTTACTTTTTCTTTATTAAATTCAACTGAAGCAGCAACCTTTGGAGACGGAACAAGAACAGTTAAACTAGCTACAGGTTCTTATGGAGCAGAGCTTACAGGAGGAATGTTATTAACTGGAGATTTAGGAATAACAGGAACAAGAGTAACTAAAGGGTGGTTCACTGATTTAGAAGTAACTAATGCCATTGCAGGCTCTATTACAGGTAACGCAGGTACAGTAACAAACGGAGTTTATACAACTGATTTCCCACTAAACCAAGATACAACTGGTAACGCAGCAACAGTTAGCACTATTACAGGGCTAGCACCAGACACAGCTACAACTCAAGCTACACAGCCGAACATTACAAGTGCAGTGCTTTTACCTTGGACTGGATTAAAACCAGGAGTAGACGGAGAGATACCTACCTTTGACGCTTCAGGAGACCCAGCCTTTGTAGCTGTAGGAACAGCAACCCACGTCTTGACCTCTAACGGAGTAGGAGTAGCACCAACATTTCAAGCAGCAGCAGGAGGAGCACCTGGTGGAGCTGATACAAATATACAATTTAATGATAGTGGAGCTTTTGGTGGTTCAGCCAATTTGGTATGGGATGGCACAAATATTGGATTGAACGGAGATATAAACCAAATAGCAGATAACGATAGCATAGCCATATTTGGTGGAAGTGCATATAATCACGGAGCATATTTTCATATTACAGGAGATGATTATGGTGCTTCACCAGGCAAAAGTTCAGCAGAGTTTGTAATCGGAGAAATAGAAGGACAAAGTAGATTTAAACTAATAAGTTTTGATGGAAGTTCAACATGGACTGAAAGGCTAGTTTTAGACGGAGACAATGGGGAAATAAGTATGGCTGGAGCTACAGCAGTAATAGTTCCAACACCTACAGAAGCCTCCCATGCAACTACTAAAATATATGCAGACGAAAAAGTAGACACTGGAGCAACACTTCCAGCCAGTCCAGTAAAAGGAGGGTTATTTTTACACGCTCCTACAGGAAGAAGTATTTTATACGAGTATGATGGCTCAGACTGGATCGCCATTCAATCTCTTGGAGCTACAACAATTTATGTAGATGGTACTGACGGAACAGATAGCCTAGAAAAAGGAACAGGAGTTGATGCAGCTGCTTTCGCTACTATACAATATGCAATAGATTTACTACCCTCAACAAACGGAGGAAATGTGATAATCAACATAGCTGCAGGAACATACACAGAAAACTTATCAATGGGAGGAAAAGGATTCTCTGGTGATTATACAATAACTCTTAAAGGAACTTTAACCTCTTTAGCAACAGGAACAGCAACAGGAAAAGTTCAAGGTACTGGAGCGACACAGGGAACTCTAACACACGCAGGACAATTTGGAGCTTATGACAACAAGCTACTACACATAACAACAGAAGATGTTTATAGAATTATAGACTCAGACACATCCGATACTCTTACAATTACTGGTTGCTTTACTAATACTACAAATAAGGGTTATACAGTTTATGACTGGGGAACAATAATTGATGGTAGTGCTGCATCAGCAGTCTTATTGAATGACCAAAAGAACATAGTATTAGAAAACCTATCAATACCATCATCATCTACAACAGGAATATTTAATAGTAATTATTCAACACTTACTATAAGAAACTGTGAGATAGAAACAACAGTATATAACCAGTTCTCTTCAAAGAGTTTGATATACTCATCAGTAATAAATCCAGACTCATTCGCAGGAGTCGTTAGCGACCAGTTCTGTATGAGCGTTATATACAACACCAAAATATACGGAGCAGGAACATACGGAATTTACGCAACAACAAACGGAGCAACTATACCAATAAACGGATGTATAATAGATACATTTACCTATGGTATGAATATAATCACAGCAAGTTCAGCACTCCAAAACATAGCATCACTAGGATATATAAGAATAAGAAACTGTACAGTTGGTGTTCAAGCATCATCAGGTGGTCAGGTGAGTGGTATTACAAATACTGTTTATTCTGGTAACTCTACAGATGCAAACGCAGTAACTGCATCATTCGGATACATAGCATAATAATTAAATAAATAAGTAATGGAGAATGTAACAGCAATCGCTTTAGTAGTAGGAATAACAATGGGACTTATAAAATTCATTGAGTTTGGAACTACCAAGTTCTTTGAGTTTCTAAACAAAACTGCTAACAAAGGTGAGACCGACAACAAACAAGAAATTGAGATTGCTGTTTTACAAACTGATGTTAAAGAAATAAAGACTAACCACTTAGTACATATACAGGCGAGTTTAGATAAAAATACAGCAGAACATACAGATATTAAAGTAGCACTAGGTAAGATTTGCCAGAAATTAGAGGTGGAATAAACAGGGGATAAGTATTTATGGACTTTTCAAAAATAGGAGTATAATAGAGATAGAACATTTAAATAGTTGAGGGTTGGAAGCGAAACTTGTTTTGCATTTTGTCCAGACGTGGACTCCGAGGAACTCGTGGGTCGTCAGACCTAATCGGCTAAGCTGATGACGAGTTCCGCTTCTAACCCTTAACAAATAGGAGATACGTTATGCCTACCGAAAGCATAATTGAGGAGGAAGTCTACATTGATGACAAAGAAGATTTAATTCTTCTGATTCACAAACTTCACCACTTATTAAAAAAGGTGAACAGACGGAAACGTAGGATTGTCGTTATTTTCTTTGACGAGGAAGTTGAGAAATTTCCGAAAGGAGCAAGGTAATGAGAACCAAGGTCTTTCACTGCACGAAGCATGGACACTTTCCTGTTGATGGAGACTTAGAGATTTGTCTCTCTCAAAACGCACATAAAGGTTGCCAAAACCTTGTGGAGTGTAATACCAGAAAGGAGTTTGACAATGTCAGAAGAAAACCAACAGCCAAGCAACGCAGACGCAACGAAAGAAGAAAAGAGAGACGAAGGCTTACTGCTTTACGAAATAGTAGCACCAGATAGTGCTAGACGTGAAGCCTTTCCAGTCATACTGGATCAGTACACCTACACTTGCGATAGCAAAGACCACGACTTAGTAGTCAGACTATTCGCAGTCGTACGGAAACGTACCTCTTAAACTATGGGGAGATATGCCACAGACTATAACGTCTAACATATTAAATAGGTTATATCTCCCCTTTAACCTTAAAATAACAGCCAATAATGATTATAAATTGGTTTTCCTAGCTTACTTGGTAGCGAAGTTGTAAAACGAGTACCTAATACGGCTCACTCGCAAGAGAATCAAGTCTAGTAGGGGGCGTTAATCCTTGGGCGTCAGCCCACGTAATCAAAAGGATTGTCCCTTACTAGAAGATTTAACTATAGGTATATAATGGGTATACAACAGGTATAGTTATACCTATACTAAGTAGCGAGTAATATTGAGAATATCCAACCACTTTGTAGAAGTTGTAATAGTAGCAAGCACACAACAATTATTAAATACAATATACAGTGATAAAAATTTGTAAACCATTTAAAAACGCAAAAACATGGCATATTTCACAGCCATTTGGAGTTAATCCACAGTCTTACCAGCCTGATGGGCATGTTGGAGTAGATTGGGCTAACGGACGGAAAGGTACCTGGTTGGTCTCTCCAGTCAAATGTAGGGTAATAAAGGTAGTAGGGGCTATAAGCCTCACAGAGGGCTCAGAAATAGAAATTAGAAGGGGTTACGGAATAGTGTTAGAGTCTTTAGTTGATGTAAACACCTTTTATCTACATTGGCACTGTAATCCTGTCTTTCCAGTTAGTGAAGGAGACTTTGTAGACCAAGGACAGAGAGTAGCCCAGATGTCTAACTCAGGATATGTTTTCCATGCAGGAGTTTATGTAGAGATTAAAGAAAGGCTAGGAACCAATAAAGGAGTACACACGCACTTTGAAGGATACCATTTGGATAATGGAAAGAAGGTGTATTTTGACACCACCCCATTGATAGATTGGTCAATTAAAATTCCGGATAAGGGGATATTAGTCGCTATCTCTAACGTAATAGCAAAAATAATTAAATTATTAAAATAATGAATCAAGCGTTGAAAGAACAATTAATTAAACGATTAAAGTCTTTTGTATGGCGCGTAGGAGCTTATGCAGTTATCGGAGGGATAGCCTTGGTAATTGATATGCTGGGAATGATAGAAGCAAACCCAGTAATAGTAACTATCGTATCATTAGCAGGTGGTGAAATAACTAAGTACATTAATTCACCCATAAAAAAGACCGACTAATAATTTGTTAAATTGGAAAGTGATTCTACTTATATACATGGCTTTCTGGGTACTATTCTTTATTGCCACTAGCGATAGTGTCAGTAGCACGATCAAGAATAGAAACGTTTGCTGGAGTGGAGCGATAACAGACAGAGAGTTTAAAGATTGCTTAAAGTGAGCTCGGTTACTCCTTAGCAGGTCTATTAATACATGCTTAATTTTCTCCGCTAAGATACTTTGTATCTTCGGAGACGAACAAAAAAATAAAAGCCTACATTTTTATCTGTGAATATCGGATAACCTTGCAAAATAAAAGACTACTTTTTTAGAGTAGTTTTTTATTGCCACACTTGCATTTGACAAGTTTCTGTCTATGTGGCTTTTGTTGTATGTGGAACTTGAGTTGTATCTTTACCCCACACTTGTCGCAGATCCATTGCGGGAAGTTTACTTTTTTATGATAATAATCTCTGCTCTTCTGCTGTAGCCTTTCCTTGTTCTCTTCATAATATACTTTGGCTCTGCAAGGCTCTCCACAGTAAGTAGCGTGCTCAGTTTCTTTGTTGCAATATATGCATCTGTTTATTTCAGTCATGTTGGGTAATAGTTATGATTATATAAGGTTTCACGTCCTTATCGTACTCCCAGTCTTGCTCTCCTGAGAAGTAACAATCATCTATATCTATCCCCGTTTTAATTGAGTCATATATCCCATCTATAAAGTTTGATACATCGCAGACCATTCTAGGCTTTTGTAAGAATATCTCTACCCATATCTTGTCTTTCTTCCACTTAACCCCCCTAGAATGCCCCCAAACTATGTCTGATAGGCTCTTACACGCTTCTTTGTACTCTTTTGTTGTATAATACCTGCCCTTAGCGAACCCTTTCATTTTATTTTTCCCTAGAGATGGAGTATAAGGTATCTCTATTTGGATTGTTCTAGTTTGATCCATATTTTTTATTTAAATAATTTTGCAATGTTGACCAATCTTTTTTGGGGTATTCAGCTAAGTCTTCTGGTGTAGCGTGTCTTAAAGCTAAGTACTCGTTCTTCCTCTTGTCTAGCCCGGGACCAAGGTGAGACCAATAACATAATCTTATCACAGCCCACTTGTCCGGTATTTGCCTCCCTCTATATATGAGAGCATGTTCCATAGTAGAGCGACCATCGCAGACATGATCCTTAAAGCAGACTTGCCTCTCGCATTCAGGTCTCTCTTTTACTATCTCTTCAAATATATGTTTAGGAGTCTTGTGCATTGTTAGTTAGTTTATTGATTAAGTCTTGTAGGGCAATACTATAAGCTGTATGTTGAGCTTCGTAAACTATATTATCATCCTTAGTTAAATCAGCCATATTTTTTATTGTTTCCTCAATCATCTCTATTATCTCCTCATCTCTTTCCTCCTTAGCTTTTTTGATTTCTTGTGAGATGAAGGCTTTGATATTAAAGTTTCGCCCAATATCTCCATATTCATCATAAAGTAATCCATATAACTTACTCTCCCAACCCTCTACCACATCTTCTTTGTGTGCAGGTTTTATAATCTTTCCACAACTATCGCAAGTCTCAACAAATACTTCTCCGTTTCCTTCGTTAGTCCTTGTAGTAGTTTTGTGTTCACACTCTTCTTTAGGTGCAGGTTTTCTAAAAGGTTCACCCCATACCACTTCTTCTTTGGGTGTTGGGGGTTGGTGGCATTCACAACTTAGATTATGACATCCATCTCCCTGACAATCACATTCCCCAAGTTCATTGGAAGCACAATCTATATTATGCATTATACAGCTGTGGCAACATTTGTTTTCTTCTACCATAGTCTTATTTGTCTTTTAAGATTAATCAATATTTAGAATCTTTCCATATTTACCTTCAAAAACTTCAAAACTTTCACCTTGCAGTGCATAGCCTCCACCACAATTATCACTTACCCAAATAGGCAAATCTTTATCTTCAATTTTATTTAATTCTTCAATAAGTTCTTTTACTGTCATCATTATTTGTCTTTTAAGTTAGTATTAGGTGTGGTTTTTAATAACTCATTAATCTTTTGATTATTCTTTCCAGTTTTGCAATTACAATTTCCCCAATCAGATGTTATAAAATGACAATCTGCATTGTGCCAAACACCACAATAATACCAGTAGTTCTTAAAAATGTTTTTAATATCTTTCTTCATCTTCTTTATTGTTTAGGTTAGTTATTAGGGAACACTACTCATTTGGATTTACTAATGGAAATACCAATCTGCCCTAAAACGACTGCTAATAGTCCAAACATCCCTCCGTAATAAGTTCCTATTCCACCTGCCAACCCACTAAAGAATAATCCTATTATAAATTTTATTGTTTCTTTTTTCATATCTTTATTGTTTAGTTAATATTGTAAGGTATTAGGGGTGTGGGGTTTTAACTTTCAACATTATGTTTTTTACAAACTTCACATTCCCACCTTTCGTCGAGTACTTATCACAACCCCCATAAAGGAGCTGTGTAAAAACTAGACTGAACCCAACGAACCTAACCGTATCGCATCACATCGTGTCACATGCTCATCACAGTTCCCGTAAAGGAACTATGTGAAAACTTGACTCTCCATAACAAACCTCACCTATTCGTGCCCTGTCTCGTCATGTCCTTAGTACAGTCCACATAAATGAGCTGTATGAAAACTTGACTAAACAAACCTAACCTATACAGATCCTGGCTAAACTAATCTCTCCATATCGTGTTCTTATCTTAATCCCCATAAAGGGACTAAGTAAAAATACGACTTATTTTCTTTTACCAAATATTGATTTGATAACATTAACTTTTTCCCCTACACCTTTCATTTTGAAATACCCAACCTTAGCTTGAAAAGAAGCCTTATAAGCATTGAAAAACCCTAAGGTTAATTTCATATTCTTATATCTATCAGGTGTCATTTTTTTGTGAGATGTTGCGTCTGTAGAGGCAATCATCGCTTCTAACAATTCCTTTGCAGGAGTTACTAGATTGAATTCTTTTAAGTTCTCTTTTGTTTCTTTTATTTCTTTTGCCATTTTATTTTATTACTTTAAAAGTTTTAATTTGGAATCTTCCAAAACGAGGTCTCATGTCTCCTATACCAATGTATAGACCTGCATATTCTAGCACTTCTTTGACAACATTCGCTTCTATTCTGTCATCAATGACTTGGATCTCAAATGATAACTCCCACTTATCTATCCTAGGTCTAGCTCTCATAATCCTTGACCTTTGGATTACTACTGGCTGTCTGTCGACCTCATAGCTTTGTGATTTGTGTGGAATCATATCAGGACCTATAAATATACCTCCTTTGAAAGCGTCTTTATAAGTTTTCTTTCCCTCAAATTTGAAGTTTGTTGCTGACTTGATTAGGCAGGCTTCAAAGTGAGTTGCTGGTTGGCAGATCTTTCCTTTGCTGTTTAAGTATAGTCTTGTCTTAGCTTCATCAGCTGAAACATATACTTTCTTTTTCTTCTTACTTGCATTGTCTTCGTGTTCCTCGTCAGGGAATCTATTCTGCAAGATAGGGGCTAACCCCGATACTGTGACTTTAATTTTTAACATATCATTTTTTATTTTATTAATTATTCATTATTAAGATGATTGTATACTTTCTCGGCATGACTACATCTTTTCCTCATCATAAAAGAGATGCAGTCGCAGACCATATTATTGTCGGATCGCAATTCAACCTGATGAAACGTTTCCGGTTCACTCTTGCTTCTGACCTTAAATCTTTTGATTGTATATGGTATATCTATTTTCATTTTTTTGATATGGGGGGATAGAGGAGTTGAACCTCTGTCTACCTTTTCCCCCTGCTTAAACCTATACTACTTCAATGTCTTCACTCTCTTTATCCTCCGCGCTATCCCATACAGCGCTGTCTTTTTGCTCTCCAAAGGCTTGTATCTTAGTCACAGTGGCTACGATTGACTTGCCATTCCAGTTCTTGCTGTCTTTACCAAATGCTTCTAGCAAGTTTCTTATAGAGGCATTATTGAACGTGGTTATCTTAGTGTTTCCATCCATCAACTCAAGTTCAAAGTTGTAGATCATTTTTGTCTTGTCTTTTGGAGCTGGGACTAGCTCTCCCTCTGATCTGATTGTGCAGAAGTCTCCATCTTTGATGTCTACCCCTACTTTAGCAAATTTGCTTTGTATTGAAATTTCCATATTGTTTTTTGTTGTTTAATATAAATCTATACACTCTACTATAGCTTCAGATAGTCCAGCTTTCATTCTTGGAGAAAGCTTATTATCTAATACATAGTCAACAGCATCTTTAATAAGGTTCTCTTCTCCCATATTTTTGACTAATACCCTGTAGGTACAAGCACAGTATGCCCTTGCTCCTTTTGTATGCCCTGCACTCTCCACACAACCATTTATATACTCTATCCTAAATGAATCTACTACTGACTCTTCTTCTGCGTAGGTTGAGATTGGATCTACTCCATCTGCTGTCAATACTAACGCTCCACCAATAACTATCATTGCAAATGCCATGATTATTAAGGTTATTTTTAATTCGTTTGTCATTTTATCTTATTAATTATTTTTTTCACCAATTTCTACATATTCACCCAAAAACTCTTTAAGCTCTTCTAACGTCATTTCTGGATTGAGCCTTATTAGGTCACCAGAGAATTCCTTATCGCCTATTGTGAATTCTTGTGTCCCTTGTGTAAAAAATCTTAGTTTTTCTATTTCTTCTACGCTAAATTTTATGTTATCCATTTTTTTTCTTTTTAATTATTTTTACTACTTTCTTTTCTGCTGGTACAAGACCAGATAATTGCTTGATACAAGTATAACAAATGTACATATCCTCTCCGTCATAAGTATGTGCGTCACTTATGTATAGGCAGTCATGTACCTCTCCGCAAACATCACAATCTGTCTTTTCAGATATTACTACTGGAGTGGTGTCAACATCTTGGCTAAGAATTAATTTTTTCATCTTTTTTTTTATTTAATAATAATAATTCTTTGTGAAACTTTCTTAATATGTCCTGAACATCCGACCAAACCTCTTCAGAACTTTCGTATGGGATAAGTGTTAATAATGGGTGGTTTCTGAATATCCCTAGATAGGTTGGCTTTTCAAATGCCCTGTATTCTAGTTCTAACTGATGTTTCCATTTGTCGGGGATCATATTATCCATAGGTTTGTCGGGGCGCTTAGTCTCCCATACTTTATCGGGGAAAACATAGTCAGGCTTTACGGTTACTGTGAAGTCGTCTATCTTGATCTCTCGTCTTTCTTGGTATTTACAATTAGCCTTATTCCACTGCAACATTTCTGTTAGATAGTTTTCATAGGCTACCCCACCGGCTATACATTCGCATCCCCAAATATCTATAGGTTTTTTCTTAAAGAAGTTTTTAGGTATTAAGTATCTCTGCTTCATATAATATACCTCTGAAGCGTAGTAGTGCCCTATCTCGCGGACATGTTTCCCTGCGTCTTTCTCATTTACATATTTTGCGTGTAATTCTTTTATTCCTGCCATGTTAGTCTATGACTGGAACATCTGACCAGTCTTTATCAGGATTATTTGCATCTATAACTCTATCTATCAATCCTAGTTTCATTTTTAGCTTCTTGTCATTCTTCTTAAACCATTCTTCAGTAGCTGTTTGGATTGCTTCTTGGTTAGAAGCGAAGAACTTGTCTCTCCAAGTCTCTATGACCTTTAGAAAGTCTTCATGTGTGCCTTCTACCGGTCCCGCTATGGCTACATCTACAGCCTTAGAGAAAGAGTTACCCATTCCTTGCCCTATAGCGTACTTCACATCTTTAACTGCAAAGTCGTATTTGTCTTGATTTGAATATGCCATTTTTTATTCTTTAATTTCATTTTTTGATTCGACCTTTTCACAGGGGAGAAAGTATTTGTCTTGATCTCTCTCCCATATTTTCTTAGTGTTTCTCTTGTCTTTTTCTCCAAACAATTGAGCAACCCCATAAGTAGTCCAACCACACTTCATCAATAATACTATAGCTGTGTTCTTCCTCTCATTTTTCTTAGTAGACCAGCGTTCTTTTTGTTTTTCTGACATTTATTCTTTATTTAATTATTTAAGATTCACTAAATAGGAGGAGCAAGGATTTGACGAGATGCCATCACCGTAGCGATTAGGGCTGACGCCCCGCATAACTCGTATAGTCACCTTGCCTGATAAGGTCTTCGTACTCGCCCTATCTCGATACATTGGGACTGTTAACATCCCTGATTACGCCCTCAGCACTACTACGTGCCACCCTCCTATTTAATGAACCTTTTCTCTATTATACACCCATAGGTATCCAATGTCAATAACTAAATTAACTTTGGCTGTTCTTGGCTCTCTTGCTCCCAGAATTTTAGAGGGATATAGAATGTCTTACCTCCTGCGAATGACTTCTCCCAACCTTTTTCTAGTGCGTCTTTGATAGAGATTGAATACTTAGTATGGGTATTCTTCTCCTCGTAAACTAGGGTGTTTACTTTCTTAGCCCCTAGGGACTCAAGTACGTCGGGGTGTATTGATAGCGCATCAAATATGTGCATCACATCTTTCTCAAAATCAAACAGTCTATTAAAATCTTTACCAATTATCCTACCATGAAACCTTTTGCCGGAAGGTGTATTGACAAACACATCTTCAAATGGCGTCTCACCTTTTACCTCTCTATACTTTTCAACAACTGTCTCTAAAGAGTAACCCGTATTGTTGGCTCTAGCCCATTCGTGGATCTTTGAAATGTAAGCCCTAGCCTTATCAACATCATAATCAAATAACAGCAATAAGTCTTTGGCGCGCTTTGTATTCTTTTTAAAAATAGCACTACCGGTGGTCAACCCCATCTTTTTAAGATCCAGATAATGATAGAGTAGAGCAGAATGCCTATTATCTTCTTTTGTTTTCATTTTTTTATGTTTTCCATAGTTAGCTTTCTTCATTAAATTCTTTTAACATTGCTTCTACTTGCTGTTTGCTAAAAAACACTGTTACCCTACCTAAAAATATAATAGTAAATATATGTCTGAGCCTCTTAATAAGAGATAACTCTTCTACTTTAATTCTTACATACTCCATAGTTAGTTTTGTTTAGGCTTAATTATATATGTATCAAATTTCTTTTCTTTTTTGCACCTTTCACAAATAATATTTGTTATATTGCCGTTTTTGCGAATGAATTTCCATTCGTGATTACATTTCTTTCCCATATTAACTACAATTATGATAACTCCAACCACTCTCTCCTATATCTTTGCTAGTCCAAGTTGTTCCGTTAGTTAGGTCATCTCCTATAAAGGTTAAAGGCTTATAAAAATCATCTGGTATATCAATGTATCTTAGTTTTTGTCCCCACTTCTTCCCACACCTACTACATTCTACTGTATCACAACAAGGGTTGTGTTTTAGGTTGTGGGCATTCTCTTGTGCAATCTGTAAAGCAGTCTTAGATTTTTGTACTTCATCAGCTTGATGTTTCAACTCTTTAGTACACTCTTCTACTTTTTCTAGTACAGACTCATAGAAATATAACACTTTCCCGTTATTTCCTTTAATAAACTTTACTCCGTAATTTGGCTCTGGAAAACAAGAACCTGCCATTGCATTATTTACCACGCCAACATAACCACTTTTTTTTACTCTAACTTTGTCTCCTATATTGTACTTCATGTTTTTGCTTTTAAGAATAATATTTGTCGTTTTATTTAATAAACTTCTCTAAATACTGAATCGGATTCTCCTCTAAGACCATTTGTTGTAGGTGGAATCTCCACTCTTTTTGGTATCCGATAATCTTTTCTTCTTTCATCTCTTCAGTTTGATATTCTGTTTCTTCCTCCCCCCAAAAAGCCTTTGCGAAGTCTTTGGAGAAGATGAGACACTGATAAGTTGCTGGCATTATTTTCAACCAGTCTTGAGCTTCTCGTTTATTAAACCCACCCTCAACTGCCTTATCAATAGCTTTGAGTAATATTGTTTCGTTGTTCATATTATTTTGATTCAGCTTCTAATATCTTCTTAGCTACCTCTCTAATAGTACATCTTCCTGACTCTTCTTTGAAAGAAGCTACAACATCAAAAAGGATATTATCAGTTAACAGCTCAATTTGAGCTTCGCGAGAATGTTCCTTTTTAAAATCTTCTAGAAGCTCATCTGGTACTACCAAAGGGATATTTATTGTTAAAGTATTTGTTTTCATATTATTTGTTGTTGTAATTAATTTTAAATATAATTAACCATAAGGGGATCAACAACAACAACCCGATTACAATTATAAAGTATATAATCCATACCTCCACTATTTACTAGGAGGGTTTCTATACCCTAAGCTATTTGTACATTTGCAGAAGTCTCCTTTTGTATGCCAAATTCCATAATCACATAGCCACTCCCCTCTGTTTCTCCAACTACCATTCTCGTCCTTCCACTGCCCGTTGGAGCGTCTAGTCTTGTCTGCCATAGTATCTGCGTCAAATATCCCTACAATGTCAGCAGTGTTAATTATATTGTCGTCTATCCTCATCATTTTCTTGCCTTTAACAGACTCTAAAACTTTTTCAATTCTTTCTTCTTCAACCCATATTTCAATGCCACCCCTGACTAAAATACATTTTAATACTTTTGTTATTTCGTTCATATAGTTATTATATTACTATTATTGATTTGTTTCTTTTGAATAAAAGCCATTAAGCTACCCAACTTCCTTTCTAGCTCATGGGGAGTAGTAATAATCGGGGCGTACTCCATTGTGTTTGTTTTTTCCAAAGTCTGTATGGCAGAAGTTAGTTTTTCTATTCCTAGTTCTTTCAGAAGCCGGTGAAGGCAGGATCTCTGTGTCTTGTTATAATAGAATGTCTTATAAGATGGATTTACATTTTTAAATAATCCTATTAATGGTTTAATTTCTGCAACTTCAGTTGCTAGTATTTCATTCTTTACATTCTTATCATTATTATCATTCTTTAGTATAGTGTCGCTTCTGTTTCGCTTCTGTTTCGCTTTTAATTCGCCTTTCGTGTCGCTTTTAGTTTCGCTTTCAATCTTTTTATAATTGTTTAAAGTTTGATAATAGTCGTAATTAAACACCTCTATATAGAAACCCCGTGTCGTTTTCCGTGTCGCTATTTGTGTCGCTGATTTTAGCCATCTGATGCAATGGTCAATTTGATTCTTGTTTGCTTTTGTATAATACCCAATCTCTGAATATGTAGTTAAACACTCCCCTCTCTTGTATTGTTTGTTGTCTTCGTGATTACAAATACCTAAAATGAATATCCAAATCTTAAACCACTTGTCTGGTTTTTTATAGAAGATGTCACTCTCAAAGGTCTTCCTAGCTATTTGAAATGCTCCGATAAAGTCTCTCATATTTTTTTGATTTTTTAATTCCAGAATACACAACGAAAAAGCACAGGAGAAATCAAGGTGTATGAGAACCTAAAAACTCGCTGTGCCTCTTCGTTGTATATTCTAAATTGTTGTTTCATAATTTTTTTGATTTTTGATATACTCCTATTATAATCTATTTTTTTCTCGGTGTCAAGTCTTTCCACTTTTCTCTACCTTTTGTTTGTCGTTATTGGAGAAGTAGGGAAATAAAAAGAGCCGGATCAACCGGCTCGTAAAAGTTTTCTTTTCGCGGGCATACACCCACCTATTATAATGATGACGCTCACCGACCCCAAAATGTTACACGCCTACATAACTTTTTGTATATACTTAACAAGCTGTTCTGCTCCCCAAAGGTCTGTGTTACCACCTTTCCCAGTCCTCTTCTGAAAGATCTCACTGGCTTGTTCTATACTCTCTGCTTCGCACACATCTTCATAGTCCGGTGCTTCACAGTAAGACTTGATATATATCACAAAGGTGTTAATCATCTTGTTCATGTATTAATTTATATCTACATTTTCCACAACCTTTTATATGTTCAACAGCGCTCCAACACTCTATCTCTGCCATAGCTGTATCAGTACACTTCTGACAAGCACCGGCATTTACTGCCTTCTCTTTGCCACAAACTACACAGGGGATATTGTTAAATTTGTCGTTCATTTTATTTAACTTCTTCAAAGTCAATTATATTTCTATGCCAACTAAGAAACCCAATTCTAAATCCATATACCCTCAATCTATAAGTTTTACCAACCTCTAAATCTCTGTAAAAGTCTGACGAATCCCACTTCCAATACCAAAAGCTGTCGGTGTTTTGTAAAACTTCGTTCTCTCCAAAGATTAAATATCTGCTACTATCTGAGGTAACAACTCTCTCTTTATCAACTATTGTGCTATCTATCCATTCGTCTGTGTTATATGCGATCATAGGGCTGATAGCGAATACCCCTATTAGAATTATTGTTACTATAAGTGTTATTATAATTATTTTTATCATATTTTTTTCATAATATTTAATATTTCTTCTTTGCCATTCAAGTAACAATCTTTCGCATAAATATCAGCATATCCGATTAAGTCTTCTGTTTCTATTTCTGACACCCACCTATCAAACAGTTCTTCAAAGTTATCTTTTGTTACTGTTGGCTCTAACTTCATAAACCAATCTTCTAGCCATTTTTCAAATGTTATATTTTTCATATTAGTGAGGTTGTTCTTGTTGAAAAGATATTGCGACCTTTGTTTCTTTTATTCTGTTGGCTATCATAGCCCTTAACAGATCTCCAAACTCGTCATTCTTAATTACTAGCTCGTCTAGTCTGCCCTCTTTAAGTTCTATAAACTGACCAAGAGTAGAATTAAATATTATTAATTCTAGTTCTAATTCTCTTATTGTTTTGTTTTCCATTTTTTTGTTTTTATTAATTCTATTGTTGAGTAAACACTTATAAAGAATACTGCTATCATAATTACTATAATATAATCCGGCATTGTAGTCGCTTGTGTTAATAATTTTTATCCAAATTGATCCATTCTACCTTTTCTCTCCAAAACTTCCTTAAAACCCTGTTTAAATCCCAATTTGGCATATATATGTGTAAGACTCTGACCCCTTTAATCTATAAAGGGACTATATTCGTCATCATGCCCTCCACTTATCAACCTTTCACTGACTGCTTTTTTAGTTGACGGATTTAACTTTTCAGCCAACTTGCCTTGGTTTATACTGTCAAACATAGCGATTATATACATCATATTGTCTTTGACATTCTCTATCTCCTTGATCCTGCCTATCTTCTCGTCTGCATATCCAAAAGAGTTGTCGTATGTTTTCCAAATCTCAATAGCTTTTTCTTTTACCTCGTTAAATTGTTCGTTGCTAGGCGCAACATAATATAATTCTTCCATATTATTTTCCGTCTTCTTCCGTTAATAATATTTCTATCTCAATTAGACGATTGACCTTTCTGTACACTCCGGCTAACAAAGTTTGTTGGAGGTACTCGTCTATTTTTGCTCCTGCTCTCCTTAATTTTTGGATCTCTTTTTGTGATAATTCTTCTGACATATTATTTATTTTAATTATTATTCACCATCACCGTACCTTGTATACTCTGCACAAGTTGTATTGGTACACCAACCCCCTGCTTCCTCTACACTCCCACATAAATGGCAGTAAGTTTCGTCCCTATCACAATTCTTATGATAATCTTTATCTAACGAAGTGAGCCTATCGCATACAGGACACTCTTCATTCTCCTCGCTACTCTCACACTTCTCACACCAATACATTTTTTGTGGTAGCCCACATTTTTTACATTCCATATTATCTTGAAAGATATTTAATAATAGTTTCAGCGTCCTCTTTGTTTGTTCCTCCAATATGCCAATCATATATATCTTTGATCTTGTCGCCCTCTTTCCCCAAATAATTCTTTCCGTCTTTGTAGTTGTAAATTCTTACAAGTCTTCCTTTTCCTAAATGTATCAACCACTCTGCGTCAACTTTATAATTATCAGTTGTTTGATTCTGCTTCCCTATCTTCTCACATAATTCATCATAGCTAATATCCACGCTTCCCATTAAACTTCCTCCTCCAATCCATAAATCTTCCGGTAGTTTATATGCTTTTTTTGTTGTTATGTCAAATAATTTGTTCATTTTATTATAGTTTAATAGTTTCAATAAAGTCTCTAACTTTTTCTTGCTTGCCCTCTTCTAGTCTATCAAAAACTTGTTGACTTGCTTCGTTAAGTTCCCAATCTCCGTCATAACCACTGGCATAATCGTCCTCACTCCACTTGTGAAGCCTTAACAATAGACCCTCCTCAATTTCTATTGTAAAATCTTTTGACTTCTTTATATAAACTAGATCTTCTTTTATTATTTTCATTTTATTATGTTAAATTATTAAGATGGGATATTTGTGCAATTGTCATTCTCGTCATGATAAGTACAACCACACTCCTTAACCCCTGCCCACTCTAGCAAAACAACATCACCTTTATCAATATGATCAGCTAGACCTTGCAACTCTGCAATCTCTCCATAACTTATTCTTTCGGCTTCAATCTCTTGCCTTAGATATTCAAGCCTTTCTTTTATTTTATCAATAATGCTTTTTGTTAAGTCGTAGCTATCTTTATTTATATAGCTATAACTTTCTAAAAATTCTTCTTTTGATATTCTATTGAAGTCTGCCATTTTATCTTTGTCGTTTTCAAAAGATGCAATTAATTTTTCCATGTTATTTAATATTTAAGTCTATTCTGTCTGTTACATCATAGTCCACGCTCTCAATGTGATCTATGTCGCTTGTTTCGTTGTTGTAGGCATAAACCTCAATCTCTTTGTTTTCTACCCTTTCCAACTCTTTAATAAGTTCTTTTACTGTCATATTATTATTATTTAATTATCTTCTTCATTATCATAGACATAGTCTTCAAGCCCCATATCTATTGCCATTTGTTCTTCGTCTTCCGATATTTCAATATCTTGTATAAAAGGCATAGTATTATTTAATTAATTCTCTTTCTTTTAGATCTGCTACTGCTCTACCAAAGAACCCTTGCAAACCTTTCCACAACTCTTTATCTGCTATATATTGCCAAGCGCACAATTGTTCTTCTTCTGTTGCACCCTCGCCCTCACAAAACCCCTCTGCGACTGCTACTGCCATATAGTTGTCTAAACCTTTGTAAAATTTTCTTGATCTTATATTCATTTTTTTATTATTTAATTATAAATTATCTTTATGCTCTACAAACTCAATTACTATGTCCATTTTTGGATCGTCGTCTTTTTGTCGCCAAACTGCTTGTTTGTCATAATGGCTATCAACTAGGATAAAACCTTGCTTTAAAAGATAGACCTCAATCTCATGTTTTTTATTTATAAATTCCATATTATTTTATACTACTTATATTTTTGACTAGGGAGGGCTTTCCCTTGCTATCCCCCCCCTAGCCGGTTCACTCGCTATCCCAGACCAATAGATATTTACGATAAGCCTAGTAACTACTTTGACCTTGATTGATAACTTTTAATAACCATAGTTTCAGGCGTTACCAATTTGTCATTACTTCGCAACAAGGCTTTCGTTATTTTCTTAATACCTACTCTCTATATGTATTATACGCCTATATAGATAATAATGCAAGTGGATAAACTGTGGAAAACTTTTCTACCTTTTGTTTATGCTAATTGCAAACTTTTTATATTAAATTCACTGATAGGCTTTACATCACAGTGGCGATCTCTTTCAATGCCAAGTCCAAATTTACCTCTAAAGTTTTCAATTTCTTCTAGTGTAAAATATCCCCATTCATCACAGTGATCCCCAAAAATTGAAACATATCCAAAAAACTTTTTCTCTTTTGGATCGTACTCTGTTGCAAACCAAGTTCCTGCGCCGGTTGGATTAAAAAACTTAGCTATCACGACTGGATCTTTTTCTTGTTCTTGACTTCCTACCTTTTTAAAGTTGTTTTCTACCTCTTTTGTAAGTAATTTCATTTTTTATTTTGTTTAATAATATTATTTACCTTTTGTTTGTTAGTTTTACGACCTTTATCAATTGTCTTAGCCTTGCCCCCTAAACGATAGGGAGCAAGATAAAACAGTTAAGCGTTGCAATAGTTCGTCCTTTCTAGTTTGTTTTTAAAAGCCTTTTTCTGCTTGTCCGTTAGTCGTTCCGTGCTTTCTATAAGTTTGTTTATAACAGTTTCAAAAGTGTATCGTTCCCATGTCCGGTTGACATAACAAACCTTTTGAAAATCCCTTTCACTTCCGTTTATCAATAGCGTTGATTCATGTTTAAAGCCCCCTCTCCTGCTTTTGCTTTCACAGATTATATCTATACTTTTATTGTAATTGTATTTAGTCATATTATTATTATTTAATTTTATATAAATAAACAGTTACTTTTTAAAATTTCAACTAAAATCGACTCTTGATTGAGTTCCTTTTTAAGTTCTTTGGCTATTCTTGTTATAACTGTTGCCCCCTCTTCCGTTATCACCTCTACTTTTAGCGTCCTTTCTTTATTACCTTTCCAATAGCCTACGACCTCAAAGACTGTAAAACCATCAAAATATTTACTAATAATATCCTCTATCTTCTCAACCTCTAAAACTTTCGTTTTGTTGTTACTACCTATGTAAAAAAATACCTTTTTCATTTTTGTTTTATTTAATTATATTAATTTTCAAGCTTGTAAAATGCTCTATTGCTGTTTTCCTCATTTCATTGATAAAGTCTTGACCCTCTTCGTTGTATGCATTAGCTGTTTTTAGTTGTAGTTCAAATCTGTTTATTACACTGTTTGACTGTTTACTACTTAGCCCCCTTTTCAAATTCTCTTTTAAGATCTTAATGTTTTTATTATAGTTTTTTGTTATAGCGTTCATTTTATGTTATTTTATTTAATTATGTTTCTGCTCAGGTCTTCTATAAAGTTTTCTGATATAACCTCATGCTTTGTTATATACGTCTTGCATGTATTACAGTAGTAAGTGTAAGAACCTTTTAATATGCTATAAGTTATATTTTGGTCTTCGCACTTTTCACAAATTCCCAAACTATTCACTTTATTTTCCATGTTATTTTATTATTTTAATTAGTTGATATAATGTATCACTTAGCCTTTTTAAATCGCTTAGAAGGCGTTTAAATGGCTCTAATTTTGAGTATATAGCGTTAATATACCCAAATCGCGAAAGCTAGACCAAAACCGGCTATCGCTAGAAACATGTAAAAGTAGCATAATGCTTTAAGTCTTTTAATCTCTTTGAATAATGTTTTCATAATATTGTAATAGTTTGTTTTAATATTGACGACCTTTTAGGGTTTAAATTTATTATTACTATACCCCTACCCTGCTTTAATTATACACCCTATTAAATATTAATACAACCATAAACAGTGGATAACTCAATCATCTAAAAAGCCTATAATACAGGGGGGGAAAAAAACCATATAAGAATAATATAAAAACATGCGCCGGACATAGGGGAAACAGATAACACGCTATAAAGAATAATCTAAATCCGTAGCGTCTTGCGTTGCTCTCTAGGCTGTATTAGTAGTTACCATAAGCACAAAGGGAATGATATAGTCTTGAATGATAGGTACAAGCCCCCAAAAGCATACAAAAACCACCGATTCATGCCAAATCACAGTTACGCTATAATCAAGCCCCCATAGGAGTACACCGAAAGAGCCTAATCCAGTAGTTTTATTTATAGTCTTAAACAGTAACTTTCGCACGGGGGTTAGTAGAACTGCTATACACCTGTTAAGGAACAGGGGGGTGGGGGGGGGCGTATGCCCCGAAAAAGAAAGGCACGGGTCTGTGTGTATATGGGTTCCCGACCTCCATACGCAGAGACTCAAACACTATTGTTGTGCGACAGAAGGTAGGCACCCCCGTGGTCAAAACGTATTTCTTCTTACAGGAAAAATTTTTTTGGTTTTTTTAAAGACCTGGGTTGACATATATTTTTTCAGCAGATATAATAATTTAATGGATACTAAGACACTTACAGTCTTGCAGACGGATGCGCCTAAGATGCACCCCGGTAAGATAATTAAGAACGTTGGTCGCCCAATAAAAATCGTTGGGGCTCTTGCACTAAAGAAAAGAGTAGATAAATATTTTAAAGAATGCGATGAAGCAGAAGACCCATACACAATCTCAGGATTGGCATTAGCATTAGACGTATCACGACAAACCCTCAAAGCCTACGAAACTAAATCATATTATGGATTCGGAGACATCTTAGAGAAAGCTAAAACTAGAATTGAAAACTATCAAGAGAAGAGACTGTTTGGAAACAAGCAATGTGCCGGAGCGATCTTCGCCCTAAAAAATAATTTTGATGGTTGGATTGAAAAAACAGAGACAAAAGTAAAAGGACCAATGGGAGACGTATTAGATTACATACAAGCACATGGCAAAAAAACAGACATCACAAGCGGCAAATGAAGCTGTTGAAGAAATAGCAGAGCACCTTGCTGATAGAAAGTGGAGGATCAACAATCTATATTGGATTAAAGACGATCAAGGAAATCACACTAAATTCGTGATGAATGAAGTCCAGGAGCTGATGTACGACAACCTCCATTACATGAACATTGTATTAAAGGCTAGACAGCACGGGATCACAACCTTAGTCTGCATTCTTAATTTAGACAGCACCCTGTTTGAAATGAAAGACTCAGCCGCCATCGCCCACACAATGTTTGACTCAACTAAAATTTTTGACTCAAAGATTAAATACGCCTGGAACTCATTGCCCGAATGGCTTAAAAATGAGTTTGAGGTAGACCAGAACAACGCCAGAACCTTAAAAATAAAACGAGGGAATCAGGAGGCGTCTGATTACGTAGGGACGTCTCTCCGTGGAGGGACTCTGCAAAATTTGCATATCACAGAGTTAGCTACTATTGACCAAAGAGAACCAGATAAAGCAATTGAAATTAAAACAGGAGCCTTGAACACCGTCCACCAGGGACAGATTGTTATAATTGAATCAACTTCAAAAGGACAATACGGAGTATTCTACGATCTATGTAAGCAGGCTATGCAGAATGAAAAAGAAGGAAAGGAATTGACTCCAATGGATTATAAGTTTTTCTTCTTCCCATGGTTTTTCAAATCTGAATATTCTATGGATGCAGCTGGAATTATAACTAAGGAGACCTTAGATTATTTTGAACACTTAGCAGCCGAAACTGATTATAAATTTTCAAGAGCTCAGAAATTGTGGTACCAAAAGAAGAAAGAAACCCAAAAAGACTCTATGAAAGCAGAGTTCCCGTCCACCCCAGATGAAGCTTTTCAAGCTAATATTGAAGGATCTTACTATGGTAAGCAAATTGATAAGCTAAGAGAGCAAAAACACATCACTACGATCCCGTATGACCCTATTTTAAGGGTTGACACATGGTGGGATTTGGGAGTTGGTGATTCAATGACTATTATATTTACACAAACTCACGGATTAGAGATTCGAATCATTGATTATTATGAAAATTCCGGGGAAGGAGTGGCTCATTACATCCAAGTCTTAACAGACAGAGGATATTTATATAAAACACATAACGCGCCACATGATATTGAAGTCAGAGAGCTAACTACAGGAGTGACTAGAAAAGAAACAGCTGAAAAGATGGGAATTACTTTTAATGTTATAGACAAATTGTCAATTGAAGACGGAATTGAAGCTGTTCGAAACTTATTGCCTAGGTGCTTCTTTGATGAAGGAAACACTACTGAACTATTAAAAGCTTTAGGAGAATACAGAAAAGAATGGGACGACAAATTAGGTACATTTAAAAACAAACCATTGCATAACTGGGCGTCACACGGTTCAGATGCTTTCAGGTTGTTAGGAGTAGGATATAAAGACACCACAGGAATGCCTGTTGGTGAAGATAGCGAGATGTGGGACGAGATGAAGAAGCAAGCAGAAGAACCAGTTGATCCTCACAATTTATTCCCTTGGTAACTTACAGGTTAATGGGTGGATTCTTCCACTCTCGCGCGTGGGCGGTGAAGTTTATTTTCATTTCTTCACCTCTACCCATTAGTTTGTAAGTTTAAGCGGAGACATAAGATAATCCAAAGAACTAATAGTATCAATTACTAATAGGTAAGCAGAGGCAAGGATTACAACCATGTTTCCACCAACAATCTTATGTGTCTCTGCTCAAGCTTACAAACAGTTATTTAAAATAAAAAATAAAATGGCTGAAGATAAAAAAATAAAAGACAGTGCTCTAGCTCAAGAAGTACCGATCGTCAAAGATGACAGACCGGTTTATACTGTTGAGCAAAATACATATTTGAGTAACCTTATTACTCGGCTTTCGTTTGCTAGAGACGAGAGAAACAAAACAAGAGAGGAGTTTGATGGTATGTCATTCCTAAATTATTGGTACGCCAATGAAAGGTGGGCGAACACATATATCAAACCCAAAGTTAATAAAAATGAAATCACATTCCAGTCTGGTATTTTAAGAACTAAGTTATTCGCATTTATTTCTTCTATTATCAGTTTAAATTTGAAAGCAGACATCCTCACATATGATGAAAATGCTACAAAGTTATCTGCCCTTGGTAATGCCATGGAGGATATAATGGAAAAGACAGAAGAACTTGAAGGAGATGAAGAGAAACAACTTCTAAGAATTTATGAGTTAATGAAACAGGGAACTCTTTTCGTAGAAGAAGTCTGGAAGGTAGAGCATCATTTAGAAAAAACCATCACTAAAGAATTTGATGGTAAATTTGATTCTAAAAATTGGAAACAAGAAGTCGTATCCTCTGATGGATCGGCTGTATCAAACATAATCTCATCAAGAGATGTTTACTTAGGAGATCTAAGAAAATATGTTTCTGAGGACCAACCATATATTTTCACAGTACAATCAAAATCTTACGAAGAATGTAAGAAGATTTATGGTGAATGGGATATGTGGAAATATGTTCCTACTACAAAGAGAGAATTTATTGGAGGCACAGAATCAAGGTACTTAGATGGATCTTGGACTTTACTAGAGCATCCAGATGGAGACGTAGAGATTATAAGATACCAAGACAAAGTACACAATGAATTCCAAATTATTATAAATGGAATCCCAATGTTACCAATTGGATACCCGTTACCTTGGGGCTGCCGATACAACATTGAACAACAGAACCTTGAACCAATCAGACAGGACTTTGCTTACGGAAAATCATTTATCTTTAAGAACAAAAACACAGTTGCCTTACTAGATGAAATGTTGAGAATGGCTGCATTGAAGACTTACCAGTCATTTATGCCACCATATCTAAACAACAGTGGATCAATCATCTCAAGAGATGTATTAACTCCTGGCAAAATTACTATGGGACTTCCAAAGGGAGCCTTAACGCCAATATCAGATAACGCTGTACAAGGAGTTACCAATGGTGAGTTCAATATGATTGAACAGGTGAAGAGATATGTTGACGAGAATACAGCCTCACAGACATTTACAGGAATGAAAGAAGGTGGATCAACTACTGCCACCCAAGTTATAGAATTACAACGACAAGCTAGAATAATGCTAGGAGTTATAATCTTATCAGTGTCTCTAATGGAAAAGAAGATTAAGACAATGAGGTTATACAACATCCTACAAAATTGGTTTGATCCTGTAGACACAGTTGTTGACGAAACAAAATCAGCAATCAAAGACAGATACAGAATTGTTTCCAGAGACAGAGGAATCCCTAACAAGGGCTCAGGAACAAGATATGTCATTCCAACTGAAGAACCAGTTTCTGTAGAAAAACTAACAGAAGAGGAAGATGCAATTGAAGAAAGGACAGGGACTCCAGCTAGAATTATTGTTATTAATCCAAAAGAATTGAAACAGGCAAAGCTTATCTGGTTCCTAACAATCAATGCAAGAGAGAAGAAGTCTTCAGAACTTAACAAGCTTATGTTCAGACAGAAGATGACAGATGCTATAGAGTTGCAGTTGCCATTGAATCCAGAATATGTCAAGGAACAGTTTGCAGAAGTATGGGGGGATGACCCTAGCAAGATGTACACACAGAACCCACCACCACCAGTACCCGGAGCAGAGGTTCCCGGTCAGGCAAGTGCCGCTGGAGTAGCAAGTAACCAAGGGAGTGTAGCCATCAAGAAGCCGGGGATAAGTATGGAACAAGCTAATAACAGTATTACAAATTCAAAAGTAGCATAATATGGAAAAAAAAGAGATATTAACAGCAGCAATGATGAACACGGTAAAAGTCTTGGAGACTATACCTTTAAAAAGATTTGTAGAGTTAGAGAAGGCTGGATTGACGAAAGAAGAACTGATGGAAAGAGCTGGAGACTGTGAAACATTCTTTTCTAAATACTTTGAGGATGTATTAGATTTATTAATAATAGAAGAATTGAAATATTTAGGTAACGAAGCTCAGAACGATTATATGTTGCTATATGCTAGAGGGCATATAAGTGCACTCAGAAAGATCAAAGATTGGTTCTTGGAACAGAAGTCGCTTTCTCTTTCAAGATTTGAAGAAGGGGAGGAAGCTGAAGAAGGAAATTAATTATAGGTCGACTGTCCCGTTGCGTAGATTGCGGGTTATCAATTTACAGTTAAAAAGGTCAATACTAATTAAAATATAAATAATGGAATTATTTAACGAAAAAGGAGATGTCGTTGAAGCTTTCTCAGAGGAAGAAGTTCAACAAAAAATTGAGGAACAAACTACTAAGGCTATTGAAGACGCGACTACAGCTAATCAAGAAGAAGTAGACGAGTTTAAAGCAAAACTTGAAGCAGCTGAGACAGCTAAGACAGAATTAGAAGAGAAGATAGCAAAGATTGATGATAAGACTGCTAACTTTAAAAACCTTAGAAGCAAGGTAGACGATAAAGACTCCGTGATAAGTGAGTTAAAAGAGACAATTGATAAACTACAACAGACTACTGAGGAAAAGTTTGAAGAATTGAAAACTTCTAGTCAGAAGAAAATTGTAGACTCATTGATAAATAAGGTTGCTGGTGGAGATGAAGAGTTACTAAAGAAGATGAACCTTTATTATGGAAGATTCAACGTTGTGCCCAAAAACGAAGAAGAGCTTACACAATTGGTGAATGACGCTTATTTGCTATCAACAGGTGGTACAAAGAAGAATCTATTTACTGGAGATGTATTATCTTCTGCTGGTGGTACTCCTCCGAATGTTGGCAAAGGTGAAGAAAAAATATCAGAAGGAAGCCACGATGTAGCCGATAAAATGGGAGTCACTCCTCAATTATTAAAAAAACATAAGCTAATATAATATGACTGATCCAAAAAATAAAAAGGCAAAGGAAGAGCCTAAAGAAGAGACTCCTGTAACTCCAGAAGAACCAAAAGAAGAAACTCCCGTAGTTGAAACACCTCCAGTAGAGGCTCCTGTAGAGGAAACTCCAAAGGTAGAGGAAGCTCCAAAAGAGGCTACACCCACGGAAATTAAAGGTACACCGAATGACACTTCAGAGATCATTGCAAACTTGACAAAGAAGTTAGATGAGGTTGTTAAGACTAATGAGATGTTGCTTAAAGTTTCAGACAAAAAAGCTTTAGCTACATACTATGCAAGGAATCAAGAAGAGCTACCTAAAGTTGTTAAACTAAACTTGATAGGCGACAAAGTAATTGTGGCTTGGCAAATGAAGGACAACGAAGTTTACAAAGAAAACATTGGAGGAAACTTCCGATGGGTAGAAAAACAAACAGTTAAACTTCTCTTAGAAGAAGGAGAAGAGGTAACTATGAATTACTCAGACTATGTAAAAGGCTACTTACAAACTGAAGCTAGAATATTGTCTAAAATAACAGACGAGACTTCTGGAGAACTAAGATTAAGAGTTGTAAGAGTTGATACAGGAAAGGAGTATGAAATAGACGTAAGATATATTAATTAATCAAAAGTAAAATGACAGAAAATAAAGAAACAAAAAAAGTAGTAAAAAAGTTAGAAGTTACAGCAAAAATAGCTGAACCAATTAAAGTACCTATCACAGTGAAGGCGCCCAAGGCAGTTAAGCCAGAAGCAAAGAAAGAAGTCAAGGGACCAACGACAAATCAGAAGGTAGTTACACATGAAGGTGCAGAAGTTACAGCAATTCTTAGTGAGAATGGCAGTGCAAAACATTGCAGACTATCAAATGGTACTACAGCTTGGGTCCCAAAGTCCTCATTCTAAATAAATAACTATAACTATGAAGAAATATCTAAATTACATAGAAAAATACTTGGGAGGAAAGAAGATAAAAAGAGCAATTGAATCGTCAGAAGAAACATTTAGAGGAAAACCAATAGTTACTATAACCTTAGAAGATGATACCGTAGAAAATCTTCCACTAGCAGTAGCTGACAACCTTGTATCAAAAGATCCAATGGATGCTACGACTAGAAGGGAGGCAGAGGTGTTACCACTAACTAAGGAGATAATAGGAGTGTTATTGGAAAGTCAGATAAAAGTTGATGATATAGACTTCTTATTTACAAAAGCAACAGAATCTGTAAATAAAAGCTTAGAATTAGCTGATGACAAACTCTGGAATATGAAGAGACGAGAAAAGACTCTTGCTGACGTAGACAAAGTATTAACTAGCAAAAAAGAATAATATGTTTGACATATCAAAATCAAGTATTGAGCAGTGTGAGGCAATGGCATACAGAACCTTAGTTCAAATAGAAGGACTACAAAGCGACTTAAAGTCATTGAATCAAGCTATCGCTCAAAAGAAAAATAAACCAAAGACAGTAGACGCTACAGCAGTTGTAGAGCCTAAAGTAGAAGAGAAACCAAAAAAGGCATAATTGCTCAAACTCAGGGAATGGTTGTAGGTGGGTCCGATTCCTACCTCCTGGGCTACTCGAGGAGACAACCTCTGTATAAAAACAACTACAGTCGTGAGAAACACGTTAAACTTAGTAGCAGCACATATTATTAAAAAAATTTATAATGCCTATTATAAAGCAAAAAGGAAAGACAAAATTCATGTGGCTGCCGGTTACGACATCCACTGAATTCGAAGAGCATGGATTAGTTCGTTGGTCTTCTGGATTATTAGTACCGGGAATCGCAGGAGATGATGGTGCTACGATTGTTGGTGTTTTACAACACGAAATCGCTACTACAGATGACGACTACGCTACAGCTCGTTTAGTAGAAGTTGAAGTTCCAGTTGAGAAAAATGTAATTTGGAGATGCACAGTAGATGATACTGCGGCACTAACATCTACAGACATGGGAACTTATATGGATATTAGTTCTGAATCTGGAGAAACAAGTAGCTCCGTTGATTCAGCTGAATCCACTGAAGACATCTTTTATTGTGTAGGATACATTTCTGCCACTGAAGGATTGTTTGAACTTAATATCGGTTTAGGATATTCAACACAAACAGACGCCTAGTATATTAACAATAACGACTTATTAGCAAATTGGGAGAAACGGACCTTGTTATCCCCTAATAAGTAAAAGAAATGGAGCTAAATACAATAACGCTTGGAGATTTTGTAAAATTAGCTACTGTTATCTGGGAAGAATCATACGCCTCAGTTGAACAATCAATGGTCAACTCAGGATTAATCAAAAAGAGTGATATTCCACAAAATACAGGTAACACTAGAGAATTCAGCGAAATAGACTCCAACGAATACTTGTCCGCTAAGGGCGAGGGAGATCAAGCCGCTAGAGGTAAGATCCAACAGGGATACAGCAAGACTATGAAGATGAAGAGAGTAGCAGAAAACGTTGGTATCACTTACGAGATGAGGACACAAAATAAGTATCCTGAAGTAGTAGCCAGATTAGAAAATGCTGGTAGAAAGGGTGCTAATAGAATGGACTTAGATCTTTCACACAGAATTACTTTTGGAACAGCAACATCTTACACAGACATGGATGGTGCAACAGTTACAACAACAACTGGTGATGGATTCCAATTATTCTACACAGCTCACACATTAGCTGGATCTACATCTACTTATAGAAATAGATTAGCTAACAACCCTGCACTTTCCAAAGGTGCAATAGAGGGAATGGAAAGATTGATTACAGAAAACACATATAATCAATTTGGAGAGAAAGTAACAGGAAACTTTGATATTCTTTTCACAACTGATGATCCTAATACGGTCAACACAGCAAGAGAATATTTGAGAAGCACATCTGCACCAGATGCAGCACACGCAGGAGTAATCAACGTTTATGCTGGAAAGTATAAATTAGTTGTATTGCCTCGTGTAAACACTGATGCAAATGGAGCCCCAACAACAAAGAGAGCTTACTGGGGAATCGCTTGCTCAAAAATGTCTTCAATGCACTTAGGTGTATGGGAAACTCCACACTTGATCGCTCCAACAGCAGGATCAAATGCTGAAGATGTACAAACAGATGACTGGGAGTTCAGAAGCAGAGCTGGTTACGGTATCGTAACTGTCAACGCATCTTGGATCAAATTCTCATCTGGAGATGGCGCAGCTTAGTCAATTAACATAGTATTTAGTTTATGAGAGATTTTCTCTAGGTCGGTGGTTGGAACTAATTACTAACAAAATATAATGATTTTAAATCTAAATTCAGGATATGGACAACTTTTAGCAAATCAAATTGCTGCATCAGTTGGACCAGTAATGGGAAAGATCTTAATAGTTTGTCCTTCAACAGACGCTAACTACGACAGACTTTCTCAACTATTCGTAGGCGACACAGAAGGTGAAGTAAGATTATTTACTACGCTTGAAGCCGCTTACACAGCAGCCACATCTAACCAAAACGATGTTATCTGTTTAATGGGAACAGGATCACACCAATTAGCAGCGGGTATTGCTTGGAGTAAAAGCAGAGTCCATGTTATTGGGTTTGATGGTGGAGATAGATTAGTACAGCAAGGTGCAAAAGTAACTACGGTTACAGGAGATGCTACAGCGTACACAGTTAAAGTAACTGGTACACGTAACACCTTTGAAAATGTTAAATTTATTCAAAATAGTGCAGAAGCAACAGCTCTTACTGTATTACAGGAAGGTGCTGAAGGTTCAGTTTACAAAAACTGTTCATTCGTATTTGGAGTAAATGATAACCTTGGTGGAACTACAGCTCACGAAGTTGTATCAGGCTCAGACAGTGCAACATTCTTAAATTGTACTTTTGGCTCAGACACACTTTTAACAAGTGCAGCTCGTTCAGTATTTACAATAGACCAAGTCACAACTTCACAAGAATTTAAGAGTAATATCTTAAAAGATTGTATTTGGATGGTTTCATCTTCAGATGCTGATGCTCTTCTTTTAGAAGTTGCAGCTAACACTGATGTATTGTACACAAACCTATTTATTAATCCAATCATGATGGCTTCAATAGATACTGCCGGTGGTATAGCTCTTACAGTAGGAGCAGCTAGTGCAGGTTCTCTTGTAAAGGGAACATTAAACTTTGCAAATCTTGCAACATTTAATATCGCTAGTTTCATGACTACATCTGATCAAGTTAAGATTACAGGAAACATTCCAATCGCAGCTACTTCTGGTATTTCAGTAACACCAGCCTAGCAGCAAGTTTCTTTTCCTCCTTTTCTTCTTAAAAGTAAAAGGGGAAACCTAGGTTTATTAATTTAATAAAAATTCATGAAAACAAGAGTAATAACAGCCTTAGATGGCAAAACTGCTACAGCAACATCAGGCAAGTTCTATGTTGGTGATGCAGAAAGAATTGGTCTTCTTTTTAGAAGGGCAGCTCACGCTTCTGGTAATACAGTTTTCACTGTAAACATTGGAGGAGAAGCAGAAGGTACTGTAACTCCTGTAATGACAGCAACAAATATGCTTATCAAAGATATTGTAGCTGATGCAGGTGCAGGTACTTCAGGAGAAGATATAGGGCACACAAGAGTTGCTAGTGTAACACTTGCTGGTAATGGAGATGAAATGGTCTGGTTAGATCCAGTCTGTTTAGTAACATATCTTTCTGTAACAGCTACAGAGACAACAGATGGTACACACACAGCATTTATAATCGCTCAATACAGAACATAAAATGAACACATTTAAAGGCTCACTAGCAGTTAATATCGCAGTAACATTAGATTTTGATCTAACAAGCGTTGTTAGTGTAATTTATCTTGTGACAAAACCAGATAAGACGGTTGTGTCATGGACTGCTACAGTGGATACAGCCGCCACTGGGATAACACACTACACAACCATAGCAGGAGACTTAGACACAGTCGGAGTCTATGTGCTACAACCAAAGGCAACATTTGCTTCACAAGCATATTATGGAGAACCAATCTCATTTGATGTTAACGAAGTAATAGTTCCTTAGTAAATAATTAAATTAAAAAAAAATGGCAAGTAAAACACCAAATACATTTCTAGGAGGAGTCTTATCGGCATATATTGCTGCTAAAGACCTTAGAGCTAGATTGGTTATGACAGATACAACTTGTGATACAGAGATTGACGCTATCACTAATCTGTCTGATTATTCAGATATAGATGCCTCAGATGCTACAGGATATGTTGATATAGAGCTTACAGGAGAGACTGTAACAGTCAACGATACAGATAACAGAGGAGATCTTGATACTTCCGCAGCTATTGTATTCCCGGGTTTATCTGGAGATGCAACAAGAGATTATCAAGGAGTATTGATTTATGAATATGTAGACGGAACAGACGCAAATGACATTCCAATGTTCTACGTTGATTTCACTTCAACATTGGTAAAAGAGGCTACACAAGTTACTGTACCTTCTTCAACAACTAACCTATTACAAGCAACACAAGGATAATATGGCAGACGCAACAGTAGAAATATTATTAGTCGGCGGAGGAGCTGGCGGTGGAGGTGGAAATAACAACGACACTGGTCAGGGAGGTGGTGGAGGAGCAGGTGAATATATCACTGATGCTGCTTTGGTTGTAACTGCACAAGAATATACTATTGTTGTAGGAAGTGGAGGTTCAGGAGGAACAGCTGAAAATAACGGAGGTGATGGAAATAATTCAACTGGTATAGGGAAAACGGCAGATGGAGGAGGTGGCGGTGGTGATGGTGGTGATGGTGGATTTAACAGATGTACAGTTGGTAACAGTGGGGGTTCTGGTGGAGGTGGCGGAGGTTGTGGATATGGTGCTACTTGTGCTGGTGGGTCTAGTGAAACAGGTGGATATGATGGAGGTACTAGTGCAAGTACCGGAGGAGCTGGTGGAGGAGGAGCCTCAGAAGTTGGAGCAAACGGAAGCACTAGTTCAGGAGGTATCGGAGGAGATGGAGGTGATGGAAATTCTAACTCAATTTCAGGTTCAGCAGTAACATACGCTGGAGGAGGCGGAGGCGGAAGTAACTCTCAAAATTATTCTACAGGTGGAACAGGAGGAGGAGGAGCTGGAGCTATATATGTTAATGGTTCAGCAACAGCAGGAACAGCAAATCTTGGAGGTGGAGGTGGCGGAGGTTCAGCTAATACTCAAGCAACAGGAGCAAGTGGAGGTTCTGGAATAGTTATTATAGCTTATGCAACAAATGGAGATGATGGTGTCTCAACAGACTCTACTGGAGGAACAGTTACTACATCGGGAGGTAACACAATTCACACATTCACATCAGGTGGAACATTTACAGCAGTCTTGACTGGAATAGAGGTCACAGCAGATTTCACCCCAGTATCTATGGAACTAACAATTCCTTCTATGACTGGGAGTGATGCTATAGAGGAAACAGCAGCATTTACGCCAGTTTCGATGGAAATAGCTATACCATCAATGACACCAACGTGGGTTGCACCAGTCACAGCTGAGTTCACACCAGTTTCAATGGAGATAGCAGTACCGAATATGACAGGAGTATACGCATTAGAAACCATAGCAGCATTTACCCCTGTCTCAATGGAAATGACGATTCCTAGTATGACTCCTACTTATGAGGCAGAACTAACAGCTGCATTTACTCCGGTAAGTGTAGAGATGACCATACCAGCTAGAGACGCGTTTATAGCAAGATTGTCTCATGCTTTCAGTAGTGATATTAAAAATTCTATAACAGCAACAAGCAAAATAAAGAATTTATCAACAAAATCTAAATTAAAGTAAGATGCCTAAAACAAAACCTTGGTCAATAACAATAGATTCATTCGGAGGATTCGTTCCAGCGTGGTTCAGGAACTCATATCCTTTCTATGGTAACAAAAACATGGCTTCAGATATGAAGAACATAGACTTGATTGATCCTAATGTAATGACACAAGGACCAGCACCAGTAGCCCTAACAACGGGTACAGAGGCTGGGGCAGTAACAACAACTGTCCGTTCTTTCCTTAGAAGCGTGACATCAGCAGATGTATCTTTCGCGATTGGTGGAGCAAGACTATACCAGTTAAGTTCGACCACTGTTAAAGATGATGGCTCTGATACACCATTCCCTCACTTGATAGATAAAGCCGCAGTGACTGGAGAAGACGGAGAAGATGTTGTCTATTATAAATCAAACCTTTATTATTTTTATAATCACTCAGCATCAGCTGGAGATATTGGAAAGTTTGACCTTTCTGCTACCTTTGATGATGACTGGGGATCAACAGTCCCTACTGGAAATGAAACCATAGAAGATGCTCCCCATCAGGCGATGGTTGGAGGAGATGACGTAGTATATTTTACAAATGGGAACTATGTTGGAACTATAGAGGGAACAACCTTAGATGTGCAAGGATTAGACTTCTGGACCAACTCTGTATGTGCTTCAATAACTTGGAACGAAAACAGAGTTAAGGTAGCTGTTAATAGACCAAACATTGCAGGAGCTAACTTAAATCAATCAGGGATTTATACTTGGAACGGAGTTTCTTCTTCTTGGGAAGGAGACCCAGTAGAGGTTAATGGAAAGATTGGAGCCCTATATACTAAAAACGGAGTTACTTATGTATGGTGGCAAGACTCAGGGACAACGAATGAGTTTAATTTTGGATATGTTAGTGGAACACAGCTTAAATCTATTAAGAGATGCGAAGGAACACTACCATTATATTATCAAGTATCAGAAGATAGAGGATTTATCACTTGGATGTCAGATGGATTAGCATATTACTGGGGAAGTGCAGATCCAGACCTACCAGCAATCTTCTTCCAATACACGAGTTCTACTTATACAGACACAGTAGGAGGGATCGGGATTCCTTTTGGAACTATATTAACTGCTTCTCACAACGCAACTACAGGCTATAATATTGCAAAAGCTAGTGGGTACAGCGTAGATTCAACCTATAACTTAAAGGCTATGATGATGTCAGCTCCGGGAAATAAGTCTGTACTAGATAAAATCTTTGTTCACACAGAAGAGATAGACGCAGGAGGAGCTTTAGATTTCACTTTGACTTACGACAAAGCTAAGAGTACAAGCACTCTAGAACAGATTGGAGTTACAGACGACAACCTAACATTACATAAAATAGTAAATAAGAGTTTTAATTTAGAAGACTTTCGTTTGGATTTGAATTTCGCTAATGGTAGCGCAACGAATCCAGTGAAGATAAGATCAATATTAATCCAAGGTCATTACACCGAGGAAAACTAAAAATTATATGGCATATAATAGAACCACATTAAAAGCTAACATAGCAACATTAATTTCTGGAACAGTCAATAATTCAGACCTTAATACTATTGTTAATAGGGCTGTAAGAGATGTTATCTCTGAACATGATCTAAGATCTTGTATTAGAAAGTCAGCTCTATCGCCAAACCTTTTTGACGAGGTATATCAATATTCTGCTCCAGCAGACCTTAAAGGAGATAAGATTATTGACGTAAAGCCACAAACAGGTAGAAGTAAGAACGATTACTGGAGAAAAACTACAGCAGAAGAGTTTGATAGACGCAAACAATACGGAAGGAATGATTCTTTCGGAGATCCTATTAAGTTAGTAGGAAGTAACTGGAACGGAGAATCTTTGGTAGCAACACAAGATACAGATATGGTCAAGAAAGTCTTACTATCTAAGGCTATAGATGATACAGCTATCACCCTAGACCCATTAACAACAGTAGGCACATGGACTGCTTTTGGAGATGGAACTAACTTAACAGCAGATTATACTAATTACATTAAAGGATCTTCATCTATAAACTGGGATATTAATGCTGATGGAGGTACTACCGCGGGCATAGAAAACTCAGCTCTAACATCAGTTGATATTTCAAACTACATAACAGAAGGAGTAGTTCTAGTTTGGGTATATCTATCTAGTAAGACAAACGTTACTAACCTAATCTTTAGGATTGGTAGTAGCTCCTCTGCATACAACACTATAACAGCTACAACTAACAATGAAGGAACAGCATTCGTAAATGGCTGGAACCTTATAAGATTTAATTACTCAGATAAGACAGTAGTAGGAACTCCTACTAATAGTGCTTGTACTTACTCAGCACTATATATGACAAAAACAACTGGTAAGATCTCAGAGACTGATTACAGATTCAATTACTTAACCATGAGGCAGGGGGCTCATTATGATCTAGTGTACTATTCAAAATATGGATGGCAGAATTTAGCTGGAGCATACATTGAAAACTCTACATTAGACACAGACTTTGTTAATGCAGACACAGACGAGATAAGACTGATAGAAGAAAGAGCCGCGCTATTAGGAGAAATGCACATTAGAAGCTCAGAGAGTACAATAAAAGCAAAGAAGAATTCGTATTTAGAGGCTTCAGCATTATATAAAATGCAATATCCATCAACAGTGTTACTATTGACCACAACATATAATGATATGGACTATGGTAACTCAATCTATTACTAATGGAATTATTTATTGACAACGTAGTTACCACCTTAACTGTAGAACAGATATTAGCTTTACAGAATGTAAACGGTTCTTCAGATATGGGGACTGTAGTAGGTGGTAAGTTTGTCGGTGGAACATTAGACGGGGCATCTTATACGTCATCAGTGAACGGAGGAAGAGTAGAAATCTTTCCGAACGATGAACCAACAACAGGATTTGTCTCGTATGCATCAGATGACAGCGTTGTATTTAAAACAGTAGTAGGAGGAGATAACGCAGGGGATGTTATTATAGGAGACTATGCAGGAGGACAGGGTATCTTTTGGGATCAATCAGCTGGTACAATAGATGTACAGGGAGGAATTACAGTAGACAGTCTAGATATTCCAGACCAAGTAACAGCAGATTCATTTCATGTAGACTCATCAGGTAATACTTGGTGGGGAGCTACAACCCTAGGAAGCTCAGTAGCTAATGTCTTAAAGGACGGTTCAGCTACTTTCACAAATGTGGTAGCAGGAGATGGCACAATCAGATTCCTACAGTATGATGGAACTTCGCTTACTATATTAGGACAGAGGTTATTCAATGAATTTGTAGGCTCTTGGACTGACGGATTAACAGAAACTACTACAAACGCTACAATTACTAGGGTTATATTGGATACAAGATTAAGAAGGTCAACTGGTGGAAATTACTCTTTAAGCTCTGGAATAATAGGATATGAATATGGAGCTGGCGTAGAATTTGATTGGGATTACGACTATGACTTAACTTTTAGACTAGCAGCAGAAACGGGGACAGTAGATTCAGGTGGATTAGCTGGCAGTGCTTTCCTTTGGGGAATACAAGATAGGCAGGTTACAGTCTTATCTCCCTCTTTAGGAACTAATTTGTCAGTAACAGCAAGACACACAGCATTCATAAATGATAAGGATGGCAATCTATACGCTTCTTGTGCAGATGGGACAACACAGACTACATCACAGATAACAGGAATTACCACTACTGCCGAACACGAATATAGGGTTATCTTTGATACTGGGAGCAACGCTAAATTTTATATAGACGATGTATTAAAGGCAACACTAACTACTAACTTACCGTCAGGAGCAGGTACTAATAATGAACCATCATTATTCTGGGGAGAGGTCTGCGAAAGAAATGTAGGAGGTGGAGAGGCTCTATTATATAATAATTACAAACTTATAATCACATGAAGATAAAAGGAAAAGGAATCTCAATATCAATAGATGACAATTCAGAAGAAGGCAAGAAGATAAAGGCTGGATATAATTATAAAATAGAGAAGGGTAACATTAAGATTCTAAAAGCTGGAACTGATATTACAAATAAATACCAAGCTATAAAAGCATTAAAAGAATCAAAAAATCTTAAAGAACTAAAAGAAATATTAATTAAGTTTTTAGAAATAAAATAACATGGCAGAAAAAGTAAACAAAGCCCTATTCAAGTCAGATGTTAATGGAGTAACATACTATGAAGCATTACCAGATTTCAATGTTTCTAAAGATTTGACTAGAGTTACAAACGTACAGGAAGCAAGGGACTATGCAACCTCTCTTAGAGGACAAGGAACTTATAGACCAGGAGATAGGTCTGGACCAAGTTTTGATGTTCAAGACGTAGCTAATAGAACAGACCAAGCTATATCTCAACTATCAGGAGACTCAGGGTATGTATTAGACTCCAACCCAGCAGGCAAAGACTCACCATTCACTACTCAGAAGGCATTGAATAGCCAACAAGCTCAAAGAGACGCTATAGCTTCAGGAGCATCAGTTGACTTAAATGCAGGGAAAGGAGGACCAACACTAACAGTCCCAAAAGGAACACCAACTCCTCAACAATCTAACGCTGTATTTCAGGCAGGACAACCTACTCCAAGAGAACAGGTCGCTAGTGGGGCGCAAGGAGGACAATATAACCATCCGGCTATAAAGACTAGAGACTTAATTATGGCAGGACAACCAATAACTGTATGGAAAGGTAGTAACCCGTCTGGAGGAATTTCTTATCAGATAAAATCAGGAGACAATCTAACTACAATAGCCGCACAATTTAATACTACAGTTGATAAAATCTTAGAGGCTAACGGATTAGGAGGCACCCCTCCATCCG
>Ga0208904_1000250_pt1 | contig 47178 bp, 41 predicted proteins | sample AntAceMetag02UKB_FD_184774 | JGI IMG/M metagenome (GOLD analysis project Ga0208904, IMG submission 184774) | Saline lake microbial communities from Ace Lake, Antarctica - Antarctic Ace Lake Metagenome 02UKB (SPAdes) (version 2) | ecosystem: Environmental > Aquatic > Non-marine Saline and...
CAATAGAGTTTCAATCCACGCTCCCGCGGGGGGAGCGACTTAGTAGGTATAACTTACTAATAATCACTACTCAATTTATTAATTTATGTGAACTGTTCCAAATTTATTATATTTGTTTAACGTTTTTCCACCCCGTTTTTCAATATACCTATAAATCAACCATTTATAGCTGTGCGAACTTCCGGGTTAAAGTTTGCTTGCTTGACGTTCGCATAACAAATTATCAAATAATCATTGTGTCTTTTTCAATATTAAATGTTTCTCCTATTCCATGATGTTCAACTCGTCTTTCCCAGTTTTTTCCTAAAAAATAAAATCGAAGTGAATCTTCTTTCTCGTTAATGGTATTAAGAAGAATATTCTTTAAATTTGTCCACTGCGCCGGATCGACACAGCATTCAAAAACTGAATTTTGAACCCTTTGCCCAAAACTTTCACATCTTTTAGCAACTTTTCTTAAACGATTTCTTCCTGCCTTATCAATCGTTGAAACATCGTAACTTACAATTACAAGCATCTACACTCCTATTTCCATAAAAAGGGAGGATAAGCTTCCAGATCACCTCTAATACAACGTGCCAATAAACGAGCTTGAATATGTGGAATAATACCAATCTTAATCTTTTCGTTCAAATATGGATGGATAATCTCTTCTTGTTTCTTTTTTTGCCATTCATTTAATAGCGTTTTTCTTGGTTCTTCTTTCAAGATAACTGCACCTGATCCTGTATATATAAAATCATTCTTTTTTAGCTGTCTTCTATTTATCAAACTTAAAGCAATCCTATCGGTCACAAATGATCTAAATTCCTCCATAAGATCTAAAGCTAAACTGGCTCTTCCTGGACGATCTCGATGTAAAAACCCTACATAAGGGTCCAGCCCAACCCCCTCCAATGCTGATCTGCAATCATGCGCCAATAATGTATATAAAAAAGATAGCAAGGCGTTTACAGGATCTGTTGGAGGTCGTTTATTTCTACCCTTAAATGTAAAACATTCACTCCCGTTAGTTATCATTTCATTAAATACAGAGAAATAATTTCCGGCAGAATCACCTTCTACTCCTCTAATTTCGTCTAGATTTGTTGATCTACCCACTCTATTGATGTAATGGGTCAATCGAGCTTCCACTTCTTTCATTTTAATAACATTAATTTTATCTGGATGATCTCTAAGAGCTCTTCTTATCACAGCTCTAGAGTTATGAATTTTCCCCATTAGAATCATTCGGGATATACATAAACTTTTATCTTCATTATCTGCCCAACGGAATTGCTCTCGCCTCAATAAGACATTGCCTGATCGTGGTCCATGAACACGAGCCAAAAATTTTCCATATTCTGAGAAAAAAGAAATACAAACATTGTTTTCTGCACAATAATGAATTAAATAGGGGCTAAGTGAAACTGCACCAAAAGTAATTATACTACTTAAATTATGAACAGGTAACCTGAGCTTCGTTTCATTATCTAAAATAATCGCTACAGCTTGTCCTTCTTTTTTTAAATAAGTATGTTGAGTTGTCACGTAAAGCGTGTTAAGCAATTTTTTCATAATAAGTTATTTTCAATATATGTATTGACACTCCTTTTCAATTTTGGTAAACAAATATCAATTAAAGAACACGCAGAACACTTTTTAGAATTATACTCAGCAGATGGTATTTTTTGTGATCTAATTAATTCATGTACTTTTTTGCTTATTTCAATTGTTTCGATCCTAAGTGCTTTTGTAAACTTTATTATTTGTCTTCTTCTGGGTTTTCCATAAAATATTGCACCCTCGGGTATTTTTTGATTTAACATTTCCTCAAGACATAAAGCTTGAGCACATACCTGTACCATATCACATGTATCCAACTTTGGTTTACCTCTTTTATGCTCAACAGGGTATGCAATTCCATTATGAAATTCAACGACATCTGCTTTTCCGGACAGCCTTAAGCTATGCGAACAAATAATCAGGGCATATTCAACGACTAAATTTCTTCTTGTTTCGCGATCAACTTTATCCACTCTCTCATGTTGCACCTGTCCTTCTGCCGTAAATTTGTTTTCAGACCATTGCTGATCAAGATGGATCAAGGCACACTGGCGAGGGCAATATTGGTAATGTTGAAGAGAGGATAATTGAATAAAATTATCTTCAGGATACATATTCATTTTTTATTTTATAACATTTTAATTAATTCCACCCCGTTCGGCGCATCGCCAACGGACACCATGTAGTCGGCAAACGAACGTGGTGGATTCTCGCCACAGTTCTTTTGAACCGTCACGAGATTGAACAGTTTTTGCGCGGGGGCGTTTCCGAGTTCGGAGTCGTGCTTGAAGACGATCAGCTTTTGTGTGCCCATTTCGCCGCGCGCGGCGGAGCGATCGTGATCAAACATGTTAAGCAACGCATTCCAGAACAGTTCGAGATCCTCTTCTGAAAATCCGGTCTGCTTCGCCAGCGGCGCGGAGATGAAGCCGTGGAGACGATACAATCCATAGGGGATATAAGCTTTCCGCCCCATTGTCCGGTTATCTCCTCCTTGGGAGTCCGCTTCTTTTCTAGTTTCTACTGCCATGCGGGTGATCGTTGCTTCCAATGGCACAACCGGATCTATGCTTTGCGAAAATGCGAACTGAACCGGACCACGAACCTGCCCGCAATTGTTTTCTTTCACAGACATCACCGCGCCAAACGTACGGACATCGAAAAAGTTTTTGCACATCCACGCGCGTGCCTGACTGATCTTTTCCGACTTATCTTTCACTTCAGCAACCGCATCATACGCCGGCTGACGGCGCTCCGTGAGTATCCCCTTCTCCTTGACATAAATATTGAAGAGCGTTTGATCCTCCTTTACCAGTTCGACATAATTTCGCACTTTGCGCTTCAAGCAAACATCTGTGGTGATTCCATGCCCTGTTTCTGGATCGATGCGCGGAAGGTTTCCGCCGTCGGGATCGCCATTGGGATTTCCGTTTTTCACATCGAACAGCAATACAAATTCATAGCGGTTTTTGATGAGATCACTCATTATTCTTCTCCTTCGATTTTTATTTTTTTCGTACGGTATAAGTCATTCTTCTGTTGATAATAGGCAATGGCAAACAGTCCCTGATTCTGCAGGTTTATATGTGCCGGAAATGATTCGACATGCTCCATGATCTCCGCAATCCGTCTATCTGAAATGTATCCATATTCCGCCTTTTCAATGTGATGCTGTGACAAACGGAGCAAGCGCGGAAACACACTTGCCGGAGTGGCGGATGCCGCACTAAAAAAACGATCCTTGATCGTCGTATTTACTTTACCCAGCGCATCCAACTGCGCTTTTTCCAAAACGGCAAAAAGCCGTCCGAGGAGATATGCGATCTCCCGTCTTTCCGTATCCAATGACATTGGAACCTCCTTGTTATGATTTCGTTGCAATACTGCTTTCAGAATGGATGCGCGCAAGTAATTGATCCTCCCATCCGCGCGGATGCGCCTCAAAACTCCTTGGTACAGGTTCTGGGGATAGTTTGCTCCCGTCAGGATCGAGCGCGCCAAGGCTCCGCCGAGAACAGGTGAAATATCCTTGGTCTCGCGAGTCGTTTCCTTTAGCAGATGCCAGATTCCAGGATAGAGAATATCCTTTTCGGAGCGTTCTATTTCCAAACATTGGAAGTGGTCGCACAAACGGCACATTAACTCTTCAACCGTGCAGACATAGAAAAACCGCAGGGCTAGCCTCGCTTTGTTAAGCGATAAACCTAGGATGTAGAACTTGATATCTCCATCCGATTCAAGTTCGTTTGGCAAACCGCCCTTACGAACCACCTCCAGAAACTTCTGAACAGGAATCGATGCAGCCTTGTCCTCGAAGGACGGATTCAGGATTTGGCCAAACATGGTTTCAACCGGCGACTTTTTCTCCGCCCAGAAAACAGTCGTTGCATCGCCGATTCGTAACCGCTGAGTCCGGCTCCGGAAAAGATATTTGAGAGCTGCCGAACTCTTGAACTCGGCTCCCACCGAGATCGGAGCATTCTCTCCCTTCTTCTTTCCATAGGATTCGTAGGCAACCTCATTGAAAGAAACCAACGAAGCACCGGAACCAAACTTGAATTGAGCATACTGCGATTGCAAATCATTCACATCGCCATCCAAAAAACTGATTCCCTGCGGGAATTCTTCCCGAGAGACAAAGTCCATCCATAACGTCTTCACTGCTGAACGTTCATGGATAAACCCAGGAACTCCGTCCAATCGAAACGCGACCCATTTCCCATGGATTCCACACATCTCTTTCCACCCTTTTAAATCAACGGAATCAGCCGGATTCCATTTTTTAAGAAATGCTTTTATAGCAACAACTCCTTCATCGATTGAATCACCACAAACTCCATGAATTCGATCAATAAAAGATTTGTGATGTACCTTCTTCAGCGTACTTCCGGACATTCCAAAAATATAGTCCACCTTATCAACCATAAAGTTAGGTGTCGTAGAGGCATTTCCTGAACGAACATTCACTTGGTTTGTATAAGGAACAATAGATGTATTAAATTCATAAACATTAGTCTTGATTTTACGCCGCCAATCTTCGGGCTGACCGATCAGATTTCCATCTTTATCGATACTTATAAAAAAGCCAACATCTTCAACACTGAATCCAGAGGGGGGAACATCGCCTGTTTTGGCAAGGCGGTCATACAGACTTATTAGCGACTGAAAAATCATGAGACCACCTCCTGTCGGCAATCAATCTTTCCATCCTGCATGACGGCACGAAAAAAGCGAGGTGTCATGTCGTTATCAAAATCAATGTCGTGTAGCATAAAGCCAAGATCGCGTTCGTCTGCGAACGGCGATTCGGGAACCGCATCGCACCACTCGAAGCTGACCGGAAATTCGCGGCAACCGAAGTAGGGACGATGAAAGCATTGGCCTTTTACCGCCCGCCTTTTGAACATGTCGAGATGCTTGCCTTCATTCTGATCTTCTTGAGAGATAAACTCAAAGTGGGCTTCAATCACATATTCCACATCCCTCAAAACCATGGATGCGCGTTGCTGGCGATCATCCTCGATATAACGACAAACCAGCTTGTTGCCATCCATGTCCTTCTTGTTGACTGAAACCCGGTTGGCCACTTCGTTTCGTCGAATATTCTCAAAACGGATTGGTTTCAAAACATGGATTGAATCAATTACCCAGCGGATGGCAGGTTTCCAATAAACCGCTTCCAGGATTCCGCGTGCGGCGGATGGCGTCATTACATCGTACGACACCCGTTCCACTTTCATTTCCGGACGGGTGAACAACGCATAGTCGCCCCACACCCTTAATTTGATTCCATAACTCATTTTCATCTCTCCTTTTGCTATCCAAAAAATGCTTGTCCCTGCGGCGGCTGGCACTTTAATCCGGTTTGATCCGAGTACAGCTCCTTCGAGCGCAAAACGAAAACCCCCGGCTCCGGGTTTTCCAGCCAGTTTCTGATTTCATCAAACTGATACGAATAAACCTGAACAGTATATTGCTGGAGCCTTCGAAGAATTCCTCCTTTGTGCTTTGCAAACTCCAACGAACGCACAAGCTTTTCAGCGGGTTTTTCCAGCGCAACAACAATGGGTATTGTGGCGGACTTAATCATTTTGAATTCAGCAATGTCCTTAAACTGAATGTCCAGCGATTGCGCCATTTGGCATATTTCAATAATTCCATCCGAATCCATTTGTTGCTCATTTTTCCAAAAATAGTCGGAAAAATAGCTCCGCACGCATTCAGGCGTGGTGAGGCGCCCGGCAAATTGATCAAACAGCTTTGCCGCCGACTGCGCGGCTTGTCGAAAAAAAGTGCAAGTAGAATCTTCAGGAAACTCGAACACAAAAACCGCACAGGGAACCTCACTCAATCCGTTCCGATTACACCGACCAGCGGCCTGCGCAATGCTGTCGATTCCAGAAATGGCCCGATAGACACATGGGAAATCAACATCAACCCCCGCCTCGATCAACTGCGTACTAACAACACGGCAAGGAATACCCTCTTTAAGTCGTCGCCGAACTTCATCCAACTTTCTGGTGCGGTGCGCCGGATGCATCAAAGCACTCAAGTGGATATTGGAATCCGACTCTGTCAGAGCTTCAAAAACATCCAATGCCTGCTGTCGAGTGTTCACGATGCAAAGAACCTGATCCAATTCTGCAAGCTGATTCGAAACCGTCAGCTCATCCAATTCACCGATAAAACGTTCTTCTGTCCGCTTTAGCGCACCAAACAACGCCGGAACATCCCGGACAATCTCAGCAACATTCTTCAACCCCGATTTAAACTGCTCCGAAAATTCAATAGCGGGCTGCGTGGCCGTGCAAAGTACAGATGTGACACCATAATTCGACGAAAGCTCTTTGATCACCTCTAAGCAAGGTTTCAGTTTTTCGACAGGGATTGCCTGTACTTCATCAAAGATAATAATGCTATCCGCCACATTATGAAGTTTGCGACACTTCGACGGCTTGTTGGCATAGAATGAATTGAAGAACTGCACATTGGTCGTTACCACGATGGGCGCATCCCAATTCTCAGAAGCAAGGCGAGTTTTCCAATCCGCATTATCAGGAATGAAGTTGCAGTGATGCTCCAACACCGCATCGTCACCCAGCACCTCGCAAAACACCTTTGCGTTTTGCTCAATAATGCTCGTAAACGGAATCACATAAATGATCCGTCGTTTCCCATGCATTCTCGCATGCTCCAAAGCAAATGCCAGCGATGCCAGCGTTTTCCCTCCACCTGTAGGAACCGTCAGGGAAAACAACCCCGGTTCCGATTTCGCTTTTTCCAAGCAATCCCGCAGGACAATTTCGCGCTGTTGATTAACAACAGTCGCCGAATCCGCTTTCTCGCGAAGCTCGTTGAAACACCGCCAAAATCTTTCGTGCAAATCCATCAATGCCGGATAATCGGAACGCCAATCTGCCCGATCCTCATCCAACGATGCCTCTGTATCCAAATAGTCCGCATCAACCAAACACGAAAAAAGCATCCGAGCAAAAAACTGAATCTGAAAACCAAACCGATCCCCATCAAAAACAAAAGGCAGGTCTGCCGGAAAGTCAGGAACCGAAACTGAGACCTGAACGGCTGGATGTGTCTTCTTCAATCGCGACTTCAGCGCCGACTGCTCCGAGTCGTTCCAATTTGGAAGTCCCCCATGATGTCCTGCAACACAGTAAGACAGAAGCTTTCCTGCATGCTCTGAATTCTCGAATAACCATTGCGCACCCACATCGGCATGAGTTGGATGCCCCTCATAAAACTGGTAAAATTTATCAACAACACCATTGGCATGACGAATGAAAGCCTGCCACGGCAATGTCCCCTTTCCCAAATCATGATGTCGCGCCGAAATCGAAGCCCACTCCTCACCCCCGAAAGGGTCCGCAAATTCTGATGCTAGTGTCGCAACATTATTAAGATGATCTTCCAGTTTTTGCCATTTCGAAACCGGCTCGTTCTCTTTACTGTGGGCATAGTATTCTTTATTGAGCTTATTATCCATTGTTTACTTTTTCAAAATTTGTTAAAATCAATTATCCGACTACAACTAAAATTCAACTGTTTTTTTTCATTTCGTCTAAAGAGAAAAATCCAATGCACGCACCACCCTGCTTTCAAGATATTTCTTATTACTTTTATATTTTTAATAATTCAATATAGCTTCTTTTCTGAAGAAATCAAAATTTAATTGCGTTAAAAAAATATTCCTCAAATAAAATCACTGCTACTTTAAATAATTTTTGGGATCAATTAGAAGATAGTAAACATCAGCGTTTACAGTTGCGATATAGTGTTTTGTAAAAAAACAATCTCCCCCACTCTTAAAGAATAAGGTGGATATACAAAAATAAATAAAAAAATCTATAAAAGAATTTATTCAACCCTGCCGGGGTTGTTTTCTTTTGCGAACCGGTTGATACTATTTTTCGACTCTGTCGGGATCTTTTAAGTATTGGTATATCATTTTATAAAATATTTTTTTCAGACATATATTTAAGTTAAATTCATGAATTTCACCTCTGACTTTCGTCTGTCAGACCATCATGACAGAACGATCTCAAGGGTTTTGATTTATACCCGAGGTTTTGATTTCAGAACACCGGTCACGATTTTTGATTTACAAAGACATCGAACTTTAATATTCGTTAATCCTTGTTCGATATTCATTCTTCACCTCTCTCTATCTCCCTATCGCCTTTTCCTCTGCTTAAACATCCATTTTAGAAATTCCGGGTCTGCATAAGCGGGTTTCCATGAACCATGCCCAATTCCCGGATATTCAGTATATTTTATTTTAGTACCGCCCGCATCTTTAATGGCCTGAACCATATGACGAGAACGATCTACAGGCACTACCGTGTCCTCAGAGCCATGAAATACCCAAATGGGTATATCAACCAGCTTAGCTGCCTGGGTTTCATCACCGCCACCGCAAACGGGTGCTGCTGCCGCAATTCTTTCAGGGATACGAGAGATGAGATCCCAAGTACCGAAACCACCCATTGAAAGTCCGGTTACATAGATCTTTTTTGTATTGATGGGATACTCATCTATAACCTTATCCATTAGTTCAAGAACCAGTGCCATTGTTTCAGAGGGATTAAGGGGCATATCATGTGTGGGTAAAGCCCAATGTTTTTCTAACCATCGTTTATCACTCGGACATTGAGGTGCAAGGACATAGCAGGGATATTTTTTCAAGCTTTCATCAGAAATGAAGGCCCCGGCACCCCAGATCAATTGGCGTTCATTGTCATTACCACGCTCACCCACACCATGTAAAAATATAACTAAAGGATATTTTATTAAGGGACATTTTCTTTGTGGTTCCAACATGCGATACAAAAGAGTATCATTGTCTTTATTAATGTATGTCTTAGCATCAAACATAGCCAAAGATTCGGGTGATGCTTCAATAGCAAAGCTAAATGTGAATAGAGTAACAAGTACAAATACGCGTAAAATCTTCATGAATCATTCTCCTTAGTTGTAGAAGTGGCTATTTACAAAAAATAATTCATTATTTCCATCATTTTCATGCATCTTTTTTGTTTTTAATTTTGCAAACTATTTAAAAACTCAGTACATTTTTTTGTTAATAAAATAAACAGAAGGGTCATTATAATGAACGTTGTAAAAATCTTACCTGAAATCAACGAGATCAAAGATGCAAATTTAAGAAAAAAAGTTATCGACATCTGGAATGAAGCAGCAGATTATCGTGGCTGGACAGATGAACTGCTTATGGCAATCCCATTTACCTTGCTTGCGGAAAATGTGACAATTTCGTTTATTGACCATGTACGGGCCGTTTGCCGCATGTGTATGGCTGTTGACGATGTGCAGAAAGTTTTACATGCCGACAGACGTACTCCGGTTAATCGGGATTATCTCATTGCCGGTGCCCTACTGGCTGATGTTGGCAAATTGCTGGAATACGAGATCATCGATGGTAAATCCGTCAAATCCAGTTTCGGCCGCTATTTGCGACATCCTTTTAGTGGGGTTGGACTAGCTTTTAAACACGGTGTTCCAGAAGAAGTGATGCATGTGATCGCAACACATTCAAAAGAGGGTGAAGGTGAAAAGCGCTCACCTGAATCCATAATTTTCCATCATGCCGATTTTATAGATTTTGAGCTCGTAAAATAAGATTGATCAAGAACAAGCTCTTATCACTTGATGAGAGAGAACATAATAATCCCCTCAGTTTGACTCAAGTTGAGGGGATTTTTTTGCAATTTGCAGGGGAAAAGTTAAGAAACTTGAGTCAAGTTTCTTAACAATACTTTAATGCATTGAGTCAATTAATTGATAAATCATAAACAATTATTTTTTAAAAATATCGCATTTACAACTTTTTATCCAATCACAATTGTATTTCTAAAAATATTATGTTAGATTACGCGTAATTGTCAAAGTCGTTTTATAGCTTAAATTCTGGCGAATTTCATATGTAACAATAAACGACAACCGACGCCCGTAAGAGCGGAAGTTGGTGCTTTATTGTTACAGGCTTGCCAGAAGCCTTAGCTATAGAGTTGCTGGCTTCCGCTTTTTATTTCGTAACGAGTAACTCGTGACGCGTGACGCGAGTCAATCAGCAAATCATCAATATCTCTAATTTTACCAACAAAAGTTAGCTTGCAATAAGCATTGATTTTTATATTTGCAAAACGAATTAAATATTCTGAGGTTTTTGTTTTTTTTCGATACGAGTTACACATCACGAATCACGAGTCACGAGTTCAAAATCGGCTTGACCACGCTTGATATCCACTTTAACAACGCGAACATCTATCTTGTCCCCCATCCGATAGTTCTTCTTGTTTCGAAGACCTGTCAGTTGATGGTTGCGTTTATTGTAATCCCAGATATCTGAACCTAAAGTCTCTTTTCGAACAAAACCTTCAACAAAAACGTTCTCCAATTCAACCCAAAATCCATGTTGAGCTACTCCGGATATGACTCCTTTGAATGTGTCCCCAAGGTGATTGGTAATATATCTCATTTGCTTGATCTTGTGATATTCTCGTTCCGCTTGCAATGCACGCAATTCAGCTGCAGAGGATAATTGGGCAATATGTTTTAAGCGTTTTTTCAATTCAGCATCTATGCTTGGAGCTTTTAAATACAATTTTAAAAGACGATGAACCATCAGATCGGGATAACGGCGGATCGGAGACGTAAAATGTGTATAATCTTCGAAGGCCAAACCAAAATGCCCCACGGGTTTTACACTGTATTTTGCTTTGGTCATCGTTCTTAGGGCTAAACGCATGATATAAGAACTATCATTTTGCTTCATGACTTTTTCCAGTGTCTTCTGAAATTTCTTCGATGTGATAGGAAGCCCAAAAAAGGAAATATTCACACCAAAAGCATCCATCAAAGCAAACCATTCGTAAATATTATCTGCTTCAGGAATATCATGAATGCGATATATGAATGGCACAGATGTACCTCGAGTACGTGCAAAATTAGCTACCGTTTGATTGGCAAGAAGCATAAATTCTTCAACGATATGGTGACTCCACATCCGCTCCCGAAGGTAAATGCTTTTCGGCACACCTTTTTCGTTCAATTCATAAACAGGTTCAGGAAGATCAAAATCAATACTTCCTTCATCTTTTCTTTTTTTCTTCAGGATCTTAGCCAGAGTACTCATTTGAAGTAATTCAGTATGATAAATTCCTTCTTTGGCATCCAGAATATCTTGCACGTTTCGATAGGTAAATCTTTGCTTGCTATGTATTACTGAAGGAAATATCTCATATTTTAGACATTTACCTTCTGACGAAACCGTCATCATGGCTGTCATCGCCAATCTATCCGTATGAGGTTGAAGCGAGCATAATATCGTACTGAGTTTCTCCGGGAGCATATGAACAACATGATCTGTAAAATATACGGATGTACCACGATTTAAGGCATCGTCATCAAGGGGTGTCGATTCTCTCACATAATGACTTACATCGGCAATATGCACACCCAGTAGGTAATTCCCATCTTCAAGCATCTTGATGGACACCGCATCATCAAAATCTCGAGCATCTTCCGGATCTATTGTAAAACAATCTAAATCACGCAGATCTTTTCTCTCGGGATCATCCGGGATCTCAAACTCCATCTTTTCAACTTGTTTCAACGTCTCCGGATTGAACGAATCTGGAATATTATATTTATTTGCAATCATAATGGCATCAAATTCCGGGACATCATCTTTTCCGACAATACTGACGAGCTCGCCATGATGTCGTTCTCCCCCCTTACGCCAATCCAAGATCCTGACTAAGATATAATCACCCTCTTTGGGAGAAAGATTATTCAGATCATCGATCACAATCTCTGTTTGTAAATGAAAAATAGCAGGAATACCGAGAGCATAACCGTGAAGATCATGAAAAGTACACATAAAGACATCTTTACCGCGAGAAACGATACGCTTAATATGACCCTCTCCGTCCTTACTGCCACTTCTTTTCTGATGTAACACAACGGCAACCGTATCACCGTGACAAGCCGTAGCAATATTATGCTCCGAAATAAATATTTTCTTCTCATCAAGCGTATGGACAAAAGCAAATCCCCTGGGATGCATATCTAATGTTCCAATTAGTTCCCCACGCTGATCGATCAATCCATATGTATTCCCCTGGAAACGGTATAATTTTCCATCACGAGTCAACTGCTTAATGGCATCACGGAAAAAAGTATATTCAGTACTTCCAATCCTCATACTTTTTGCTAATTGCTTGATCTTCAGTCGAACATTGGGATGTTTTTTAAAATGAGCGAGTATAATTTTATAATAGTTTTTCATCGACTGAAGATAATCAATGATGTTGAAAATTGACAGGGGAAAATAAAATGGTTTAGGAGTTTAGAAGCAGCATCTTGTGACTTACATTTCACGTTTCACGATTTACTCCTTACGAACTTTATGCTTTGTACTTTATACTTTATACTTGCTCCATGATGTGTTATATTTAGCGTATCTGTTTAACACCTGATTTCAGGTTAGCAAAAAGGGGTCTTTATGGCCAAATATGCATCAAAGATAGGACGAGTCATCGGCATTATTATTATCGCAGCCATCGTGGGAGGCGCATTGGGACATTTATTTGCAAACGTTCTTCCTGAAGGATCGGTCAAAGATTTCTTTTCAGTGAATTTCCCTATCGGGTTCAATAATTTTACACTGAATTTGTACTTCATTGAATTCACACTTGGATTTCGCATCCATGTTAATTTTCTGAGTGCGATCGGAGTACTGATCGGCTATTACATTTTACGTTTCACCCGCTGAGTCAAGAGGACATCATGACAACTTCTATCCAGGATTTCCTGAAAAAATACAACGAAACCCGAAATTTGAATATCATGACTACCGTGGATGAACCCTGGCTTAAAGAACATGCTGCAAATCAGGCAAACGTTCAGGGAGCACTCTCCGGTAAGCTGATCGCTATAAAAGATAATATCAATGTTATAGGACTGCCAAATACCTGCGGTTCAAATTTCTTAAAAAACTATATTGCCCCTTATGATGCCACTGTCATCGAACGCATTAAAAATGCCGGTGGAACAATTGTTGGAAAAACAAATCTTGATGAATTCGCTATGGGTTCATCAACAGAATATTCTGCCTTTGGCGCTACAAAAAATCCCATTAATCCCGAACATGTACCCGGTGGATCAAGTGGTGGGTCAGCAGCAGCCGTTGCGGCCGGACTGGTTGACTATGCATTGGGATCAGATACGGGCGGTTCAATCCGCCAGCCCGCAGGATTTTGCGGCGTCGTGGGTTTAAAACCAACCTATGGACGCGTATCACGTTATGGGATCACCGCTTTTGCCTCATCTCTTGATCAAATAGGCCCTATTACCCGCACCGTAAAACAATCTGCTGAATTATTACAGATCATAGCAGGCAGAGATGAAAAAGATGCCACTTCCACGGATATCGAAGTTGATGATTATGTTGGAAAGATCGACAATGATACCGTAAAAAACATTGGCGTCCCTTTTCATCTTCTTAAAGAAGGTTTACATCCCGATGTGAAAGCTCGAATTGATGAAAGTATAGAAAAATTGAAAAAAGCCGGTAAAACGATCAAAGAGATCACATTACCCTACCTCTCCTACTCCATCGCAGTTTACTATATTCTTGCTACAGCTGAAGCATCCAGTAATCTGGCTCGCTTTGATGGTGTTCGATATGGTGCCCGAACATCAAAAGATGCTGAAAGTATCAATGATTTCTATTCGGTCAATCGAGAATACGGTTTTGGAGCCGAAGTTAAACGACGTATCATGTTGGGGACTTATGTACTGTCATCGGGATATTACGATGCTTACTATGCCAAAGCTCAAAAAGTCCGCAGGCTGATCTATGAGGATTTTCAAAAAGCATACAGAGATGTCGATACCATTTTACTCCCAACATGTCCGACTCCTGCATTTAAGTTGGGCGAACATGTCAACAATCCAATGGCTATGTACCTGAGTGATATTTTTACCGTTTCCATCAATATTGCCGGGATCCCTGGTTTATCAGTTCCTATTGGAAATTCAGCTGAAGGTCTCCCGGTTGGATTACAGGTCCTTGGCAATCTTTATGAAGAGACACGTATCTTGCAGCTCGGTAAAACCATCGAATCTTTACAATAACTTATCACCAGATATTTCATAATATTATGACGATCAAAAAAATTCTATATGCTTTCCTCTTGATCGCATTTGCGATCAACCCGATGTTCGCTAAACCGGCGGATAATCATTTTGCTACCAGCGATCTTAAAAAAGCCATAAAGGCTTTTACCACTAACCCTCGCCCCAGCAGATATAATCATTACCTTACACCACGCGGACATTTTATTATCCATTATGATAATAGTGGTTACTTTGCAGTTCCTCAAGATTATACATTAAATGATTCTATTCCTGATTTTGTAATTAAGGCAGCCGAATATCTTGATGAATCATTTACAACTTTGCATGATTCATTAGGATTTGATGCACCACCTATAGATAATATAGAAAGTCCGGAAATTGATGTTTTTTTTAGTAATATTTCAGATTATGGTTTAACAAATCTTGAAACGCAGATTGAACCGGGTGTGTATAAAAGCTATTTTGAACTGAGTACTAATCTAAACAATACAACTTATTATACTTATGGATTAGAAGGTCTTAAAGTTACTTGTGCTCATGAACTATTCCACGTTTTTCAGTTAGGTTATAAATATAGAGATGGAGAAAGATTTTACTTAGAAATGTCATCAGTCTGGTTCGAGGAGTATATGTATCCAAATGTAAATGACTACCACCAATATATTAATGATTATACTAGAAATTGGAATTATGCAATCAATCATAATAATTTATGGTATGATAATGCCGGTTTTAATCTCTATCTCGATAAACGATTTTCGTCCACCGGTGATAATATTATTCACAGTATTTGGGATCGGATCGTTAATACAACAGCCTTACAATCTATTCGGGATGAATTGATAGATCAGGGAGCTACTTTTGAAGAAGCATTAAAAGATTGGGGAAGCGCGCAGATCTTGTGCGGTCCATATTCTGCAGATAACTTCCTTTATCCCTTTCATGATGCTGTTGACATGGAAACGATCTCATTTGATAATAATATTTCAAATATTATTACAGATTTGACATCAGACATTAGCCTTCCGGCAGATCCGATGGTTTCATATTTTAAGATCAGCGGATTACCCGATCAAATATTATTATTTGAGACATCTCTCCCCTCCGGGACTGATGCCAATTTAATTTGTCTTAACGGACATCAAAGCGAAGTGCGCCATATAGGATCTATTCCTTTTATTGTTGATGGAGGACAATTCAATGATTGTATCATTGCTATCGGTTCCGATGCTGATGATGTTACAGGTTCCTTCTCATTTACGGCTCTCAGTGCTGACCAGCTTGCATCTTTGTATCCTAATCCTCTGCATCCCTCACAAGTGTTACACCTCTCTTATGTGCTCTTAGAGGATAATTTGCAGGGACAGCTTGCCATCTATGACTTATTGGGCAGAAAGGTTTATTCACAATCGCTGGCTGAATATCTTCTTAACAGTGGATTACACAATATTGACTTTATCCCCAATGATCTGAGTTCCGGTGTTTATATCGTCGCTCTGCATTTTGATGATACAATTATTGCTGAAAAGTTTACTTATTTGAAATAAATGTAAAGACGCGATTTATCGCGTCTCACCTTAAATGAAATATAAAACAATCAAATCTCCGGCAGAAAGCAAGATCACGCTAAAAGGAAGCAAGTTCCTGGGTTATGCCTATCCGGTACAAGATCTTGATGAAGTTGAATTGATCTTACATGATATTCGAAAGAAATATTACGATGCCACCCACCATTGCTATGCCTGGCAACTGGGGAACGGAAAAGATATGACATTCCGTTACAATGATGACGGTGAGCCCTCAGGAACGGCCGGAAAGCCCATTTACGGAGCGATACAACGTTTGGATCTAACGAATGTATTGATCGTCTCAATTCGCTATTATGGCGGTACCAAACTGGGGACAGGCGGATTGATCCGCGCTTACGGACAATCGGCATCCGATACGCTTGATGCGGCAAAGATCAAAACGATCGAAGTCGGCGATAAACTCCACTTCACCTCGACCTATGAACAACACCCTATCATTATGCGGGTGGTCAACCAATACCACATCATTTCATTTGATCAACAATTTGCCGAAGACGTCACGGTCACGATCGAGATCGACGAGACCATGACACAAAAGGTTTTGGATGAAGTGAAAAACGCGACGAGTGGGAGTGTTGTTGGAAAGCTAACACCTAGACGCGAAAAAAACTAAAAGCTTAAAGTTAAACAACCAAAATGCGTTTTATGATTATTTACAATAATTATTAAAATGATCTTTTTTTGCTAAACTTGAGTATTCTGCACTTCTTTGCACAACCTGTACATTTTTACATTTATTTCTTGACGGTTACGCGTAATCGTTGTAGTTTTTCTCCGTATTGTTTATGAAGATCTTCGAAATAAGAGATAACACGGGCTGAATTGTCCTTTCTCAGGACTACCCTATTTACTATGGTCTTTTTGACTCCCAATGCACGGGCAACATCGGTTTGCCTTAGTCCGGCAACGATCAGCAGTTCTTTCAAATACAATGTGTCGGCTTCAGGATTCCCGCTTAAAATGGAAGAATCCGGCGTATTAACGATTCGAGAATTCATGAACACCCTCTATACTTGGAGATACGATTACTTTCGATAGTTTTTTGGAATCTTAGGCAGGTTATAAATTTAAATATTCGTATCGTTCAACTTGCTTCTGCCTGCCCTATTTGGTGTTTAATATATATGTACTATACTGCACACCAATGCAATATTATGCACTATTGTGCTTTTTGTCAAGCACATTTGTGCATATTTAACGCCTAAACAGTAAAGGTGGCATATGTCCATTGGCGAACGACTGAAAGCGATACGAAAAGATCTCGGACTAAGTCAGGAGAAATTTGCTGCCGATTTATCAATTCATCTACGCTCCTATATATCCTATGAACAAGGACATCGCTCATTACCACAGAATGTGATCCTTCAATTATTACAAAAGGGTTATAATATCCATTGGTTATTGACCGGAGAAGAAAAAATGAGATCGATCGGCATGACTAATGACGTCAATCACCCAGAGTATATTACTAATCAACAGATACCTCTAATTAAGAATATAGTTGAGGCTTTCAAAGATACCAATCTACCCACAAGATCATTATCTTCCGAGAAAGTTAATCGTCCCGAAGGTAACAGAGATCCTTTTGCTTATGCCCTGCAGATAAAATCTTTGAACGATGACAGCATGATGCCTTTCTTTTCTCCCGAAGAGATCATTATTATCTCCCCTCTTGATACGGTTCTTAATAACGATAAAGCGATCATCAAACTGAAAAATGGCAGCATACTTTTCAAAGTCATCCAATTCCATGATGGCGATATTGAACTTATCAATGCAAATCCAAAGTATCCATCCATTAGTATTTCCACCGGTGATCTTGTTTTTGCACATAAAGTGATAGGTAGTCTGGGGAAAAGATAAATTAACGGTCTAATATTTGCAATTAATATTTTTTATTCATATTTTACATAAATAATAAGAATTGGAGTAAGCCGTGAGACTAAGACTTATAACTATCTTCGAGTTGGTTTTTATGATCTTCATTCTCTCTTCCTGCTTTAGTGACGAGAGAATAAACATACCGGATATTCTTGAAAATAACGATTCCAAGATCACCATTGACCAAGGTATTAGCGGCACAGTGATCTATATGGAGGGTAATTTTATGCCCGTCGTAATAAGTGGACCGGATGATCTTTCCCTTTATGACTTCGGAATCAGCATACCTCTACAGAAGACTGTCCAACTCTATGAATATGCAACATCTCCGGATGTCAGATATTCCGATACGTCAAGCGTATTTATCGATTCCATTGGTACAAATATGATCAGTGAAACGACATCAGATGCTGAGGGTTTTTATCAATTAAGTGTTTCAGATACCGGAACGTATTCGATCTTTGTGATCTATGATGGTAAACACTTTGTAGAATACTGGAGTTCAGGACAGGGTATCAATACAATTAAGATCATTGCAGATAGTGTCTTACAACACAATATCCATATTGACCATAACACCTGCTGGTAAAAGACTGATCAAATAAATAAAACGCCCCGATCAGGGGCGTTCTTTTTTTATCAACGTAATTTTTGTTTGTAATTATTCTTTATCAATTTTCAATTGTATATGCAGATCATCCAATTGCTTGGCATCTACCCCACTTGGAGCACCATCCATAGGAGATTGTGCTGTGGTGGTCTTTGGGAAGGCAATAACATCACGAATGGAACTTTCGCCTGTCAGTACCATGATCAGACGATCCAGTCCGAACGCGATCCCGCCATGAGGGGGTGCGCCATATTCAAAAGCACCAAGGAGAAATCCGAATTTTTCCTGAGCTTCTTCTTCGCCAATACCCAATGCTTTGAACATGCGTTGCTGCAGATCTTTTTGGTAGATCCTGATGGATCCTCCGCCAATTTCATAACCATTCAGCGCCATATCATAGGCACGAGCTTTTACAGACAGGGGATCAGTTTCCAGTTTATCGATATCTTCTAATTTTGGTGAGGTAAAGGGATGATGACGCGCAACCAAGCGCCCGCTTTCAGAGTCTTTTTCAAACAGAGGAAAATCAACCACCCAAACTGCTTTATATTCATCTTTTTTAACTAAACCAAATTCGTTCGCAAGTAAAGTTCTTACCGCACCCAATGCTGTTAGCGCTGTTTCCCATTCATCTGCCATGAAAAGGATCAAATCCCCAACTTTGGCTTCGGTTGCATCTAGCAATAATTTTGCAGCTTCTTCATTAATAAATTTCGCAATACCGCCTTGTAGGCCTTCTTTAGTAACTTTAACAAAAGCCAATCCTTTGGCGCCGTATTTCTTCGCTAGGGCGGTCAACTCATCGATCTTCTTGCGTGAGAACACGGCGGCATCAGGAACGGGCAATGCTCTAATTACACCACCATTATCCATAGCGCTGTGAAATACTGAAAAGTCAGTTGCTTTGGCAAATGCTTCTACATTCTTGATCTCAAGATCGAAACGAACATCCGGTTTGTCCGAGCCATAGCGTTCCATGGCTTCTTCAAAACTAATAATCGGTAAGGGCATTGGAATATCGACACCGATAGATTCTTTAAAAACGCTAGAGATCATCTCCTCCATAATTGACATGACATCGCTTTCATCTACAAAAGACATTTCACAGTCGATCTGAGTGAATTCCGGTTGACGATCGGCGCGAAGGTCTTCGTCACGGAAGCATTTTACGATCTGAAAATAACGATCATAACCCGCTACCATTAGCAATTGTTTATATGTCTGAGGTGATTGAGGCAGAGCATAGAATTTGCCTGGGTTCACGCGTGAAGGAACCAAAAAATCACGTGCACCTTCGGGAGTGGATTTCATGAGAATCGGTGTTTCCACTTCCATGAAATTTTTATCGTTCAAAAAGCGACGAACAGCCTGAGAGGCTTTATGACGCAAGTGCATATTTCTTTTGAGAGCTTCGGTACGCAGGTCAAGATAGCGGTACTTTAAGCGCAGATCTTCAGATCCGGTCTCGCGTTTTGTTATCTCGAAGGGTGTCGGAATAGCTTTATTGAGCAATTCAAAATCCCTTGCTTCAATTTCAATCTCACCGCTTGCGATCTTTTTATTTACAGAATCCGCAGGACGCTTGACAATCGTACCGGCAACAGCTATCACATCTTCATTATTAAGATGCTTAACCACATCAAGAATTACCGCAGGAAGGTCATTATTAAAACGAACCTGAATAAGACCGTAACGGTCACGGATATCTACAAAAAATATTCCACCGAGATCGCGTCGGGTATTGACCCAACCATTGACCCGGACATCTTTACCAACTAAAGCTTTGCTTAATTCGCCGCAATTATGATCACGTTTTAAACGCATTAGAACTCCTTGTATTTCGGGCGTAAATTACACGGAAATGAAGATATTTCAAATGCTTAATTTTATTGATAACTTGAGTCAAGTTTTCATATTTTTATCCGCCGAAAATTGCCTGCATCAAGTAAGCAAAGCCGATTCCCGCGTAATTACCGATCACCCAGCCTACAATTCCAACGAGCATACCGGTCATGATCACTTGTTTATTTTTAAGGATAGCCGCAATAACAGGAACGAAGGGCGGAGAATAAATGAGAGCGGTTATTGTAATTAGATGGGTATCTGAATCTACTTTCATTAATTTTGAGAGCAATCCATGGATCGTAAAAGCAAAAATATAAAGTACTGATATATATAGCATAATAATAGGAGCCGCGCCAACCATGTCACGAATATTAGCCATAGAACTAATAACCAAAGCAAACACAAGTAAAAAATAATGTCCCAATTGAAAGGTCATTTTAATATTTCGGATCTTAGGAATGAATGAAGCCAGTACGCCAAGAGTCGTTATGATCAAAATAGCTACGACAGAAGATAACCCTTCGGGTACCAGAAAGCTTGCGCCTCCCCCAATAGCAAAGATCACAACCGATATTCCAAAAGCTCCCAGTAAGGGAAGGAAATCCCTTTTTGTAAATCCTTTAAAATAAAGTTCAAAGGCATCCATCTGATTCATGTTTATCTTATGTTCTTCATCTGACATCTTTTTAAAAGGAAGAAGAACTTTCCTGAATATCCGTGGTATAACAGATAATAATAACATCAACAAAAATGCACCAACAAATACATCAGCAGTATTCACGGCAATAAAATTCGAAGAGCTCATTTGCAATGCGGTACCTATGGCAGCAAGATTGGGTGTTCCACCACTATAACAACCGATCAGCATACCGCTCATTTTCCAACCTTCATCTCCTAAATAAGAATGAAAAATCGTATATGCGATAAATGAAGCGATGATAATGGCTACCAATGCACCCGAAAATGCTTTTGCGGTCATACCTGCTTGTTTTTTCCCCCAACCTCGTAAATTCATTGAGAAAAATATCAAAGGTAAGGCAAGAGGGATCACCAGCATATTAAGTGTTTCTTGTACCCCGCCAATACTCTCAGGGAGAATTCCAATATTTCCGACAATTAATCCTATACCATAGCAAACAACGATCGCGCCAAGACTATCGAGAAACTTATTTTTTGAACACAACCATAAGACTAAAGTCGGACAAGCCAAATAAAATAATACCCAAAGTACGGTTGATAACATAATGAACTCCTGTGTATTCGATGTTATTAATCCCCAAGAACGAAAATTAATCAATTTTCATGCTGAGTGAAACAGAAAAATTCGTCAATGAGATGTAGAGACGCAAAATCTTGCGTCTCTACATACACGATTTAGATTTTGTGAATGAAATCTTTTCCAAGTAAATTCCCCCATGCGTATTGCACTCATACAAGCTCCCATCGAAGATTTCTATTCAACAGTTCAGAGAACCTATCCTCTTGGTTTAACATATTTGGCGGGAGCTCTTAAAGACTTACCTGTTGAAGTCAATATTATTGATCTTGTTACAGGTCACGGACGTCAGACCATTCAGGTCCCATCCACTTTTAACGCCATCAAACCTTATATCCCCTATGACCGTTCTCCGATCTCAGTATTTCACACTTATTATCACTGGGGAGCAAGTTGGGAATTTATCAAGCAATATTTCGGTGAAAAACATTATGATCTTTGTGCTATTTCATCAAATTTCTATACATACTCACAAGAAGTCATCAAACTGGCGAGCATTATTAAATCAGTTTCACCAAATTTCCGCGTGATTGTCGGCGGACAAAATGTCGGACCGGAACATGCACTATTCACCCAATGTCCAGATATTGATCACTGCATTACGGGTGAAGGTGAAGAAGCTTTTCGGCAATATGTACAATCCTTACTTGATAATGGAGAGATATCTGATAACATACATGGTTTGTGGAATCCCAAAAGAAGAAAATGGAATGATAACCCATTAACTTCTTCATTTAATACTAAGCCCAACGCCGATCTTCTAGCTGTAAAAAAATATCTTATTGCAGGCAAGCCCGCGATCATGATATCGACTTCAAGGGGCTGTCCGATGGGATGTCGATTTTGCTCCGTTTCCCGCACATTTGGTTCTCCCCTGCGACTGAAACCCGTTGAGATGATCATTGCAGAGATGCAAGATGCTTTTGACCGTGGTATTCGTGCTTTTGATATAGAAGACGACAACTTCACATTTAAACGTCAACATTGTGTTGATCTTCTCACCCAAATATTTCAAAGATTTGGAGGCAAGATCACATTATATGCAATGAACGGACTTTCAGCTGAACACTTGGATAAAGAGATCATTGACCTGCTCGTAAAAAGCGGAATGAAACTTTTGAACCTTTCAATAGCTACCGGTTCTGAAGAACAATTAAAACGTCTTCACCGCAATACGAATATTGAACATTTCAAAGATATTTCCCGATATGCTGCAGAAAAAGGTCTGAAGGTCATGGGACATTTTATCGCAGGACTTCCCAATCAATCACTTGACGAAATACTAAAGACAATGGCAATTCTAAGTGAGCTCCCTTTGATCCTGGGTATATCTCCGTTCTATTACATTCCCGGAATGAAAATGCACGTCCCCCATATTCCGGAGAATTGTAAAGATGCTCGTTTAACACGATTCTGGCCTGCAGACGACCTGTTAAATGAACTGGATCTTATTACATTGTTCAGACTTTCGCGCTGGATAAATTACCTGAAAAACGAACTATCAAAGAAAAAGATCACTAAGATTCATTTTTCTAACATTTCTGATACATTCCCTAATGATACCTATATCATGGGATTGATAAAAAAACACATATTTTATGGTGTTGATGCTTATTCAAAGTTGTACGAGCACTCTTATTCAAACCATGTCCTTAAAACTTTCTTTGACATATTCAGCAATACATCTGTATATTGCGATTGAATTATCCTAATATAGATCGTATTTAATTCAAGGAGTTTAAAATGAGAAAGTTATTATCTTTTTTATTAATCGGGCATAATTCCAGTAAAACATAATTCCACTTAATTGTTTGTCATTTCTTCACTTATTCCACATTTTTTTCTTTAATCCAATCAAAATAAATCTTATGTTTCAAGTTAGTCGAACGTACAAGCCAAAAAAAAGGAAATGGTCATGGACGGAGCAAATTGGAACTACTCGGACAAGGTTAAAGAACACTTCTTTCACCCTAAAAACATCCTTGAAATAGATGAAAAAGAATATAACGCAGATGGTATGGGCTATGTTGGCTCACCTGCTTGCGGCGATATGATGAAAATTTTCATTAAAGTTAAAGATGATCGTATTGCAGAACTAAAATGGCAAACCTTTGGTTGCGCAAGCGCTATTGGATCCACATCCATGTTAAGTGTGATGGTTACCAGAGATGGCGGCATGTCACTGGATAAAGCCTGGAAACTGACACCGGAAATGATCATTGATGAATTAGGTGGATTGCCCGCGAACAAGATCCACTGTTCGGTTCTTGGGGACAAAGCACTTAGAGAAGCGATCAAAGATCATTTCAAACGAACAGGTCAGGAAGATCGTATTCCTCATGATGATAAATCTCGTATCATTTGCAATTGCATGAATGTTACAGAAGATGATATCCGCATGGAAGTCCTTGAAGGTGTTAAGGACCTAAAAACTCTACAGGAACGAACCAAACTTGGAACGTCTTGTGGAAAATGTATTGATACTGCAAAAATACTGGTAGATTTCTACGTTGGTAAATACTATACCGAAGAGATCTATACAGGAAATAAAAAATAAGGTGGCCTATGATCTATTTAGATAACAGTGCAACCACTCCCCTGCACCCGAAAGTCAAAGATGCTATCATGAACGCACTTGATCTTTTTGGGAATCCAAGCTCCATGCACAGTAGCGGTCGTCAGGTCCGTGCAATGCTTGAGGAAAGTCGAAAGGACATTGCTGATTTCTTTAATTGCAGTCCGGACGAAATAATTTTTACCGCCGGCGCATCGGAAGCGAACAATACCGTATTGAAAAGTGCGACCACTTGTTGTGCTTTCTGTAGCGAAAATCGCGGTCATATTATTACATCCAATATTGAACATCCATCCATTCTGAACACACTGAAATGTTTGGAAAATCAACATGTTGAAGTCACCCATATTAAAGTTAATCATAAAGGCATCGTCGATCCTGCGGATGTGGAAGCAGCTATTCGACCGGATACCATGATGATCTCCATCATGTATGTCAATAATGAGATCGGTACCATACAACCTATACAAGAAATTGCAGAAATAGCCAAAAAACATAATATCCCCATGCATACGGACGCTGTTCAGGCAATAGGTAAAATTCCCATTGACCTGCAAAAACTACCTGTAGATTTCCTTTCTATGTCCGGCCATAAGATCTATGCGCCAAAAGGTATCGGTATTCTTTTTAAACGGAAAACAGCAAAGAATATTTGTCCTCTGATCACGGGTGGTCATCAGGAAAATTCGATGCGTGCCGGTACAGAGAACACCTTGGGTATTATTGCGCTAGGTGAAGCGATACGACAAGCCAAATTGGAAATGACAGAAAATGAAATGCGTATTGGCAAATTAAGAGACAGACTTGAGAAAGGGATTAAGAAAAACTTGGACCATGTATTGATAAATGGTGATCCTGCCCATCGAGCTTATAATATCACAAATATATCATTCATGAATATTGAGGGTGAATCTATTTTGCTTCGTTTGGACATGCATGGTATTGCGGTCTCAACCGGATCCGCATGCTCAACCGGTTCACTTGAACCCAGCTATGTGATCACTGCTCTTGAGGTTGATCCCGAGATCGCACATAGTTCCATTAGATTTTCCCTTAGCCGTGAAACCACGGAAGAAGATATTGACAAGACCATTGAAGCTGTAACGGAAACCGTCAACTTTTTTCGAAAGATGAGCCCAATCGTATAGTCATAACACGAAAGGAATGCTATGCAAAACGTTCAATTGATCGACCATCCCCTCGCCAAGCATTCACTGACCATTCTGCGTGATAAGAATACGGATACCGAAACTTTCCGCCGCCATACGGCTATTGTTTCACAGATCATCATCATGGAAGCCAGTAAAGCATGTAAGCTTAATAAAAAGATGATCGAAACGCCCATAACAAAAACACAGGGATATGAGATCTACCGTTCCATGGTCTTTGTACCCGTACTACGGGCCGGCATTTCCATGCTTGTTCCCGCTCGAGATTTTCTTCCCTGGACACCTGTGGGTTTCATTGGTTTGGAACGCGATGAGGAAACAGCTATAGCTCGTGAATACTATCAGAAATTCCCAACTAACATAGATAAAAAACTGGTTCTCATTCTTGATCCCATGCTTGCTTCGGGAGGTTCGGTCATTGATACCATTTCCCGTCTTAAGGAAAAAGGAGCTAAACGAATATCAATCGCTTGCATTGTAACGGCTCCCGAAGGAATAAAACGTATCAACAAAGAACATCCCGATGTGAATATTTATACCACAGCCATTGATGATCATTTGAATGAAAAAAAATATATTGTCCCCGGCTTGGGTGATTTCGGTGACCGGTATTTTGGAACCTAACTCTCTCTTTTTCTATTAGATAATAATATAACGTCACGAAGTTCTTCTTTATTTCTTGCTGACATCCATCTTTTATTGAAATCATTTTCTTGTACGAGATTGGCTATAGCCATCAGTGCACGTAGGTGATATGAGCGTTCATCCAAGGTTCCGATCAACACAAACATCGTATGAACCAGTTCTTCATTTTCAGGAAAACGAATCCCTCCTTTGCACCTTACGGGAATAATATCAAAACATTTTTCACCAGGAATAATGATATGAGGAATTGCAAGCCCGGGTTTGATTATTGTACTGGATTGCACCTCTCTCTTCTTAAATTCCCGAATAAGGACTTCTTTTGAAACCTTACAGCGCTTTTCAAAAAGAATGGAAATACTTTTAATAAGTGTATCTATTTCAGGGTTTCCCTCAACATCAAGTATATCACAATTCTTGATAAGTTTATCAAAACGATCTTCAATGATCTCATCACGTGTGATGACTATTTGACGTAATTCATCTTCAAGACTTGTGCTTTTTAATTCTTTAGCAGATATTCTTTCAATGATATGCATAAGAGCTGATGTCCGGTCAATTTTTTTTCTGGCATAAACAAAATAAATAATTATACCCAGCACAAAAAACAGCAAAGAAATCAAAAGAGGTATCCATCCCATTTTTACGAGAAGAAAAACGTATGAGATAATTGCTAAAACCGGTAAAAATGGATAAAGCGGCACTTTAAATTTTGGTCGATAATTTTGTATTTTACTTTCTCGCATAATAATGACTGAGATATTGTTCATCATAAAAAGAAGTATCTTCAGGGTTGATGCCGTTTTTACCAGATTCTCGATATTCAGGAACACGATCACAACAATCATAAAAGCCGTTGTGAAAATAATAGATACAACCGGGGTTTTAGATTTTGGATTTATTCTAGCAAATATTTTAGGAAGTAATTGATCTCTGCTCATTGCCATGGGAGTTCGTGATGCCGCCAGAATACCGGAATTTGCAGTAGTAATAAAAGCCATGACTGCTGCAATGCTTAAAGCAATAACACCCGGCTTACCCAGTATGTGCTCAGCTCCAAGAGATAGAGGAATTGCTGAATTTCGCAATTCTTCGGCAGGGACGATCCCGATAGTGACACCAATTGCTAGTAAGTAAATCAACGTGACAACAGAAAAAGACAAGATCATTCCCAAAGGAATATTTCTTCCGGGATTTTCTATCTCTTCGGCAATACTGGCAATTTTTGTTAAACCGCCAAAAGAAACAAAAACCAATCCAGTTGTTGCTATAATCGAGGAAAATCCCATTGGCATAAAAGGGTGGTAATTGGCAGGTTGAGTTGAAATAAAACCTCTTCCTATGTACAAAGTTAAAATAGCCAGCAATAAAAACACAAGGATGACTTGAATTCTTCCCGTGACCTTAACACTTAATATGTTCGTAAGTGCAAAAATCAGACATATAATGACTGCTATGACCTTTACCTGATTAATATTGATATTCGGATAAAGCAATACGGCGAAGGCACCCATACCTACTAAAGCAAATGCAGACTTAAAGCTGAGAGAAAACCAGTTTGCAAAGCCCCCGAAAATACCCAACCATGGACCAAGACTTCGATCGATATAAAAATAGATGCCGCCAGCTTTTGGCATGGCTGTAGCCAGTTCCGCCTTTGCTAACATACTTGGAATAATTAAAATCGCTGCTAACATATATGCGAGTATCATCGCCGGACCGGATTTTGCATAGGCCAGTCCCGGAAGCACGAAAATACCTGAAGATATCATCGCTCCGGTTGATATACAGAATACATCCACTAGATTTAATTGACGTTTATTCATGCTACACATCCAAATATGTTAAATATGAACACATTAGCACACAAATGTGTGTTAATGATTAAAACGATTTTCTTTAATTATTTCTCTTTTTTCTCTTCTATTCCGCCATTTTCAATATAACTCTGCACTTCATTTACTTGTCGAGAGAGATTATTGATGCGAAATTCGATGGAATTGAGTATCCAGAATTGAAAGTGATCGACCTTAGATTGTCGATTGATCATCCAAATGATCTTGATAGAGACAAGCAGAATACCAATTTCAATAGAGAATAAGGGAGGGAGAGGAATATTTTCCCAATGCAGGAAATATCTGGCAATATCAAAAGTAAGCAACAGGATAATCAACACAATAAATACCCAGTTCACGATCTTGTCACGTTTAGCATCACTAGAACCGCCAATCAGTCCCATCAATTGCTTGATACGCTCACGTTCATTCTGATACACTTTTAACTGAGCTTCAAGTTCTTCTACATTATGAGTGTCCATATCCATATGATTATCCTTGTTAACTGTTGTAATGTAATCATTTTTTTAGAAAAAAAAATAATTTTTTATCTAATATTCCCCTAAGATTATATTAGACAACAACTTATGTCTGTAATATTTTTATGTTTTTGACTCTTCGCTTTTCTTTTCTTCAGCTCGATTGCGCAAATAAAGGGCAACATCCACTGCTACCATAAGAAAATTTAGGCCATAAAGATATATTACAAGATCATGATCAAAATATATTTTATGCAATACACCGGCAATATAACCAACCATTACAATAACCATAAACAGCAAGCTTTTCCCTTTTGTTGAGTGGGAAACCCAGGAACGGTAGATCGAAAACGGCCATGCAGCTCCGAAACAGATCAGCATAATAATTTCAAAATGACTCATTAGTCTCCATGATAGTATAGATCTCTAATAGGGGTTTCATCCACCCAAAGACCTTGTCTAAGTTTTATCCAACCGGTCAAGCCCAGTTCTGAGCGTACCAAATAATATTCATATTTATTTTTGTATTCCGTAAACAGAACTGAAACTTTATCACCCTTGCTTATATGATCGATCACTTTTATTAAGCGCTTCGATAAATATATATCAAAATCTTTTGTAGCTTCGCTCTGTATATCTACGGTATAGAATGGTTGCTTTAATTCTTTGATCTTAGCATTTGATATTTTGTATTTCCGACTCCGCATAAACATTTGATTCATGGAACCGCGAGCAACAAGAATGCCATCCCCAAGAAAATCCAAATGATCAGTATGCAGAATGAAAGCCGGCGTCTGAAATTCTCCTTCAAGATAAAATTCATAACGGGAATCTCCGCTTTCTCCAATAGAAAAAAGGATAGAGTACAGATCATTATCACTTTCATTTGGTACATATTCCATCACTTTGATATACGAGGAAGTATCACCTTGCGCATGATAAAAAGGATCTTCGTAAGCCAACTTTTCACAACTTGTATTGAATACCTTTGCTTCACCGGTATAGCTGACTTTCAGCCAGGGATAGGGAGCGATCTCTATAATATCAGATGCAAATAATAATTCTAAGGTCAAGACACAAGTAAGTAATATTTTTATCGATCTCTTCATTTAAACTCCGGGTTTTCCAAGTAAAGCAAACATATTCTTCTTATAGGTTTCCACACCCGGCTGATCAAAAGGATTAACTCCCAGCATGTATCCCGAGATCGCAACAGAAACCTCAAAAATGACACAAAGTTTTGCCAAATGTTCTTCGTCAAGATAATCAAAATGAATGACCATCGTTGGGACGCCACCCTCTTCATGTGCGTGTTTTGTCCCCTTATATGCTTTTTGATTAACTTCGCTCATTTTTTTACCGGCAAGATAATTTAATTTATCCAAATTAGCATCGTCAGCAGGAATAATAACATCTTTTTGATAGTGGTCGATAACAAGAAAGGTCTCGAAAATATTACGTACTCCATCCTGGATCCACTGTCCCATACTGTGCAGGTCTGTTGTAAAATCAACAGAAGCCGGAAATATACCTTTACCTTCTTTTCCTTCACTCTCGCCAAATAGTTGCTTCCACCATTCTGATAGATAATGCAAGCGTGGTTCCATGGAAGCCATGATCTCAATTGCCTTTCCATCGCGATAACAAAGATGCCTGCTTGTCACATAGCTTAATGCAGGATTCTGGTCATCGTCTGTCAATGAAAATTTAAAACCGGACACGGCTCCCCGGATGATCTGATCCATATCCGCTCCCGCTGCTAAAATGGGCAATAATCCCACAGGAGTAAGTACTGAAAATCGACCACCGACATCATCAGGGATAGTAAAACTACGATAACCATTTTGTTTGCTTAATTCCCGTAAAGCACCTTTTTGTGCATCCGTTGTTGCAATGATACGACGATTTACATTATCTCCATATTTTTTTTCTGCAAATTCTCTCAGGATACGAAATGTAACACCCGGCTCGGTAGTCGTACCGGATTTGGAAATGACATTAATATAAAAATCTTTTTCTTCCAGCTCTTGTAACAGATCATGAAGTTCAAGCGGCGACAGATGATGCCCAATAAATTTTATCCGATGTTTTTCACCGTAAAGAGCATGAATAAAGGCTTTGCTTCCAAGATAAGAACCGCCGATACCGATACATACAAGCAGATCACCCGAGCGATAGATCTCTTCGGCAACCTCTTTCAAATGATCAAGATGTGCAGGTGTTTGATCAGGCAGATCAAGCCACCCCAGGAAATCATTACCTTTCCCATCTCTTGCCAACAAGGTCTTCAAGGCCTGTTGTGCTTCATTGCGTACCTGATTGTAATTATTCTTATAGCGCTCTTTTATGTATTTATCTATGATCTGTATCATATATTATTTACTCCGAAAATTGTTTTAATACCTCAATGACCCGGTCAATATCAGCTGCCGTATGATCGGCGCATACCTGAAAACGGATCTCTTCTTCTCCCTTGGGAACAACCGGAAAATTCAACCCGGTTGCCAGAACACCATTTTCTCTCAAATGTAAAACAATAGCTGTTGTTTTTTGGGTATCACGCACCATTAAAGGTACAACGGGGTGTTCGCCGGAAATCGTTTCTAAACCCAAATTGTTTAACCCATGTCTAAATCTCGTCGTCATATCTTTCAAATGTTTGAGACGGGCTTTACCTTCTTCACTATCACAAATCTCAATACTTTTTCTGGCCGCTGCCGATTCAGAAACGGTAATGGGATTTGAATAAATATATGTAGGGGCAGATTCGCGTAAAAAGTTGATCAGTTCATGACTTCCCGTTACATATCCTCCATTAACACCAAAAGCTTTGCCTAGTGTCCCGATCAATACATCAGCTTTTGCACCGGTTAACTCTTCCGTGCCTCTTCCGTTAATACCACATGCGCCAACACCGTGGGAATCATCCACAACAAGAGCCACACCCTCTTCAAAATCATCCTCATAAGCTTCACAGCAAGCTTTAATCTTATCAAGCGGAGCATGATCACCTCTCATACTAAATATACCGTCAGTGATCACGATACAGCGTTTGCTTTTATCAACTGCTTCTTTCAGCTTTTGTTCGAGCTCTTCTACATTATTATGAGCATAGATCATTTTAACAGCCGGACGTGACATACGCATGGCATTGATGATACAATTATGGTTCAGTGCATCGGAAATCACAACCGTTTCGCTTGTAGTTAAGGATGAAATAACTCCCAAGCTGGTTACATATGCTGAAGAAAAGATCATCGCCGCTTCTCTGGCATGAAACGCTGCCAAGGTTTTTTCCAGTTCAATATGTTCTTTATAGCTTCCACTGATAAAACGAACAGCTCCCGGTCCGACTCCAAAATTGCGGGTTGCATTTTCCTCGGCTTCAATGACTTCGGGATGCATACTCAATCCCAAGTAAGAATTGCTGTTCATTTTTATATATTCCAACTCAGACCCATCCATAATATAACGCGGTCCCTTATCATTATTAGCTTTTATTACTTTTGTAATGATCTGCTCTTTCCCTTTAGCTCTCCCTGAAGCTAAAAGATCCTGTGTATATATCGCTAAAGCCTTATTCAGTTTCTTCATTTTCTTTCCTCCGTGCAAAACGTTCGCTAAGAACTTCGACCATATCTTTTGTCATTTTTTCCAGATCATAATCAGGTTTCCATCCCCAGTCTTTTCGTGCCGCGGAATCATCCATTGAATTTGGCCATGAATCTGCTATTCCTTGTCTTACCGGATCGATCTTATAATCTATTTTAAAGTCCGGTATATATTTTCTGATCTCATCAGCTAATATTTTAGGTGAAAAACTCATTGCTGTGATATTGTAGGCATTGTGATAATTCAAAGAATTGTGATCAGCTTCCATTAATGTCACCGCAGCTTTCAGGGCATCCGGCATATACATCATATCCAGGAATGTATTTTCCTTAAGATAAGAGGTATATTTTTTGAATTTTAGTGCTTTATGATAAATATCTACGGCATAATCGGTAGTTCCTCCACCTGGAGGCACGACATTGGAAATAATACCGGGAAAGCGAACTCCACGGACGTCAATGCCATATCTGTCATGGTAATAATCGCAGAGAAGTTCTCCGGCCACTTTTGTTACGCCATAAATACTGTTAGGCCGTTGAATGGTTTCTTGTTTTGTCTTATCTTTTGGTGTTGTTTTCCCAAAAGCACCAATCGAACTGGGAACGAACATCTTGAATTTTAATTCATATGCAACTCTCAGGACAGAATTCATTGTGCCCATATTGATGTCCCATGCCATTTCAGGGTTTCTTTCACAGACGGCTGAAAGGATAGCTGCCAAAAAATATACTTGTTGGACTTTTTCTTTTTGTATGACCTGATAGACTTGACGGCTATCCATGGCATCCATCCGAATAAAAGGACCGCCCTCCATAAGATCATCATGCAGGGTAGCCCGAATATCTGAAGCAATTACATTTTTGTCCCCATATTCTTTTCTTAAATAACCGGTCAATTCGGTGCCAATTTGTCCACCTGCCCCTATGATCAGTATTTTATCCATATAAAGCTCCTAGTTCCGTTTATAATATCACAAAGGGATTATGTTTCTTTTCTTCACCAATTCTTGTTGTACCCATATGCCCGGGATAAACCATCGTATCATCCGGCAATGCATATAAGACATCTTTAATTGAACGTAATAATTTACCGTGATCACCGCCCGGAAGATCCGTCCTCCCTATAGAACGATGAAAAAGCGTATCTCCACTAAAAAGGATATTTTCTATTAAATAACAAACGCCTCCTTCAGTATGTCCGGGAGTATGATATATTTTTAATGAAAAATCACCTATTTGCAGTTCATTCTCATCGGCAATATCTATGTCAATTTTCGGCGTGCCGAAATATTCCATCTCAAAACCCACACATGCGGACTCCAGGCTATTTAAAACTCCCTCATCATGGCTACTCATTATAAAAGGACATGAATATTTATCACAGATCTCTGCAGCGGCAATAATATGATCTATATGACCATGTGTTGCCAACACTGCCTGAATTTTATATTTATTTTTATTAATTTCTTCAATTAACAGATTCGGATCATCACCGGGATCAATGATCAATACCTGATCATTCTTAAATAGAAAGTAGGTATTTTCCTGAAAAACAGAATGTGATACATATTGTTTTATTTTCATGAAATGCCTAAATATAGCGTGTTATTTTTTTTCGTCTTTTCTTAGTTTTATTATTTATACCCAAGACATCATGTATAAAGTAAAATCGTTTCCAAAGTTTGAATTGCTTGTTCTTATCGAATTTGTAACATGGTTCATCATCAATATTCAATGTTTCACCCTGAACTATCTTCCATGGATTTTCTGAGATTAGGGTCTCAAAATTTATTTTAGGATATTTCACTTTAAAGATTTCTGCTGCTCTGGGCATGTTAAAACCAATCGTACGTGTTGCTCTGTGTGCATCACTAGCGATCACATGTGCCAATCCTTCACGTAAGAGCATTTCAGACAGAAACCGTGCTTGTGTTCCCTGATAACCCAGTAAACTACCGGCATTGATCTGTATCAAAGCACCCATTTTTACCAGGTCGATAATATCATCAACGATTTCCCAAAAATAGCTATATCGTGCCGGATGTGCAAGGATCGGAGTGATACCGTTTTGTATCAATTCATAAAATACTTCTTTATACCCTTCAGGATGCCAATTTAAAGAGAATTCTATCAGAGCATATTTCTTCTTGTCTTCATAAGTATAAAATGGGATATGAGGCGCTTGGACGATATAAGTTGTAAAGTAAAGTTCACTACCCAAATAAAGATTTAAAGGTAATTGCTCTTTTTTAACTTCTGCTTTAAGGATATTAAAATTATCGATGATCTTTTTTTGCCGGTCATGATGTTCTGATACCTGGTCTCTTTCCAATTGATGTGGAGTCGCAACAATATCTGTTACTCCATTTTTGACTGCCTGATGCATCATGGCCATCGATTGTTCCAGTGCCCCGGGACCATCATCCACATTAAAAATAATATGATTATGTATATCTACTAATCGGCGCATAATTTTCCTTTAACCCAAAACTGCCAATAGAATACCAGCACCAACCGCAGAGCCAATAACTCCCGCAACATTTGGACCCATAGCATGCATTAACAAATAATTTGTTTTATCATATTGCAATCCAACATGCTGCACCACGCGAGCTGAATCGGGTACCGCACTTACACCGGCAGCACCACACAGCGGATTGATCTTATTCCCTTTTTTAAGGAAAAAATTCATAATTTTTGCAAAAATGACGCCACCTGCGGTAGCTACAATAAAAGAAAGTGCACCTAAAGCGAAAATACCAACAGCTTGCCATGTTAAGAATGTGGTTGCTTGAGTTGAAGCGCCTACGGTCAATCCCAATAAAATAGTCACCGTATTAATCAACCCGTTCTTTGCTGTATCGGCTAAACGATCCGTTACACCCGATTCTTTTAATAAGTTACCAAAAAATAACATTCCTAAAAGCGGTAGGGCTGTCGGTGCTATAAAGGCAGTTAACAGGAAACCAATGATCGGAAAAAGTACTTTTTCCACTTTGGGTACATTTCGTACTGGCTTCATTTTTATTACGCGCTCTTTCTTAGTCGTCAATAGTTTCATAACAGGTGGCTGAAGAATTGGCACTAAGGCCATATAAGAGTATGCAGAAATAGCAATTACACCCATTAAATGAGGTGCTAATCGAGAAGAAAGAAAAATAGCCGTCGGTCCATCAGCTCCACCAATAATACCAATGGCTCCCGCTTCCATGGGAGTAAAACCCAACCAACTTGCGCCCAAAAATGTGAGAAAAATACCTATTTGAGCTGCTGCTCCCAGTAATACCATTTTGGGATTGGACAAAAGTGCAGAAAAATCCGTCATGGCACCTATTCCCAAAAAGATAAGAGGTGGGTAAATACCCTTGATCACACCAAAATATAAGTAATTCAATACAGATCCATCTTCGTAGATCCCTAATTGCATGCCAGCATCTTGCATGAACGGGATATTACCCATTAATATCCCAAAACCGATGGGAACAAGTAAAAGTGGTTCATATGATTTTGCAATTCCAAGATACATCAATACACAACCAAGAAGGATCATAACAATATGACCCCATGTTACATTTGCAAATCCTGAATATGAAATAAAATCATTTAAAATGTTCATGCATCCTCCATATCCATCAACACATCACCTTCAAGCACGGAATCACCGACTTTGATCGCGACGCGCTTAATTATTCCATCTGAAGACGCCAAAATATTGTTCTCCATTTTCATAGCTTCCATTTTAGCTACAATATCACCACCCGTGACTTTATCACCCTCATTAACAAGAACTCCCGTGATCAATCCTGGAATAGGTGCCTTGATCACATTTGCTTCTGCATGATCTGCTCTACTATGTGTTTTGGCAGTATCTGCCATCGGGACAGCCGCTTTTCTAGCGAGAACAGGAGTCTTGGTCGGTACAGAAGATTCTTCAAAGATCACTTCATATCTTTTTTCGTTACACAATACATCTGCTTTATTATCGGTAATTGATTCAATATCAACTTTATAATCTTTGTTGTTGACCTTTATTTTATATGATTTCATTCTTCACCTATATGTTTCTAAATCTTGCTGTACGCATTCCATGCGCTTTATTATTCCAACCTGAAAATGGCTTTATGACTTTTTGAATTGTCAAGATCGCCTTCTCTTCTTCATTCAAAGCAATTTTTTCAATATGCAAGGCAACTGCAATTGCAATAGCTCGATCATCATCATCTGACATAATTGCTTCTTTTATTTTTTTAACTTTTTTACTGTCTCTATTATCTGACAGATTTATGCCTTTTGACATTAACGTCACACTGACGGAAACAACGGTTAAAGCCAGTAATACGATTACAATACCAACTGCTGTGATCGTTAAGATCATCTTCTTATTTTCATCGGGTATACCCACTGCAAATATCAGTAAGGGTGAAACCGTTAATAAAAGGGCAAATAAATACTTCTTCATAGACTCCCCTTACAAAGGTATATTCCCGTGTTTTTTCATTGGATTGTTCATACGTTTTGTCGCAAGCATTTCGAATGCGCGAATAATTCTAAAACGAGTATTTTTAGGCTCAATAACATCATCAATATAACCATGTTCCGCGGCCACATAAGGATTAGCAAATTTATTTCTATACTCGTTTAATAGCTTTTCTTTGCGTGAACCGTCTTTGTCATCTTTCAATTCTCTTCTAAAGAGCACATTGACAGCACCATCCGCACCCATTACAGCAATTTCACCTTTAGGCCATGCATAATTGATATCACCTCTAAGGTGTTTACTACTCATCACAATATATGCCCCTCCGTAGGATTTTCTTGTAATGACCGTCACTTTAGGCACAGTTGCTTCTGCATAAGCATAGATCAGTTTAGCACCATGGTTAATAATGCCACCGTATTCCTGTGCTGTACCCGGAAGAAATCCCGGTACATCCACAAGTGTAAGCAGCGGAATATTAAAAGCATCACAAAAGCGAACAAATCTTGCTGCTTTAATACTTGCTTTAATATCAAGAACACCTGCAAGGTAGCTGGGTTGATTTGCTACAATACCAACACTTCTACCGTTTAAACGACCATACCCAATTATAATATTCGGAGCATAATGTCTTGAAACTTCAAGAAACTCCTGATCATCGACAAGTTCATAAATGATCTCTTTCATATCATATGGCAGATTAGGTGATTCGGGTATAATATCATTTAAAATATCTGAATGACGATTGATCTTATCGCTTGTACTATGAAGAGGTGTTTCTTCCATATTATTCGAGGGCATGAAGGAAATTAGCTTCCGTATCAACTGTATGGCTTCTTTCTCATCTTCAGCAGCGAAATGAGCAACACCGGACTTAGCCGCATGGACCATTGCACCACCTAATTGTTCTTCGCTGACCTTCTCGTTTGTAACAGCTTCCACGACCTTAGGTCCTGTTATGAACATATAGGATGTATTTTCAGCCATTACTACAAAATCTGTTATTGCGGGACTATAAACGGCACCACCCGCACAGGGACCTAAAATACCCGATATTTGAGGAATAACACCTGATGCTTCAACATTTTTTTGAAATATATCGCCATAACCACTAAGAGCAAGAACACCTTCTTGAATACGAGCACCGCCCGAGTCATTTAATCCAATAATTGGTGCACCCATTTTCATGGCCATGTCTTGTACTTTCACGATCTTTGCTGCTACAGTTGCACTTAAACTTCCACCAAAAACAGTGAAATCCTGAGCAAAAACATAAACCAAACGACCATCTATCGTACCGCAACCGGTAACAACACCATCTCCAAGGAAATGTTTTTTATCCATTTCAAAATCTGTACAGCGATGTTTAACAAATGTATCAAATTCTTCAAAAGAATCATTATCAAGCAATTCTTTAATTCTCTCTCGGGCTGTCATTTTCCCTTTTTCATGCTGTTTTGCTATCCGGTCTCTACCACCACCCATGTGAGATTCCCGGCGCATTTCCTGCAAATGCTTCAATTCATCCATATTCTCTCCTATCTTCCCTTACTTATGTTCTTCTGTAAGTTCAGTTAATATCCCAAAAGTTGATTTAGGATGTAAAAATGCGATCTTATGTCCTCCGGCTCCCATTCTTGGTTCTGTATCAATCAATCGCATCCCTTTTCCATCCATTTGATTAATTGCTAATTTACAATCATCAACTTGATAAGCCATATGATGAACACCCTGGCCTTTTTTTGCAATATATTTTGCTATAGGGCTTTTTTCATCAGTGGCTTCAAGTAATTCAATACGAGTATCACCAACATCAAAAAAAGCAACTTTTACCATTTGATCTTCCACTGTTTCAATACCGGCTAGTTTTAAACCCAAGACATCACGATAATAAGGTATCTGTTCGTCAAGAGATTCAACCGCAATGCCAATGTGTGATATTTTTTTAACCATAATCTCTCTTTCTTCTATATAACAATATTTTCTTTATATTCACCAAAAACATCCCGCATAACATTGCATATTTCACCCAGAGTAGCATAAACACGCACAGCAGATACAATGTATGGCATTAGATTATCATTACTATTACATGCTTTTTTTAGTTCTACGAGGGTTTTTTCTACTTCTCTGTTATTCCGGCGAGATTTTAGGTTATCAATACGATTAATTTGTTCTTCCTGTATTCTTCTATCAACACGAAGAAGGTTCTTCGGAGCATCTTCTTTCACAGTAAATTTATTGAGCCCTACAATAATACATTCATTATTTTCAATCTCTTTTTGAGTGCGATATGCCTCGCGTTGGATCTCCCGCTGAACATAACCTTGTTCGATAGCTGAGGGCATACCGCCAAGTTCATCGATCTTTTCTATATAGGCAAGAGCTTCCGCTTCAAGTTTATCTGTAAGTGCTTCAACAAAATATGAACCTGCAAGAGGATCGATCGTTTGAGTGACACCACTTTCGTGCGCTATAACCTGCTGAGTACGCAATGCAATACGTACTGACTCTTCAGCAGGTAAAGCAAATGCCTCTTCTTTACTGTTAGTATGCAGACTTTGAGTTCCACCCATTACGGCCGACAAAGCCTGTATGGCAACACGAACAATATTATTGTCCGGTTGTTGCGCCGTCAGGGTTGAACCACCCGTTTGCGTATGAAAACGTAGCATCAGGGATTTTTCTTTTTTTGCGGAAAAACGATCTTTCATGATCTTTGCCCAAAGACGTCGTGCGGCACGAAACTTTGCAACTTCTTCAAGAAGATTATTGTGTGCATTAAAAAAGAATGACAAACGACCAGCAAACTCATCAACATCCATTCCTGCTTTCAAGGCCGCCTCAGTATAGGCAATTCCATCCGCCAGTGTAAAACCGATCTCCTGAGCGGCTGTTGAACCGGCTTCACGAATATGATATCCGGATATTGAAATTGTATTCCATTTAGGTAGTTGTTTAGAACAATATTCAAAGGTATCCGTGACAAGACGCATTGATTCTTTTGGGGGATAAATATATGTTCCCCTGGCAATATATTCTTTCAAGATATCATTTTGTATCGTACCGGTCAATTTATCGGGACTCACGCCCTGCTTTTCTGCAACAACCATGTACATAGCAAGCAAAACCGCTGCCGGTGCATTAATGGTCATACTGGTTGAAACTTTATCAAGAGGTATCTGATCGAATAGGACTTCCATATCTTCCAATGAATCGATCGCGACTCCCACTTTTCCGATTTCGCCATCACAGATCGGATTATCTGAATCATAACCTATTTGAGTAGGGAGATCAAATGCAACCGATAAACCTGTTTGACCATTTTCAAGTAAATATTTATATCTATCGTTTGATTGTTTTGCATCACCGAAACCCGCATATTGGCGCATTGTCCAAAATCGCCCACGATACATCGTGGGATAAATACCTCTTGTATAAGGATATTCACCGGGATAACCAATCTCATCGTTATAATTATTTCCAATGTCTTCCGGTGTATATAGAGGATCGATCTTGACTCCTGACATTGTCTTGAATGCTTCAGAACGTTCACCACCTTTTTGGCAAAATGCCTCATAAGTCGTGTTAAGCCACTCTTTTTTTGTTTTGGATATTGACATAGTTCCCTATTCCTGTCTGCTTAATCAATTATAAAGAATACAGCCCAGTTCTGATGACCGGGCTGTTTATTTTGTTATTTTGTGTTTTCTCCGTAGTATTTATCAAAGTAATATCTCTGATAATAGTAGTAGTAACCACTTGAGGTATTTTTCGGGTTTACATCGTTCAAGACGGTACCGACAATCGTAATCTTAGTATTCTTCATTTCTTGCTGTAAGTGGACTACGACTTCTTTTTGAGCCTCACCTGCACGAGCAACCAGAAGCACACCATCTGTCATTGATCCCATAAGTGCTGCATCAGTTACTGCCATCAAAGGTGGAGCATCGAAGAATATCTTATCGAATTGTTTGCGTAATTGTGCAAATAATTCTTTCATTGCTTTAGAACCCAAAAGCTCTGATGGATTCGGGGGAAGACTTCCGGCCGGCATAACATAAAGATTATCAATTTCCGTTTTAAAAATTGATTCGTCCATTTTAGAGCGCTTGGTTATCATGTTTGCGAGACCCGGTTTCTTGGGTGTTGAAAACATCTTATGGATCGTTGGTTTACGCATATCACCGTCAACTAAAAGAACCTTCATACCGAACTGAGCATAGGCAATAGCCAAGTTTGAAATTACCGTTGATTTTCCTTCGGAAGCGCCGGCTGATGTCACAACAAAAGCCGATATAGTTTTATCTGGAACTGATAATTCCAAATTCGTTCTTAAGGAACGGAAAGATTCCGAAATAGGTGAACGAGGTTTAAAGTGAGAGATCAAACGGTTTCTAAAATCATCATTACTTGAATATTTCTTATCAAGCACTTTCTTGGCCTTATCAATGGACATTGAAGGAATAATACCAAGAACAGTAAGACCCAAGCGTTCTAGATCTTCTTTACTTCGGATTGAATTATCCATGAATTCCCGCAGAAGAATTATTCCAATACCCGCAGCAAGTCCGAACACAAATCCAAGAAGAATATTTAGTTTTGTTTTAGGTTTGATCGGTAAGTATTTTGGAACCGCTTTATCAATAACATATACGTTTGATATTTGTGATGCTTCCTGGATACGAGCTTCTTCATAACGCTCTTTCATTAAAAGATATATTCTTTCGTGAGTTTGACGTTCGCGTTCTAAACGTATATATGAGATACTGGCTGAAGGGATTTCTTCAATCAAGCCATTGTAGTAATCATTTAATTTACCATATTCAACTACTTTTGTCTCAAGGCTGACTTTTTGGCTTTCGAGATCAACAATTTGATTAAGAATAAGCTGGTTTACGGCCATTGGATCAATTTGTCCGGGTAGATATCCAGCCTGAACCAACATGCGGGTTTTTTCTTCCAGAATTTTCTTTTTGTTCTCAAGATCTCTCTTTGATGCCATAACCATGTCAGATTTAGGATCTTCATTAAGCAATTCCTGTTCGCCTACTGCAATCTCTTCACGTAAACGGAGGATCATGGGATTTGCTATTTGCAACTTGACATCTAAAACTTGTCTTTGTTTTTCAGTAAGTTGACCTCTTAAAAAGTCAAGTTGTTCGTTCGAAATATTCAGTTCGGCTCTAGCAGTAAAAAGCTGTGCTTCAAACTCTGCAGATTTCTGGATCAATTGTTTTGCATTCTCATCAAGATCAATAATACCTTCTTTTTCAAGAAAATCACTGAGTTGTCTTTCAATGGCTGCAAGTTTAGGCTCAACATCATTGATCTGAATTTCAAGAAAATGTCTTACTTTACCGGCTGCATTACTGACTCTTTCAAGATCATTTGCATAATATTGCGTGACCAATTCATTTATTATAATAGCTGCTTCATCAGGATTATAACTCTCAATAGCAATATTTATCGTTTGAGTTTCACGAACTGGTTCAACTTCCAGATTATCCAATAAACGATTTATATAATTTTTTCGTTTTTTATCAAGGGTAAGGACTTCATCTTCTTCCCTGCTGAACATTTTCTTTAATTGTTTTCTTAATTTTGTTGAAAATGACTGGTTTTCCAGTAAAAGACCGCGATCGAATAAATAGAGTGAATCTAAAGGATACTCGACAAGTAGACTATTAATAGTACGTTCAGCAATCGTTCTGGAAGTAATTATTTGAATTTCATTATTGATGACCATATCATTATTGATAAATGGGGTCATTTGCTCAAAAACACCTCCGGCAGCTACACCGTTCTCGATAAGGATCTGTGTTTCAGATCTATAGACTTTAGCCTGATTAACGGTATAGAGAATAGTCCCGATAAATATCAATAAAAACATGATGATCACAACATGAATACGTTGCATGACCACTTGAACAAGATATCTTAAGTTCAGTTCATTCTCTTCTTTTACATTGAAATTCTGACCGATATTGTTGTTCAAATTCCCAGTTGCATTATCCATAAAATTCCCTTCTTATTTATAGTCTGCAATTTAATGCTTTCTTAGATATAAGTCTATGAGTTTTTCTTTATTTTTTTCAATAAATGCTCTAGCAGCTTCATGTGTATTTTCTATCTCACCCTCTAATATGGCTTCCTCAATATAATGTTTGATCTTACCGACATGAGGACCGGGCTGCAAACCAAACAATTCCATGATCTCTTTACCATCAAAAGGAGATTGAAAAGCACGTAAAGCATCCTTTTCCTCTACTTTACTTATTCTCTGTTCAACCAACTCAAAATTAGAAAGATAGCGCTGTACCCTTTCTTTATTTTTTGATGTTATATCAGCTCTGCAAAGTATCATTAAATCATCAATATGCTCACCGGCTTCGACAATAAGCCTTCTAATAGCACTATCAGTAACTTCTTCCTTTGCAACTGCAATAGGACGAAGATGAAGGCGAATTAACTTTTCGATGGATTTTATATCTCGTGTAGAAAGTCTTAATTTCTTCCCATAATTTGCAAACATTCTTGCACCGAGCTCTTCGTGACCATGAAAGGTCCATCCGATTCCATCGAAAAAACGTTTTGTACGGGGTTTTGCAATGTCATGATAGAGAGCGGCTAATCTCAAATTAATATCCGCATCGACTGAAGCCACATTATCAAGTACTTTGAGTGTATGTAAATAAACATCTTTATGCTTATAACCATCCTGGCTGTCAATCCCTTTTAATTTTAAGATCTCAGGAAAAAGGTATTCAAGTAAAGTGGACTCAAGAAGCATATTTATACCCAGGGACGGCTTGGAACTCATTAATATTTTAATAAATTCATCACGAATACGTTCTTTTGAAATAATTTCAATTCTATCTGCATATGCTTTGATGGCTTTAAAAGTATTTGCATCGATCTCAAACCCCAATTGTGAGGCAAATCTAATTGCTCGCAGCATACGGAGAGGGTCTTCAAAAAAAGTTTCCTTAGGATCAAGTGGAGTAATGATCAGACCGGCTTTAAGGTCTTTTGATCCTTTAAAAGGATCAATAAATTCACCAAAAGTATCATTATTAATTGAGAGGGCCATTGAATTGATAGTAAAATCGCGCCTTTTCAGATCTTCATCGAGATCGGTAAACTTTACTTTGGGGTTACGGGAATTTGTTTGATACACTTCTTTTCTGGCAGAGACGATCTCCAACTCCATCGTTTCAAGTGTGATCATGGCAGTACCGAATTCTTTAAATTTCACTACGGGATAAGCATGAAGTGCTTTGGATACATCATCGGCAAAAACAAGGCCATCACCCACAACAACAATATCAATATCTTTATTTTGTCTTGTAATGAGAAGGTCTCGAACAAAGCCACCTACAAGGTAAGCCCTTATATCAGATGCATCAGCAACTTTACCGATCTTTTTAATAAGAGCGAAAAGTGATGGTTGTTTTTCAAGTAATTTTTTTACATCCAGTTTCATGAAGGAATTTACACCTTTTGTTCTAATGACAAAATAAATTATCAGAAAAAAGTAACCCCGCCGATTGGCGGGGTTAAATGGTTTCCGGCGATGTCCTACTCTCCCACACCGTTGCCAGTGCAGTACCATCGGCTCTGCTGGGCTTAACTTCTCTGTTCGAAATGGGAAGAGGTGTCGCCCCAGCGATATTGTCGCCCGGAAAAAGTCTTATATAAATAGTGGTGGACAAATGATGCTACAACAAATTTACGCGGCTACCAATAATATTGAATTTAAATATACGTTTTAAATCTAACGGATAATTAGTATCACTCGACTAAACACATTACTGTGATTACATCTGTGACCTATCAACCTTGTCGTCTACAAGGATCCTTCAAGGGAAATCTAATCTTGAGGTAAGTTTCACGCTTATATGCTTTCAGCGTTTATCTCATCCGAACGTAGCTACTCTGCGATGCCACTGACGTGACAACAGATACACCAGAGGTTCGTCCATTCCGGTCCTCTCGTACTAAGAACAGGTCCTCTCAAATTTCCTACGCCCACGGCGGATAGGGACCGAACTGTCTCACGACGTTCTGAACCCAGCTCGCGTGCCGCTTTAATGGGCGAACAGCCCAACCCTTGGGACCTTCTACAGCCCCAGGATGCGACGAGCCGACATCGAGGTGCCAAACCTCCCCGTCGATGTGAACTCTTGGGGGAGATAAGCCTGTTATCCCCGGAGTACCTTTTATCCGATGAGCGACGGCACTTCCATTCGCAACCGCCGGATCACTAAGTCCTGGTTTCCCACCTGCTCGCCCTGTCGGGCTCGCAGTCAAGCTCTCTTTTGCCTTTGCACTCAACGCACGATTACCAACCGTGCTGAGAGAACCATTGAGCGCCTCCGTTACTTTTTTGGAGGCGACCGCCCCAGTCAAACTACCCACCAGACACTGTTCGCAGCCCGGATTCACGGGCCAACGTTAGAATTCTAGCAACATAAGGGTGGTATTCCAAGATTGACTCCACGCAAACTAGCGTTCACGCTTCAAAGTCTCCCACCTATCCTCTACGTATGAAACCAAAACCCAATGCCAAGCTGTAGTAAAGGTTCACGGGGTCTTTCCGTCCTGCCGCGGGTAGCCGGCATCTTCACCGACGCTACAGTTTCACTGGATCTCAGGTTGAGACAGTGCCCAAATCGTTGCACCATTCGTGCAGGTCGGAACTTACCCGACAAGGAATTTCGCTACCTTAGGACCGTTATAGTTACGGCCGCCGTTTACCGGGGCTTAAATTCGCTGCTTCTCCGAAGATGACAGCTCCTCTTAACCTTCCGGCACCGGGCAGGTGTCAGTCCCTATACATCGTCTTACGACTTAGCAGAGACCTGTGTTTTTGTTAAACAGTCGCTTGGGCCTTGTTACTGTGGCCTCTTTCGGCTCCCTTAGTAAATAAGTTCACCTAATCAAGGCGCCTCTTCTCCCGAAGTTACGAGGCTAATTTGCCGAGTTCCTTAACCTGAGTTCATCCAAACGCCTTAGAATACTCATCTCGCCTACCTGTGTCGGTTTTGGTACGGTCAGCTCTAAACCTTGCATAGAGGATTTTCTAGTCAGTATGATTAGGGTTACTTTATGATCAAAGATCTCGTCATCACGTCTCAGGATAATGTTCAACCGGATTTGCCTGGAAGAACTCCCTACACGCTTAAACCACCTATTTCGTCAGGTGGCTAACCTTTCACTACTGCACCCCCCCATAGCTCAAAACGGTTTAAAACTGGTACAGGAATATTTGCCTGTTTCCCATCGATTACGCCTTTCGGCCTCACCTTAGGGGCCGACTAACCCTGAGCAGAGTTGCTTTACTCAGGAATCCTTAGGCTTTCGGCGAGCGGGAATTTCACCCGCTTTATCGTTACTCGTGCCTGCATCCTCATTTCCATGTCCTCCAGCTGCCCTCACGGGTCAACCTTCAACGGTTAATGGAACGCTCTCCTACCACTCATGACAAGTCATGAATCCGAAGCTTCGGTAATAAGTTTATAGTCCCGGAAATTATCGGCGCAAAATCACTTGACTAGTGAGCTATTACGCACTCTTTAAAGGAATGGCTGCTTCTAAGCCAACCTCCTAGCTGTCTGAGTAATTTCACATCCTTTCTCACTTAACTTATATTTTGGGACCTTAGCTGTCGGTCTGGGTTGTTTCCCTCTTGGGTACGAAGCTTATCCCTCGCAACCTATCTCCTGGTAAACATGTAAACGGCATTCGGAGTTTGATAGGGTTTGGTAGGCGGTGAAGCCCCCTAGTCCTTTCAGTGCTCTACCTCCGTCACACTATACCAAGGCTAGCCCTAAAGCTATTTCGGAGAGAACCAGCTATCGCTGAGTTTGATAGGCCTTTCACCCCTATCCACAGGTCATCCAAGCAGTTTTCAACCTACAATGGTTCGGGCCTTCACGACTTCTTACAGTCGCTTCACCCTGCCCATGGATAGCTCACTCAGCTTCGGGTCTACCGCATATAACTAGACGCGCTATTAACACTTGCTTTCGCTACGGCTTCGAGGATCTACTCTTAACCTCGCTATATACGATAACTCGCAGGCTCATTATACAAAAGGCACGCCGTCACCCGTCCTAAGACAGGCTCCGACCGCTTGTAGGCACACGGTTTCAGGTTCTATTTCACTCCCTTTTACGGGTACTTTTAACCTTTCCCTCACGGTACTAGTTCACTATCGGTGACATGGGAGTATTTAGCCTTACCGGATGGTTCCGGCAGATTCATATGGAATTCCACGTGCTCCATACTACTCAGGTTTCAGTCAAGCAAGAGTAACAATTTTCGGTTACGGGACTATCACCCCCTATGGTTGAACTTTCCAGAACAATTCTCCTAATTGATACTTTTCTGACTTGCCGATCGGTCTGTCGCCCGATCAAGACTGACCCTACAACCCCTAATATGCAAAACCAACAGGCTTGACACATACCAGGTTTGGGCTCTTCCCTGTTCGCTCGTCGCTACTAAGGGAATCATTATTATTTTCTCTTCCTGGAGTTACTAAGATATTTCAATTCACTCCGTTTCCTCTACTAACCCTATGTATTCAGGTTAGAGTGTTCCGGCATGACCCGGAACGGGTTGCCCCATTCGGAAATCTTCGGATTAAAAGTTGTTTGCGCTTACCCGAAGCTTATCGCAGCTTACCACGTCCTTCATCGACTCCATGTCCCAAGGCATCCACCGTGCGCCCTTAGTAATTTAATCATTATATTTAATGTTCAATATCTAAGGCATCTACGTTTGTTTGTGTAGCATCGTTTGTCCACCCTATTTTTCAAATATCCGACAACACTTTAAGTGTTGCTTGTGGAGAATAGCGGGATCGAACCGCTGACCCCCTGCTTGCAAGGCAGGTGCTCTCCCAGCTGAGCTAATTCCCCCAATGTGGGCCTTGCTAGATTTGAACTAGCGACCTCACGCT
>Ga0208904_1000251_pt1 | contig 46747 bp, 39 predicted proteins | sample AntAceMetag02UKB_FD_184774 | JGI IMG/M metagenome (GOLD analysis project Ga0208904, IMG submission 184774) | Saline lake microbial communities from Ace Lake, Antarctica - Antarctic Ace Lake Metagenome 02UKB (SPAdes) (version 2) | ecosystem: Environmental > Aquatic > Non-marine Saline and...
CATAGTAAAAAGTATTTTATTTATTATAAAAATAGAAGATTATTTACTGTAGCGAAACCATAGTGGTAGAGCCGTGCCTAATTTTTGGCGACAGTAAAATAATTTTAGCAACGAGTTCTATTTTGAATAATGTTGCATAAAGAAAGGAGTTGACAATGTCAACTTTGTCAATCGGTGAGATGAATCAACTGGCGGATGCTTTGGAAAATGCTGGTTTTTCTCTTGGAGATGTTACTACACTAAAACAGTGTCCAGACCTGGATAAGGTTTTAGATTTTTTGTGTGGACGAGCAGAAATTACTGCAATTCCTCGGCAAAAAATCCTTGAATTCACAAAAAAAATAGTTATTCAACTTCCCAAAGGCGAATTCATCGCCCGTGATCATTTCACGGAAGATAAATTTGATATGGGAAGTAATTTTAGGGAATGGTTTCTAGGTGTGGTTGAAACCCACAACGGCGAAGAAGTGGAGATTAAGATCCACAAGCTCACTAAGGCAAGTGTTGATAATGATATTATCACTGACCTTGGTGGCGAGGGTGTGGTTGAAACTTCGTTTGCGTCTTTAATTGGTTTGATGCCACATCTGGCAAAAAATCAGTGGTACCTTTTTTATATCAGAGACGTGAATGGAGAGCTGCGTGCCGTGAACATGTCTCGGCGCGGTGGTGGTTGGTACGTGGATGCTTCTTCGGTTGTGCTTCCCTTGGGTGGTGTGCTGACGATCGGGTGGTCTCTGGTAATTTCAGAGACTTAGATATTTAGTCCCTTAGATTTTTAACCCTTTTATCCTTTGTCTCTTCGACCCTTTGAAATTTTGCATTAAGCCGCAAAAGAGTAGAAGGGTCTTTTTTTATTTTTAAAAATTTGTTAAGATATAAATGAGATTATGTGTTACCCATTGGTTAAGGCTCGTGTGTCATAATTTTAAGAATATTTTTGTGTGAGTTGCTTTGGTTAAGACTTGGGCAAGGGTATGAAAATTTTTCTTTTTAAAAAAATAGGAATTGGTATAATAAGCTAGTGGACTTCGATGTCCAGAAGACTTTAAGCTCTAAGAATATTCAAAGAGTGATAAAACAGATGGCTTGTTATATAAAAAGAGCTGCGTGCCGTGAACATGAATCGGAACGATGATGGTTGGAACGTGAATGCTAATTCGGTTGAGAATCCCAATGAGTGGAATGCTGACAATCAGGTGGTCTCTGGCAATTGTTATTTTCTTCCGTTTTTAGGCGGAAGTTTTCTTTTGCAGTCCTTTTTTCCACCCACCTAGCATTTTACCAATTTCATTTAAGTTTTCCGAAATAATTAAATATTTTTTTTGAGGTATTAATTTGTTTTCCCAGGCAATTTGCATAAAGAATTTTAGTACATCAAGGCGTGTTATTATTTTTCCTAATACTATAATTTTTTCTTTTGGTTTTAAAAAAGAGCCACTAAAACTAAATTCTAAAATTCGTAAAAAGCATTGTTCAATATTTTGTCCAATACCAAAGCGTTCAGTTTTAGGAAAGTTTTTATGAATTTCTCGCCAAAGTTTATAAGTATCTTTTTCTTTTTGAATAACTTTTGGCTCTTGAATTAATTTTGTATTTTTATGAAAATTAAATGTAACCATAATATTGAAGAAATTATTAGTATTAGTAATTTATTATTAGCTTGGAAAGAATTTGTAAACGGCAAAAGGAATAAAAAAGATGTTCAATTTTTTTCTTTACATTTAATGGATAATATTTTTGTACTTCATAAAGATTTAACAACTAAGAAATATACACATGGTGCATATGAAAGTTTTTTTGTTAATGATCCAAAGCGTCGTCATATTAATAAGGCTAATGTAGCTGATAGATTAGTGCATCATGCAATTTATAGATTATTATATCCATTCTTTGATAAAACTTTTATATTTGATTCATATTCGTGTCGTTTAAATAAAGGAACGCACAAAGCTATAAAAAGATTTAGAAAATTTATTTGGAAAGAAAGCAAAGGGAATACTCGTTCTTGTTGGGTTTTACAATGTGATATTAAAAAGTTTTTTGCCAGTATCAATCATAAAGTTTTAATTGAGATTTTAAAAGAACAGATTTTAGATAAAAATATAATTTTGCTTTTAGAAAATATTATAGAAAGTTATCATACAAAGAATTTTCAAGGGACAGGTTTGCCATTAGGAAATTTAACCTCACAATTGTTTACTAATATTTATATGAATAAATTTGATCAATTTGTAAAACATAATTTAAAAGTAAAATATTATATTCGTTATGCTGATGATTTCGTATTTTTATCCCATAATAAATATTTTTTAAAAGAGTTAATTGTTTTAATCGATAAGTTTTTATATGAAGAGCTAAAATTAAAATTACATCCTAATAAAGTATTCTTAAAAAACATTAGTTCGGGGATTGATTTTTTAGGATATGTTAATTTTATTGATTACAGAGTATTACGGACAAGAACTAAAAAAAGAATGTTTAAAAAAATACAGTTAAAAAAAGTACAATTGGAAAATAAAGAAATTAGTAAAGAAAAATTTTATCAAACACTTAATTCTTATTTGGGTTTGCTTAAGCATGGTGATTGTTATAAATTAAGTAAAGAAATTTCTGAACATTCTATTATAAAATAGTTTTGCAATTAATTCAATTGTTGGTGTGGATAAGTTATTTGTTAAATACTGTAAGCGTTTATTTAAAGGTTGTTATTTGACAGATTAAGCAAAATATTGTATACTTAATTATTCTTTAAAATTAAAATTAAATTTTGCCATAGTAAAAAGTATTTTATTTATTATAAAAATAGAAGATTATTTACTGTAGCGAAACCATAGTGGTAGAGCCGTGCCTAATTTTTGGCGACAGTAAAATAATTTTAGCAACGAGTTCTATTTTGAACAATGTTGCACAAGAAAAGGAGTTGACAATGTCAATAGAACATTCAATAGGTGCCATGAATCAGTTAGCAGACGCTTTAGACAGAGCTGGTTTTTCTTCAGATGACGTAACTAAGCTTAAACAGTATTCAAAGCTTGGTGATATTCTTGATGTTTTACACGAGCGATCGGAAATAGTTTCAATCACTTCAAAAATTCTTGAATTTGTTAAAAGAGTTAATATTCAACTTCCGAGAGGAGAATTCGTTGCTTGTGAACATTTCATGGAAGATAACTTTGATTTTGGGAGTAACTTCAAAAAATGGTTTTTGGACAAGGTTGAAACTCATGATGGCAAAGAAGTGGAAATTAATATCCACAAGCTTACGAAGTCAAGTGTTGATGGTCCTATCATTACCGAGCTTAGAGATAAGGGAGTCGTTGAGACTTCACTTTCCGTACTTATTGGTTTGAAACCATATATGGATAAAAATCAATGGTACGTCTTTTATATAAAAGACGTGAATGGAGAGCTGCGTGTCGTGAGCATGTTTCGGCGCGATGATGGTTGGGGCGTGCGTGCTTTTTCGGTTGGGAGTCCCGTTGGGTGGGGTGCTGACGGTCAGGTGGTCTCTGGCAATTCCAGAAACTTGGAAACTTAGCCCCTTAGGTTTTTGACCCTTTGATCCTTTGTCTCTTTGACCCTTTGAAAAAAGGTAATAAGAGGTGAAGGGTCTTTTTTTATTTAATTTGCATATCTTAGCGAAATTTGGTAAGATATTTATAGTCATTCTGAACTTGTTTCAGAATCTAGTTAATTTTTAAGAGATCCTGAAATAAATTCAGGATGACAGAAATATATGAAAGTTTTAATAAAAAATTTAAAGGATCACGTTGAAAAAGAGGTTGAAATTAGTGGTTGGCTGTATAACCTACGCTCAAGTGGAAAAATTGCTTTTTTACAACTTCGTGATGGTAGTGGTTTTGTACAAGGTGTTGCATCACCAACGGACGTAAGTAAAGAAGAATGGGAAGAGATAGAAAAGTCAGGGCAAGAATCTTCTGTAATTGTAAAAGGTAAAGTAGTAGAACATCCAAAGAAACCAGGCGTATTTGAATTACAAGTTAATAGTTATAAATTATTATCTAATTCAATAGATTATCCAATTGCTAAAAAAGAACATGGACCAGATTTTTTAATGGAAAATCGTCACTTATGGTTGCGTTCAAATAAACAATGGGCAATTCTTCGAATTCGTGATGCAGTGATTGAATCAATTGGTAAATTTTTACACGAAGAAGGTTTTGTAAAAACAGATTCACCAATTTTTACTCCAAATGCTTGTGAAGGTACAACAACTTTATTTGGTGTTCCGTATTTTGACCTAGGTGAAGCATATTTATCTCAAAGTGGACAACTTTATTTAGAAGCGTCTATTATGTCAGTTGGTAGATGTTATGATTTTGGTCCAGTATTTCGTGCCGAAAAATCAAAAACAAAAAGACATTTAACAGAGTTTTGGATGATGGATGCCGAAGGTGCTTTTATCGAACATGATGAAAATTTAAAAATTCAAGAAGAGTTAGTAAAATACATTACTAAATATTGTTTAGAAAACTGTAAAGAAGAGTTGGAAATAATGGAAAGAGATATTACTCCTTTAGAAAAAATGATCTCTCAAGATTTTACTCGCTATACTTATGATGAAGCAATTAAAAAATTAAATGAATTAGGATCTGACATTAAACATGGAGAAGACCTAGGGAATGATGATGAAGGACTTTTAACAAAAGATTCTGAAGTCCCAGTATTTATAGAAAAATGGCCAAAAGCAATTAAGCCTTTTTATATGAAAATTAATCCGGAAGATGAAACTCAAGTTTTGAATGATGATTTAATTGGTATTGAAGGGGCGGGGGAGCTTATTGGTGGTTCACAACGTGAAGATGATTATGAATTATTAAAATCAAGAATTGAAAAAGATAATTTAAGTTTAGATGATTTTAAATGGTATTTAGATTTACGAAAATATGGTTCAGTACCACATAGTGGTTTTGGAATTGGTTTAGAAAGAATGGTTCGTTGGATTGCTGGAGTAGCCCATATTCGTGAGTGTATTCCATTTCCAAGAACAATTTCAAGATTAAGGCCTTAATAAACTTTAAAATGGGTATCCCTAGGGTATTGATACCCTAGGGATACCCTAATTTAAAATGAACGTTATTTAAATGTTCATTTTTAATTTACAATAATTATGTCGATTGTTGGTGGACTTAAGAAACGAAGTTTACCACCTGATTCACCAACTCCTATAGAAGTTAAAATCGGAATGTTATTATAATAATTTAATTCTCTCCAATATTTTTTAGGAAGTTTTACATCTGGGTCACCTAGTGGACCGATAAAAGGTAGGTAGATTTGTCCACCATGGGTATGCCCAGCTAATACTAAGTCTGGCGGAGTTAAATCTTTTGGGTAAGATAGAATTCCGTCTGGATTGTGAGTAAGAAAGATTAAGAATTTGTTTTGTAAATTACAATTATTTTTTAAGGGATCCTTCGGTTCCTCAGGATGACAATTGTGGAGTATTGTGTAGTTAATTTTGTGTTTCCAAATATCATCAGTACCAAAAATACAAATTTCTTGATTTTTAATTTCTAAACAATCTAGTGTATTGCGTAAAAGTGGAATACCGAGTTCTTCCATTTTTTTAATTAACCAATTTGATTTATCAGCTGTATGTTTATTGGGGTCATTCTGTAAGTATGACCCAATGCCATATTCATGATTTCCTAAAATATAGTAAATTGGATATTTTCCAACTAGTTTTTTAAGAGGGTTTAGATATTCTTCTTCATGATCAAAATTTCCTTCATTATCTATTAAATCACCACCTAATAAAATTAAATCTGGTTGAGTGGTATTAATTTTTTGGACAAGTTTTTGGACAAATTTTTCTTTTTTATGATTACCAACTTGTATATCTGTAATAAGGGCAATTTTAATTTCATTTGATATTTTATTTGATTCAATCTTTGTATTTTTAATAAGCAATAAATTTGGTTCAATAAAATATGCTTCAACTGCCATTAATATTCCTATACTTAAAATTATACATAGAATTATACTCAGAGGTTTCTTATTATTAAAAAAACTACCTTCTTTTTTTGAATCACGCCAAATAATATAAAACAAAAAAGATGCCAGAGCAATATATCCGTAAATTATAATAGAATAGAAGTTCATATTCAGTTTAACTTTAAATACAAGTTATAGTTTATCATTAAAATTAGATGTTGTAAATTATTGACATTTGGTCTAAAAACTGCTAATATTAAAATATTAAAAATTTAGATTTCCGCCTTCGCGGGAATGATAGTGTGTTAAAAGCCGTCGTGATGAAATTGGTAAACATGCGCGACTCAAAATCGCGTGCCTTCGGGCTTATGGGTTCGATTCCCATCGACGGTACAAAAACAAGGTAAAAATTCCTTGTTTTTTTATATTTCTTTAATCAGTAAAATGTGTTATAATCATAATATGAGTAAAATAATATCAGTTGTAAATCAAAAAGGTGGAGTTGGTAAAACTACTACATCTGTTAATTTGGCAGCCGCTTTAGCTGAAGCAGGTAAGTTTGTGCTTTTGGTTGATTTAGATCCACAAGGCAATGCAACTTCTGGTTTAGGTATTAAACATGATGGAATAGATAAGGGTCTGTATCATGCTATGTCTGGTAAGTATAGATTGCACGATGTAATAGCTAATACAAAGCATGAAGGTCTTCGAGTTGTTCCTGCTACTCCAGATTTAGCTGGAGCAAATGTTGAATTAGTAAATGTTGAAGGACGTGAATCTGTATTGCAAGGTATTTTAGAAGAGGCACGACATGCTTATGATTATATAATAATTGATTGTCCGCCATCACTTGGAATTTTAACGTTAAATGGTTTGGTAGCTGCTGATTATATTTTAATACCAGTTCAGGCAGAGTATTATGCTTTGGAAGGTTTGGGTCAACTTTTAAAAACTATTGAACTTGTGCGTAGTAATCTGAAGGAAGATTTAAAAATTTTGGGAGCAGTTTTAACCATGTATGATTCTCGTACAAAATTGTCAGGTGAGATTATGAATGAACTTTACCAATTTTTCCCAAACAGTATTTTTAGAAGTGTAATTCCACGTACAGTACGTCTAGCCGAAGCTCCAAGTTTTGGTAAAAGTATTTTTCATTATGAACCTCGTGGGAAAGGGGCTAGATCCTATCATAGATTAGCTCAAGAATTAATAGGATATTTTAAAGATTAAAAATAATAAATTAAAATTTTAAATATATGGCTTTAGGTAGAGGATTAAGTGCCTTAATTTCAACTAATAACAGCAATAATAAGTCTGCTAATTTGGATAAAGATAAAATTTGGCATATTCCGATTTCTGAAATTGAACCAAATCAAGATCAACCTCGTAAGCATTTTGATGAGAAAGCTTTAGAAGATTTATCTGATTCTATTAAAGAACATGGAGTTTTACAACCTATTTTAGTAGTGGAGAAATCAGATGGTGGCTATGAATTGGTTGCAGGAGAAAGACGTTTGCGAGCTTCAAAATTAATTAGACTTGCAACTATACCAGCAGTTGTAAAGAAAATGGATGACCAGCAAAAATTAGAAGTTGCTTTAATTGAAAATATACAGCGAGAAGATCTAAATCCAATAGAAGAAGCTTTTTCATACCGTCGTTTAATAGATGAATTTGGATTAACTCAAATGGATGTTTCTAAAAAGGTTGGGAAGAGTCGTCCGGTAATTGCGAATACTATTAGACTTTTAGAACTTCCAGAAGAAATTAAACAAGCATTGGCAGTTGGTAAGATTAAAGCTGGTCAAGCCAGGACGCTTTTAGGCTTAAAAAATGAACAACAACAATTAGATGCTTTGAAATCTATTTTAGGAGAAAAAATTACTGTTAGAGAATTAGAAAGAGTAGTTAGAAAAAAAGCACCTGTAGATATGGTACGTAAAGATCCAAATATTACTTTTTTTGAAGATGAATTGAGGAGTGCTTTGGGAGCAAAAGTTTTAGTTACAACTAAAAGTGGAAAAGGTAATATAAATATTAGATTTAATTCAAATGAAGAATTAAAAGGAATTGTTGATAAGATTATAAAATAACTAAAATAAAAAAACGTTTTTACAGAAAAAACGTTTTTTTATTTTAGTTATTTTTTCTTTTCTTTCTTTTTCTTTTCATCTTCTTTTTGAAAAATTGTTTTCCACCAAACATTGCCTTCTGATTTAGAAAGAGCCTGCTTGATGCGCGTTTTTGCACTGTGAGTTTTTACTGTTTTTAACCAATCTGGACTTGGACCTTTGCGATGCTTTTCTGAAAGTATATCAACCACATCGCCACTTTTTAAAGGAGTATCTAAACTGACTAATTGATCATTAACTTTAGCGCCGTTACAATGATTACCAACATCAGTATGAATTTGATAGGCAAAATCAATTGGAGTAGCATCTTCTGGTAGGTCAATCACATCTCCTTGTGGAGTGAATACAAAAATATGACTTTTGAAAAAATCAACTTTTATATCTTCTAGATCTTTAATATTTTTTAGAACATCTTTTTGAATACTGGCTAATTCCTTTGCCCAACCAACATCTTTTTTAGGAAGTCTTTTACCTTTTTCATCATAATGCCAATGAGCAGCTACACCATATTCAGCTTCATCGTGCATTTGTTGGGTGCGTATTTGAAATTCTACAGATTTACCGTTTTCACAAAATACGGTGGTGTGCAATGATTCATATCCGTTTGGTTTTGGTTGAGCAATATAATCTTTTATTCTTCCTTTTAAAGGTCGCCATAATTTATGTAAAATTCCAAGAGTGGCATAACAATCACCAATATCCTTTACAATAATTCTAATAGCAACAATATCAAAGATTTTATTTGATTCCCATCCTTTTTGTAAAAGCTTTTGATATAGTCTGTAAAGTCTTTTGCGTCTACCGTGAATATCTATGAAATCAATATTACTTTTTTCTAATTCTTTTTTACCTAATTTAATAATTTCTTCTAGGTATTTTTTTTCATCTGTTAAAATTTTATCTCTTATATCGATTACTTTTTTATATTCTTTTGGATAAATATATGGAAAAGATAGGTCTTCAAGTAGTCCTTTAAATTCTCCCATCCCGAGTCTGTTGGCAATTGGAGCATAAATTTCTAAACTTTCCAGAGCAATACGATGTTGTTTATTTTTTGGTTGAGCGTCTAGTGTCATTAAGTTATGAGTTCTATCAGAAAATTTAATAATCATAACACGAATATCTTCAGCCATAGCTACAAACATTTTGCGCAAATTTTCTATATATCTTTCTACACCGCGATATTTAATTTTTCCTAATTTAGTAATACCTTTAAGCATTGAAGCAATATCTTTACCAAAGTTTTTTTCTATTTCTTCTAAAGTCACTTCTGTATCTTCTGGAACATCATGTAAAATAGTAGCCACAATAATTGGTAGGTCAATTCGCATGGTGGCTAGGATGTAAGCAGCAGTCAAAGGGTGTTGGATATACGGTTCTCCAGAACGTCTTTTTTGTCCAGCGTGAGCTTCATCAGCAAATTCATAAGTAAGAGTTATCAAAAGAAGATCCTTTTTAGGGATATATTTTTTAAGCTCGGTTAATAAAGTATTAACAGTTAAATTTTCTGGAATGTTTAAACTTTCTCGCATATAGACTATTAGCTGTATTTATTATTTTTTATCTGTTTTGCAATCTTTATTACTACATTTAATAGTACCTTTTTTGTCTTCAACAAGTAAAGAGCTACATTTTTTACATTTATCTCCATTAGGGCGTCCCCAAAAAGCAGTTTTGCAATCTGGATATTGGTCGCAAGCATAAAATATTCCACGACGACTTTTTTTCTGGATAATTTCTCCTTTACCACAAACTGGGCAGGTTACTCCAGTTTTTGCATCGTCAGAAGTAATGCCTTTTAAATTTTTACATTTTGGATATCCGCTGCATCCAAGAAATGGACCAAAGCGTCCAATCTTTACAGTCATAGTTTCACCACATTTTTCACATTTTTCATCTTTGTGTTTTTCTTTTAATTCTTTTATTTCCTCACTGTCATCTTTTCCGTCCTTGTCTCTATCTTCTCCCGGCATCGGTTTTGTAGTTTTACATTCTGGATAATTTGTACAAGCCATGAATTTACCAAAGCGTCCCACTTTAATTTCCATAGCACTACCACATTTTTCACATTTTTCATCAGTAGTTTCTTTTACTAGGTCTTTTTTATCTAGCTCTTTGTCTTTTTTATCTAAGTTTTCTTTAAAGGGAAAATAGAAATCAGAAATAACTGGTTGCCATTTTTTCTTTCCTTCAGCAATCGTATCAAGATCTTCTTCCATTTTTGCTGTAAAATCATAATTAACTATATTAGAAAAATGTTCAACTAATAAGTCGTTTACCATAAAAGCAATATCACGAGGAGCAAGTCTTTTTTGCTCGTTTCGTTCTACATATCCACGAGATTCAATAGTGGCAATAGTCGGAGCATAGGTAGAAGGACGACCAATTCCATATTCTTCTAAAATTTTAACTAAAGTAGCATCTGAGTATCTAGCAGGAGGTTCTGTATAATGTTGTTCAGGTTTAATCTCCAAACAATCAAGCGGGTCTTTTTCACTTAAATCTGGTAAAATATTTTCTTTAGTAATGTTTGGAAATAATTTTAAATATCCATCAAAAGAAATACTTTGACCATTTGCGCGGAATTCATATTTTTTTGTTTCGTTTTCAATATCTACTACAACTTTATTAATCAAAGCTTGTGCCATTTGACTAGCAATCGCTCTTCTCCAAATTAAATCATAAAGTTTAAATTGTCGTGGGTCTAGATATTCTTTGATTGATTCTGGAGTACGCATTGCTTCAGTTGGGCGGATGGCTTCATGAGCTTCTTGAGCACCTTTTGATTTTTTCTTAAAAACTCTTGGTTCGTTCATTGTATATTTATCTCCAAATTCTTTTTTTACAATTTCGCTGGCATCTTCTAAAAATTTACCAGATAGATTTAAAGAATCAGTACGCATGTAAGTGATAAGACCATGAGTACCATCACTCATCTTCATACCTTCATAAAGTTGTTGAGCTAAACGCATGGTTTGTTTAGCAGAATATCCAAGTTGGTTATTTGAAGCTTGTTGCAATGTAGAAGTAGTAAAAGGAGGAAGAGGATTTTTCTTTGTTTGTTTTTGAGAAACTTTTTTAACTTCGTATTTTGAATTTTCTAGGTCTTTTAAAATTTCTTTAGTTTGTTTTTCAGTATTTATTGTAAATTTTTTAATTGCTTTACTATCTACCTTGTGTAATTTTGCAGAAAATTTTTCAGATTTTTCTTTTGAGAACAATCCTTCAACTGTCCAATATTCTTCTGGTTTAAAATCTTGAATTTCACGTTCGCGTTCTACTACTAAACGAACAGCAACAGATTGAACACGACCAGCTGACAAACCTCTGGCAATCTTTCTCCATAAAAAAGGAGAAAGTTGGAAGCCTACTAATCTATCCAAAATTCTTCTAGCTTGTTGAGAATTAACCATATTCATATCAAGCGGTCTTGGATTTTCAACTGCTTTTAAAATAGCGTCTTTTGTAATTTCGTGAAAAACAATTCTTTTAACATCTTTTTCTGGAATGTCTAATATTTTTGCTAAATGCCAAGAAATAGCTTCTCCTTCGCGATCTTCATCAGTAGCAAATAAAACTTGTTTTTTTGTTTTTTTAGCAGCGTCTTTTAGTTCTTTAATAACCTTGGTTTTACCTTTGTCATTAACATAATCTGGTTCAAAATTATTTTCTATATCAATTCCCATTTTAACTCTTGATAAATCACGTAGGTGACCAAAAGAGGACTTAACTATATAGTTACTTCCTAGGTATTTATTGATTGTTTTGGATTTTGCAGGAGACTCTACAATAACTAATGTTTTTGGCATAGTTTAAAGGTTTTAGTTAGTAATTACATTGAATTTTAACCTATTTTAGCGAAATTGTCAATATTTGGCTAAGTTTAGGTATTATATGAATAATTTTAAGTTTTTTACTATTTCTCCTGCTAAATAAGTAGAACCAGTTATTAAGATAGTGTTTTTATCAGAAGACCGTTCTCTTGTCCATTTAAGGGCTTTTTTGGGGGTTGAAAAAGTTTTAGTTTGTATTTTAGGTAATATTTTTTTAAATATTTTAGAAATTTTTCTTGGATTTTCTGGTTGTTTTAAATTATTTTTTTGGTATTTTGTAATTGCAATAGTTTTTGGATTTAAAGTACTTAGGATTTCAACCATTTTTTTAATATCTTTTCCTTTGGAGAAAGAAATTAATAAATGTAAATCGTTTTTTTTAACAAGAGAATTATAAGTTTTAACTGTTGATTTTATCTTATCTTCATTGTGGGCTGAGTCTAAAATAATAAGAGGCTTTTTAGATATAATTTCAAAACGCATTGGCAGTTTTACATTTTTTAATCCTTGTAAAATATACTTTGATGGAATTTTTAAGTACTTAGCTGATTCAATAGAGAGAATCGCATTTTTTATTTGATGTTTACCCAAAACAGGTAAGGTATATTTTTTATTTTTATAAATAAAGGTATTAGTTTTTAATGTTTTATGTTTTGTATTGATAATTTTTATTTTTGCTTTTTCTTTTACGCAATGTTTTTTCATTATATCTAAAATCTTTATATCTTCTTCGGTTGTAAATAGTGTATTTCCTTTTTTAACAATACCGAGTTTTTCTTTTGCGATTTTTACTTTGGTCTTGCCTAATATTTCAGTGTGGTCCAATCCAATATTTGTAATAATCGCCAGATCTTTTTTAGGAATTATATTTGTTGAATCATATCTTCCACCACATCCAACTTCAAGTACTACCCATTTTAATTTTTCATCTGCAAAATATTTTAAAGCTATAGCTGTGATAATTTCATAAAAAGAAGGAAGGTTGTGTGGAAAAACTTTTTGGTATTTTTCTAGGGCTGGTTTAATGTCTTCTTTAACAATTTTTGTAAATTCAGATTTACTAATTTTAATTCCGTTTATTTCTATTCTACTTTGTAAAGTATCCGGCGATGGGGAAGTGAGAGTACCTGTTTTTTTACCAGAAGATTTTAAAATAGAAGAAAGCATTAGAGCGACCGAACCTTTTCCGCTTGTTCCAGTGATATGAATATAGTGAGGTACCTGTTTTTCTGGATTGTTTATTAAATCCAAAAAACACTGTAAACGTTTTAAATATAGATTACAGTGTTTTGAATCGGTCATATATACTTTGCTCTTTTGTTTTTGTAAGGAGCAAATGTATTTTTCCGCTTGTTCGTAGTTCATATGTTTATCTACTGAGATGTCTCAGTAGGTGTATTTAGAGTTGTAGTTGGTTGATCTTTTTTAAGCCATTTAACAAGTAAATATACTAATGGAGTATCAAGAGCAGCGAAAGTTATTTTAAACAACCAATAGGTAAGTGAGAGTTGTAAAATAAATTCTATTGTAAATTTATCATTAATTCCGTAAAAGGCAATAAACATAAATAATAGAGTATCAATTGCTTGGCTAACGAAAGTTGATAGATTGTTACGAAGCCATAGGTATTTTCCGCCTGTTTTCTTTTTTCAAAATTCAAAAGCCCAAATATCATGAGTTTGAGAAATGGCAAAAGCAATAAGACTAGCTACCATCATTCTTAAACTATTTGAAAAAACTTGTACATATTCAGCATTAAGATGATAACGATCGGCAGCAGGAAGTTTAATTGAAATCCAAGCTAAAATGAGGACTAAAACTTGAGCAATTAAAGCTGACCAAACAACATATTTTGCTTGCTTTTTTCCATAAACTTCAGCAATAGCGTCTGTAACCATAAAAGTTAGAGGATAAGCAAAAATTCCAACAGAAATAGCAATACCAAATAAAACAGTGACTTTACTTCCAAGCATATTTGCTCCGAGTAAGCCCGCAACAAAAATTGATGTAAGTAAAATAAATTTAAAATCCTTGACCATATTTTTAATTATTTAAATTAAAATTAATTATGAATTATATAATTCATCCCTCCTGAGTGCTTCACTATACCTTTCATTTCCATTAAAGTCAATTCGCTTATAACTTGCTGACTTGGGAGTTCAGATTCTTTAATTATAAATTCAATATTCTTAGGTTCTCTGCTTAAAGTATTGAAAATCAATTTTTGATTAGGTGGGAGTGAGATATCTTTTTTATTTTCTTCTGTTTTTAAACTTGTTAAATTTAATTCATCTAAAATATCATCGGCGCAAGTTGTAAGAGTTGCACCCATTTTAAGTAAAGCGTTATTACCAACCCCAAGTTTAGTATTTATTTGGTGGGGGATAGCAAATACTTCTCTATTACATTCTAGAGCTAAACGAGTGGTTATTAAACTTCCTGATCTTTCTGGAGCTTCAATTACAAGTGTTCCCAGAGACATTCCAGCAACAATTCTATTGCGAGCGGGAAAACTGTATTTACTTCCAGGAGTTCCGGGTGGGTATTCAGTTATTACCGCACCATGGTTTTGTATAATGTCTCGAGCTAGACCAAGATGACTTTGAGGTGAAATACTTTTCTCATCAATCCCAGATCCAAGAACTGCCAGAGTAATTCCTTTTGTTTTTAAAGTACTTTTATGAGCAATTCCATCTATTCCAAATGCTAGTCCACTAACAATCACTAACCCTTGTTTGGATAATTCCTCAGTTAATTCTTCACAAGATTGTTTGGCATAGGCACTGTGTTTACGTGTTCCAATTATCGCTAATTTTGGTTGATTTTCATTTGGTAATTTCCCTTTATAAAATAGAGTAAGGGGAGGATCTGTAATTTGTTTTAAAAGTTTAGGATAATCTTCTTCATCTAAACTTGTCGTTTTAATATTTTCTTTTTTTAAGTTTTCTTCAATCCTCTTTGAGCTTAATTTATCTCGCCAAGCTAAAAATTCGTGAGCAACATTTTCTGGTAATCCAGCTTGAGTTAATTCTACAATTTCAGCATTCCAAATTTTTTTCACAGTTTTAAAATACGCTATCATAGTTTGATAACGTTGGGGAGTAATTTTTGGAAAATATGAGAGTAAAACGTGGTGATTCATAATTATTTTATATTTTAGTTAGTTTTTATTATTAAGGGATCCTTGCGCCACCGCTAAAGCTACGGCGACACGCGGTCGGCAAGCTCAGGATGACATAACCACGGCTGTCATACTGAACCGCAGGTGAAGTATCCCTTTTCTTTGTTGTTAAGGGATTCTTGTGCCACCGCTAAAGCTAAGGCGACACGCGGTCGGTTCCTCAGAATGACAAACGAGTAAGAATTATGACTAAACTTTTAATATATAAGTTAGTAAATAATAAATCTATTATAATAAATTTATTATTCCTTCTACTGCTTTTTCAATCGCGGTATTTACTTTTTTCTTTTCAAAAAAGCCAAATTTCTTTAGAACAAAATCAGCTGTGTTTCCAATTTTTCTTGGGTCCTCGGGTGCAACCCCAATTCTTACGCGAGTGAAGTTCTTAGTCTTTAAATGATCTATAATTGATTGTACGCCATTATGTCCAGCACTGTTTTTATCTTTTTGTATTTTAATGTTACCTAAGGGAATATCTTTATCGTCATGAATAACTACCAAATCTTTTTCAGGGTCAAGTTTGTAAAAATTTATCAAAGACTGTACGGCCTCTCCAGAATTATTCATAAAAGTTTGCGGCTTTACAAAGATGACTTTTTCTCTATTTGAATTCCCCTCAGAAATTTCTGATTTGAATTTTTTTTCTAGCTTGCAATTCGTAGCTTGTAGCTTTTTAGTAATTTCATCAATTATAACAAACCCGATATTATGTCGAGTTTTATCGTATTTTTTCCCTGGATTACCAAGTCCTACTATTAATTTCATATAATTTTAAACATTTACTTCTTTACCTTGTCGATCTTTATAACGATTGGAGTAGCATAAAAGCTAAATTTTTCACGCAGTTGATTTTTAATATAACTTAGATAAGATGAATGCAAAGAAGTTCTAGATTTAATTGATAATTCAAAAATTGGAGGTCCTGCATTGATTTGTTTTATTCTAAATAATTTTGGATGACGTGTTCCTTTGCCACGAGAGGGAAGTCTTCGTTTTGCAATTTGATCCAAGAAATTTTCCAAAGCTTCAGATGGTATTTCTATGTTTCTTTCGTTCCAAGCTCTTTCAACTAGTGGAAAAATTTGATGAGTTTTGTATCCAGTTTTTGCACTTACAAAAACTATTGGGGCAAAACTTAAATGAGGAAAGTTAGCGTAAACTTTTACTTTAAAATCATTACGAAATTTATCAGAATTCTCTTCTATTAAATCCCATTTGTTAACAACGATAATTACACTACGACTATGTTCTTTTAAGAATCCACCAAGTTGTTTATCTTGGTCACTAATTGGTTCGGAAGCATCAATTGTGAAAAGGATAATATCTGATTTTTCTACATTTTTAATACTTTTATGAACTCCTAGTTTTTCTAATATTCCTCTAACTCTTGATTTTCGTCTTATACCAGCTGTATCAACAAAAATATATGGAGTATCTTTGTATTCCACAAGAGTATCAAATGGTTCTCTAGTAGTGTGAGGCATATCTGATACAATAACTTGATCTTCACCAACTAATTTATTAAACAGAGAAGATTTACCAACATTTGGTTTACCAAGTAATGAAATTTTAACTATTTTTTCATCTTTGAAATCTAGTGGTTCTTTTTTTACATCTTTTAATTTTTCATACATTATATCAAGCAGATCACCAACTCCTCTACTGTTTTGAGCAGATACTAAAACTGGTTCTCCTAGATTTAATTTTGAAATTTCTGGATCATATTGAGCACTTTCCCATTTAGTACTATCTACTTTATTACCAATAAAAATTAATGGTTTGTCTTTGTATTTTGTTTTGATTAAGTTTACTAGTTCTTTTTCTTGAGGAAGTGCGCCAGCTTGGATATCAATTACAAAAAGAATTAAGTCTGCTTCTCTTAAGGCTATTTCAGTTTGTTCAATAATATCTTTTTCTAGAGGAACATTTTCATCAAAAGTTAAACCACCAGTATCTACCATTTGAAAACTTTTACCACGCCAAATACCGGTACCTGTGTTTCGTGTACGAGTTGTACCAGGAACATTAGATACAAGAGCATGTTGCTCCTCAATTATTTTATTAAAAAGAGTACTTTTCCCAACGTTAACTCTACCAACAAGTACGATGTTTGGTAAGTTAGTGTCTATAATTTTAACTGGAGTTGCCATATATTTTTATTTTAATTTGTATTGTTTTCACCAAGAATAATTAATATTTCTGTGCTTGAGTTAAATTTATTGCCAGTTTCATCATCTTCTGTTTCTAAATCGTCGTAAGTATTTGATAGCCAATCAGGAGTTGATGTGGCAATGTTGCATTTTAGTTCTTGAGCTAAAGCTTTTACAATTGAATTATTGGTATTTTTATTTATTAAAAATATCGTTGTAGTTGCAAAAGGTCTTTTTGTACTGTTGCTAATTTCGGAAATAGAAAATCCAATTTCTTCTAGATATTTTTGAGTGCGTCCAGCCAATCCTACTTCCCAAGTTCCATTTTGAATTTCAATGTTTGCGTTAGGAAGTGTACTGGTTTGAGGCATTACTTCCATTTGTTTAAATTCAAATTCAGGATTGAAAATATTTTCTATTGCTTCATTTATTTCATCGTAGTTTCCAGTTTTTGGTGATAAGAGCCATGAGCCAGTAGATTGAGAAGTTGTTAAATATCCTTCTTGACCATTATCAATCACCAGAGTTTTTATTTTCTCCATATCAATATTTTTTGCCATTCCAGCTAGGTACATTATTTGCCCAAAATTTAGATTAGTCGTCACATGAGTATCTAGTGAATCAAAAATTTGTTTTAATTTAATAGGATTAGTGTAGGTTCCAGAAGAAAGTAGTCTTTCTTTAAGGGCAGTTATCACTTCTTGTTGACGACGAGATCTTGCAAAATCAGATGACTGACCATTGGTGCCATGTCTAGAACGAGAATATTGTAATGCTTTTTCTCCATTTAAAACTTGTTCACCTTCTTTAAAAATTACTGTTTGATAAGAATAATTAGGTCCGGGGTATTGATAATCAATAAATGGATGAGTGATATTTATGTTTACCCCATCAACAATATTTACTAGGTCTTTAAAAGCTGCGAAATCAATTCTAACATAGTAGGGAATATCTAAATCAAAAGTATCTTCAAAAGTAGTTTTGGCAGCCTCTCCTCCGTATCCAGGGTTTTTAAGTTCTCCGTAAGCATTAGCATGATTTATTTTACGCCAACCATAATCAGGAATTTTTACCCCTAAATCACGAGGGATAGAAATCATTGCGGCCTCACCAGTTTGAGGTTTAATACTTAAAATAATATTAGTATCAGTTAGATATGGTCCGTCATGTCCAGCCCCACCCATTCCAAGTAATAATATATTTATTCTGTTATCTTTTCCACTTTCTAAAATTTTATCTTGTTCAAAAATATAATTTCTAACAGTTTGCAGGATGTTTGTTTTTTTAGGTTTTAAAGTCTCTGGATCATAGTGATCTGGGTTATCAGTCCACTCTGTTTTACTGTTTTTTGCAATGCAACCACCAATAAAAACTGCCAAAAAAACAAGCAGAAAATAAATAAAGAGCCTTTTTCTATTTGTTGGCTTTTTAGGCTTTTCTTCCTTTGGTAATTTTTGTTCTGGTTTTAGAAAATTTATTTGAGTTTCATTCATAATATACGAGAATTGTAGCATTTTTAAACATTAAAATCAAGTTTTTAGAATAGGTGTTTTTTTGTTGTTTTTTATGGTATAATAATCATAGTTTAAATATTAGCTTAGTTATATGCTCCGTAGTGAAAATTTAAATAGCCCTACGGGTAAAAAGAATATACTAATAATAAGATAAATAATAATACAAAATATAAAAATAAGCACCATTGCTTATACTAACTTTTAAATTTCTACTACGGGGTATGCCTAAAAATTTAAATAATGAACAGGTAAATGTTGGTGATGTAGTTTTTGAGTGGAATTTGAAAGAATATGAAAATCATAATCGTAATCGTCGTTGGTATATTGTAATGGGTAGTATTTTTGTTTTACTTATAATTTATGCTGTTTTGACTGCTAATAATATGTTTGCTCTTATAATGATATTATTTGCAATTATTCTTTTTTTACAAAATATGAAAGAAGCTCCACAAGTTGCTTTTTTTATTACAGAAACAGGGGTGGTGATAGGTAGTAAATATTATTCTTTTTCAGAATTAGAAGATTTTTGGATGATTTATGAACCGCCGATGGTTAAAAATCTATATTTTTCAACAGGTAATGTTATAAATCACAGAATTTCCATACCACTTTTAGATAATGACCCTCGCCCAATTAGAGATTTTTTAAGTGCCTATTTAGAAGAGAACCTAGAAGAGGAAGAAGAACCGATGACTGAAAGATTTGCTAGAATACTTAAATTATAAAAGAAATAAATTAAATATAAAACCATCCGCTAGTTGGCGGATGGTTTTATTTGTTTTGTGCACTTGCTCGGTCTAGAACCAAATAGGTGCAGTCAACCAAGGGATTCTTCAAAGGTCTTCTGAAATTCTGCAATAAGCCTCTCGGTCGGGGGTATTTTTAAGATTTTAAGGAGTTTTTAGTAATGTCCCAAGGATAACTATTATTGCCTAAAATAAGCGATTTATAGTGTGGGACAGGACATGTGGGACAGTTATAAAGGATTATTTTTGTGTCTCATTTTATTAATTAGACCAATTAAACTTTATTGGATTTTCTATTACAACCTTCAATTTATTAAGAGTGTCCTGCTTAAAAGGACCTTCTATATCTCCGTTTTTTACCCACTCAAAATAAGTTAATTCTGTTGTTGACTCATCTATAGAGCGATAAGTATATTCAACATGATAATTAAGATCATCTCTCCTGAGAAGAAATGATTTATTTGTCTCTAATTTTATAACTTCATATTCACCCCATTCTTTATCGTTTTTACCTCTATTGCTATAAATTGTACCTATTCTAACTGGCCACTCATTTGTTTTTTCTTTTGCAATACCGCTAATCCATTTATGAGTATTGTCTGGATTGATGGTAAATTCAAAAACTTCTTTAATCGGTTTTTTTATTATGGTTGTAAGTTTATTTTTATTCATAGTTTTTTATTTTTTATCATCATCCGCTTGATTAGGTAGTTCAAACGGATGCTCAGATTCCACTTCTGGGAAACGTTCTTTTGGTATGATCCTGACACTTATTTCCTTCTCTTTCTGTTTATATAGTTTTACTAATCGGTGAAGTCCATCCAATACAAATAGTTTTCCTTCATTTTCAAAAAGATCAAGTGGATAAGATGTGTCGGCATCTTTTACTCTCTGTTGTTCTTTTTTTGTTTCAGGTTTTTTATCTATAACGTCTAGAGGAGAAACTGTCCATCTTTCACCTGAATCATTATTCCAATATGGTATAGCGAGATGCCATGTAAGTTTTTCTATATCAATTTTTTGAACAGGAACATCAAGTGACCAGACGAGCTCTTCCTCCCAATTACCAAAATTAAATCCTATCGATCCCCAGTCAAAATTTTTGTATTTGTTTTCCATATTATTTTTTATTATCCTTTCAAGTTCTTTGAATATTGGATCTGAATTACTACTAATCTTTTCTAGGATTAACCTGGCTATAATTCTACTTCTTTCCATTTCTTTATCTTTTTTTATTGTGGAGTAATACTGGTAACTATCTAATGTATCAGCAGATTTCACTATAAGAGCGTCTTTTCCGACTTCTGCACATTTATTAACATAATCCTTCTGTCTTACCACGGGATTTTCAATTTCTCTATTTTTAGTATTTGCTAATACAATATTGTACACTTCCTCACCAAAATCATCTTTAATAATTTCTTCTGGATTATCCGTCCACTCAATTAAGTCGTGCAATAAACCAGCATTCACAATAGTTTCTGAATAGTTATTGTCATATAGATATTTACCCACCCTTAACAAATGTGGAATTAAAGGCTTGTTTTTATTTGCAATATCTTTCAAGTTTTGTTGCATTAGATTGATTGCTCTTTTGTATTTTTCTTCAAATGACATATGTATTTTTAGGATAGATAATAAATATATTATATCATTAACTATTGTTTTGGAAAACTCACTTTATTGGAGCTAAAAGTTGATTTATTTACCAATGTCAACCAATTCGTTCTCTTTATCTGCCTCACAATAAACCAAAATAATTCCTTTTAGTAATTCTTTCGGTTCTTTTGTAAAATGATTTGCAAAGTCCTTTCTGTCATTATCTACTGAAGTCACACCCTCTCCATCATATATCATAATTATTCTACTATTAAGAATTGGTTCAATTTTTGAAGTGAAGTTTCTTTCACCATACTCCGACGCCTTATCAAGATAATCTGTTAAGTTTACTTCTTGTGGTTCTTCAACTGAATAATCGGGGATATCTGTACCGTCTTCTACTATATCACCTAATGCGGAGAATTCTTTACCAGTCTCAACACTTCGAAAATAGTTTTTATTACCAGAAAACCCAAAATATTTATTAATAAGTGTCTGGAGCATTGCTATACCTGTTTTATTTTCTGTGTCTAGTATCAATTTTCCATTAACATCTGAATATAAAGGTCTCGTAAAATGAAAGTATGTTATCCCATCTTTTTCTTCAATTTTTTCAACACCATATTCCTTTAAAAGTTGCTCTGCAACATTTTTTTCTGGTGACTGTTGTTTTTCTCTCATAAGAATTTTAAATATTATTTTAAACTAAAATAATCAATAATAGAATCTGCTACTTTTAAATGTTTGTTAATCACAGATGTCCAATCATAATTATTTTCTGGATGAATTTGAAATCCAATATATGTACATGTTCTAAAGAGAAGTGCTCGCAAAAGTAGTTGATCAAAATCCACTAAATCTTTTCCTAAATCAATAATTGAAACTTTTTCATCTTCATTTACTATTGCACTAACCATCATATCAGCAATTGAATAATCAGCAGGTCTAAAGTAAGGAGTCATATCTAATATCGCTGGTTTTAAAGTATTATGGAATAAAATTTGATCAGGACCCCAATCACCATGTATTAATTGGTTAGGCAACTTATTTTCTTTAAGCAGTTTTTGTAAAATGTGTAATTTATTATTAGCAGGTTCAAAGTTGGGAAGTGGTAATTCACCCCATGCCATTTTATCTGAAATTGCGAAAACATCTGCTTTTTTATCAAACCAGTCTGGTTTAGGTGTATTTGCTATAGCTTTATGAAATTTTTTATTAACCTCAATTGATTTAGTATAAGATTTAGACTCATGTTTTCCCTCTAAAAATTCACTTGCAGTCCATTCACTATAAACAAAAGACCCATCTTTTGCTTTAAAAGACTTAGGAACACGAAAATGATTACTTGATAGATTGTTGTTAATTTTCGCAAGCCATGAAAATTCAACCTCATTTTTAATTGGTTTAAGCACGGTATTCTCAACACGATAACAAGTACCTTCTCCTCCAGGTAATAATACAGGCTCACCAGAAATGCTAAATGCATTTAAAATATTTTTAGTGGGAATATTGTTAGAATTTTCCATAAGTTTCTTTTTATTATACCCTAAAGAAAATTTTTAAGGGTTAAGTAGTACTCATATAGTAGCAGATTTAAATGAATAACTGAAGTTAAGTTACCAACAGTTTGTCTACTTCTAAGGTCTGGACTCACTAGAGGGTTAGCGTCATTAATGTATTAAAGAAATTAATATATAAAATATGATGATAAGTAGTAATTCTCAAGTAATTGAAAAGCCTAAATTAAAGTTTTGTCTTTATGTGCGTAAATCAACAGAATCAGATGAAAAACAAGCTTTATCTATTGAGTCACAAACTAATGAAATGAAGGCCTTGGCTCAAAAGGAAAATCTATACATTGCCGATATTAAAAAAGAAAGTCATTCAGCTAAAGAAGTTGGTGGTAGACCAGTATTTAACGAACTTTTAGAAGAAATTAAGTCTGGTAAATATAATGGAATTATTTGTTGGCATCCTGATAGGATAAGTAGAAATGCGGGAGATCTAGGTAAAGTAATTGATTTAATGGATCAAGGGTTGTTAGTTGAGATTAGAACATATAGTCAAACCTTTACTGATAATCCTAATGAAAAGTTTTTGTTTATGATTTTGGGTAGTCAAGCAAAACTTGAAAATGACACAAAAAGTATAAATATAAAAAGAGGACTTCGAGCCAGGGTAGAGATGGGGTTATGGCCAGTGATTGCTCCGACAGGATACTTAAATGAAGAAAGGAGTGACAGGCCATGTTCTGTAATCGTAGATCCCAAGCGAGCATCGGTAATAAAACAGATATTTGAAAAAGTTGGATTAGAAGGTTGGAGTGGACGACGAGTATATGATTGGCTTAAAAATGACGTTAACTTTAAAACTAAAAATGATAAATATTTATCACTAGGTAATTTATACATAACACTTAAAAATTCCTTTTATTATGGAGTTTTTGAATACCCAAAAGGAAGTGGTAATTGGTATACAGGAGTTCATAAACCAATCATAACAAAAGAATTGTATGATAAGGTGCAACAACAGATTAAAGTACATGAAGTAGACAAAACTGTAATTAAAGAATTTGCTTTTACCAAACTTATTAAGTGTGGACATTGTGGATCAGGAATAACAGCTGATGAAAAGTTAAAGCAATTAAAAAAAGGAGGATATAATCGACATGTTTATTATATGTGTACAAAAAAGAGAGATACACAATGTAAATGTAAACCAATTAATGAGACAGATTTAACCGAACAATTTTTAAAACTGATAGATAAAGTAAGTTTAGATAGACTAGGGATGAAAGAAAAATTAAAAGAAGAGATTGGTAAGTATACTAAGTTTAGATTATCGGTACTTAATATAGATGAAGAGGAAGTGGTAGAACAAAAAAATATTGATATGAAAAATTATGCAAAGTTTATATTAAAGGAGGGGAGCATATTTGAAAAGAGAGAATTGTTGAGTTGTTTGAAGAGTAAAGTTTGTATATTAAACAAGGAGATTCAATTAATGTAAAAAAGAGCTTTAATTAGCAAAAAATAGTGTAATTTATAAGGTTTATAGAAGTATAATAGATACAGTAGAGAGCTGTGTGTATAAAATCCTTGACAATACTTTAAAAGTATGTTATAATAAATTCAATTAAGTATCAACTATGCATTTAAAATTATCCGAAATAGCTCAAATTATATCAGGTTTTTCCTTTCGTACAGCTATGGAAACTGTTAATAAAGGCAATTATTTTGTAGTACAAGCTCGAGATATTGTTGAAGTTAACCAAACGATTGATTTACATAAATTAAGTAAAATTGAGTTTAATAGTAAAAGTACGAGTCCTTTATTAAAAGATAGTGATATATTATTATCAGCAAGAGGTGTTGAAGTAGGTGGTTTTAAAGCGGCGATATATTTTGGAGAAGACTATACTGTTGTGGCTTCATCTTCCTTGTATGTAATACGTATAGAAGATTCTAGGATTATTCCTGAATATTTACTTTATTATATAAATTCCTCACGTGGACAAAAAACATTACGTAATATAATGATGGGAGCAACGGTAAAAACAATATCTAAAAAAGAAATTAGTGATATAGAAATATCTGTTCCACCACTTGAAAAACAAAAGTTAATTGTCGGTACAATATCAAATATGTCTGAACAAACAAAACTAATGCAAAAAAAAATTAAATTAATAAATTCACTTACAGAAAATATTTTATCTAAAACATAATAATTATATGTCTACAATAAATCAACAAGATCTCAACAAAAAACTTTGGGCAGCAGCCGACTCATCTCGAGTGGCAGTTAGTGCGGATGTCTACAAAGACTATGTACTCACTATGTTATTTTTCAAATACCTTAGTGATTTGTCAAAAAAACAATATCAAAAATATAAGGAACGTTTTGGTGATGATGAAAAACGTATTAAAGAAAAGATGAAGTTAGATCGTTTTTATCTTCCTTCAAAATCTTCGTTTGATTACATTTATAGTATTCAAGAGCAAGATAATATTGGTGAAGAAATGAACAAAGTACTTCACCGCATTGAAGAAGCAAACCGCACAAAACTTGAAGGTGTGTTTTCAGTAGACTTTAATGCAGAAGCAATATTGGGAAAAATTGATCAACGAAATAAAATGATTCGTTATTTGCTTAATGATTTTCATACTATTGATCTTACAGAAATTGATGAGGATGTCATCGGAAATAGCTATATGTATATGATAGAAAAGTTTGGTGCAGATGCTGGTAAAAAGGCGGGAGAATTTTTTACTATGAAGAGCGTGGCGTCACTTCTTGCTCGTCTTGCTGAACCTAAAGATGGAGATAGAATATGTGATCCAGCGTGTGGATCTGGTGGTTTGTTACTTTTGGCAGGAGAAGAAGTAGAAAAACAAGGGTCAAAAAATTATAGTTTGTATGGTCAAGAAAGTACAGGAAGTACTTATCAACTTGCACGTATGAATATGTTTCTTCATGGTAGAGACGGAGCGAGGCTTGAATGGGGTGATACATTAAATAATCCTCAACTTACAGAAAATGATAAACTTATGAAGTTTGATGTGATTGTAAGTAATCCACCTTTTAGTCTTAAAAAATGGGGAGCTGAAAATGCCGAAGGTGATAAATATAATCGTTTCTTCCGTGGTATTCCACCAAAAGACAAGGGCGATTATGCTTTTGTATCGCATATGGTAGAAACAGTTAAGCCTAAGACTGGACACATTGCAGTAATTGTACCTCACGGGGTTCTTTTTCGTGGTGGAGCCGAAGGGCGTATACGAAAAGCTTTACTTGAAGAAAATATTGTTGATGCTGTTATTGGTTTACCTTCTGGATTATTTCAGACGACGAGTATCCCCGTTGCAATTTTGATAATTGATAGATCACGAGAAGTTGGTGGAATAAATGAAAAGAAAAAAGATATTTTATTTATAGAAGCGTCAAAGGAATTTACTTCTGCCAAAGCACGTAATCTTCTTGAAGAAAAACATGCTGATAAAATTGTAGATACCTATACTGATCGTAAAGAAATTGAAAAATTTTCACGTCTTGTACAGCCCGATGAAATTATAGAAAATGATTATAATCTGAATATAACTCGTTATGTGGATACTTTTGAAGAAGAGGAAGAAGTTGATATACAAGCAACGATTGAGGATATTAAAAAGATTGACCCAGAGTTGAAAAAATTAGAGAAAGAAATGAGTGGATATCTTAAAAAATTGGATATTATAGAATAGTATGTCAAAAAAAGAAATAGTTTTAAAAAGTTATAAAGAACTCCTTAAAGAAATTAGTGGACAGGAAAATAATCTTTTATTAGGCAACGGCTTTAATATGTCTCTTGGTGTTAAAACTGATTATAAAAGTATTTATGATGAAATGAAAATAAGTTACAAAGGATATCAAGAGATAGAAAAGGAGTTTGAAGAAAGTAATTATGATATTGAAAAAATTATGGGAGAACTAGGAGAGAAGTTGACAGTTTCGGAAGGTTTTTTACCTAAATTTATAAGTAATAAAATCAAATTAGATTTTATGAAGGCTACAAGCCACATAGCATCTTCACAAGTAAACAAGGTTTACCAAGAAAAAAATGAAGGTATATTTATGCTATTGAAAAATTTTTCGAATTATTTTACCTTAAATTACGATCCTTTTTTATATTTATTATTAATGAAATTTAAGAGGAATAAAGATAATGAAGCTATACTTTTTCAAAACACTTTTTCTTTTATAGAAGATGATTTGAATGAAGGCCAGAGTGATATATATACTAAAATAAAAAAAGCACGTAATAGTGGACAACTCACTGTTGCAGTTAATGGGGATGGTATAAGTAAAGATCTCAGCTTGTGCACAAAAGGAGATTTTACGACAGCAGTAAGAATTTATTTGAATGATGAAGAGCTCAAACCTAAAGATATAAATAAAGTTGTAGGACTGATATGGGAAGAAGAAAATCAGTCACCCCGAATGGTTACTGATGATGGTTTTAGGCAAGATTCTTTATTGCCCGACGAAGAACCAACAGGACCTGTGTTTGACGTAAACAAAGAAACACAAAGCTTGTTTTTTCTTCACGGTGCTTTTCATATTTATCAGGATGGGGGAAAAATAAAAAAAATTACTCAACAAAGTGAAAAAGCTTTATATAACAGATTAGAGGAAATTATCAATAACGAAGAAGAAGAAATTGTTTGTGTATTTAGTAATGATAATAAATTAAACGAAATAGAGGGTAATGATTATTTAAAACAGGGTTATAAAAAATTATCTAAATTATCAGGGTCTTTAGTGGTTATTGGGTTATCTTTAGCTGATAATGATAAACATATTTTTGATCAGATAAATAAATCTAAAGTTGATAACATATACATTTCTAGTAAAGAAAAAAGTAAAAACAAAGTTTATAAAAAAGCACAAGAACTTTTTAATGGTAAAAATATAATCCTTTTTGACCAAGACACAATTTCTTATGAAAAATAAAGAAAAGAACAAACAAATAATGAAAGATTCTGTAGATGCTATTCTTTCAGGGATAACAGGTGTTAGCGTGGCTTGGGGAATTTGTAAGGCATTTTTTGGTGCAGGACTTAAGCTTCGACAAAATAGAGTAATAGAATGGGCAGAGATGATAAAAAATAATCCTGGTATATTTGTAAATGAGGTAACAGAGACGGAAGAATTTCAAGATGGATTTGTATATATTTTAGAAAAATATATAAGAGAAAGAAATGATAGAAAGAGAAAACATATTCAAAGTGTTTTTATGAATTTTACAACCAGTAAAAACAAAATTGATTTTGAGTTAGAAAAATTAATGTATACACTATCACAAATAACAGAGCAAGATATCGAATGTTTAAAGTATGTAAGTGTTAAAAGTATAAGTTCATATCAAATTTTTGATGATCAGAAATTTCTTTCTAATATTTATAATTTGATTAATCTTGGTATTTTATATGTTGATCCAACTCCACGTGTTGGTCCTATTGAATCACCTTTTGTATATACATCAAATTTTGGAAGAAGATTTATTCAGTATATAAAATATGAAAAATAAACAATCACAAAAAAATATTCTACCAGACTGGCAACAAGTAAAGCTTGGTGATGTTTGTAAAGTAAATCAGGGATTACAAATTCCTATATCAGAGAGACATAATCAGCCTGGTAAAAATAGAAAAGTGTATATTACTACGCAATACCTAAACGGGAAAAGTGACACTGAATATATTGAAGAATATTCTAATAGTGTTGTGTGTACAAAAGATGATATTTTGATGACACGCACGGGAAATAGTGGGATAGTAGTGACAGGAGTAGAGGGCGTCTTTCATAACAATTTTTTTAAAGTGAAACCTAATGAGAATTTAGATTCTAAATTATTGGTATATAATTTAAGATCACCTTATTTTCAATACAAATTATTGAAACTTGCAGGTGCTAGTACAATCCCTGATTTGAATCATGGTGATTTTTATTCCATTGATTTGTTACTTCCACCCATCCCCGAACAAAAACGCATCGTCTCCATCCTCGAAACATGGGATAACACAATAGGAAGATTGAGCAAAAAAATAAAACTAAAAAAACAACTCAAAAAAGGCTTGATGCAACAGCTTTTGACTGGTAATAAAAGATTGCCTGGGTTTGGTGATAATTGGGAAATGTTTGAGTTTAATGATATGTTTAATGTCTTGAAGAAACCAAAGGGTCTCAAGTCTAATAATTATGAAAGTGTTGGTGAATACCCAATCGTAGATCAATCTGCTAATAAAGTATATAGTGGATACACAAACTTTAAGGAGTATGTTTATGATTATTCAAATAGACCTGTTATTTTATTTGGTGATCATTCTCGAGTAATAAAATTTATAGATGAAAGAGTGGTATTTGGAAATGACGGTATAAAACTTTTTGAAAATAAAGAAAATCTAGATATTAATTTTGGATTTTATCTTTTAAAAAATAAAAGAATACCTGAAACTGGGTATAATCGACATTTTAAATATCTAGACATTTCTTCTTTTGAAATACCTGATACGGACGAACAAAAAGCGATTGCAAGTATTTTAATTTTAGCCGATAAAGAAATAAATTTATTACAGCAAAAGCTTGATGAATTTAAAAAGCAAAAAAAGTATTTATTGAATAATCTTGTTACAGGAAAAATCAGAACTCCTGAAAGTATAAAAGTAAAATAAATTATATGAATCAAAGTTTTAGTAATGCAAATTTTGACGAAGCACGACAATCTCAATTGCCGTTTGTTGAGTTACTTATAAACATGGGATACGCGTATCTTCCACATGACGATGTTGTTAAACAACGGCGTGGCGATACATCAAAATTTATTCTCAAAGATATTGCCTTTGAGGCACTTAGTCGTATTAATGAGTATGAAATAAATGATGAAATACGTAAATTTGGAGAAAAAGATATTTGGGAGGCAGTTGATGAATTAGAAAATATTCAATATGAGGGTCTTATTGATACCTCAAAAAATATTTTTAATCTTATTATGCCGACAACTGGCGGAAAATCTGTCAAAGTATTTTATAATGGCAAATCTATTTCAAAAAGTTTAAAGTATATTGATTTTAAAAATCCAGAGAATAATAGTTTTCATGTATCAGTGGAGTTTGAAGCGACTGGCCGTAGTAATATACGTCCTGATATTGTTGTATTTGTTAATGGTATCCCTTTTGCTATTATTGAAAATAAGAAGGCTGGTGTTGAAGTGGTAGAAGCTATGGCACAGCATGTTCGGAATCAAGGTGCAGAAAAATGTCCAAAGCTTTTTTCATATTCTCAAATACTTGTAGCTACAAATGGCTCAGAATTGAAGTATGGAACGACCGGAACTCCAGCAAAGTTTTTTTCATCATGGAAAGAAAAACACGAGACAGAAGTTGATAGATATTTGACTGATGATGAACTTGATGAACGTGTTCGTCCGCTTGTAGAAAAATCTATTGATAAAGATATTTATAATCAATTACTTATTGATTTAAACGGTGCTACATACGGTCATACTCAAAAAACAAACCGAATAATATCTGCACAAGACAGAAGTGTAGCAATGTTATTTTCTTTTGAGCGTTTGCTTGATTTGGCAAAAAATTATACTTTATTTGATGCTGGTGTAAAGAAAATATCTCGATACCAACAATACTTTGCTATACATAAAATACTTAAACGAATAGAAGAAAAAGAAGAAACAAAAACAGGAACACGTAGAAAAGGTGGATTGGTATGGCATACGCAGGGTTCGGGAAAATCACTCACTATGGTGATGTTTGTAAAAGCACTAATTGAAAATCCTGAAATTAAAAATCCTCGAGTTATTATTGTAACCGACAGAAAAGATCTCGATAAACAAATAAGCGAGACATTTAAAAATTGTAATCTTAAAAAAGAAGTATACCGTACATCGACAGGTGAAGATTTGATGAAACAAATTAAAAATAAGAATTTGGCTGTTGTTACTACTCTGGTTCATAAATTTGATGCGGCTGCTAAGAAGTGGTCAAAATTTGTTGACCCTGATGATAATATTTTTGTTCTTATTGATGAAGCTCATCGTACACAAAGTGGCATGGCAAATCTAGAGATGAATCGTATTATCCCAAATGCGTGCTATATTGCGTTCACGGGCACACCGCTTATGAAAAAAGAGAAAGCAAGTTATTTGAAGTTTGGTGGGTATATTGATAAATATACAATTGATGATGCACTTCGTGATAATGTTATTCTTCCACTTATATACGAGGGTCGGTATGTTGAGCTTGAACAGCAAGATGATCAAATAGATAGAAAAGTTGAACGAGTACTTGAACAACTAGAGGATGAACACAAAACTGAATTGCAAAAATTTATTAGTAAAAAAATTATAAAGAGTAATCCTGGACGTATTCTTGAAATTGCATACGACGTTGAAAAACATTACAAAGACATGTTTCAGGGGACAGGATTAAAAGCTCAACTAGTAGCACCGTCAAAATTTGCGGCCGTACTTTTTCAAACATATTTTGAAGGAAGAGAAGGTATAAAAACAGCAGTCGTGATATCCGATGAAAATGGTATTATTCAAGATGATGATGATCACAAAAAGGAAGTAGATGAGTATTTAAAAAAAATAAAAGAAAAATATAGTGGATTAAATTCATATGAGAGAGATGTTATTGATAGTTTTAAAAATAATGAAGAAGGTATTGAGATTATTATTGTTGTAGATAAGTTACTTACTGGATTTGATGCTCCACGAAATACTGTTTTATATCTTGCTAAAGATTTGAAAGATCACAATTTACTCCAAGCAATTGCTCGTGTAAATAGATTGTTTGATAATGATGCTAAGCCAAAAACTGCTGGTTTTATTATTGATTATTCTGAAAATGCAAAGAATTTACAAGAAGCAATGCAATTATTTACGAACTTTGATGAGGACGATATAAAAAATACTCTTGTAGACGTGGGTGAAAAAGTAGAAGAACTGCAACAAGCCTATGGAGAAGTACATGATTTTTTCAATGGTGTTAAAAAAGATGATAGTGAAGCACTCATCAATGCACTTAAGGATGATGTAGATAGAGAAAAATATTATGATCATGTAAATGCTTTTGTTCGTGTGTTTAATGAATGTCTTGCTTTGCAAGAATTTCCAAATAAATTTTCACAGATTGATTTGTATAAGAAGGAATTAAAAACTTTTCTTGAACTACGAAAAGCGGCGAGTGTACGCTACGCTGATCGTATAAATTTGGGTGAGTATAAAATGTCTTTAGTAAAAATTCTTGATAAGTATATTGATGCTAGGGACGTCTTACTTTTAACTGAACAAATTGATATCGCCGATGCAAGTAAATTTCAGCAGACGATTGATACACTAGGAACAGATAGTGCAAAGGCAGAAGCAATCGCAGCACAGACAGAGAGAACTATTGAAGAAAAATATAAAGAATCTGATCCTGAATTTTATTCTAGTTTTTCATATAAAATCCGTGTTCTTCTTGATGATATGAGAAGTGGTAAACTAGCCGATGCAAAAGCCTTAGGTCAAATGCAGTTGATTAGTGAAGAAGCTCTTGCAAAAAAGGATAATTCTCTCCCTGATGAGATTGTTCAAAGTTCAGGTGCTGATATTTTGTATAGAAATTTACAAACAATTAAAGAAAAAGATCGTATTCGTGTTGTACTCGGTATTGCTGAAATCATTAGAGAAGAAGCTATTATTGATTGGCAGAAAAATATTGAAGTACAACGTGTTATCTTAAATAAGATAGATGATTTTTTGTATGATGTTGTTAAAAATGAGTGGAATATTTCATTGACATCAGATGAGACAAAAGACATTATTGAAAAATCATTGGATCTTGCAAAAAAGAACTATGAATTTTTCTCTGTATGAAAAAAAATAAAATAACATTTGGAAAGCACACAAGAGAATATCAGCTTGTTCGAGAAAAACGAACAACGATGAAATTAACAGTGAAACCTGATTTAGAAGTTGTTCTTGTTTGTCCACTTCATGCAACTGATAAAAAAATAGAATCATTTTTGCACAAGAAATGGAGATGGGTTGATAAGCAATTAGATTTTTTTAGCAAATATAAAAAAGAAGTTTATAAAAAGGAGTATGTGTCGGGTGAATCTTTTTATTACCTTGGTAGACAATATCAACTTATTGTAAAAAAGAGTAAAGAAGATAGTGTATTATTATCGCGAGGAAAATTTATTGTAGAAACAACATTAGGTAAAGATTGTAAAGCATATACAAAATTATTGATAGACATGTGGTACAAGGAACGGGCAAAAAGTATTTTTAAAGAACGGTTTGATATATCATTTGAAAATTTTAAATATACAAAAAAGATTTTACTTCGTGTTGCACCTATGACAAAGAAGTGGGGTAGCTTTAAAGGAATTATGGTTACACTTAATCCATTACTTATACAAGCTAAAAAGGAATCGATTGATTATGTAATTACACACGAACTTTGTCATGTAAGATATAAAAATCATAGTAAGAAGTTTTGGGAGTTTTTGGATAAAATGTATCCAGGTTGGGAGAAAGTGAAGGAGAGACTGGAAGTTAAGTTTGGTTAATAATTGGATTGTTAAATTTAAATTAAACAGATAAAAATAAAGAACACCATTAGCAGGTGTTCTTTATTTTAGTGATAAGTAAGCCCCTCGGTCGCTTATAGGGTCTCACTAGAGTGTGCACCCACCAGGGATCGAACCTGGATCGTCGGCTCCGCAAGCCAATGTTCTATCCATTGAACTATAGGTGCTTATAGAAGTAAAAAAAGTATATCATAAAAAATAGTTAAAGTCAACCTAGTACTATTTTTAAAAATGGTGCTGGATTAATATTTCCCTTGCTTTAGAACAAGTGTTATAATAGTATAGTCGAACGACTAGTCGTTCGACTATACTATTAATTTTTTAATTAAAAAATATGAAAAGTAGGTTAAAAAATCCAGTTCATAAAATTCAAAGGTCTAATTATACTTATACAATATCTTTGCCGATTGATTACGTAAGAGAGTTAGGTTGGAGAGAAAATCAAAAGGTTGTTGTTAAAAAAATAGGCAGTAGGATTATTATAGAGGATTGGAAGAAATAAGATTATCTGTTATTCTAAACTTGTTTCAGAATCTAATATATAATAAGAAAGATCCTTGTGCCACCGCTAAAGCTAAGGCGACACGCGGTCGGCAAGCTCAGGATGACAGGTGAGTTTGTAATAAAAATAAATAATTTAAAAAGAGAGATCCTGAAATAAATTCAGGATGACAATTAGTATGGAATATAAATTAAATACAAATATTGTTTTGTTATCTGGTGTTGGTGCAAAGCTTCAACCTAAGTTAAAGAAATTAGGACTGCTTTCTGTGCAGGACTTGCTTTTGTATTTTCCATTTCGTTATGACGATTTTAGAAATTTAGCAAGTATTGAAGAATTACAAGACAAAGAAGGGGAAGATGTGACCGTACAATGTAAACTTCAGATGATTAAAAATCGTCGTGGTTGGAAGTCTAAGAAAAATATTACTGAAGCGATTTTTGCAGATGAAGATGGTAATGTACTTCGAGTAGTTTGGTTTAATCAACCATATTTAACAAAAGTGCTACGACCTGGAAATGTGGTTAATTTATCTGGCAAAGTTAAAGTTGATGTACTTGGTCCTCAACTCATAGCACCAACTTATGAAAAGTTTACAGGAACAGAACAAACTCACACTGGGCGACTTGTACCAATTTATCCGACTACTTCTGGAGTAACTCAAAAACAAATTCGTTTTTTAATCAAACAAGTAATTGAATTAGTGGAAAATTTAGAAGAGTGGATCCCAAATAGTATTTTAGAGCAACTTGATTTAATAGAAATGTCACAAGCTGTAAAAGGGGTACATTTTCCAGAAGATGATGTTGATTTAGATCAATCTTTAAAACGATTAAAATTTGGAGAACTTTTTACTTTACAACTCAAAGGTGCTCTTGCGCGTAAACAAAGACAAGAGCAAAAAGCTTTCAGTTTAGAGTTCAAAGAAAAAGAGATTAAAGAATTTATTAAAACTTTACCGTTTGAATTAACTAGTGCTCAAAAAAAATCTAATCAAGATATTTTGCAAGACTTAGAAAAAAACTATCCGATGAATCGTTTGCTTTCTGGAGATGTTGGTTCTGGAAAAACAGTAGTGGCTGGAATGGCGCTTTTAAATGCAACTTTAAATAATCAGCAGTCAGTTATTTTAGCGCCAACGGAAATATTAGCAACTCAACATTTTGCCAGTTTAAAAGAAATGTTACCAAAAAATACCGTGGTTGGTCTTTTTACAAAAGACAATATTAAAATTACTGGCAAAACAATGCTTGAAACGAGTAAAGTGGGTAGAAAAAAGAGAATGATAGAATTTACCAATGACGGAGTGGTAGATATAGTAGTTGGTACCCATGCAGTGTTATCTGATAAAGTAAAATTTAAAAACTTAGGGCTTGTGATTGTGGATGAGCAACATCGGTTTGGGGTAGAACAAAGAAGAGTGATAAAAGAAAAAAATGAAGGTGTACATTTTTTATCTATGACCGCAACACCAATACCACGTTCACTTGCACTTATGCTTTATGGTGATTTAGATATTTCACAAATTGATGAATTACCAAAAGGGAGAAAAAAGATTTTAACTCGCTTGGTTGAAGCTGGTAAAAGACCAAAAGCGTATAAATTTATTGAAGAAAAAATAGAAGAGGGCAGGCAAGCTTTTGTTATTTGTCCGCTCGTTGATGGGCAAGAGGGAAGTGAAAAGAAGTCTGTTTTAGAAGAATACAAAAAACTATCTAAAGAAATTTATCCAGATTTAGAAGTTGGTTGTTTGTATGGAAAAATGAAAGCAAAGGATAAAGAAAAAGTAATGGAAGATTTTAAAAATAAGAAAATAGATATTTTAGTTTCTACTTCTGTTATTGAAGTGGGAGTAGATGTACCAAATGCAGTAATTATAATGATTGAAGGAGCAGAAAATTTTGGTTTAGCTCAACTTCATCAGTTTCGAGGGAGAGTTGGGAGAGATAAATATCAATCATATTGTTTTTTGTTTGCAGAAACTGAAAATGAAGAAAGTATAAAGCGTTTAAAATATTTTGAAGAATTAGATAATGGTTTTAAATTAGCAGAAAGAGATCTAGAAACTCGTGGTCCGGGTGAAGTGTATGGAAAAAAACAAAGTGGGGGAATGAGATTAAAAATTGCTAGAATATCAGATAGAGCTTTAATTAAAAAAGCGCGGAAAACCGCGCAATTTGTGATTGAAAATCTAGATAAACAGGATTATAAAAAACTTAAAAAACGAGTGGAAAAAATGGCTCAGGGTGTGCATTTGGAGTAGGTTATTTATAGATCAAAAAACATCCTATATTTTTTTGTAGGATGTTTTTCTTTTTTACTATTTTTTAGGTCCAACAGGATTACAATTTGAATCGTGGGTAGCAGGGTTGTAGATTATTCTAAAATTAGGAAAAATACTTTCTGGAGTTGGACATTTTTTTCTACCTTCTCTTTCAAAAATTTCTTCACAACTTTCAGGTGGATTTGGGCTAAATACTTTATTTGCTGGCATGGTTTTTTTATCTTGATTTGGGTCGTTAATTCTAAAAGTATTTCCACTATAGCCTGTAAGTACCATAAAATGATATCTTTTTGTCCATGGTTCTTGGGTTGTATAAATTAGAACGGGTATGTTTTGATCTAAACACTCTTTAACTTTACCTACAGCTTGTTGGTTTTTAGGAAATATTTTGTAAACCAATGCGTTACCGTTTACTTTGAATTGAGATATAAGTGTACCCATGTATAATCCAACACGATTATCATTTTTTTTGTAAACATCGCAGGGGTTAGTGTTAACTCCTAGGTATTTTAATGCCATTGCTACTGCAGTAATACCACATCCAGATTTTACAATTTCTCCTTCTGGGTCACATTCTCTCCAAAGAGCATCTCTTTGACTAAAATATGGGACAGCAGTTCCATTATTAGTTTCTCTTCCACCGTTTTCATCATGATCGTCTGAAGATTCAGTGATGCTATTATCGGTAAGCATTGCTTTGCTAATTGAGTCTCCTTTAATATAGATAGTTTTTAAAACTTTTAATTTTATTAAGTTTGGATTTATTTGAAAGAGTATCATATAGGAAGTCCAAGCAATAAAAAGTCCAATCATTATTCTAGCGATGTTTTGTAATCGCGAAATGGCGGATTTTTTATCTCCAGTTTTACTATCAAATCCTTCAACAGCAATAGTTGTTCCTGAAAGTATCATTTGTATTCCTTCAATAATTATCATTACCACAGCTACAATACTAACAATACCTAGAAGAAATTTGTATACTGCTGCTATAAATTCTGCTAACCAAGGAGCAAGAGTGTAAAGTCTGCCGTCATCGTCTACCCAAAGAGTGTCTTTTGCTTTTGTAAAATCAAGTCCTGGCCAAGTTAGTCCCAGTATTGGTTTGGATATTTTAAGTTCGTCAGTTATGTCGGCTACTTTATGAAATTTAAAGGTACAGTCTGTATACACAATATCTCGTTTTATGTTTATAACGAAGTCACTATTATCATCATCATCTCTAACTTTTTCTTTGCAGTTCTCTTGAAGGGATTTTTTAATTATTTTTACTGGGATTGCTGGTTCTTCGCTAACAGTGCGGAAAGCACCATAAGTTGTAGTAATTTTAGTTTTACAAGTACAAGTTCCATAAACGTCTCCTACTTTTAGGTTATCTGCTCCGAAGACGTAAGAAGGAGAAGCTGTAAATATAAAAATAATTCCACTTAAAAATAGTAATTTAATAAAATTGAATTTTTTCTTTTGTGCCATATTATTCTTCTAAAAGTCTATTTAATATTTCTAAAATATCTCGGTCGTCTTCTAAAAATATTAGTTTGTTATTTATAAATAAATTTAAGTTTCCTCTTAAGCCAAGACTGCGGTATAAATCAAATGAACTACCAACTTTTGCAGTTGATTGTTTTGATTCTAAACAACTTTTCATAAAAGATTCAGATATGTTTAGGTTGATAAAACTATTATATAGTTTATCTTCATTTATTTTATCTTTTGAATTAGTTATTAAATTTATAAAATCCCAAAATTTACCTTGGGTTCCAGCACAATAGGCTGTGACGTGAGCCAATTCATTTCCAGATGAGAAAAATAGACTACTGTCAGGGGCATCTTTCCAAACCAATCGTACTTTTTGAGGGTTCTGTTTTACAAAATTCATTATTTTTTGTTGATTAATTCTGCATTTTTCTTTACAAGTTCCGATATTTAAAAATTCAATAATTGTTATTGGTGCTCCTGGATTTCCTAAAATAATATCATTTTTTTCAATATTAATTGGAGTAATTTGTGAATTTATAATTGGTTGAGTTTTGTTATTGATTTTTATTTTTGAATTTTTTTTGATTGCTAAATTAACAAAAATTGATAAAATTAAAATTGATAAAATTAAAATTAAATAAGTTTTTTTATGATTGGTCATATTATAAATTTACTTTAAAAATACCATTTTTGTTTAGTGTAGTGAATAAAATTTTGTTAGTTACCTCATCATAATTGATACTGTTTAATGTGTAATTACCATCTAATGAAATAATAGTTTTACTGTGGGTTTTTAAATCAATTTTATATAAATTATCGTAAACATCATTAACAATTGCTGGTGCCATTCCAGCTCCTCTAGGCATAGATGTTGGTACGGCACAATATAAAGTAGTTTCTCCTGCAAAAGTACATTTATCTGCCCAAGTATTTAAGTTTAAAAGAGTGCGATTAGAGCCAATGTTATCACTAAAAGAGGCTGCAATCCATAATTCAGGTTTGTAATCACTTCTAGCACTATAGGTGCTAAATAAAATATTTTTACCAGTAGGAGACCAATTATGTCTAAAATCAAAACCTTCAACTACTAATGATTTAAAGTTTTCGCCATTAAGACCTATAAATAAAACTTCTTCTCTGTCGGCACCAGTTATATCACCCGTTCTACTCAAAGCTATAGTTTGTCCACTAGGCGACCAGCTAATATCAACCTTATTAGCATTATTACCCATTGGTTCTATTAATTTTGTTTCAGTACCATCATTTTTTACAGATATAAGCCAGCGGTTAGTTTCTGACAATCCCATACTTTTTGCTCCAATTTCATTATCTTTTGGAGAAAAAGAAAATTCTCTCCAGTGTTTTGGGATACTTACTTGTTTTCTAGTTTCAAAATTATATATTGTGTTATTTCCATCTGGATATTCTATTACTGCAATATCTTTTTCATTTGCCCAAGAAACACCATCAACATTGTAAAAAATTTTATTAGATAATTTTTCTTCAGTTCCATCTGATTTAATTTTATAAAATTTTCCATCTGCTACATTATGATATCTCAAACCACCTTCTGATTGTATGTCTGTATAAAAAGCTCTGTTGGTTGAAATTTGTTCCACTGCTTCCGGTCTAGTATATGCTGGTCCAGGTTTAGTAATTTCTCCTGCTGTTGGTAATCCAGTTACTAGGTCTATTTCTTCACCAGGAATAATTTCTGGTCTTTCTCCAGAGATTGGGAGTCCAGGAATTGTAGTTGTGGCAACGGGTTTTTTTGAAATCAATTCTGTTATTGAAGTGCGAGTAAAAAGATAGTAAAGAATAAAAGCAAAAACTCCTGCAAAAATTATTAGGATAATGGTCATTAGTATTTGTTTTTTTCTTGTATCGGTCATATTTTTATTTTAAATTTTTTAATTCTTGTCTTATTTCTTTCATTTCTTTATCTAATTTTTTACCAGTTTTAGCTTTTAAAATTAATTCTTTTATTTTGTCTCTTAATTTTTCTAATTTCTTTTGGGCTGGTTTTAAAGCTCTTGGTATTGTTCCTAAGTTAAAAAAACCGTAAAATAAAACCCAAATTGGTGATATGAAAAAAATTAAAATTGGTACTATGATTGATTCAGCTGTTATTGCCATTGCTCTTCCACAACTTATAAAACCGTTAGCCATTGCTCCAATTCTTTTTGCAATTTTTATTAGTTTTATAATTGAATTTACCATTGCCAAAACCTTTTTTAATGATTGCTCTGGTGCTTCAGAAACTGTAGTAACTGCACCTTCTATTGCACAAATTAAAGAGCCTAGAATTGGTGTATATTTAAAAGGAGCTAAAGCATATTTTTGTACGGCATTAAACAAAGGATTAGACTTTGGTTTGCTTTTGCCTCTGCTCTTCTTCTCTTTTTTTAAACTGCGATATTCTTTGTTTAAATTTTGTCTTTTTTTATTTTTGTCTTTTTTCATTTCTCCGTCAGCTTTTTTTTGTTCATCGTCTGGTATATCTTTACCACCTTCTTTTTTATCTTCTTTGCCTTCTTTATTTGCATCATCTTCTTTTTTGCTATTTTCTTTAGAATCATTTTCATTGCCATAAGGTGCAAAATCTTCTTTATCTTTATCAGGATCTTTTGCTTGGTTGTCTTTATTTTCTTCTTCTCCTTCTTTATCTTTATCAGGATCTTCTTGTTCTTCATCTTCTTCACCTTCTTTATTTTCTTCATCCTCTACTTTATTTTCATCAGGGTCTTTTGATTCTTCTTTATTATCATTACTATCTTTTTCTTCACTACCTTTATTATCTTCACCTTCTTCTTTATTATTAGTATTTTCTTTTGGATTATCTTCTGCGTTATTTTCATTACCCTTCTTTTCTTGATTGCTATGTGGATTCTTACCACTTTCTTTGCCATTATTTTCATCAGGGTCTTTTGATTCTTCTTTATTATTATTACTATCTTTTTCTTTATTATCTTCTGCGTTATTTTCATTATCATTTTCTTCTACATCATCTTCAATATTTTCATCATCATTTTCTTGATCTATAGGATCTTGAGAAAAATCACTAGTATTTTTTTTTAGTGTTATGGGGATAGTGATTGTTTTAGATTCTCCTGCTTTGATGTGTATTGTTTTTTTATTTCCTTCACCAGAATTACCACTGTCATTAGTTATTTCAACATTATCTGAAGTTTCGCCAACACTTATGCCACCAGTAGCATTTTCTTCTTGATCGTTATTTGGATTGCTGGCGGGTTCAGCCATATTATTTTAATTTTATTTTTTTATTTTCCAGTGCCAGTGAATATTCTGTATTAGTGTTTTCGTTTAAAATATTTTCGGCAATATTTTTTTCTAAAATTTCACGAATAGATCGTCTTAATTCTCTAGCTTCAGTATTTTTAGAGAAGTCTTGTTTTATAATTTCTTTAAGTACTTTATTTGTATATCTAATAATAGTATGATGTTTTTTTAATTTTTCATTTAAATCATCAATTTCAAGTTTTGCAATTTCAACCATATTAGCAGTATCTAAGTTGTTAAATATAGAAATATTTTCAATACGGTTAATTATTTCAGAAGAAAAGTATTTTTTTAAAGAATCGGTAACTTGTTTTTTGAGAATAGCTTTGCTTTTCTTTTTTTCTTTACTAAAACCAAAACTTGTTTTCTCAAGTTCTTCAGAACAGGCATTAGTTGTTAGTATTATTATAGCATGTTTGAAAGAAATTTTCTTGCCAGTTGAGTCTGTAATATATCCGTTGTCTAAAATCTGCAAAAGTAGCTTAGTCACATCCTTGTGAGCCTTGTCTATTTCATCAAATAAAATAACAGAATGAGGGTTTAATTTTACTTTATCAGTGAGTTGATTAGTCTCTTTGTAGCCAATATAACCAGCAGGAGAGCCAAGAAGTTTTGAAACTCCGAAACTTTCATTAAATTCACTCATATTTAAGTGAATTAAGTTATCTTGTTTAGGATAAAGCGTTTTAGCTAAAACTTTAGCGAGTTCTGTTTTGCCAACTCCGCTTGAACCAACAAACAAAAACGAAGCTAAGGGTTTTTCATCTGTTTTTAAACCAAGTTTTGCTTTGTTAATTTCATCAGCAATTTTATCAATAGTTTCATCTTGTCCGATAATATATTTTTTTAGTTTTTTATTTAAACCACCAGTTGATTTTTTTACAGTCAAATCTAAGTCTTTTTTATCAAGTCCAGTTATTTTTGATATTTGAGAAATTACATCACTAGTTTTTACAGTTGGTAGATTTTTATTTTTTGATTTCTCTAGGTCTTTTTCAGATTTTTTTAGAGCTTTCAAAATTATCTCTTCTTGTTTTTTGTATTCTACTGCTTTTTCATATTCTCCACTTACGGCAGATTTTTCTTTTATTTCAATTGTCTTTTTTAATTCTTTTCTAGTTTTTAAAATTTCCAACTCTAACTTGTTTGGTTTTATCTGTAATTTTTTAGCAGCGGAAGTTTCATCTAATAAATCAATTGCTTTATCAGGCAAGAATTTGTTATTAATATATTTATTAGATAATTCAACTATAACTTCTATTGCATCATCATTTATTTTTACACCATGATATTTTTCGTAATTTTTCTTTATTCCTTTTAATATTTTTATAGTATCTTCTAGATTTGGTTCGTTTGTAATAATTGCTTGGAATCGTCTTTCAAGCGCAGGGTCATTTTCAATATATTTTTTGTATTCTTCAGGAGTGGTTGCTCCAATACATCTAATATTTCCTCTAGCAAGGGCTGGTTTTAAAATATTACCAGCATCCATGGTGCCACTTTGTGATCCCGCTCCAACAATATTATGAATCTCATCAATAAATAAAATAATATTTGGATTGTTAGCAACTTCATCAACAATTTTTTTAAGTCTAGACTCAAATTCTCCTCGATAGATTGTTCCGGCGATTAAAAGCCCCATATCTAATGAATAAATTTGTTTTCCAAGTAGAGCATGAGGAACTTTGCCTTCATATATTTTTTTAGCCAAACCTTCTACAATGGCAGTTTTTCCAACTCCAGGACTTCCGAGTAATATCGGATTGTTTTTATTACGACGATGAATAATTTGAATAAGTCTTTCTACTTCTTCATCTCGTCCAATTAAAGAATCGATATTTTTTTGTGATTCTTCTGTTGTTAAATTGGTTGCAAAACTTTCTAAAGCACTGGTTTTTTTACCTTGGGGTATATTTGGCATTGGAGGTGGAGCACCTTCTCCACCAAAAACCTTGTTAGATATTTGAGAAGCCATACTAGCAGTATCAGACATTTCTGAAAGATGTCCAGAGTTTTCCAAAGCTTCATCAATGCGAGCAATCATATCTCCTTTTTTGATTTTATTCTTTTTTAAAATATTTAAAATCTGGGGATTGTCGGAATGTAAAAGGCTAGATAAAAGATGTTCAGTACCAACAAAATTATGTCCATAATCATAGGCAATAGCCATTGCTTTTTCTAAAATCATTTTTGAATCTTCGGATAGGGGAGATAACTCAGCTTGTTTTACTGAATTTTTGTCATTTTTTTTATTTTCAGGATTTAATTCAACTAATTCTTGATCAACAGTTTTGACATCAATTTTTAATTCCTGAATAATTTGAAAAGACAAAGAACCAATTTGATTGGCTAGAGCAAAGAAAATATGGATTGGCTCTACAACAGGGTGATTTAATTCAGTAGCAAGTTTTATGCTTTTTCCAAGTACTTGATGGACATTAGTAGAAAAACGGTCAACAATATTCATAAATTTAGGTTATTCCCCTCTAGAGAGGGGTTGAGCGTGTGTCAATTATCTTTATTTTACTTGATTTTTAAGGGTTTGACAAGGTGATATTATTTTGATTTTTCTATTAAATACTATATACTAAATACTATATATTAATAATTATTATAAATATGAATTTTCCAAAACATATATTTAAAGCCTATGATATTCGTGGGCTTTATCCAGAAGAATTAACAGAAGAGCTTGCTTACAAAATCGGACGAGCTTATGGTCAGATTAGACAAAAAGAATTAGGACGAGACGATGCTGTGGTGGTAGTTGGGCGTGATATGCGTTTATCATCTCCATCTTTATCAGATGCCATAATAAATGGCTTAACAGATCAAGGAATAGATGTAATAGATATTGGGTTGGCATCAACTCCAACTTTTTATTTTGCTGTTTCTTTCTATGGTTATGATGGAGGGTTGCAGGTATCAGCTTCTCACAATCCAAAAGAATATAATGGTGTAAAAATTGTAAGAGCAAGTGCATCGCCATTTGGAAAAGGAACTGGGATGGAAGAATTATCTGATCTAGTTGAAAATGGTGATTTTAGTGAAAAGAAAATAAAAGAACAAGTGGTTAAAAAAGATGGTGTGGTAGATGCTCAAGTTGATTTAGAATTAAAATTTGCTGGTACAAAAGAAATTGGAAAGTTTAAAATTGTGGTTGATACTGCGAATTCAATGGGAGCTCCATATTTAGAAAAATTATTTGATAAATTACCTCAAATAGAATTGGTAAAGATGAATTGGGAATTAGATGGTACTTTTCCATCCCATTTAGCTGATCCTTTTGTAGAAGAAAATATTGTTGATTTAAAAAAGAAAGTGTTAGAAGAAAAAGCTGATTTGGGAATTGCGACTGACGGAGATGGAGATAGGATTTTCTTTATAGATAACAAAGGAGAAATGGTTGATCCCGCAATTCTTCGTGGAATTATGGCTAAGATATTTTTACAAATTTATCCAAAGGCAACAATTTGTTATGATATTAGACCGGGGAAAATTACTCGTGATATGATTTTAGAAAATGGAGGTACACCAGTAGTCACTCGGGTTGGACATTCTTTTATAAAACAAAAAATGGTGGAGACGGGAGCTGTTTTTGGTGGAGAAAGCAGTGGACACTTTTTTGTAAAATTTGATCATGGCATTTATGAAGCACCTATGGTTGTTATCCTTAAATTATTGCAAGAATTAACAAAAGAAAAACAAAGTTTGGTTGATTATGTTGCTCCGTTTAAAAAATATTTTCATTCAAGTGAGTATAATTTTAAGGTTGAAGATAAAGAAGGTGTTTTACAAAAATTAAAAGAAAGATATTCTGATGCAGAAATCAATGACCTTGATGGTTTGAGTTTTACTTATCCAAATTATTGGTTTAATGTGCGTGCTTCAAATACCGAATCATTGCTTCGTTTAAATTTAGAAGCAAACACAGAAGAATTAATGGTTAGCAAATTAGAGGAAGTTAAAAATGTGATTATAAAATAGCTATTAAAATAGCCATTTTAATTTTGTTTTATTTATGCTAACATAAGAGCATTAATATTAAAAAATTTTATGAAAAAAATATTTTTATTTCTTTTTGTGGTATCTATGTTTTTGCCACAAGGTTATATTTTAGCTCAAGTTGAAGATGAATTAGATTTACCAAATGAAATAAATCAAGATTATGAATTAGAACCATTTATTACATCTGAGCAGGATGTTGAAGTTGGTAAAAAAATTATTTTTGATGCTACTGATTCAAATTTTAATTTTGGATTAGGAGAACCAAGTTTTCATTGGGATTTTGGAGATGGCTATTGGGAGATAGGTAATGAAGTTGTTCATCAATATTCTAAGATTGGAAATTACCAAGTTAAATTAACCATTACTCAAGGAGAAAATTCTTCAGAAATTATTAAAGAAGTTTTTGTTTATGATAGAAAAATATTTTTTGTAACAGATGTAGAGGTTATACAAGAAATTAGTTTAATCGAGGAACAGGCTGTAGAAAATGGAGTAGCTTTAAAATTACTTTTAGCTCAAGATGTAGAGGGTTTTTTAAATGAAGATAATTTGGCAAAATTAATTGGGGAAGAAACTGAATTTATTAAAGATTCAGATGTTTTGGCTTTTTATACAAAATCATCTTTGGGTTTACAATCTTTTAATCAATACTTTAGAAATTTATCAGAAGTACAAAAAGAATTATTGCAAAAAAAGTTTTTTGTAAAAATTAGTGATAGTAATTTAGATGTTGCTTCAAATTTTGCTTATCAATCTTTTAATACGATTCAACCCGAGTTTATTTTATTAACCAGAGCGGAAGCAATTAATCCTGTTTTTTCTACAAAAAATAGTGCAGAAATTACCGATATTTTGCACAATAGAGGAGTGGAGTATCAGATTATAGATGAACATGGTAAAAAACCATTTTTTTATTTTCTCTCTCATTTGATTAGTAATTTTATTTCTCGTGGTGTTTCTGCTAATACAATTTATTTAATTTTAATAATTCCATTTTTGACCTTTATTGCTATCTTTTTTAGACAGGTAATTGGTCTTTCCACTTTTGGTGTTTATGCTCCAGTAATGATTACTGCTAGTTTTTATATTCTAGGTTTAGAGCTTGGGCTTTTAACCTTTTTCTTTGTGGTGACAACTGGTTACCTAGTTAAATATATAATGAATAAATTTGAACTTTTATATCTGCCAAAAGTAGCACTAAATATTAGTTTTATTTCCTTGTCATTTTTTATTGTAGTTTGGTTATTTTTATGGTTTGATACTTCTTTATCACTTTCTTTAGCAATTTTTCCCATGCTTGTTATGTCTACAGTATCAGAAAAGTTTATGGCCGCTCAAAGTGAAGAGGGTTTTAAAGGAGCTATGTTTGGTGTTTTAGAGACTTTAGTTGTTGTGATTGTTTCATATTATTTAATTACTTGGGTAGCATTTAATAATATTATAATGTCTTGGCCAGAGTTAATTTTTATTCCTTTTGTATTAAATTTCTTACTTGGTAAATTTGCTGGTCTTCGTCTTAGTGAATATTTTAGGTTTAGAAGTTTATTTTCTGAACACAACGAATAGTTATGAAATTTTTAGAACAAGCAAATTCAATTCTTGGACTTAATGCTCGTAATCTACTTTACGTTGGTCGTTATAATACACGAGCCAATAAAAAATTTGCTGATGATAAAATGTTTACAAAAAATTATCTAAGTTCTCGTGGAATTGGGGTGGCAAAAGTTTTTGTTTTATTTAAAAATCACAAGGAACTTAGAAATTTTAATCCAAAAAGTTTACCAGAAAGTTTTGTCATCAAGCCAAACAAAGGATATGGTGGTGAGGGGATTTTAGTAATTACAGAAAAAAGAGGAAATAAATTTATAGATATTGATGGTACTCAATATGATTGGCAAGGTCTTTATCGTCACATGGTTTCTATTCTTG
>Ga0208904_1000252_pt1 | contig 46658 bp, 51 predicted proteins | sample AntAceMetag02UKB_FD_184774 | JGI IMG/M metagenome (GOLD analysis project Ga0208904, IMG submission 184774) | Saline lake microbial communities from Ace Lake, Antarctica - Antarctic Ace Lake Metagenome 02UKB (SPAdes) (version 2) | ecosystem: Environmental > Aquatic > Non-marine Saline and...
ATTTCTCCTTTACCGACTGTAAGTCTTACACGGGCAGACGCACATTTACGACGTCCAACTGTTTGTGTTTTTTTCTCCATAGTTTTATTTATATTCTAATATCTAATCTTTTCATGCGATCGTTACGTAATCTATTTTTTGGTAACATGTTAAAAACAGCTTTACGAATAACTTCTTCTGGTTTTTCAGCTAATAATTTTTTAGCTGTTATTGATTTTATTCCACCAGGGTGACCACTGTGGTGATAATATTTCTTTTGTTCTAATTTTTTGCCAGTAAATTTAATTTTATCAGCATGGTTTACAATCACACCATCTCCCATATCTCTGTCAGTTGCATATTCTACTTTATTTTTTCCTATCAAAATCACAGCTATTTGAGAAGCTAAACGTCCCGGAGCTTGACCTGTTGCATCTAATCTAATTGTTTTTCTATGTAATTCCATATTATAACTTTATTAATCTTTTATACTAATTCAAGCACAACTTCTATTGCACCATCTCCAACACGATTTTTAACAGTTGTTGTTCTAGTAAATCCACCTTTTACATCTTTGTAACGAGGCCCTAAAACATCCATTAATTTATTAATCGCATTTTTAGTGTATAGAATACTTATTAAATCACGCCTAGCATTCAAATCTTGTTTCTTAGCTTTAGTAATTAATTTTTCAACTAAAGAACTAGTTTGTTTAGCTTTTGCTTTGGTAGTTGTAATTTTTTCGTAAGTAATTAAACTTTCAGCCATATTTATATATAAAGCACGGCGTTTAGAATTCTTTTTGTCTAATTTAATTTTTTTCTTTTGATGACGCATATCGGTTATTTCTTTTTAGTAGCTTTACTTTTTTTAACTTTTTTAACTTTTTTTTCTTCTTTTTCCTCTTCAACAACTTCTTCTTTTTCTTCAACCTCTTCTTTAACTTCTTCAACTTCTTTTTCCTCTTCAACAACTTCTTCAGTTGTCTTATTTTCTAAATTATCAATTACTAAAGTATAATGATCCATTAAAATCTTTGTTGAACTAACTAAAGCTTCTTTTGGATCAACCGTACCGTTAGTTTCAATATCTAAAACTAATTTTTCATAGTTAGTAATATCTCCAACACGAGTATATTCAACTTTATAACCAATATCTTTAATTGGTGTATAAATTGAATCAATTACTATTGTTCCCAAATCATAATTCTTACGATCTTTATCTTCAGCTGGTTTAAATCCACGTCCACGACCAACTATAATTTCCATTTCAAATTCTTTTTTACCAGTAATTTCTGCAATAACATGATCAGGATTAACTATTTCAACTTCGGAATTTTTCTTTATGTCTTTAGCAGTCACTTTTCCTGCTCCTTTTTTTGTAATAGTTAAAGTAATAGGATCATCAGAAAAAACTTTAACAGCTAATTGTTTTAAATTCATCATGATTTCAACTGCATCTTCTTTTATATCATCAATTGCAGTAAACTCATGTTGTACGCCTTTAATTTTAAATCCTTCTACTGCAGCGCCTGGCAGTGAAGATAAAAGTACACGGCGTAAACTATTGCCTAAAGTAGTCCCATAGCCATGATAGCAAGGAGAAACAACAAGTGAACCCTTGTTTGGGGTGTCGCCTGCTATAAACTCAATTTGTGAAGGTAGAAGCAAATTCTCCATATATTTTTTTTAATGAATGAGAACTTATTATTATTAACGAGAGTAAAACTCAATGATATCTTTAATGCTGAAGCTTGGGTTGTCGAGTACCGGAGTATTTAGAACTTTAGCTTCTAACTTTTTAGCATCAACAGCTAACCAATGTGGTGAATCTGTTTTTGATAATTTTTCAGTTGCATTTTCAAATAACTTTTTTGTTTTTGATTTATCTCTAATAGAGATAACATCACCAACTTTAACACGAAAAGAAGGAATATCTACTTTTTTACCATTAACTTGCATATGACCATGATTCACAATCTGACGAGCAGTTGCTCTCGAAGGTGCTAAACCCATTCTATAAACTGCATTATCTAATCTTGATTCAAGAAGAGTTAATAACATTTTACCAGTATCACCAACTTTATTACCAGCTTCATCCACATATCTTACAAATTGTTTTTCACGCATACCGTAAATTCTCTTTGCTTCTTGTTTTTCTTTCAATTGTTTACCAAAGTTAGAAAGCTTAACGCGTCTTGCATTTGGACCATGTACACCCGGAGCATATTTTCTTTTCAAAAGTGGACATTTAGGACCAGTACATTTATCACCCTTAAGAAAAAGCTTTTCTCCAGCTCTACGACATTTACTACATTGTAATTCCTTTGTTGACATAACTTTATATTTTTATTTTAAACACGTCTACGTTTACAAGGTCTGCAACCATTGTGAGGTATTGGTGTAACATCATTAATTGCTAACACATTTAAACCGTTAATATGCAAAGCACGAATAGCTCCTTCACGTCCACCACCTATTCCTTTAACATATACGCTTACTTCTTTTACTCCGTACGGTTCTAATTTTTCAATTAGATTTTTAATAACCATACTAGCAGCATAAGGAGTTGCTTTTTTAGGACCTTTAAAACCAGACATACCAGCTGAAGCCCATGCTAAAACATTACCATTCAAATCTGTCACACTAACAATAGTATTATTGTATGTAGCTTGAATATAAGCACGACCACGTGATACTAGTTTAATTTGTTTCTTCTTTTTAAATTTTTTATTTTTTGTAACTTTTGCCATAACCTTTAAATAATTAGTGAGATTTGTGTCTTAAAATTAGTGGTTTTATGTTTTTTGAGCAGCTGGCTTATTACCAGATACTGCAATTCTTTTTGCATTACCACGTAATGTACGATTATTTGTTTTTGTTTTTTGTCCACGACATGGTAATCCTTTTTTATGACGACCACCACGATAAGACTTAATTTCTTTCAAACGTTTTATATTAGCTAATACTTCACGTTTTAAATCACCTTCTATTTTAAATTTCTTTTCAATAATGTTACGAAGTTTATCTTCTTCTTCTGGTTTTAAATCTTTAGTACGAACTTCTTCGCCTATACCAGCTTCTTTTAAGATACCTTGAGAAGTCACTAAACCGATACCAAAAATATAGGTTAAAGCAATCTCTAATCTTTTCTCCTTTGGAATGTTTACACCAGCTACACGCATAAAATTAGTTAATATTAAATTACCCTTGAACTTGTTTGTGTCTAGGGTTTTCGCAAATTACACGCACTTTACCTTTGCGTCTAATTACTTTGCATTTATTACATCTTTTTTTAACGGATGATTTTACTTTCATATACTTATTATTTTCTAATACAATTTTTTTAAGAAAAAACACCAACCACTGCCGTGATATCGTCGCCCCTTTTAGACATATAGCTCTGAACCTCTTAAAAGAGGATGGGACTCCACCACAATGGTTGATTTTCTTTCATTACAATTACTTTAAATGCAACTTTTTATTTAATTTTAAATTCTAAATGTGATTCTGCCTTTTGTTAGATCATACGGAGTCATTTCCATTTTTACTCCATCTCCGATAGATAATCTAATTCGATGCATTCTCATCTTACCTGAAAGATGAGCTATAACGAATTGTCCACTTTCAAGTTTAACCTTGAATTTAGCAGCTGGCAACAGTTCTTCAACTGTCCCCTTCACTTCTATAACATCTTTTTTACTCATGACGGCTATATATTACATTAAAACTAAATTTATGTCAAGTGTTTAGTTTTAGATTTAATTTTTTAATTTAAATTAGTGTTTTTTACCTAACCTTGGTTATTTCCTATCCTTCACAAAACTTAGTAGATTTTTTAAGATTTGTTTTATACACACCCTGTTTTCAATAAAAACCCATTGTTTATATAAAATAAAATTCCAAGTAACTGTTACCATTATACTTAATATTCTAACATAGATATAGTTTATTTCCAACACAATATTACCAAACCACATAATCACAATAGCAAAACTATAATTCCAAAGCATTAACACCCAAAAACGCATCATCTGATCTTTTGCTATGCCTTTAGCCCGAAAGGTCCAATATTTATTTAAAAAGAAAATATAATTAATCATTAAAAGCTGATTAATTATTACAGATACAAGAGGACTTAACCCCAAACCCTCTTTTAAGGCAACTAGGGTTAACATATCCAAAACAAAACCAGAACTTCCAATTATGGTGTACTTTAAAAATTGAAGTCTATTTTTCCAAATTTGCTTTAGTATTTTTTTTATCATTTTATTCTAAAACAGCTTTAATACGCCTAATACCTGCGCTTGATGCTTTTTCTTTTTTGATTTTAAAATGTCCTAATTCTGATGTGTTAGCAACATGAGGACCACCGCAAATTTCCTTAGAGAATTCTCCAACAGTATAGACTTTTACTTTTGCTCCATATTTATTTCCAAACAAACCAATCGCACCCTTCACTTTTGCTTCTTCTACTGTCATTTCTTCTTCAATAATCGGTACAGCCTGATCTATAACAGCATTAACCAGTCCTTCTACTTTTTCTTTTTCTTCATCTGTTAGCTTTTCTCCGTGTGAGAAATCAAACCTGAGTCTGTCTGCAGTGATGTTACTTCCTTTTTGCTCTACATGATCACCCAGAACTCTTCTAAGAGCAGCATGTAGCAAATGAGTAGCAGTGTGTAATTTTTTTGATTCATCGCCAGTATCGGCCATTCCACCTTTAAATTTCTTTTCTGCTCCGCTGCGTGATAAGTCTTGGTGTTTTTTAAAAGCTTCATCAAATCCTTTTTTATCAACCTCTAATTCATTTTCTTTTGCTAATTCTTCTGTCATCTCAAATGGAAAACCATATGTATCAAATAATTTAAATACAAGCTTAGCAGAAATTTCAGTTACTTTATTTCCAGTTTTTTCTTCCTGTATTTTAAATCCATTTAATATTTTATCAAATTCTTTCAACCCTTTCTCTAAAGTCTTTCTAAATTTTTCTTCTTCCAAAGTTAATTGATTGATTATAAAATCTTGGTTTTGTTTTATTTCCGGATATACATCTTTCATTTGTTCAATTACAACTTTCGCAACTTTAAAACAAAATACTTCACCTATTCCTAAATTCTTTCCATGACGAATTGCCCGACGAATTAATCTGCGAACAATATATCCTTGATCTACGTTTGACGGACTAACTCCATTATCATCCCCCATTATCATTGTTACGGTACGAATATGATCAGCGATAATCCTAAAGGGTATGGATAGGGTATCGGTACCCCTATCATATTTTTTACCAGAAATTTCTTCTACTTTTTCTATAATTGATTTTATTGTATCTATTTCATATACATCTTTAAATCCATTTAAAACTGCCACGGTTCTCTCTAAGCCCATTCCTGTATCAACATTCTTTTGTGCAAGTGGTTCTAATTTTAAATCTTTTGTTTTGTTAAATTGCATAAACACATTATTCCAAATCTCCATCCAGTTTTTTTCATCAGTTTCTGGATTGCTTTTTTCAGACGGAAATTCACTTTCCCCTACCCAATAAAATATCTCTGTGTCAGGTCCTTGTGGTCCTGCATTTTTTCCTCCTTCTGGCCACCAATTATCTGTTTTACCTAGGTATCCAATCCTATTTTCAGCAATCCCCGCACTTTTCCAAAATTCAACAGATTCACTATCTTTTTCTGCATCACTGTCACCCTTAAAAACCGTAACAGCAAGTTTTTTTACGTCCAATCCAAGATATTTTTTTGAAGTCAAAAACTCAAAACTCATTTTAATTGACTCTCCTTTAAAGTAGTCACCTAAAGACCAATTTCCAAGCATTTCAATGAAAGTCACATGAGAATTATCTCCCACCTCATCAACATCTCCTGTTCTTACACATTTTTGCACACTAACAAGTCTTTTACCCTCTGGATGACTCTCACCCGTCAAATACGGTACAAGTGGTTGCATTCCGGCCGTTGTAAACAAGGTTGTTGGGTCACTAGACATAACAGAAGCAGAAGCAATAACTTTATGCCCTTTTGATTCAAAAAATTTTAAGTATTTTTGACGAAGTTCTTTTGAAGTGATCATATTGATTTTTAATATAAACTAATTTTACACGATTTACTTGACAAAAGCAAGGTTTTAATGTATAATTTCGTATTAAATAGTTGTTCTTTTTACGTGATATTCACAGTGAATATTGCAAAAATCCTTTAGGAGGGAATAAAATGGCAAAAAAAGAGTGGAGAATAGTTGGAGACAATTCTTTTGAAAAACGGCTTCAAAATGAAGAAAATTTTGATGCTGGAATCAACATGATTCCAACAGGGAAAAAAGAATTTAGAATCTATCCTGTCAGCATCGAGCGAACTAGTGTTGACCGACTTGATGGTAAACGTCAATTTGGTATCAAGATTAATATTTTTGATACCCCGACAGAGGACAAACTGTTAGCGACTGTTGAAGGTACTGTTGATTTTGCCACCCCTGATTCAAATAGCGTGGTTGGAACTCTTGCTGAGATATAAAAACCTCTCTATTATTTACACAAAAGCGTCCCAAGACCGGGACGCTTCTTTTTTTATATAACTCAATTTTAGAAATTAAAAATTGAAAATTAGAAATTCTTAATTTTTTTATAAAAAATTAAGCAATCTCTCCCCCACCCAAACAAACCTTGCCTTTGTAAATCACTGCGAATTGCCCAGGAGTGACGGCACGTTGAGGAACTGAAGATTTTAAAATATAATTTTGAGATTGATTTTTTAAGGGATCCTTCGATACCTCAGGATGACAAGCAACAAGTTCAGAATGACAAAGAATCCCTTTTTGTAATTCTTGTCTATGACGTAAACGAAATTTACATTTTAAAGGAAAATTTGGTTCTTCTCCTGCAATCCAATGAAAGTTTTCTAATTCTATTTCTTTTTTATATAAAAGAGGATTATCTTCGTAACCAACTATAACTTCATTCTTATCTATATTTTTATTAACTACAAAAAATGGTTTTTGAGATCCTGAAACAAGTTCAGGATGACAACTCATATCAACTTTTATTTTTTGCCCAATTGTGTAAAAAGCCAAACCATCATGTTTCCCAACCACTTCCCCACTACTCAAAACTATTTTACCTTTTTTTGCTTTTACTTTGTCTTTTAAAAATTCTCTCATTGAAACTTCTCCAACAAAACAAATCCCCATACTCTCTTCCTTGTCTTTTGTTGCTAAATCAAATTTTTCAGCCAATTTTCTTACCTTTTTTTTAGTAAATCCACCAAGTGGAAATAGTATATCTTTTAATTGCTCTTTAGAAAGCTGGTGTAAGAAATATGTTTGATCTTTATTTTGGTCTTTTGCCTGTAGTAATTGATTTTTTATTGAAAGTTTTGCATAATGCCCAGTAGCAATTTTATCATATCCTAATTCTTTTATCTTCTTTAACCAAACATCAAATTTTATAAATTTATTACACATTATATCAGGATTCGGTGTTCTTCCTTTGTTATATTCTTCAAAAGTATAATCTAAAACTTTTTGTTGGTATTCTTCTACAAAATTAAGACGCAAAAGCTTTATCCCAAGTTTTGCACAAACACGAAGAGCATCTTCATAATCATCACGCCAACAACTATTACCAAACTTATCCTGTCCTTCATAATTCACAGCAAACATACCAGTTACATCATAACCTTTTTTTACAAGAAGTGCTGCTACTACACTGGAATCAACACCCCCACTCATAGCAACTATTATTTTTTTATTTTTTATCTTCATAACAAATTAATATTACTCATAAAAACAAAAAAAGTCAATCCAAAACACCGGCTATAACCGGTGTTTTAAATATTTATTTATTTTCTACTTAAATCCCCCTAAACAAAGGCACACCATTATTTCCTACTGGAACATAAATTGTACCTTGTCTATCTTTTAATTCTTTTATATATAGATATTGCAAATAATTTTGAGTCAAACCCTGAGCAATAATTTGTTGAGCATCACGTTGACCAGCTGCTTCAACTCTTTTTCTTTCTGCTTCTTTTGTTTCTTTTTCTAAAACAAATTCATATCTTTCTGATTCTTGTTCTGCTTGAAGTTTAAATTCAATACTTTCAGCTAATTTTGCTGGAAGTTCTACATGACGAAGCAATACATCTTCGATAATTACACCACGAGGTTCAATCTTTTCTTTTAATTGTTCTAAAATTTTCATTCCAGCTTCTGTTCTTTTTTCTGAATAAAGACCTTTTGCATCGTATTGTGACACTACTTCACGAATTGCAGTTCTGATTTCTGGACGAATAATAATTTCAGCATATCCTACACCTATGGTTTTATAAAGCTCTGGAGCTTTTTGTTCATCTAGGTGATACAAAACAGTCATATCAAGAGAAACACTTAAACCTTCTTGAGTTAAAGCCACAATTGAATCATCTCCAATTTTTTGACCTTCACCTGACGCAATACTCATTGTATAATCTTGTGTTCTAATATTCATTTTTTCAATATTAGCAACTGGAATAATTAAATGCATGCCAGAAGATAATGCTTTGTCTTTTACTTTACCAAATAATTGATAAATACCTGTATACCCGGCAGGGATTACGATAATGGAATTGGCCAGAATAATTAAAGCAGCAACCGCTCCGATAATTAAACCTGCAATCTTCTTTCCTTGTTTTGGATCTATAGTTTGCATAGGTTTTTGATTATTATTAAAATCATTATTTAAATTAATTTCTTGATTATTATTTACATCATTATCACTATTTTCAAAATTCTTTTCCCACTCAGTTTTTCTATTACTCCCTGTTTGATTTAAAATCTTTTTAAAAATATCTTCAAATTTAAAACTAGGATTTGTTCTTTTATAAACAGAATAAATCCATACAAGTCCTACAACAACCAAAAAAGGACTTTTACTCAAAACTCCCAAGATGATAAAAAATATCGGAAATATAAATTGATTTTTTTGGTTTAATTGCATGTGTTATAAGTATATATTAAACATGGAATTTTGACAACATACACAAATTAAAAAACCTTCATTTGAAGGAATTTTAATTTTATTGTTTGTTTAGTCATTACGACGAGCCTGCATACAATCACGACAGTAAATCGGCTTGTCACTTGAGGGTTGAAATGGAAGTTGAGTAATTTTTGCTCCACAACCACCACAATCTATGTTCACATCAAATAATTGACGTGCACCACTATCATCTTGACGTTTACTTTCATGATATGAACGATTACATTCTAAACAGTAAACTGGTCTATCACCTGACGGTTGAAAAGGAAGCTGAGTAATATGAGTATTACATTTAGCACATACTACATCAACATCAAACATTTGCTTAACATCTCCAAAAGACATATTTTTATTTTTATTCCCAAAAAATTTTGAGATATTTATTAAATTAACTTAAATATTATATAGTAAAAGAAAATGCAAAGCAAATTTCTAAAACTATTACTTACCCCCTAATATTTTTTGTATTTCTGGTATTAAATCTCCAGCACTATAATAAACTCCAACTTTTTCTTTTATTTTATCTCCTGCCAAACCAGAAACATATATAGCAATTTTTGTAGCTGTTAAAATATCATTTTTTGCTAGAAGTGCCACCAAAAGTCCGGCTAACACATCCCCAGTTCCACCCTTAGTCATCCCAACATTACCGGTAGCATTTTCAAAACAGATTCCATTTTGACAAATATAATCTGCCGAACCTTTTAAAGCAATTACAGCAGGAATTTCTTTAGAAATTTTTTCTAAATTTTCAAGATTGGGTTCAACCCCAAATAGGTGTTCAAATTCTTTTATATGCGGAGTAACCACACAATTTTTATGTAATAGTTTTTTGTTTACCACTCTCAGAGCTCCAGCATCAAGTAAAGTTTTTGTATCTGGATATTTTTTTAATATTTTATTTACCAACCATTTTGTTTTGAGATTTGGTGATGATCCTGGACCTATTAAAATCGCATCAGCCTCAACTTCCAAAACTCTTTTTAAATCACTTTTATTTATATAAATAAATTCGGCTACTTTTTCTCTTAATTTTTTAATAATTTCAAAATTGCCTATAGTTGTATGAACATATACAAAATCAACAATTTTTGAAGCCATCGAAGATGCTAAAACAAGAGAGCCATGATATTTTTTTGAACCAGCAATAACTAAAATACGACCATTTTGACCTTTATGGCTTTTTTCATCAGACTGATATAATTCTTTTAAAATTTGAGGTTGTATTTTTTTAACGGTCATATTTACTAACGGTCTTTTCTATAGTCATCGTCATAATTAGAATTATCTACTTTTTCAACCTCATCTGGCTTAATAGTTTTTAAATTAATTTGATTTTCTTTTTTCTTTTGATCAACAAAACCCGGCATTAATTGCTTTACTTCCTTTTTTTCTATTAGTAATGTTTTTTTATTACCTTGTTTTTGATAATTTTCTTCTTTTCTTGCAGGAACCTTTTTAATAATTTTTTCTTTTTTAGGAAATTCCAAATCACCACCCTTGTCATTCTGAGGAATCGAAGAATCCCTTTTAAACTTTTTATCCTTATTTACTATTTCTGTTTTTTTATTATTAAACTTTTTTTGTGAATTTTTATTTACATTTTTATTTTCTTGCCCCGAAGGAATCCCTTTAGAATTTTTTTCTTTCACATTGTCTTGTGTAAGACTAGACAAGCTTAAACCTTTTTGTTTTGTATCAACCAAGGAAATAGATTTAGACTTTTGTACTGATTCATCTTTTTTAACATTATTGCTAGTATTTTTTGGATATGAATTTTTCGAATAGTCTTTTTTTACATCGGTATTCTTTTTATAATTTTCTTTATTATATAATGGTTTGTTAGCACTTTTATTATAAGTTGTTTTTTTATTATAACTACTATTTTTATTACTACTGTAATTTGTTTTTTGTTTTACTTGTTTACTGTTATCATCCTCTTCACCTTCATCAAATCCACTCCATTTCATTATCATATCCTCAATTTTATCTCGTGATAAAGAATAACGTTCTCTAGAAACTTTTATTATCTTCTCGGTCGTACCAGTTGGATAACCAATTGGAGGAAGAGTATTGGCAGAAAATGGCCTTGAAGAAACCCCATCAATCATTAATTTTAAGTAAATATTAAATTTAGGCAAATTAATTAAATCTTCTTCTACAAAAACAGGAGCAAATTCTTTAGCTAAAATTTCTGAATCTGTTGAGCCAACTCTAAAAGTTGCAATTGTCCCGACATTACCAAGTACAGCTTCACGAACAGTTTCATCAAGTTGCTCCATATATTGATGAGCCAATATTAAGCCAAGATGATATTTACGAGCTTCTGATAATATATTCGCAAACGAAGGAGTAGCAAAGTTCTGAAATTCATCAACATATAGGAAAAAATCTTTTCTGTCATCTTCTGGCATGTCAACTCTTTCCATCGCGGTTAACTGAATTTTATTAACAAGCATACCACCCAAAAGCGCTGAATTATCTTCTCCAATTCTACCTTTTGATAAATTCATTATAAAAATCTTTTGATTATCCATTATATCGCGAATATTAATTTTTGATTTTACTTGAGCAACAATATTACGAATAACAGAAGCAGACAAAAATTGACCAATTTTATTTTGGATAGGAGCAACAGCTTCTTGTGCATAACGGTCATTGTAGCTTGCAAATTCTTGTTCCCAAAAAGCTTTAATAACTGGATCTTTTACATTTTGCACAACTCGTTTTCTATATACTTTATCAGACAACAATCTATTTATTCCAAGCAAAGTTGTATTTGGAAAATCAAGTAAAGCCAAAATAGTATTATTCAAAATATATTCCATTCTTGAACTCCACATATCTACCCAGATCTTTTTAAATACAGCCATTAAACCTGATGCAATCAAATGTTTATGCTCTGGATTAGATACTTCTAAAATATTAAACCCAATTGGATATTCCAAATCTGACGGATTAAAATATACCACATCATTTATTCTGTGTGGCGGAATATAATCAATTATTTTTTCAGCAAAATCTCCATGAGGATCTACTACACCAACCCCATGTCCAGCATATATATCATTTAAAACCAAATTCTCAAGCATGGTTGTTTTTCCCATACCTGTTTTACCAACAACATACATATGCCTTCGCCTATCATCAATTTTTATCCCAAACTTTCTAAATTGATTGCGAAAATTTGTAGCTGCAAAAATATTAACTTCAGGGTTGGTCATGAAACTTTCAACCCCGTTATCTTCTTCTTGATTGTTTTCTCCCTCAGAAACTTCTTCAGGATCTTTATCTTCTTCTAGCATGTAAACATTATATCATTTAACACTTTGATTTACAATTTAAAAAATTATTCAACACACTCTCCCCACATTCCTTTCTTTTCTTTAATTGCTTCTATCTCAGCTTCTTTAAATTGATCTTTAAATTTTAAATTTGGTGGAATACTCATTGTAGTTGCAAAACCTTCTTGTACAAGTTCTAAATTTACAAAAGTCCCATCTTCTAAATATACATAACGCAAAAGCCTGCCATACTTATCCTCTCCTTCATTTCCAGCCACCAACTTCACTTTCATATCTTTTAATAACTTTTTATTTTCTGCGGTAGCTTCATCTGAATAACATTCATATTCTGTATAATCTGTATCTTTTTCAGGAGTATCAATTCCAATATATCTAACTTTTACTCCTCCAAACAATTCTATCGTATCTCCGTCTATAACTCTACTTACTTTAAAATAACCTTCTTCATCTGCTAGATATTCAACTCCAGTTTGTTTAACTTCACTTATTTTTTCTTTTATCTTCGGAGATACAAAAGGAACCATTATCAAAAACAAAACAATAACAAATAATATTCTCCATAGACTTTTTGGTTTTGGTGTATTAATTTGTTTATAATCCATATTCATTAATTATTTTTAAAATATGTTCACGTGCCAAAGTCCAAGATGCCAAAGTCTGACCATCCCAAATATCACCTCTTCTTATCATTTCTTCAAATTCATCCGGTCTTCTCAATATTACTTCTAACTCTTCTCCATTTATTTCTAAAACTGGCTCGCTAACTTTTTCTAATTCCATACCAATATAAATATGAAAATCATCTTTTAACAAACCGTTTGAACTTTCAAAATTTCCTACTTTAATAAATTCTTTAGCTTGATATCCAGTTTCTTCCATCAGTTCCCTTTTCACAGCCTCAGTTGGAGTTTCTTTATCAGCTATACCACCACAAGGGAATTCGATGCTTAATTTATCTTTTAAATATCTATATTGAGAAACCAAAACCAATCTTCCATCATCTGTAATTGGTATAACAAGCGAAGCTCCATTTGTTTCTATATAATAATACTCCCCCTTTTTACCTTTTTCTGTTTCAAATTTATCTTTTTTATATTCGTTAAATGGATTTTTATCAATAATTTCAGAAGATAACGTTTTAAGTCTTGACATATTTATTAATTAAATAATTTAGCTACTTCCTCCACTTCAACATCTCCTTTATTGCTTATTATAGAATGCATAGATCCTCCTCCATCGCCTTCAAAGCGAGGAAAAATATGCCAGTGCATATGAGGAACAACTTGACCTGCTACTTCTTTATCATTTATTCCAATATTTATTCCGTCTGGTTTTAATACTTCTTCAATTCGTTTTGTAGCCTGACGCACACCTTCTAAAATATTTGACCAATCTTCTTTTCCTACATCTTTTAAATTTTCAATATGTTTTTTTGGTATCACAACAGTATGACCTTTAGCATGTGGGTGGATATCTAAAAAAGCCAATACATAATCATCTTCATAAACTGTATGGCTTGGGATTTCTCCTTTTATAATTTTACAAAAAATACAACCAGACATAAGGCATAATACTTAAAATTTAAAAATTCGTTTTTATATCAAACTGATTTCACCTGTCATCCTGAATCAACCGAAGGGATCCCTTTGGGACTTATTTCAGGATCTTTCTTAGTACAAACTATCTATGCTAAGAAAAATTTTGACCCTCACTAAAATAACAAAGCACTATATACTCATTATATATTATTTTAACTTAATTTGCCAGATAAACAGGTCTTCAAATATATTCCATTTTAAAATCGTATCTTTACCAAATTTATCTGCTTTAAAACTACTGTCAGATAAAACCCAAAAACTTTTTGACTGACAAGTTGTTTTTATATCTTCTAAAACTTTTTGAAGATTATCAGAAATTAAAATATCATCATACAATCGATTGAGTTCTTTTTGGGAGAAATTTTTATCAATTGGCAACCCTCCACCAATAATTTCTTTCTTAGAAATTGCTTCTAAACTTAAAAGTGGATAAGTATCAGCAAAAACACAATGATGGTTATTTTCTTTTTCATTTTCCCAAATAAACTCCATAGCTTGATATTGTTTTTTTGAAACAGTTTTTGTATCAGGACCAAGAGAATAAGACGCTGTTATTGCAAATGATAAAACTAAAATTAAAAAAACCATGTACTGTATACTATATGCTGTGTACTTTTTTACAATATTAAACAAACCATAAGTAAATAAAATAATAAAGAGCAATCCTAAGACCATATCTAATCTTCTTGCCAAAATGTTTTCTCCATCTAAAAAATAACGAGAAATAATATAAGTTAAACTCAAACCTAAACTAAGACTAGAAATATAAACCAACTGTAAATTCTTTTTTACAAAACTTTTTACCATTCCAAAAAAAAATAACATCCAAAAACCAATAGCCAATATTGGAACTAGCCACGACTGACTGACAAAGGTGTTTTTAACAAATGAATAACTAGGAGTTTGATTAAACAAAATATTACCGGTCAATATATCGTGAGTTCTGGGTCCAGTTGCTAGGTAAAAACCAGAAAAATTACCAATGATTTGTTTAATTGCATCTAGGTAGTTTTCTAGGTAATTAACTAGGTAGAAACTATAACCACCGATAATTTCTAAAACCAAAATACTCACTAATATTAAAGTGGTTATTAAAATAGCTATTAAAATATTATTATTTCTTGCAAACTTTTTAATGATAATTGCACTTAGAAAAAATAACCAAAATAAAATAAAATATAACAAGTATCCAAATAAAAATACCATTCCTAATACCGCCAAACTTACAAGCTGTTCTTTTTTATCAGATTTTAACCATCTTAATAACAAAATTAGACTTAGCACAAAAGGTAAAAATCCAAAACTAACTGGCAAAGTCATTGAGCCCAAGCTGTGAATAGCAAAAGGCAAAGAACCCACAAAGACCAAAAATAAAGATTCTTTTCTCCCCCATCTAAATGATCTCCCTAATTCAAAAAGTAAAATTGGTAAAATTAAAGAAAACAAAATCGGTAAAAACCATTTATTAAAATCTATTAGATTAACCTGTAAAACTTTTGATAAAAATGTACTCCCACCCCAAAAATTAGAATAGGTTAACTTTCCAATGCTAAAATTACTAACAAGTTTGGTATTTTCTCCTTCTATGCTTGGCTCAACTTCTAATCCATCTAAAAGTCGTCCTTCCACAGCAGTGTGTCGCCACTGATCACCTCCATAAAAATATTCATGAGTTAGTGGTAAGTAGGCGTGGAGTAAAAAAGAATATAAGATTAAAAATAATAACAAGGTTTTAATTTTTAATTTCGTAAAAATCAAAAACCCTAAAATTAATGTTGCAAAGAAAAATATGTAAATAAAAACAGGATGAATTGTTTGCCAAGGACTTAATATACTATCCCCTGTTTTAGATATATATAAGAAGTAAAAACCAGCAACAATTAATCCAAAATAAATAAAACTTAAAATTTTATAAAAAGGAAATCTAATCTTTGGAAAATATAGTATTTTCTTATCATCAAATTTAATTTTTCTATAATTTAGCAAATACTTTTCAAGACCAACAGAAACCAAACCATTCATTAAAAACAAAATAGAGATAACTTCATTCTGAAAACCATTGAAAAATACCGCTATTCCAAAGAAAAAACTTAAAACAAAAAAACTTGAGAATCCTCCCAATATCTTAGTATAAGTATTAACAGAAAAACCAAAAAATCTTATCAACCATAGGTAAAATCCTTTATACGAAATTAAAAAATGTAAACATAAAAAAACCAAACCTAAGATTGGTAACTTCCAAATAGATAACTGAAAATACATCAAAGCTGATAAAATTGTTATTCCGAGTAGTTTTTTGAGTATCATATTATAAATAATACTCTAAATACCCTTCTAAGTCTAGTTTAACCCACAGTTTACCCCCAACTAATCCCCAATTCTCACTTGCGGTTTAGAAATCAATAAGCTACAATTAATACCCAAACAAATATGGATAATTACGAAAAAATTCCACCACAAAATCTTGAAGCCGAACAATCATTTTTAGGCTCTGTTTTGCTTAACAAAGATTCACTTTTAAAAGTGGCTGATATTGTTAATCCAGAAGATTTTTATAAAGATGCTCATGAAAAAATTTTTGAAGTAATTTTAGAATTATATGAAAATAATGATCCAATTGACTTAGTTTCTTTGAGCAACCGCTTAGAAGAAAAGAAAATTCTAGAAAATATCGGTGGTAGAAGTTATTTAACAAAACTTGCTGATTCAGTGGTTACTTCATCTGGCATTGTTCATTATGCTGAAATAATTCATCATAAAGCTACCAGAAGAAGACTTTTAGCGGCATCTCAAAATATAATTAAAATGTCTTATGAAGAAGACGAATCAACTATTGAAACTTTACTAGACCAAGCTCAGAAAAAATTATTTAGCGTTTCAAATGTTCATCTAAAACAAACTTTTAGCCCAATCCGTAATGTTTTAACAGATGCCTTTGAGAGAATTGACGACCTTCACAAACACAAAGGGCAAATGAGAGGTGTTCCAACCGGATTTAAAAGTTTAGACAATCTTTTAGCTGGTTTACAAAAATCTGATCTTGTTATTTTAGCTGCTCGTCCTTCTGTAGGAAAAACTTCTCTTGCGCTCGACATTGTACGTCATGTTGGCACTGAAGCAAAAATACCTGTTGGATTATTTTCACTCGAAATGAGTAAAGAACAGTTGGTAGATAGACTTCTTTGTTCTCAAGGAAATATCGATCTTTGGAAATTGCGTACTGGAAACTTATCTTCTAATCCAAATTCTGATGACTTCCCTCGTATCGGACATGCAATTGGTGTCTTGTCAGAATCTCCGATTTATATTGATGACACTCCAAACTTAAATATAATGCAAATTCGTACCAAAGCAAGAAGATTGCAATCAGAACATGGACTTGGTTTAATTGTTATTGATTATTTACAATTAATGGAATCTCACGGTGGAAACAAAAGTGATGGACGTGTTCAAGAAGTTGCTGCTATTACCAGAGGTTTAAAAGGTATTGCTCGTGAACTTAATATTCCTGTACTTGCACTCTCACAGCTTTCTCGTGTAGTTGAACAAAGTAAACCAGCTATTCCAAAACTTTCTCATCTGCGTGAATCTGGTTCTATTGAGCAAGACGCTGATGTTGTTATGTTTATTTATCGTAAATCTGCCGATAGAAATTATCGTCCAGAAGAAATACCTCCTGATGAACAAAATATGGCTGAAATTCATATTGCCAAACATAGAAATGGTCCAACCGGAATTGTTAAAACGATATTTGTAGCTAAACAAGCTTCATTTAAAAATCTAGAGGTAAATTTAAACGAAAGTCATGCTTCACAACCGGCAGGAGGCCAACCTCAAAAACAAGGTAATTCTAATGAGTTAAAATCAAAAGAATATTATCAAAAAAAGAATGCATCACCAAAATTTTAATTAACTCAAATGTCATTCTGAATTCATTTCAGAATCTCAAAATATATAATTTTATGTTCAACAAACTAAAGCAATTTAAAGACATGCGTGATAGTGCAAAAAAAATGCAAAACGCTTTATCTGACGAAAGTGTAACTATTCGTGAGTCAAATGACAAAGTAGTAATGACAATGGACGGAAATATGAAAATGACCGGCCTTGCAATCGATGATGATTTGATGGGAGTAAACAATAAAGAAAAACTTCAAAATGCAATTAAAGATGCTCATGCTTCTGCTATGAAAAAAATTCAAAGAATAATGGCTTCAAAAATGCAAGAAATGGGAGATTTTGAAATGCCTTTTGGAAAAAAGTCTTAAAACTAATTACAAATGTACAGTTCTTCGATTCAAAATTTAATCAATGAACTAAAAAAACTTCCCTCTATCGGACAACGCTCTGCAGAAAGGTTTGTTTTTCATTGGCTAAAAAAAGGAAAAGGAGATGTTGCAGAATTAAAACTTGCCCTTGATGAATTGTTAGAAAATGTAAAATCATGCAAAACTTGTTGGGATTTTACTGATGATGAATATTGCCAAATTTGTAATGATAAGAAACGTGACCACAGTACAATTTGCGTAGTGTCTAGTTCTCAAGACCTACAAACAATTGAAGGTATAAGAGAATACAACGGCGTCTACCACGTATTGCGAGGACTTATCAATGATATTGAATACGCAAACAGTCCTAATGTAAAAATAAAAGAATTAATCGAACGAGTTAAAAAAGAAGATGTAAAAGAAATTATTTTAGCTTTAAATCCAAACTTAGCTGGAGAAACAACAACACTCCTAATTCAAAAAAACATTAAAGACCTAAATCCTGATATTAAAATAACAAAACTTGCACGCGGACTACCAATGGGATCAGATTTGCAATATGCAGATGAGATAACTTTAGGCAGTGCTTTGAAAAATAGAAATTAAAATAAGATAAAAAAAGAAACTATAGTTTAAACTGTAGTTTCTTTTTATTTTTATTATTTATTTTTCCAAAATCTCTACACTTTCAATTACAACTGGTTCAACTGGAGAAGAACCTTCGCCTCCAGCCACTACTTCTGCATTTGCGATTTTATCTACAACATCTAACCCTTCAATCACTTTACCAAAGATAGTATAACTTGATGGAAGAGAAACATCTCCGTGCATTATGAAAAACTGACTTCCGTTTGTATTTGGACCTGCATTAGCCATTGCAAGTGTTCCTTTATTATATTCTCCATCAAATTTCTCATCATTAAACTTATATCCGGGACCACCTGAGCCACTTCCTGTTGGATCACCACCTTGAATCATAAAATCTTTAATAACTCTATGAAAAATTACACCTTCATAAAATCCTGTTTTTGATAGGTAAACAAAATTATTTACTGTTACAGGTACATCCTCTTTATTTAATTCCACTACCATATCCCCTGCACTAGTTTTAATTTTAGCACTATATTTTTTTCCTTCTTCCAAAATCATATTTTTTTCTGGATGAAATCCTTCTATTTTTTCTAGTTGCATATTTTCTTTATTTTTAATTAAATTATTTTCTCTTTTTATTATTTGACCAGCAATAGTATTTTCATTTTTTATTTTTTCGACTATATCTTCTTCTTCAACTATTTCATCAGCAGGCAATGCTTCTTTATTTTCTAAAGTAATTTCTTCTACTTGGTCTTCTTCCCCACCCCACATTGAATATGATAATCCAACTACCACACTCCCAATTATTATAATAAATACGATTAATCTTGCCATAAATTTAAATTTAATATATATAATGAATAGTATATATTATTTAAGGTTTTTAATCAATGTTTATAAAATAAAAATAGTACTTACCATGGTAAGTACTATTTTTATTATATATTTTTATTTTACCTTTACTTGTGTAAATTTTTGACGATGACCATATACCTTATGATATCTAACTTTTCTCTTATATTTCTCTACTCTGACTTTCTTGGCACGGCCTTGTTTTTCAATAGTTGCTTCAATAGTAGCTCCTTCAAGATATGGAGTACCTAATTTTACATCAGAACCATCATCTTTTGCTGTTAAGAGCACTTTATCAAAAACTATTTTATCACCTTCAGCTTCTGGTAATTTTTCTATTTTTAATACTTCTCCAGTTTTGATCAAGTATTGTTTTCCACCGGTTTTTATTACTGCGTACATAGATTTTTATATATTTTAAATTATTACGGGTGCCAATATGATACCAGAATAAAAGATATTAGTCAACCCCAAATACCTATTTAATTCTTAATTTCAATGATATCCCCTAATTTTAAACCATTTTCTTTAGTAAAACCAGCTTTAAGCTCAAAAACCATAGTTGAATTTTCTTTACCAAAGTATGGAATTAACTCATTTTGTACTATACCAACCTCTACTTTAACATTTGGAGCAATATCAACAACTTTAACCATACAACTATGATACAACCCTGTCACCAATTTTCTAAAACCAAATTTGTTAAGTAAACACTTACTTCCTTCATCATCCACACCAACCACCCAGACAATATCAATTGGAAAATTCATATCACGCATAACCATTGTATGCTGTGCATAATTTTTAAACACGAACATCATTCCATCTATATCACCCATACTATCATGACCACTCCACCCTTCATACCTGTGATCACTCGTATCAGCCACCAAAACATTTAAATTTTTACCAGAAATTTCTATATCTGCATCAGGCCACAAAGAAGTTCCTATTTTTAATAAAATAGTTACAAAAATAATTAATAATACAACTATCAATTGTACTTTTGTATTTTTCTTTTCTTTTTTACGAAAAAACATATTTTAATTACTTACTTGCCTTTTATTAATAAACATTTCAAATACCAACATTCCTAAAAACAAAACTCCAAGCACTGCTAATTTATAGGCACTTTCAAAAACTAAAGTTGTAATGCCAAATAAAAACGCAACTGCATATAAAGATAATACTGCTTGCGGGTGTGAAAATCCTAAATCTAATAATTTAAAATGTAAATGCTCTCTGTCCCCTTCCATTATAGATTTACCTTGTCTATTTCGTCTATACATCACCCTTACCAAATCTAAAACCGGAACTGCCATTACGAGGAGTGCAGTGGCAATTTTTCCACCAGACACAATCGCCAAAAAACCCAAAGTCAAACCAATAAACATACTTCCACCTTCACCCAGGAATATCTTCGCAGGATAGAAATTAAACCATAAAAATCCAAGCAAACTCCCTGCAAAAATCAAACATAGGAGTTTAATATCAGGTTGAAAAAATTCAGCGGTTGAAGCGATAGCAGCTATAAGCATCGCACCAATCAAAACAATTCCACTAGACAAACCATCTAAACCATCTAAAACTTTTGTAGCATACATCATACCTAGTAACCAGAAAAATATTAATAAGTCTGCTATCACCAAAATATTTCCAAAACTTCCTAAAGAAATTTGCCAAAAATCTAAACCAACCGTTCCTCCTAGTGGATTAGTTATCCCGTCAAAATTAATTCCTCCAAGCATAACTACAAATACTGCAAACGCACTTATGAGCAAGCGATTTAAAGCTTTAATCTTATAGACATCATCAAACCATCCTAAAACCATAATTATCAGACTACCCAGGAATAAAAAAAATAATTGCTTAAAATTTATATCTTCTTTTAAAAAACCGGTAGAAAAATATACTACAAAAGAAACTACCCAAAAACTTAAAAAAACTGCCATACCACCTAAAAGTGGAATGACTTTTTTATGTAAATGACGCCCTTCATCGGGCTGATCAACAACATTAAAACGGAAAGCAAATTTGCTCACCAAAATAGTTAAAACTATAGATAAAATTATTGCAGATAAAAAGTAAATCATTTTCCTAAAATTATTTTACAGCACTGTCACTAAATACCACTTTAGACTAGAATTTTCATAATTTTGTATAAAACTTAAAAAATCTTTTTAAGTTAATGTGGTATATTAACGAAAAAATAGTTTTTAAATTTTACCAAAATTTGGGGATTATAGGCAAAGTTGGTGTTTAGTGACGGTGCCTTACACTAACTTCCCCACCTTCACCAACCACAACTACATCTCTTCTTTTTAAACCACCTTTTAAAATTAATTCGGCTAGTTTGTTTTCAACTTTTTCTTGGATTGCTCTTCTCATTGGTCTAGCCCCAAACTGAGGATCATATCCAACATCTGCTAAATAATCCAAACCTTCCTCTGTTACTTCTAGTTTTACACCGTGTTTTTCTAAACCTTTTTCAACTCTTTTCAACATCAAACCAGCAATCTTTTTAATACTTTCTCTATCAAGTGCTTTAAATAAAATCATTCCATCAAAACGATTTAAAAATTCTGGTCTAAAACTCTCCGATAATTCGCCGTGTAGTAGATTTGCTTTTATCTTTTCATAAGAAATACCTTCTTCTATCTGTTTAGTAACAAAACTTGTGCCAGCATTTGATGTGGCTATAATAATAACATTTGTAAAATCAACTGTACGGCCTGTGCTGTCAGTTAAGCGACCATCATCCATCACTTGCAAAAATAAATTTAAAATGTTTGGATCGGCTTTTTCTATTTCGTCGAGTAGCAAAAGTGTAAATGGACTTTTACGAATTCCTTCTGTTAAAATTCCGCTTCCCTTTTCTCCTGCGTTTCCTATCAATCGATACACACTTGCACTATCTTGATATTCACTCATATCAAGTCTAACAATTCTTTCTTCGCCACCAAAATAAATTTCTGCAATTGTTTTAGCAAGTTCTGTTTTACCAACACCAGTTGGACCTAAAAATAAAAAATTAGCAATAGGTCTATTGGTTGAACGCATTTCAACTCGAGCTCGACGCAAAGCATTAGCTATTGCATCAACTGCTTCGTTTTGACCAATCAACCTCTTATGCATTTCCTCTTCTAAGCGAAGTAACTTTGAAGACTCATCACTCGAAACAGCTTGAACAGGTATTTTAGTTTTCTTAGCTACTATTTCTCCTACTTCTTGTGGTGTGACAAGAGAATTATCACCTTTCTTTTCTCTAGTATAACCAGCTGATTCTTTCATGATTTCTATAGCACTCCCAGGCAGATAATCATCTTGAATAAACCTAGAAGAAAGTTTTACACAACTTTCCAAAGCGTCATAAGAAAAGAAAACTTTATTTTTATTTTCTATATAACCAACTTTACTTTCCAAAACATTAATAGCCTGACTTTCTGTCATTTCTTCAACATCCACCTTTGTGAATATACTAGAAATAGAAGAATTAACAATATGTTTACTATATCCTTCACTAGAAATTGTAGCAAAAGTAAAGAAATTTGATTTACCTAGGTATTCAGCTAACGCTTCACTAGCATCTAGACTTTCTTTTTCACTACCAGAAGATATACCAACAAGATCATCTATGTTATGAATAAACAAAATAACATTTTTGGCTTTTCCTACTTCGTTCATCAATCTAATTATTCTCTCTACTACCTCCGCTGGAGTTGACCCGCTAAGCAAACTCGGAATACTAATTTTTACCAATCGTTTGTCATATAGTTTCTCAGGAACATCTCCTATAATCATTTTTTCGGTTACTCCTTCAATTATACTCATCTTCCCTACTCCATAATCACCTACGAGTAAAACATTTCTTCCTCCTGACTGAACTATTCTAAAAATTTCACCTATTTCTTCATCTCTGGCAATATTTGTAGGTAAGTAACCTAATTGAGCAAGGTGAGTTAGGTCTTCGCTAAATTTATTTAAATACGGAGTTGCTACTGCCGTCATTGCTTTATCCATTCCATGTTTAGAACGCTGTTTCGCACTTTGATGAAATTTAGCATATTGATGATAAAGTCTTTCTCTAATTCTTACCCATTCAATCACATTGCTTAATTTTTCGCTACTAATATTTAAATCATAAAGCATTTCCTTTATACTCTCAGATTCTAAAACTACTGCCAAAATTAGCTCCCCTGCTCCCACATATTCTTGATGTGATTCATAGGCTTTCTCATATGCCAACATTAAAACTTGTTGCATTTCAGGAGTTGAAACTGGCATTTCTAATTTACCCCTCTTATCGATTGTTTGTACAGTTCTGAGTAAATTATCTACACGAGATTTAACAGTGTTAGTTGGAATACCTAGACGCAAAAATATACTAGAAATTCTATTAACTTCTAGAAGCGCAGAAAATAAATGTATAGGTTTAAAACTGGCATGTTGATTTTTATCAGCAATTTTATAAGCTACAGACAAAACATCCAAAGCATCTTGACCAAAAGTCTTAGCAATGTTCTTTCTATCTTTTCTATGCATCTTCAAAATACCTTCCCAGTTAGTCTTATCTTGAAAACCATTGTAACTTGAAGGCTTCTCACCATATTTTTGATTATAATCATGCTGTTCTACAATTTCTTTACTAGGTTTTTCTACTATTTGACGATAGAAAAAATATACAAAACTTAAAACTCCCAAAAAGAATAGCGTTCCTATTAATTGAGATTCTGAATTATATATATATTTAATTAAAAGTATTGGATCTTTTATGCTATTACCTTGTTCAATTCCTAATCGGTAAATTACCACTCCCAACCAAAACCAAAAGTTAAAGCCTAAAATTAAAATGGTAATTTTCCTAACTTTATTTAAAATTAAACGAGCTTTTTCCACACCTAGATGATAACGAGTTAAAGGATAACTCCAATAAAGAAACTTGGAACGCTTTAAAACACCAAAAGACATCGCTTTACACTGGGGACATTTTTTAAACCCTAATTTACCTGTTGATTTACAATAATCACAGGTTAAAATATTTTGTGATGGATTTTTTTGTAGATCTGTCATGTTGTATAGACTTAATTTTATTTTTTAGTATGGATTTCTGATATGTAATTACTTTGAAAGATTCCTCCACTCCGCTGTCGCTTCGGTCGGAATGATAAGTTGGAACGGACTTTACTATTGTCATCCCGAACGGAACAAAAATGAAGTCAATCGTTTTTCTTAGTACTAATACACCCACTTGTCATCCCGAGCTTGTCGAGGGATCTTTCTTAATACGAATATTTAACCAAGTAAATCACCATATAAATCTTTCCATTCTTTGTTGTCTTTTTCTATTAAACTTACTTTCTTTTCTCTTCTCCAATTTTTTAATTGTTTTTCTCTTCTTATTGCAACTCTTATATCTGTAAACCATTCGTAATATACTAATTTCTTACACTTATACTTTTTAGTAAATCCTTTAAATACTTCTTCTTTATGTTCTTCTACTCTTTTTATTAAATTATTACTTACTTCAACATATAATACCTTATTAATTCCAGACATTATGTAAATATAATAATTATGACTTTTCATATCCCTTCCTTCTTTATCTGTTAAAAAATTCCTCTAAAAATTATAACTGGGGCGATGATCCAAAATCCAAAAATCAATAAACAAAATACTAGCCAAAAGAAAAGCCCAATAGAACGGATAACTACTTGAAACAAACGCATAAAGAAACTGATAATTCTGCCTTCCCAGTCCCACTGACCAAACATCGGAACAAAAATATTTTTTAACCACAAACCAGGGGCAAGACGAGCATTGCCACTTTTAAAAATTTCATAACATTTCTCAACTATAAATTTAATTCCACCCGAATACCACCAGACTGGAAAATAAATTATATCAAGCAAGATGTCGAGTAATAATCTTTGGGCGATTATGATCCACATAAATTTATTACTTATTACAAACTTTTCCACTTGTCATCCTGAGTCAACGAAGTAACCCCTTTGGGGCTTGTCGAAGGATCCCTTAAGAAACTTTAAGAGATTCCTCCACTACACTCCACTTCGTTGCGCTTCGGTCGGAATGACAAACGAACTTTAAAATTTATTAAACTTATTATACCATATTTATTAATACTTGTAATTAAAAGTATATATGAACGTATATACGTTCATATATACTTTATCAGAAAAAACTAATACAATTTTAGAAAATAAAAAAACAGGGTGGCGAAAAATACGCCACCCTGCAGAACTTGTTCAGGATAAAGAAGCTGCTGACGACGAAGAGTGTGAGTTGAAGTTGCCACAAGCGAACTCAAGCACCTCGTTTTCGGAGTTTGGAGCCGTTTCTGGAAGCTCCCAGATTTCAAATTCAACAACTACTGCGTTGCTGATCGAGGAACTGCTGAATGGTGGCGGACTGGAATCACCATATGCCATACCACTCATAGCAAACATTGCCAACACAAGAGTGAAGAATAAAATTTTCTTCATAACACCTCCTTGTCAAAAGTTATACCAAATTTTCTTCTTTACAACTACTTGCAGGGTTCAATTTTTACCTTTCTACCTGCATTATCAAAAGAACGAAATACATTTTAAATATTATATACTAAAGAATAAGTTTTAGCAATAACTTCTTTAGAAATAACAAATTAACAATCAAAAAAGAAGCATTTCTACTTCTTATCCAAATTTTAAATAAAATCTACTTCTTCGCCACAGCAATATTAACTGCTGTATGATATTGTATTTTACTAACTGCCACCATTTCAGTTTTATTTATTCTTTCTTGAATACTACTCATAGTGCCAAAATCTGCTTTTTCAAGTTCTAATTTTTGAATCTCTCTTTGTAATTCTGTTACTTGACCTTCTAACTCATGAATCTTATATCCAGAAGTTGAAGTTGAGCTTATTTGAAAAACATAACCAGTCGTACATGCAATAAAAACAAGGCTTACCAATAACTTTGCACCACTACCAGTCATCCAACTAGGTAACGCCCAAGAATACAAAGAATTTCTTAGGTGATTTAATTGATAATTTATTTTTCTTTTTAGAGACATAAGTTGTTTTATTTAATAGATTCTTCGATTCCTCAGAATGACAATAGCATGTCCGTTGCTATCTCGAGCTTGTCGAGAGATCTTTCTTAGTACGAACTTCTAATATGTAATTACTCTGAAAGATTCCTCCACTCCGCTGTCGCTTCGGTCGGAATGACAATTGTTTATAATTTTTGAAATACTCTTAGTTTTGCACTTCTAGCACTTGGATTTTGTTTTAATTCATCACTACTTGCTGTAATTGGTTTTTTTGTTATCATTATCCCCTCTTTGTTATTGATATTTTGAAAAAAATGTTTTACTATCCTGTCTTCCAAAGAATGAAAACTGATTACCACCAACCGCCCACCTGATTCCAAAACCTCTATAGCATCTGGCAAAACAGTTTTTAAAACTTCTAATTCTTTATTTACTGCTATTCGGAGTGCTTGAAAAACTTTTGTAGCAGGATGCTTTCCGCGAGTCCAAGGAATCTCTTTTTCTGTTTTTAATTTCTCTCTATAAACACTCAAGACTATTTCTACTAATTCACTGGTTGTTTTCAAAACATTTCCACTTCTTTTTTCAACAATTTTTTTAGCAATCGCTTGTGAAAACTTTTCTTCTGCAAATTCTCTAAAAATCTTTTCTAATTCTTTTTCACTTAGGTTATTTAATAATTCACTTGCAGTTTGTAAATCAACATTCCCTTCATCGAATCTCATATCAAGTGGCTCATCTCCCTCAAAGCTAAATCCTCTTCCTCTTTCTTTAAACTGTGGAGTACTCCATCCCAAGTCAATCAAAATTGCATTCGGTTTAAAATCTTTTTCTTCTACAATACTCTTTAAATTTGCAAAATTATCTCTTACAAATATTGCTTTATCTTCAAAATTATATAGATATTGCTTTGCTCGAAGTACTGCTTCTACATCCACATCTATTCCTAGCAATTTTCCATCAGTAATACCATCTAAAATCTTTTCTGAATGACCAGCATCTCCTAGAGTACAATCAACTACCCTACTATCATTTTTTAAATTTAAATTCTCAATTACTTCATTTAGTAGTACAGGTACATGCTTCATATAATTTCTGTTACATTATTAAACCCCCAGTTCTCCCATTTGCTCAGCAATTTCACTACTTTCTTTTTCTGTTTGTTCTTTATATTTTTCCCAAGCTTCTTTATTCCAAAGCTCTAAACGATTATACAGTCCAGCAACCACTACACTCTTTTTAAAGCTAGCAAATTGTCGAAGGTATTCTGGCAAAACAACTCTCCCTTGTTTATCGATAGATACATCCATAGCACCTGCCAACATCAGCCTTGAAAATGCTCTTGCTTTTGATTGTGAAAAAGGAAGTGAAGCTAGTTTCTCTGCTAATTTTTCCCATTCTGTTTTAGTATAAAGAAATAAACAATTGTCTAGTCCTCGAGTTACAACTGCACCCTTTTTTAAATCAGCCCGAAATTTGACTGGTATTGCTAACCGTCCTTTATCATCTAGATTATGGTTGTATTCGCCTATAAAAGCGGACATGGATTTTTGAATATTAAAACTAAGGTTCCGTGAGTTTCCCCACTCGTCCCCACTGCAATCCATTATACACCACTTTACCACCATATACAAACCAATTTTAACAAAAGTTATCCACAGCAGTAAAAATCTATGATCTATATCACTAAAAATAAGCTTTTTTAATTATAATAAATATAAAAAAAGAAATACTGATTTAAATACGTATTTAAATCAGTATTTCTTTTTACACACACATTCAGTCACAAGACCGAGCATTTGATACTTTTGGTTTAATCTACATATGAAATTGAACTCAACTGTCATTCTGAGCGAAACGAAGTGTAGTTGAAGAATCCCTTAAAAATTAATTATTACTTTTGAGAGATCTCTCCACTCCACTTCGTTGCAGTCGAGATGACAAACGAGAATATTTTGTTACTTTTGTGCAGACAAAAGTAAGAGAGATAAATAATATGTTAAATATAGTAGGAAAGTTTTATAAACTGTAATTGCTTAGAAAGATCCTGAAACAAGTTCAGGATGACAAGTGGTGAAATATGTAAATAAAAAATAGACCAGTTCAACACAGTATGGTCTATTTTTTATTTATTTATAATTCAAACTCTTGTTCCCTCTGTGCTACTTCAACATCAACCTTCAGATCTTTTTTCAATCTTTTTTCTAAAGCATCACAAGCCATTGGCTCACCATGATTTAAAATTACTTTTTTAGGCATTGTTTTTCCACTGGAAATCCAATCTACCATTTTATTTTGATCTCCATGAGCAGACAAAGCACCGATCGCTTTCACATTACAATTTACTTTTACTCTTTCATTCATAATAGTCACTGGAGACTTCCCTTCTAAAATATCACGCCCTAAAGTTCCATAGGCCTGATACCCAACAATTAACAAAGTATTTTCTTTTTTTGATAAATAACGCAAAGCATGATGAACAATTCGTCCTCCATTCATCATTCCTGAGCCTGCAATAATAATCTTTGGACCAGTGGTACGATTAATCTGCATTGACTCTTCTCTTGTCATCGTCATTTTAAGTCCTGGAAATTGAAAAAGATCATCATCTGCTAGGTAAAGTTTTTTTGCATCTTTGTCATAATACTCTGGAAACTTGCGATAAACTTCAGTCGCTTTGATCGCAAGTGGTGAATCCAAATAAATTGGTACTCTTGGTAATTTATGTTGTCTATCAATTAGATCGTTTAAATGATACAGAAGTTCTTGCGTACGCTCTAGCGAAAAAGCCGGAATCATCAAAACACCACCAGCACTCAATGCTTGTTCAACTTTTTCTTGAATAATACTTTCTCTCTCTTTTGGATTCTCATGAATTCTATCTCCATAAGTAGATTCACACAAAACCAAATCAACATTCTCAGGCATCGGTTCAGTATCTTTTAAAATAGGAACATTTATATTTCCAATATCTCCTGAAAAAACAATTTTCTTTCCATCAACATTAATTTCTACAAAAGCTGCCCCAAAAATATGTCCTGCATCATAAAATTTAACCTTTACCCCCGGAACAAGCTCATCCTCCTTGTGGTATTCAATTGGTTTAAATTGTTGCATCACTCCCGCTACATCTGTTTCATCATATAAAACTTGTGAACCAGTTTTAATACTATTATATTTCATAACATGCAAGGCATCTTCTAAAATTAATTCTGCCAAATCTATTGTAGCTGGTGTTGCATAAATAAAACCACCATAACCATTTTTAATTAAAAGAGGTAAACGCCCTACATGATCTAGATGGGCATGAGTTAAAATTACACAACTCAAAGTTTTTGGATCAAAATCAAACTCTTCATGATTTTTTTCCTCATTAAATTCTCCACCCTGAAACATTCCACAATCAATTAGTATTTTTTTGTCTTTTGTTTCGAGTAAATTACAAGAGCCTGTAACTTCTCGAGCTGCTCCATGAAATGATATTTTCATAAGAATAATAGGTCAAAGCCTTATCATTCCCGCGTAAGCCGGGAATTTAGGATTAAAAATAAAATACATTAATTTAATTATAGCATAACAGCTATTCTGTACAAACTACTAAATTTTTGATAAACTACTCATAAGTTAAACTAAGTATTGTGAATTATACACATATGAAAAGAAACTTGATTGATAATGTTAAAATAATTGAACCACCGATTGAAGAAATAACAAAAAAACGTTCTGGATTTAAAAAAACCTGTTTTACTGGTTGTGGTTGTTTAGTGTTTTTTTTAATCCTAGTAATCGTTGGTATTAGAGTGTCGATGGGGCCAGGACCAAAAACAATTAAAGAATTACCGGAAAATTTCCCTAAAGAAATTCCTGTTTATGACCAAGACAACGTAGAAAAAATTATTTTTATATCAGGTAAATATAAAAATCGTGGAATTGAAATTGCGGCATTTTTTCCAAAAATTATTCTTTCCCCTCTTCTTTTAACTTTAAATAATCAAGATACTGGCACTAGTAAACAAAGTTATTTAAGAAATGTTTGGAAGGTAGTTTCTACCCCTGTTGGAGATTCTCGTGACACTGTTCGGATAGAGTGGGGTCATATTGATGCTGACCCAAATTTTATAATTAATTATTACAAAACCGAACTTAAAAAAATAAATTTTACTATTGAGGTAGAAAGTGAAGGAAGTGGAATTAAACAATTTTCTTTTAAAAGAGACGATGGAATAAGTGGGTCATTTTATACAGAAAATAAAGATACAGAAACAATGGGAACAAATATCGTAATTTTAACACTCAACCTAAATCAATAAGATGATTTTAAAAAGAATTTTTGCCAATCAATCTAAAACAATAACTGGCGCTGCAATCATAATTGCAAGCGCCACTTTTGTAAGTCGTTTAATAGGACTTTTGCGCGACAGGATTTTTGCTCATTACTATGGTGCAGGGACTGTAATGGATGCTTATTATGCTAGTTTTAAAATTCCAGATTTAATTTATGGTCTTTTAATTTTAGGAGCTCTGTCAGCAGGATTTATCCCAACTTTTACTAAAATTTTTAATAAAAAGAAAAAAGAAGGTTGGAAGTTAGCAAACAATATTTTAAACATCGTTGGAATTTCAATGATTTTTATTTGTGGACTGGGAATGTTTTTTACTACACAGCTTGCTCCACTCATCGCTCCTGGATTTTCTAAGGACGCTCTGCAGATGGTAATCGGTTTTACTCGCATAATGCTCATCTCTCCAATTTTACTTGGGCTTTCTATGGTGATGGGCGGAATTTTACAATCTCTTAGACAATTTCTAGTTTATTCTCTTGCTCCCATTTTCTACAATTTAGGAATAATTTTAGGAACAGTGGTTTTAGTTAAATATCTTGGAATAAATGGAATTGCTTGGGGAGTTGTCCTTGGTGCTTTTATGCACTTGTGTCTACAAAGTACAGGAGCATATTTTTCTGGCTGGCGTCCTCGTTGGTATTTTAATTTAAAAGATAAAAATACCAGACTAATTGGAAAATTAATGATTCCTAGAACAATGGGACTAGCAATTTATCAACTAAATATTATTATCCTTACTGTTTTGGCTTCATTTCTTGCGACTGGTAGCGTTGCAATTTATAACTATGCTAATAACTTGCAAGGTGTAGCAGTGGGAATAATTGGAATTCCGTTTGCACTCGCAGTCTTCCCTACTCTTTCAGCTACTGCTGCTACAAACAATACTAAGAAATTTATTGAGAATCTTTTAAACACCACTCGTAAAATATTATTTTTAATAATCCCTGCTTCAGTTTTAATCCTACTACTTCGAGCTCAAATCGTTAGAGTTGTTTTAGGCTCAGGTCAATTTGACTGGACAGCAACTATTAATACTGCTGACGCTTTAGCATTTTTTGCTCTTTCACTTTTTGCTCAAGCTCTTATCCCACTTTTTGCTCGTGCTTTTTATTCTTTAGAGAATACCAAAACACCTTTTATTATTGCTTTAATTTCTGAACTAGTAACGATAATTTTTGCCTTGTTATTAATGCGTCCACTTGGAGTTTCTGGATTAGCTTTAGCAGTTTCTATTGGAGCAATTTTAAATATGTCTTTATTATTTACTTCCCTTCGTCAAAGGTTAGGGTCTTTTAAAATACAAAATCATATTTATGACCTTTATAAGATGATGATTGCGGGAGTAGTAATGGGATTTGCAATTCAAGTTATTAAATATCCACTCGCACAAATTTTTAATCAAGATTACTTTTGGGGCATTCTAGGACAAGGATTTTTTGCAGGAATAATCGGACTTGTAGTCTATTCACTTCTATGTTATTCTTTACGACTACCAGAGTTTATTGAATTCTGGCAAAGTATTAGAAAAAGATTTTTAAAAATTAACAATCTACCTGAAGAGGCAAACTTAGGAAAATAAAAAACCCGTCCACAAGTGAACGGGAAATCTTGAAAGCATAAAAACTCAATCTTTGGATTCTATACTCAATTTCTCATAGACTTCAGTAAGGGTGCTACCGCAAGATAACGGAATAATCATACTCATTATCTTAGTAATTCCTTCCAAGTCATCAAAATCTTTCAAAATCTTTTTAAAAGTCTCCCTGCCTTCAGGATCTTTTCTAAGACCTCCAGACATATACAGCAAAAGCTTACGGTCATCCTTATCAGGGAAAGGAAAAAGAATTTTTTGAAACGCTCCACCCAATACATCGTTAGCAATATCCAAAACACTATGCAATACCTCTAACTTTAAATCTACAGACTCTTGATCTTGATACTCTTCAATCTTTTTCCAATATTCAGTAGAATTAATCAAAACATCCATTGCATCAGCAAAACTCTTAACATCCGCAGAAAGCTTCACCAACTTTTCTCTCAATTCTTTACTCATCGCATATCCCTCCAGCACTAAATTTAAAAAACCACTAAAACAATACTATAATTCTAACAAACTGTCAATACTTAAACTAATATGAACGAAAACCTTAGAAATTTCTGTATAATCGCCCATATCGATCATGGTAAGAGTACCCTCTCTGATCGTCTTTTAGAATTAACAAAAACTGTATCAAAAAGAGAAAGCCAAAATCAGTTACTTGATTCAATGGATATAGAACGAGAGAGGGGTATAACTATCAAACTCGCTCCAGCTCGAATGAAATACACCTGTCATCCTGAGCTTGCCGAAGGATCCCTTAAAAAAATTAAAAGAGATTCTTCGATTCCTCAGAATGACAAAGAGGAGTTCATCCTAAATCTAATAGATACTCCCGGTCATGTTGATTTTAACTACGAAGTCTCTCGCTCTCTCGCCGCTGTTGAAGGAGCAATTTTGCTAGTGGATGCAACCCAAGGCGTTCAAGCTCAAACAATCGGAAATCTATATCTTGCAATTGAACAAGACTTAACAATCATTCCGGTAATAAATAAAATTGATATGCCTTCGGCTGATATAAAAAAAACAAAGGCAGAAATTACCAATTTAATCGGATGTAAAGATGAAGATATAATTTCAGTATCAGCAAAAACTGGAGAAAATGTAGAAGAAATTTTAAAAATAGTTGTAGAAAAAGTTCCCGCACCAGATGATAATACAAAAAACAAGGCCCGAGCAATGATTTTTGATTCTGTTTATGACGACTATAAAGGAGTGATTGCATCGGTAAGAGTGATAGATGGAGAATTTTCAAAAAGAGATAAAATATTTTTAATGGGCACCCAAACTCCTGCAGAAATTTTAGAAATTGGATATTACACTCCAAAATTAACACCTGCTAAAGAATTAAAAAATGGAGAAATTGGATATATCGTCACCGGACTTAAAAATGTTCGCGAATGTCGTGTTGGTGATACTATTACGTTAGAAAAAGAAAAAGCTGATTCTGCACTGGAAGGATACAAACAAGTAAAGCCGTTTGTATTTGCAGGAATTTTTCCAAAAGAAGGAGATGGATATGAAGACTTACGAGATGCTCTTGATAAATTAAAATTAAATGATTCCGCACTCTTTTTTGAACCAGAAAGTTCAAAGGCTCTTGGGTTTGGTTTTAGATGTGGATTTCTTGGAATGCTTCATCTTGATATTTTTCAAGAAAGATTGCGTCGTGAATTTGACCTAGAAATTACAGTCACAGTTCCAAGTGTTGCTTACAAACTTAAAAAAACTAAAGGAGAAGTATATATAATTAGAAGTCCACAAGAAATGCCAGACCGAGGAATGATTGAGTATATTAAAGAACCTTGGGTGACACTTGATGTTATCACTCCAACAGAATATGTTGGAAATGTTATGGGCTTAGTAACTGACAGGCGTGGACGTTACAAAAATACAGAATACTTAAGTGCTGGCTCAGGTCAGAGGGCTCTACTTCATTATGATATTCCTCTTGCATCGCTTATTACTGATTTTTATGATAAACTTAAAACAGTTAGTTCTGGTTTTGCTTCTATGAATTATGAAATTAAAAATTACGAACCAACAAAAGTTGTAAAGTTGGATATTCTAGTAGCGGAAGAACCAGTTGAAGAATTAGCAACTCTAGTTTGGGAAGAGGAAGCATTTTCTGTTGGAAAAAAGATTGTCCAAACTTTAAAAGAAACTTTACCTCGTCAACAATTTGTTTTAAAAATTCAAGCAGCAATTGGAGGAAAAATTGTAGCTGCGGAACGAATTTCTGCCTATCGTAAAGATGTGACAGGAAAACTTTATGGTGGAGATGTCACTCGTAAAAGAAAACTATTAGAAAAGCAAAAGAAAGGAAAGAAAAGAATGCTTGCTCACGGAACTGGTAAAGTTGAAATTCCAACCGAAGCTTATATTTCAGTATTAAAAAGATAAAAAAAGACCGTTCACTCAATTGAATAAACGGTTTAAAATTGTCTTTTATCTGACTACCTTCTGCAATGAGAACCATCATGAGATACATCAATCCACACAGCACTACCATCTGGGTCATGCGTGAAGACATCTGGGAACGACTTATCCATTATTATTTCCAATCTTTCATCTTCTGGCGTAATATTACCACGCGTCCAACGACTCTTCTTTTTATTATCTTCTTCATTCATGGCAGTTTTTCCTTTTCTTAAAAGAACATTTATGTTAAGATAATTCTAACAAAAAAATAATAGTAAGTCAACATATTTATGAAACAAAAAACTTTAAAAAAACTCTGGACTGTGGTGGCTGTTGTAGGAATTATTGCAATGGTAATGTTTACTATTGCTCCTGCTTTTTATTAAATTACAGACAATGCCTCACTTGTCATCCCGAGCGCAACGAAGTGGAGTCGAGGGATCTCTTAATAACAGAACATGAAAATTCTCCGAAAATATCAACTAGATATAATATTTCTATTTTTTGCCGAAATTACTATAATCGGAATATTTTACATACTCTTAAAAAAAATTGGAGCTGACCCTCATAATTATGAATGGTTTATTGCTGGTCCTCTACTTTTATTTTATATCGTTTTTCTATATCAAATGCGAAATAAAATAAATATCCACGAACGTAGAGCTCTGACAAATAAAACTCTAATATACTGGATAGCACTCGGAATTACTATGTTTTTATCATATTCCACTCCCCTTTCTGCTCGTGATTATGTTACAGTTGATATATTTTTTATAATATTCACATTGTTTTTAGCAGATTCCTACTGGGACTTCAAAAAACTCTCTATTAAAAACTTATTTTTGAAAAAAAATGTCTAAAAAATGGATAATATCTGACAATCCTCCAAAAGACTTTCTGGATTCTCATCCAGAACTACCACCGACTATAAGTCGACTTCTTTGGAATAGAAATTTAAAAACTCAAGAACAAATTGATGAATTTTTAAACCCAGATTATGTAAAAGGATTACACGACCCATTTCTTTTTAAGGATATGGAAAAAGCTTGTAAAATTATTTTTAAAGCAATAGAAAAACAAAAACATATTGTTGTTCATGGTGATTATGATGCTGACGGTGTGACAGCGTCAACAATTTTAACAAGTACATTTAAAAAACTAGGAGCAAAAAATGTAGATGTATTTTTGCCTCACAGAGAAACTGATGGCTATGGATTAAATTCAAATACAATTAAAGCTTTAAAAGAAAAAGGAACTGACTTAATTGTCACTTGTGATTGTGGAGCAAGTAATTATGAAGAAACAAAACTTGCTAAAAAATTAGGAATGCAAATAATAATTACAGACCATCATACTGTTCCGGAAAAAGTACCCAAAGCAGATGCCATAATTCATCCAAAAGTTAAAGGTGAAAAATATCCAGACCTTGGCTTAGCTGGTGGAGCAGTTGCTTTTAAATTAACTCAGGGACTCTTAAAAAAACATAAAGAGAAAAATGACACCCTTCCTGACGGAACTCCGCACGAAGGTTTTGAAAAATGGATGTTAGATCTAGCTGCAATCGCCACAATTGGCGATATGGTGCCATTAATTGGTGAAAGTAGAACAATTGCTAAATATGGTTTAATGGTTTTAAATAAAACTCAAAACCTTGGTTTACAACAACTTTTAATAACATCGGGTGTAGCAGATGAAAACGGAAATCCAAAACGAGGTAAATATGATGCTGTCACAGTCGGTTTTCAAATTGTCCCAAGAATTAATGCTGCTGGAAGGATGAATCATGCTAATGCTGCTTATAAATTACTTCAAGCGGAAACAGTTGAAGAAGCAAAAAAATTGTCTGAAGATTTAAACAACAGTAACAAAGAAAGACAAAAGATAACAGCTAGTCTTGTAAAACTCGCTAAAGAGCAGGTTGAAGAAACTAAACAAGAAGATAATTCAATGCTTTTTGTGCTAGGTGATAAATGGCCAACTGGAATTTTAGGACTCGTTTCAGGAAGGCTTAAAGATTCTTTTTATAAACCAGCACTTGTAATGTCTAATACTGGCGAACAAATCGTTGGATCAGGTAGAAGTATTTCCGAATTTAATATTATAGAAAATCTACAAAAAAACGAGAAGTTATTTATAAAATTTGGGGGACACCCTCAAGCATGTGGTTTTTCCATGAAACCAGAAAAATTAGAAGAATTTAAAGAAAAATTACTAAAAACTGCAGACAAGGATTTAAAAGGAGTTGAACTTATACCCCAAATTAATATTGATACTGAAATTCAATTAGAAGATGTAAATTGGAAATTATTTGATTTGTTAGAAAAATTTAGACCTTTTGGAATGAATAATGAAGAACCAAAGTATGTTGCTTACGGATTAACTGTGACAAATATGAATGCAGTTGGAAAAGGTGAAAAACATTTAAAAATAATAGTGAAGCATAATTCTCATGTGATGAGAAAAACAATTGCTTTTGGTTTTGGTGATATTGATAAACACCCTGAAGATTTTAAAAATACTTTAAAACCCGGAACAAAAGTTGATATGGTTTTTTCTATCAGTATTAACGAATGGAATGGAAACCGAGAATTAGAACTTAAGGTAGTGGATATAAAATTAGTAAAATAGTTATCTACTGAGACATCTACGTAGATGTCTCAGTAGATAAAAAAATCGCCTCATTGGCGATTTTTTTAGTTTTATTTATATTATTTCTTAATCTCTTTCTCCAACTTCTTCCATTTCTTTTTCAAATCTCTAATCAACATCATTTTCATTTCATCGGCCATATCTTTTCTATCACCATATTCTGCAACCGCTCTCTCTACAAGTGCTTCATACATTTCTTTTGTTGGCCCTTCTAGTTGTTTTAGAGAATCTCTCAATTCATCATACAAAGGTTTACTGTGTTCCAAAAGTTTAGAACGCATTTCCTTACCTTTTGGTGTAGCATTAAGCCACATCATTCCAGCTCCCATTAAAGAACCGAAAAATAATCCTTTTTTAAATTTACCCATAGAATTTAGCTTTTAGCTATTAACTTTTAGCTATTAGGTAATGCCTAATAGCTAAAATTATTATACCACAATTAGTGGAATTAGTGAAAGAAAATTAATACTTATACACCACAATCAGCTGTATTTGCACCACCTTGAGCTGTACCACCACCAAAACTTGGAGTAGCTGCCGCAGTACTTAATACTGTGTCACATTCTTCTGGAGCATTCTCAAAAGCACTACAAATAGCTTTTAAATAATCTGCTGGACTTCTACTTACATTTGCAAGTACAAAAGGAATTTTATTTGTTGTTAAAGATTGTTGTGTTCTCTCATCGCCCGAAGCAACAATTCTTGTTTCATTTATTACTAAGGTTGGAGAACCTTGAACGCCATATTTTTTATTCAACTCATCGTGAACTGAAAAAATAGGGAATCTGCCAGATAACCAAGAAGCTTTATCATTATAAGCATCCATAATTCCATATTCAGTATCTAATTTATCTGTACAAGTATCTAATTTAGAAGTATTAACACCAGCTTGAGCCAAACATTTTTGTGGTTCATCGGCCAATACAAAACAATCTAAATAACTAATTAGTTTTCCTTGTTCTTCAACACAAAGTTGTCTTGTTTGTTCTTCAACTTCAGTTAACCCATGCATAGCATAATTAACAAATCTAATTTTTAAATCTGCCTCATCTTTAAGTAAATCCATTACAGGTAAAAATGCTTTTTCAGCTTGCAAACCATAAGGACAATGACTCATTATAAACAATTCTGCACTTGGTTTCTTTGTTTTTGGCAATTCAATAGTTAAACTACTAGCACCGCCTTCAATTTTATCTACTTTTTCTGCAGTAGCTTCTCCATTAAACATAACGCCAAGAAGAATAAAAAAACCAATTGCACAAATTACTAAAAATCCTCCAACTACCCCTGTTATTAAAGCACTCTTTGGATTTAAACTTTCGAAAAAAGTTTTACTCATATATTTTTCTTATTAAATATAAATTAAATTATTTTTTGAATTATTTTCTAGGTGCATCTAATAGCATCATATATGTTGATAGCATCGCTTCAGCTATTTCAGTCCTAAATTTTTTACCACTTAATTCTACCTCATCCTTAGAATTAGTCAAGTGTTTGTTTTTTTCAAATTTTTCTGATTCTAAAACAAAAAGTTTAGTTTTATCTTTTATAACTTTAAAGCCTAAACTTTTAGCAAAACTATCAGAATCAATACATGTCACCATATCAGCAATATTTAACAACTTTGACACATAATACTTATTATAATTCTTAATTACTAATGAGAAAAAATCGGTAGATACAAAATCATGATAATAAGTAATAACAAAAGGTATGTCTGGGTTCTCTTTTTTCCAATTTAAAATTAATTTTCCAGCTCCAAAAAAAGGAAGATGCATATGAACAATATCAAATTGATCAAATTCACCCACAGCCTCGCCTATTGATTTTACACCTTTAAATTCATAATTAGGTAGGTCTTTTTTTGTTTTTGCTTTTACCTTTTTCTGTTTTAAAAAATCCCGATCTTTTTTTACATCTCCAGAACCATATTGTAATGTTATTGCACTCGCTTCTACCCCATGGTGGTTTTGTAAATCTACAATACTAAAAACAAAACTTTTAATGTCGTCAAAATAATTAAACGCCGCTGGAATTATATGAACAACTTTAATCACATTCATAAATTAACTTTATTTTTAACAGAAATTATATGTAAATTTGGACTAGGTAAATATTGCAAAACCCAAGATTCAAAATATACCACACTATTTACAAATCCTCTTAAAAATCCTAACTTCACTTTTTTAAAATATGCTTCATTATTCACTTGGTCTAAACTATTCTTTTTTGCATATCTATCCATTAGAAAAAAAGATAAAACTCCTATTTTTTGACCAATAATATGTTCGCTAAATCTTTTAGAAATTACCGTTAATTCATACTTCTTTAGTATATCATAGATATTTTTTCTTGTAAAATAACTTATATGACCAGCATACTTTCTGGTCAATCCTTTTCCAATTCCTATTTTTCTCAAAAAATTCCAAAACGACAACCAATCCCCTTCACAAGGAACAAACATATAAAACTGCCCTCCATTTTTTAAAACTCTTCTAACTTCTTTTAAAATTTCATCTGGATTATCTACATGTTCTAGTACGTCATAAATTAAAACTGTGTCAATTGAACTATTTTCATACGGAAAAATACCTTCTTCGCTCAAGTTATACTCTACGCCGTCAAAAACAGACTTTGCTTTTTGAATTGCTGATTTAGAAATATCACACCCACAGCACTCTAATTCTTGTCTTCTTTTCTTAATTGCTCGGATAAACTGCCCCGCTCCACAACCTATTTCTAAAACCCTACCAGTTTTAGGAAGAGATTTCAAAGACATACTTAATCTAAAAGCAGTTGGATCACTACAATTTAGACTAGCCGTTCCACTCCCCCAAGTTGAATTTTCATAATTAAATTTCATAAATTAATCTTTTTTATTTACAAGCGAACCGAGAGTCACACAAATGCGAAAGCATTTATATGACTGAGATGAGCGTAGAAAACATAAGGTATAATATTTTGCCCCTTGGGGCGGGATAAGGGTCCATGGCTTGCCCTGGGGCTAATACCTTTTATTTAAAAACCAGGTCCAATGCCAACACAAGAACTTTAAGAAAGGAAGTCTTAAAATTAAATTATCGAAGTTATAAATAATTTTTTCGAAATAATTTAATTCTATCCTTTTCTTTAATTTAAATACACGATATATAAATTCTAAAAAATAATGTAAAAAACCTGACAAAAACCATACTGGATAAATTTCTAAATTTTGATATTCTTTACTATTAAAAATTTTCTTAATATCTCGCTTACTATAACCATCCATTTCTTCATCAGCATGCGACACCTCTTCCCCTTTCATATGAGTTGCCCAAATTAAAAATTTTCTAAACTTTTTTATTTTTGAAAAATAAAATTTATTAGGTTCTATCCCAAACACAATCAAACCACCTGGTTTAAGTACTCTATAAATCTCACCTAAAACATCTTTATTATCCAAAAAATGATGAAAAGTAGCAACCATATAAACACAATCAAACTGCTCTTTTTTTAAAGGTAAATTACTAGCATCGGCTGCGAGCAACTCAATGTTTTTATTTTTACCTATTGTCTTTAAGCTTTCTTTAGATATATCTGTTAAAAAAACTTTATGTGTTTGTGAAATTTTTTTTGCATCCATCCCATAACCTGCACCTATCTCTAAAATCAAAGAATCTTTAGGAAGTGATTCAATTTTCCTAGTAATAAACTGGTGTATTTTTTTTACTCTATAAGTTTTTAATTGATGAGCGTCTTCTGGGTCTTCATTATGATTATCGTGATAATCTGCTTCTTTCTGAGATAATTCATTCATACTTTCTGGCAAAGCTATAAACACATCTTTTTCTTGTTTATACTCTAAACCACATTTTACGCAAAACAAATTACCTAAATTATTTAAATTCATTTCACCTTTACACTTCAAGCAAATGTATATACTATTCATAATGGTAAATTTCTTCAAGTTTTTTAATATGTTTTTCCCAAGTATATTTATTTAATACAATTTCTCGTCCTGCTTTTCCCATCTGTTCTTTTTCATTTTCTGACAGAGAGAAAAACATGTTAATTTTTTTGATTAAATCTTCTTTAGAACCACTTTTAAACAATAAACCATTTGCTCCATCTTCTACCCTACCCCTCACCCCTGGAATATCACTAACAATTATTGGACATTCACAACTCATAGCCTCAACAGAGGTCAAAGAAAATGATTCTCCTGAATCAGAAGGCACCACCAAACAATCTGCTAGATTATAATAATTAACCATATTACTAGAACTATCACATCTCCCCTCAAATACTACTCTATTTTCTATACCTAGGTCTTTAACTTGTTTTTTATACTTTTTTTCTTCATAGCCCCCACCAACAACCAACAGGTTAATACTCTCATCTAATTCTGAAATAGCCTCTATTAATAAATCTAGTCTTTTGAAAGCGATGAGATTACCAACAAACAAAACGGTTTTTTTACCTGCTTTAAATTTTTCTTTTTCTTGATTCATTACATCAGGCCATCTAACAAATTTTTTTTCATCAACGCCATTAAAGTTTTCTACTACCTTTTCTTTATCTATATATTTAAAAAAAGTTGAATTTTCAAAATGATCCCTATCAATTGTAATTACTTTTTCAGCATTAGATAAAACTTTTTTGACAAATAGATTATCATAGATTTTCTGCAAAAACCTTTTAACCCCCTCAAGTTCCACATCCATATGATAAGTGACAATGTATTTTTGTTTAAAAAGTAATTTTGTAAGCCAAACCATATGCATTGAACCATAGAAAGGAAAATGTAAATGAACTAGGTCATATTTTCTTAATTTTAAACACAAGCCTAAAATAGCACCAGCATCACCAAACCTAAACCAAGTTTTAGATCTAAAAACTTTAAAACCATGGTTTTCAATTTCTTTATTAATTTTATAATCCAAAGTATAAACATCTACTTCATAACCATTCTTAACCAAACCCTTTACTTCTTCATAACAAACAGACCCCATACCACCTAAAGCTGGAGGGAAGGTTGAAACAATATGGGCTATTTTCACAGAATTAGAATTTTTACTCACAGATTATCTATTTTTCTTTTAAACTTTCTTCACGTACTATTTTTGTAATATCTTTATTTATTTTTTCAATCTTTACGTTAAGTTTAAAAATCATAAAAAACAAAACTACTAAAGAAACATAAACAACCAAATCAGCTCCACGACCAACCCCAACAATCTCAGCAAAATACGCACTTGAATTTGGAATTACAACGACTATACCAGCTATAACCCAAAACAAACACCAAAATACTAAACCACCAACTCTTAAATCTCCTACTCTATATCTCAATACCACTCTTGATAATGCAAATAGGAAAAATATAACCAATAAAATTTGAATTACATACATAAAATTATACTTTTATTATTAAATCCCAAATTATTTTAATACCCCCACGGATTCCCTGCCCAAATTCATGATATCTTATTTCAACAGGAATTTCTGTAAATTTTAATTTATTTTTCTTAATCTGTTTAACTATCTCGGTGTTATGAGCCATCTGATCTTGAGTAATCCTAATACTATCTAAAGACTTTTTATTTAAAACTCTAAAACCATTATGAACATCAGTCAATTTTACATGTGTGAACACAAGGTTTATCCATCGACTAACTGGCAAAATTAAAAACTTTTTAAAGAATGGAATTTTTGATCTATCATCTAAGAATCTTGACCCCAACACTATATCATATCCACCCTTCTCAATTTTATCTATTGCCATTTTTATATCTTCAGGATTCATTTGATCATCTCCATCAAAATGCACCACGGTATCATATCCATTTCGTCTAGCATATTCATTACCAGTTTCTAAACTCGCCCCCTGTCCCCTATTAATTTTATGACTCAAAACTTTAGCACCAGCTTTTAAAGCCATCTTTACAGTATTATCCCGTGAACAATCATCAACTACTAAAACATTTTTATAATCGTGTTCAAAAAGGCCGCGCACAACGCGACCAATTCTCTTTTCTTCATTGTAAGCAGGCACTACAACCAAAATCATATTTATTTATTTTTGTTACTAAAGAGCAATGCTTCTTTATTAGCTACTGCATAATCAACAGTTTTTTGCAAACCATCTTCTAATCTAACGAGTGGCATCCAACCAAGCACATCTCGCACATGCGACAGGTTAGGTTTTCCTTTTCTAGTTAAAAATACCAATGGATCTTCAAAAACAACTTTTGATTTTGAATTAGTCATTTCAATAATCATATTAGCAACATCAGTAATTTTTACTAAATTATCACCACCTAGGTTAACTATCTTTACTTCTGGACCACTAGTCATCAAACGATTTAAACCATCCGTCATATCACTAACATAACACATTGACATACTTAAACTATCGTCTCCATAAATCACAAGATCTTTGCCTTCCAGTGCATTAATAATAAAATCAGGAATCATTTGACCTTCAAATAATTTCATTCTCGGACCAAAGGTAGTAAATACACGAGCTGTTTTTGCATCAACTCCATGAACTTGCCGATATGTCTCCACACAAGTCTCCGCAAACCTCTTTCCTTCATCATAGCAAGCACGAGGGCTTAAGTGATTAACCAAACCAAGATCAGTTTCATTAAATTCAAATTTTTCTTGCGTGGCATCACCATACACTACCGAACTAGAAGTAAAAACATACTTTGCTTTATATTTTACAGCCAAATCAAGAGTATGAATCATTGCCATAGAGTTTGACCACAAAGAATTTAATTTTAATTTTTCAAAATCTTTTGGACTGGTTGGACAAGCAAGATGATAGATTTCCTGTATTCCTTGAAATTTAACTTTAAACTTTTCTAATTCATCAAACTTTTCTAAATTAATTGGCTTATTAACATCCATTTTAATAAATTCAAAATCTGGATATTGTAAAAGATGATTAATATTTTGCTGATTAGAATTAGAAAAATCATCAACACAAATTACTTTGGCTTCTTTTAAAAGACGTTCACAAAGATGAGAGCCTATAAAACCAGCTCCACCTGTTACTAAAACATTTTTTTTCTCAAAAATTGGTGTATCCATAATCTAGTTAATTAACTAATTAGTTAAAGATATTTTAACATTTTACCTATTTTTTTACAATCGCACCTGCAAAACTATAACCGTATTCCTCTACTCCATCGGTAAGTAAAATATGGTCATTTCCCTTCTGGTCTTTTTCAAATTTTATAGTTTTTAAATTCACATCCTTGCTCAAACCTTTTACAGAAAATTCTCTCAAAATATGATTATCTTTATTCATTATTTTAATAAAATAAAAATCTCCAATTTTATACAAAAGCACCAACTCAGGATCAACATCTCCACTAATATTTTTACTTTTTAAATCTATAATTTCTCCATTGATGATTTTAGTAATATATTCCCTTTTATCCCCTCTTCTATTTTTATACACAACACCCCTTTCATTAAAATAATAAATCAAATTTAATTTTTCTGAATTATCTTCAGTAGCAACTTTAACAGCATTCTCTAAATTAAGAGCAATCCCAGCCGATTCTTCTCTTTGTTTTTTAGTTAAATCAGATCTTTTCAAAACTGTAGCAATAATTTTATCTGCTGACCAATTAGGTCTGATAGATTTTACTAAACTAACAGCTCCAGTCACTAACGGTGTAGCAAAGGAAGTCCCTTGCCAAGGTCCTCCAAATTTATCTTTAAAACCAAATTGAGGAGCATAACGCTGAGTACTATAAATATCTTCTCCCGGTGCATAAACATCTATACAATCACCAAAATTACTAAAATTTGTTAAATATTTACCATTAGTCATTGCCCCCACCCCTAAAACCCAATTTTCTTCATCACCCTGATCCAAACAAACTGGATAAACTGGTTTTGCTGATAAATCGTGCAACTCATTACCTCCAGCAGATACTACCACCACTCCTTTTTGATAAGCATTGTAAATCGCATTTTTTAAAGCATCGCTAGTTAAATCTGAGGTAAAACTTAAATTAATAACCTGAGCACCATTATCAACAGCATAATTTATCGCCTTTACAACATTTGTATAACTTCCAGTTCCTTTAGAAGTTATCGCTACAATTGGCATTATTTTTACATTCCAATTTACCCCCACTCCTCCTATTTTATTATCACCAACAGCTCCGATAAGACCAGCGGCGATTGTCCCATGACTAATAATTCCCTTGTCTAGACCTTCGCCAATAACACTTGGTCTCACTTTATTATCATCACTAACAAAATTCCACCCATTCACATCATCAACAAATCCATTCTTATCATCATCTTTTCCATTCTTTGGAATTTCATAAACATTTTTCCAAATATTTTGCTTTAATTCTGAATGATAAATATCTACTCCAATATCAATAATCGCCACTACTACCTCATGCTCCAAACCAGTGCTATATTCCCAAGCTTGTGGGGCTTTAATAATTTCCCACATTTCTTTTTGTTTTTCATAACCTTCATCATTTGGCACTTTGGCTGAAACAGAAACAGCAGATAGTAAAAAAACAAGAAAACCAAAAATAAAAATTGATTTTTTCGCTAAATTGTGATAGTTTATACTCATAATTTACTAGTATTATACTATAAAAATAAGATAATATCAATTACAAATACTTATGTATCGATTAAAACAACTAACAATTTTACTAGGAGATTTACTACTTTTCTATATAAGTTTATATTTTGCTGTATTTTTAAGATATCTAAGCTTTCCAACGGCAGATCATTTTTTAAACTTAATTTCTCCGATGAGTATTTTATTTCTCCTTGGAGTTGTGGTGTATTTTATAATAGGACTTTACGACCTATCTCAATTAAAAAATAACTGGCAATTTTATAAAAAAATAATTATATCTAACTTAATCTGGGTTATAATAGGAATGATCTTTTTCTACATTCGCCCTCAAAAAGATGTTAGTCCAAAAACAATTTTACTTTTTGTT
>Ga0208904_1000254_pt1 | contig 46484 bp, 50 predicted proteins | sample AntAceMetag02UKB_FD_184774 | JGI IMG/M metagenome (GOLD analysis project Ga0208904, IMG submission 184774) | Saline lake microbial communities from Ace Lake, Antarctica - Antarctic Ace Lake Metagenome 02UKB (SPAdes) (version 2) | ecosystem: Environmental > Aquatic > Non-marine Saline and...
AGTCGGTTGTTATGGAAAAGCTATTTCTTTTGTTACTTCTTCTGAAAAAGCGGGTATTAGAAAAATTGAACAATTAATTCGCCAGTCCATCCCAATTTTGTCTCTGCCAACGCTTCCTCCAAAAAGAGCAAAACAGCCCTACGCGGAACAACCTCAATTTCGGAGAGGAAGACAGCCCTTTGCGCGAAGACAGCAGAGAACGTCTCGGGGGCATCGTCAAAATAATCGTTACCGATAAATAGGAGTCATAGTCCAGCCAACGAAAGAGCTTGGTCTTGATTTTTTTTAATCTTTATTATATATTTAACATATTATGTTTGCAGTAATTAAAACAGGTGGGAAACAATATTTAGTTTCTCCTAAAGATAAAATTAAGATAGAAAAAATATCTACCGAAGAAGAGAAAGAAGTCATTTTTGACGAAGTTTTATTAATGGGCAATGATGAAAAGGATATTCAAATAGGAGATCCTTTAGTTAAGGGTGCTAAAGTTAAGGCAAAAGTTATTAAACAAGATAAAGCTAAGAAGATTATTGTTTTTAAGTATAAGCCTAAAAAACGTTATCAAAATAAAAAAGGGCATCGTCAGCCCTACACAGAAATTGAAATATTAAAGATATTATCTTCGTCCTCGAAAAGCGCTGCTTAATGTGCTTTCATCAATATATTCTAAATCACTTCCCAATGATAAGCCGCGAGCCAAGCGGCTTGTTTTAATATTTAACGGTTTAATCATTCGTTCAATGTATAAGAAAGTTGTATCTCCTTCAGTGCTAGGACTTAAGGCAAAAATAATTTCTTTAACAGATGGATTGCTATTTTTTATTCTTTTAATTAATTCATCAATTTTTAAATTCTCAGGACCTAGTCCATTCCCAGGAGATATTAATCCTCCAAGGACGTGATAAAGACCTGTAAATTGCCTTGTTTTTTCTATAGGGGGAATGTTTAAAATTGTTTCAACAACACAAATAATACTTTTATCTCTCTGGCTATTTGAACAAATAGAACAAGAATTATTTTCTTTATTAGCAATATTAAAACATTGAGAGCAAAGATGAACTTTTCTTTTTAAATTTTTTATTGATTCTGATAATTTTTCCAATTCTTCTTGATTTTGGTTAATAAGATAAAAAGCCAAGCGAGTAGCAGCTCTTGGCCCAATGTCGGGCAATTTACTTAATTGTTTAACAAAATTTTGAATTGTTTCAGGAAACATATTTATTCTTCTAAGTGTCTTTCAAGACTTTTAAAACTAACTTGGCTTTCATTGAAAAATAGTTCAATTTTTCCAGTAGGACCATTTCTGTGCTTGGCAATAATTATTTCAGCAATATTCTTTTTTTCTGAGTCACGTTTATCTTTATCTTCTCGATAAATAAATAAAACAACATCGGCATCTTGTTCTATGGCGCCAGAATCACGTAAATCTGAAAGTTTAGGAATTGCTGGAGAACGGTTTTCAACGGCGCGATTAAGTTGAGATAAAGCTAGAATAGGTAAATTAAGTTCTCTAGCTAAAGCTTTTAGATTTCTTGATATTTCAGTCATTTGTTGAACGGGGGCATCAGATGGATTACGTGGTTGGATCATTTGTAAATAATCAATTACTATTAATCCTACATTATGTTCTGCTTGGAGACGACGAGCCATTGTTCTCATTTGCATAACTGTGGGGGCTGGTGTGTCATCAATAAGAATTGGCGCTACCGATAATTCATCTAAGGCATGTTGAATTTTTTGAAAATCATTATTAGGTCCTTCTCCTGATAATTTTCCGGTACGCATTTTCCATAAATCAACTTCTGCTTGAGAACAAATAAGACGGTCAACTAATTGTTCTTTTGACATTTCTATACTAAAGACAGCTACTGTTTTTTTATCTTTGATTGCTACATAACGTGCAAAATCAAGAGCTAATGTTGTTTTTCCTAAACTTGGTCGAGCTGCTAAAATAATTAAATCTGATTTTTGAAAACCAGCTAAATAATTATCTAAATCAATAAATCCGGTTGAAATTCCTCTGGTAGCACCATCTCCTCTATGTAATTTATCAATTCTTTCAAAGGCCTCTTCTAAATGATCTTTAACAAGAATGAATTTTTGTTTTGTTGATTGCTCAGCAACGCCAAAAATCTTTTGTTCAGCAGAATCAACTAAGTTTTCTATATCCTCTGGTTCATCATAACTTAATTGAGCAATTTCGTGAGATGAACTGATAAGATCACGTAGTGTTTTTTTGTTTTTAATAATCTTTGCATAATGGACAACATGAGCAGCTGTTGGAACAGTATTAACTAAACCTGTTAAATAACTATTTCCACCTATCTCTTTAAGTTGTTTTTTTTCTTTTAAGCGGTTTGTTAAACTCAATAAATCAATTGGTTCGTTTTTTTCATAAAGCTCAAGCATGATATAGTAAATATTAGAATGAATTCCTTTATAAAAATCATCTGGCTTTAAAATATCAGCAACTTTTATGATTGATTCTTTATCGAGCATTAAACAGCCCAGAACTGATTGTTCTGCTTCAATATTCTGAGGTGGTAATCGTCCTTCTGATTCGGTTGTATTATTATTCGCCATTTTCTTAAGATTAAAAAAAGAGGATACCCTCCTGTATTCTATTTCAATATTATTTTTTAGACAAGTTTACATTCTGTTAGTATTTTGGGGATATTTTTTGACCCTGAGAACTATCTTTTATTTTAAATCCTTTTTCTTCAATTTCTTTTCTAATTTTATCAGCTTGATTAAAATCTTTATCTTTTCTAGTTTTTTCTCTTTGTTGAACAAGCTTTTTTATTTTTTCCGGAATAATTATCTTTTCTTTTTTTATACTATCTAATTTTAATCCTAGAACTTTATCAAAATCTAAAATAGTAGCTAATTTTTCTGGATTAGTTAATTCTGATTTCAATACTTCATGCGTAATAACAAGACCTTGCGGAATATTAAAATCATTAGATATTTTTTCAATAAATTTATTTTTAAATTCTTGATTTATTTTTCCTTTTTTATCTCCTAAACTTCTTATTTGACCCACAAGATTTTCATATCCTTTCTGAGCTGATTTCATGCTTTCCCAAGTAAAGTTTTGTTTGGAACGATAATGCGCTTGAAGGAATAAATATCTTAAAGATAGAGCGTTAAATCCTTTATTCTCAACTTTAGTTAAACTATAACCAGTCCCTTCTGATTTAGCCATTTTTTTATTATTGACAAGTAAATGTTCATTATGAAGCCAGTAGTTTACAAAATCAACTCTATTAGTTGATTCGCTTTGAGCTATTTCATTAGTATGATGTACAGGAATATGTTCAATTCCTCCCATATGAATATCTATAGTTTTTCCTAAATGTTCATTACACATAACGGAACATTCAATGTGCCATCCTGGAAATCCCTGTCCGCAATCAAGGGAACGTGATTTAAAAGGGGAAGACCAATACTGTAAGGCGTTTTTATGTTTGCCAACTTTAAAAAACCATAACGCAAAATCAGCAGAATGTTTTTTTTGAGAATCAGATGTATCTCCTTTGCCAGCTCCTTTTAATTTTTCTTCTAATTTTTGACCTGATAATTTAGTATAATTTTTTGCTTTTGATACATTAAAATATATTGCTGAATCAGTTGAATAAGCATATCCTTTATCTAATAATATTTGAATCATATTCACTATTTCTTGAATATGCTCAGTTGCTTTTGGTTTAACAGTTGGTTCCAAAATATTTAAGTTAGAAACATCTTTTTCAAAAATCTTTATATACTTCTCAGATATTTCTCTCGGCGTCATTTTTTCCTGCTTAGCTCTTTTTCCTATTTTATCTTCGCCTTCATCTTGATCGCTTGTTAAATGACCGACGTCAGTATAATTACGGACATGTTTTACTTTATAACCCAGATATTTAAGTGTTCGGACAACGATATCAGCGCATAACATGCCACGCATATTGCCAATATGCTGAATCCAATAAACAGTAGGTCCGCAATGATAAAAAGAAACCAGATCTTTTTTTATTGGCTTAAAAACTTCTTTTTTTCTTGAGAGAGTATTATATAATTTTAGAGCCATTTCTTTTTCTTAAAATAGATAATCATTATTCCTATTGTCATAAACATGAAAATAAGGATGTATACCCAAATATTTTTACTTTCATTTATAATTGGAAGATCATGAAAAATATTCATACCAAAGAAACCAACAATAACACTTAAGGGGAATGTAATAAAGGAAACAACCGTAAGAAATTTCATAATATCGCTTAACTTGTAAGAAAGTAGGGAATTGTTAGTTTGTTCAATGGATGTAATTAATTCTCTGTGATTTTCTAATATATTCCAAACGCGGATAATAGAACCAATAACTTCTTGAGATAATGGTCTTACTTTTTCTCCAAATATTCTAATAGATTTTTTCCCAAGTATCTCCAAAACAGAACGTTGTGGTTTGATTGCTCTGCGAAAATCAATAAGGTCTTTTTTGGCCATAGCAATTTCCATAAGCATTTCTTTTTCTTTTCCTCCAAAAACTTCCTTTTCAATATCTTCTATTTTTTTCCCAACATTATCAAGCATTGGCAAACATGAATCAATTAGCCAATCAAGGATTCCAAAAAGCAAATGTCCAGCACTTTTGAAATGCTGGTTTTTATGATAATCCTGAAGATCACAATCATTAAAAAATGTTTCCAAATCAGGAATTGCTTTATTGTAGCTAGTAATTAAGGTGTCTTCAGTAATAATAAAATCTAGTTCAGTGAGGTTTGTTTGTTTCGTTTCAGTGTCATAAATTGGAAAGTGAAGAACAATAAAAATTTGTCCTGGGTATTCCTCTATTTTAGGTCGGTGAATGGATGGTAAAAATTGTTTTATAATAAACGGATGAAGATTAAATTTTTCTTTTAATTCTTCAAGATTCTTTTCTTGTGGATCTTGGATATTAATCCAAGTTATATTATTAGCTGTAATTTTTTTCATAATGATTATATTTAAATTATTTTATTATTATTATTCTATCATATTTTAAATTTATTTGACAACTTAAATAAAAGTGATAAACTAGTAATAGATATGATTAAAAAGAAAAAGATTGAATATATTTCTGAAAAAGAAGAAATGCCTAATAACAAACTTAAGAAAGTTAAAGAGAAACTTAAAGAGTGCCAAAAAGAGAAGGAGGATTATTTAACCCAGGCGCAAATAGCCCGGGCTGATTTAATTAATTATAGAAGAAGGCAAGAGGAAAAGATTATGCCCGAAATAGTAGCCATTGGACAGACTAGCATCATTCATAAAATATTACCTGTTTTAGATAGCTTAGAAGTTGGAGCTGAAAAGAATGAAGATGTTAAGAAAATCAGAGAACAAATGATAAGTGTTTTAAAAGAATGCAATATGGAAGAAATTAAAGCTATTGGGGAAGAATTTAATCCAGAATTTCATGAAGCAATAGAACGGGTTGAATCAGATAAAGAATCGGGAATTATTATTCAACAAGTTCAAAAAGGGTATTTATTTAATAATAAACTATTAAGACCAAGTAAAGTAAAAGTAGCTAAATAAAATTAAAAATTAAAACTATGCCTATTAAATGGAAACAATTTCAAGAACCAAAAAATAACCAAAATATGCCTGATTCGCTTGAGCAAGAAAATTGGCTTCCTTTTATGCCAATGATGAAAAACGAAAACCCAGCTATTGATATTTATCAAGACAAAAACAATCTTTATATCGAAATTTCTTTAATTGGTGTTGATCCTAAAGATGTTGAGATTTCAATTAAAGATAATATTTTAACTATTCAAACTAAAAAAGAAACTAAAAAAGAAATAAAGGAAAAGGATTATTTAAGAAGAGAAATAAGAAAGGGTTCTTTTCGTAGAGTTGTCAAACTTCCAATAGAAGTTAAAGGAGGTAAGGCATTTGCTGAAAGCTTAAAAGGTATACTTAAAATTACTGTACCTAAAGTTGCCAAAGCAAACTCAAATGCGAAAAAAATCCCAATTAATATAAAATAAAGAAATAAAAATTATTATGAATAAAATTATTGGTATTGATTTAGGAACATCAAATTCAGCGGCGGCTGTCGTTGAAGCAGGAAAGCCAACCATTATTCCTTCAGCTGAAGGAACTGTTGTTGGTGGTGGAAAAGCTTTTCCATCTTATATCGCTTTCGATAAAGATAATAATCTTCTAGTTGGAGAACCAGCTCGTAGACAAGCGGTGACTAATCCAGAGAATACGGTTAGCGCTTTTAAGCGCAAGATGGGAACAAAAGAAAAGTATTCTATAAATGGGAAAGAATATACTCCGCAGCAGCTCTCGTCTTTTATTCTTCAAAAAATAAAAAAAGATGCTGAAGCATTTTTAGGAGAACCAATTCAGAAAGCAATTATTACGGTGCCTGCCTATTTCAATGATTCTCAAAGACAAGCTACAAAAGATGCTGGAGCAATAGCTGGATTAGAAGTAGTTCGTATTATCAATGAGCCAACAGCCGCTTCTTTGGCTTATGGAATTGATAAAGAGGGACAAGAAGAAAAAATTCTTGTTTTTGATTTTGGTGGAGGAACTCTTGATGTTACTATCATGGATTTTGGCGAAGGTGTTTTTGAAGTTAAATCAACTTCTGGCGATACCGAATTAGGAGGAACTGATATGGACGAAATTTTAACTAATTATGTTGCTGAAGAATTTAAAAAAGAAAACGATATAGATTTAAAACAAGATAAAACAGCTTTGCAGAGATTAAAAGAAGCAGTAGAAAAAGCCAAAATTGAATTGTCTTCTACATTAGAGACAGACATTAATCTGCCTTTTATTAGCGCTAATGATTCTGGTCCTAAGCACTTGACCATGAAAATTACTAGAGCAAAATTAGAAGAGTTAGTTAATCCAATTATTGAAAAATGTAGAGGACCATTAGAACAATCTTTAAAAGATTCTAAATTAACTCCAAATGATATTACTAAAATTATTCTCGTTGGCGGTCCTACAAGAATGCCCTCTATGCAGAAATTTGTTGAAGATTACGTGGGAAAAAAGATTGAAAGAGGAGTTGATCCTATGGAATGTGTAGCTATGGGAGCGGCTATTCAAGGAGGAATTTTAACTGGGGAAACAAAAGATGTTCTTCTTCTTGATGTGACGCCTCTAACTTTAGGAATAGAAACCTTAGGAAGTGTTATGACACCGTTAATTGAACGCAATACAACAATCCCAGCTTCTAAATCTCAAGTTTTTTCCACGGCGGCTGATAATCAACCAGCTGTTGATATCCATATTTTGCAGGGTGAAAGGCCAATGGTTGGTGATAATAAGACATTAGGTAGATTTATGTTAGACGGAATTCCGCCGGCTCCAAGAGGTGTGCCACAGATTGAAGTATCTTTTAATATTGATGCAAATGGCATTTTAAATGTTAGCGCGAAAGATAAAGCGACAAATAAAGAGCAATCAATAACAATAACTGATTCGGCGGCTCTTTCTAAGGAGGAAATAGAAAAAATGAAACAAGAAGCAGAAACTCATTCAGTAGAAGATAGAAAGAAAAAAGAATTAATTGAAGTGCGCAATCAGGCGGATACTTTAATCTTCTCTACCGAAAAAGCGCTCAAAGATGCTGGTGATAAGGTTAAGCCGGAAGATGAGAAAGAAGTTGAAGAAAAAGTAGAAGAATTAAAAAAATTGAAAGATAGCGCTGAAATAGAGCCATTAAAAAAAGCTTTAGATGATTTATCTCAGGCAATCCAAAAAATTGGAGCTCAATTATATCAGAAAGTTGAAGAAGAAAAAGCAGAGCAATCAGAACCAGAAATAAAGGGGAAGGGATCTGAGTCTGCTAAAGAAGGGGAATTTGAAGAAGTCAAAGAAGAGGAAAAGAAAGAAGAAAAGAAAGAAGAGGAAAAGAAAGAAGAGAAAGATAAGAAAGAAGACAAAAAATCCTAAAAATCTGATCTCTCGATGTCATTCCCGCGAAAGCGGGAATCCAGTTAATACTGATATAATCTGGATTCCCAATTAAATTGGGAATGACACCAATCTTATGTCATTCTGAGTCAGTAGACGAAGAATCTATAGATCCTTCACTAGCGTTCAGGATGACAATTAGGATATTGAAAAACTTTAAAAATCTCTTGACAAAAATAGAATAATCCTGTTAGAATATATTTGCCTAGTTATTAGGCATTTTTTTATGATGAATTTAAAAGAAACAATTAAAGTTGCAAAACAAAGAAAGTGGTTAATTTTCTGGCTGACAATATTTGGAGCTGTCTTGTTTTTTGATTTATTAGTAATTCAATTGCCTAAATATAAAGCAAACTCAAGCATTTTAGTAGTTCAAAAGCAAGTAGAGGGTCAGGATATTTATAGTATTTCAAAATCAGCTCAATATATTTGCCAAGTTTTAAAAGAAGGAATATATTCTGATAGTTTTTTTGATAAAGTGATAGAGTCATCTTATCAAATTGAAACAAGTGATTTTCCTGAAAAACTAAAAGAAAGACGCAAAGAATGGCAAAAAAACATAGAAGTTAAAATTGTGCGTGATTTAGGTCTTATAGAAATAAATGTTTTTTATTCTGATAAAGAAAAAACTGAAAATTTAAGCATGGCTGTAACAAATGTTTTAAAAGATGATCATAGTTTTTACCATGGAAGTGGAGAAAATGTAAAATTAAAAATATTAAATACTCCATTAGTAAGTGAAAAACCAGTTTCAATTAATTTGTGGCTCGGGACTTTCTTTGGAGCTTTATTAGGATTTTGTTCTTCTTTATTTTGGATTTTTAGAAAAAGAATAATAAAAGAAAATTCCTTTTTGGACAGAAATAATTTTTCTATCTAAAAAGGAGGTTTTAATGTTCATTGTCAACTAAATATTAACACTGGAAAACAGAAAGGGGGAAGCAGAATGAAAAAAGCAATAATGTTGTTAGCAGTAACTGGCTTTTATTTTTATCATGCGACTCTCTTTGCTCAAGATAGTTGCATATATATAGTCGGTCCTTGGGTTACTTCAATGCAAGGGATAGCTATTTTGGCATTTTTAGTTCCACTCGCTATTGGTGTTTTTGTAAGTATATTAATAATCATAATAAAAAAAAGAAAAAGTTGTCAGAATAAAGGGGGAGAGATATCATGAGAAGGAAAATACTAATTTTAATGGTATTCATGTTTTGCGTTGGTTGCGCTTCAGATAATACTTACTTACCAAAACACGCTTTGACTGATCCAGCAGAAGGAATATCTGTAGTTCATCCGATAGAGCTGGAGAAGTCTGGAATGAAATCTATAACTACTTTTGTTGGGATTATGGAACCGGGACTTTGGGCAGAAGTTATTGATGTAGGTGGAGTTTGGCCTACGCTAGCCTTAACTCCCGAAAAAGAAATTCTAAAAGGATATTGCTTCTTAGTGGATGTTAATTACTGGGGCGATTTTCTGCTTCAGTTTGTATTCTACCATTCTCTGGAAGAATTGAATCAAGCTAAGATTCTCTACTTTAACAGAGACAGTGGTTGGGCTTATAGATTAGATGGACGAGAGGCCAAGGATGAGTTAGAACCCGAGGATAAGAAGAAAATAATCTATAATCCAAGAAAGTTTGATGATGATAATGAATACCAAACAGAGCTTTTTGCAAAATTTGGAATGACTTTATCAGAGTTGGATTTCTCATGGACTAATTACCTTGAAAAAAAAGGAATTAGTACTAAGAATGTGTCGAGCGTTCACGAGATTATTATTGGTTCTCCAGAGTGGAGTAAGTTCAAGAAGAAAATGGCCAGCATTATGAAGTACAATTATAAGATGTCTGATGGAAAAATCAGAACTGGTTATTTGCCTATAGAAGAATTTCGTCAGGTAGCGGTTGAGATACCTGGTTTTAACACAGGACAACGATATCTTAAACGAGCTAGAATCGGTTTATCTTTTATTCCAAGCATAGCTGGTCTTCTAGCATGCGTGGCTGGCGATGCAATCGCTGCTGCTATTGATGATAGTTGGTCAGGTTCTTATGCTAGGGCCAAAACTTTACGCTATAAAATGGCCCCGTTGTTCAGACAAATTTGTTTGATTTATAAAAACCTTTTAGCTGATAGAGATAAAAAGATAAGATTGTTGCAGAGAAACTTGATGTTTTATAAGATCATCAAAGGAGGCGAGAAATGAAAAAAATAATAATATCCGCAATGCTATTTATTTTTTTTGCTGGTGTTAGTCTTGCCTCTATAGATTTTGGTAAGAAATACTGTGTAAAAAAAGGTGATAGCATTTACCGAATAGCAACGAAAGTTTTTCATATCCCTTGGAATGATGTTCGGCCCGAAATGCGGATAGAAAGTATTATCCATCCAGGCCAACAATTTACTCTGAGTGATTTGTTAGATCTCACTAAGGAAAAGATATGGAAAAAATTTAACGTTAAACCTTTCAAAAAATTTCAAGCAAGCTCTCAGAAACAGTTAGAAAGAGACAGAAAAGGTCTTGAGATTCTCGGTCTCAATAAAGAAGAGATTGATGAAGTGATAGAGAAACATAAAAAAGCTCTCCATGGTAGCCGAGAAGGATTTCTCTGGGATGTTATAGGTACCGGAGACACTTTTACTAAAGTGCTTTTTGGTAATTTCTATATCTGGCGAAACGTCAAGGTTAACTGGGGAAACAAATATCAACCTGTTTGGATTTATGAAACATCCAGCGGAACTAAAGTTTGGTATCCCCGAGATTGTGGGAATTGGGCAATAAAGAAAAAAGTTAAATTTCCGTCAGTTCCTGTATTTAAGTCCCAATCTGACTTTCCTTTGGTGCCTGTCTTTAAAACCCAAACCGAGTTGCCACCGGTACCTGTGTTTAAATCCCAATCTGAATTTCCTCCAGTGCCTGTCTTTGAGGGTCAGGCCGAAAAAGAAGATATTATTGGAGATCAGTTTGATCTCTATATGGGAGGAGGAATTTATAATAGTGTTCATTATAACCATGTTAGTGGTCAATATGGATGGGCCAAAGCTCGTTGGAGACCGATTAAGGTCAAATTAAGCAAAACCATAGATCTCGGTTTAGGAGTCTTCGGCTTTGGAGCTTTAGGAAGCGGAAGTGACGACCAATATGGTTACTGGTGGAATCAATGGAACCTTGGTTTAACAGCTAAGTTAATTGGCAAAAGCTGGGATGCGGATTTCGATTATGGCCTTTTAGGTCGTCTTTGGAATAAGGGCGCTATTGATTTGTACAGAAGTGAGCAGATTGACGACTTAAACTTTAGATTTTTCTCTGCTCATGGAAATTTTTATTGGCGCAGGGATCAGGGTAAAAAGTGGTTTCCTAAAACAGAGATTAATTTTGAAGGTCGTTGGCCTCGAAATATATCTCATGAGCGTAGTTGGGACGGCAATAGTTTAATGCCTGATCCTGATGATAATCGCAATATAGAGTTAATGTTAACCCAAGGTATCTATGATTTTAAGATCGGTGACAATCTAATGTTAACCCCAGGGTTTAATATTGGAATAGGTCGAGCTTTTGGTCTAGATATGAATTATTATCAGTTAGGACCGCGAATTGTATTGTCTTATTACAACCAAGATATTGCTTCGCTCTCTGTTCTTAATCTCAAAGAGATGTTAGGAGGTGATGGAGACCAATGGCATTGGGCCGCAGGATGGATTAGTATTGGAGACGTGGTTAAAGCCATAAGAGCTTCTAGAATTAAAGAAGCTACGGCTGAAGACCTTTAACAAAAACCCTTATCAAAAAAGGAGATACATCATGAAGGCGTTAAAAGCATTAATGGCAATAACTTTGGTTATGTCAGTGGCAATGGTAATGGGGTGTGCCAGTATGGATGCCGTGGCAAAAAAATCAACCCTTATAGAATCGGTTCCAGCTCCAGTGCTGGATTCGGCTACTACTGCAGATGTAAAGACGACAACGGCTATTACAAAAACACCGGCCCTACCCAAAGAAGGGGAATATGGTGCTGCTAGCCATAGGACTGAATTCAAGGTTATCGGTACCAGTACTGAAAAAACTATCTTCACTATTTCGCTTGATTCAGAACAAGTCGGTCCAGATTGGCAAATTTATGCTTCTTGGGCCTGGACTGATGGGGAAAGATGGTTTTTGGTGGACCAGGACGATTATAAAATATCTACCGAAGAAACTTCCTCAGGAAACTTAAAGGCAATAATGAAATTTCCTGAAAAAGGAATCGGCTGGTATTGGGTTCGTATTTGGGGCCAGAATGAGAAATCTAAGAATTGGCTTTGGATAAATCAGGCAAGTGAGTATTGTCGGAATGATACCCAAGGCAATCCTGGATATGAAGTTCTGGCTCATCCGGCTACTGGTAAATACCAACCTGTGTCGGCCAAATACCAGATTCGAAAATAATAAGCAAAGGAGGAAAATAAAAAAAGCCCCGGTCTCAAAAAGAGATACGGGGTTTTTAAATTCTAAAAATCTAAAAAGGCACGGCCTTATTCGTACAACCTTGCTTCCTGCCTCGCCGGCAGGCGGGCGCAAGGATGTAGCTCTGTAAGGCACGTGCCTGTCCATCTTTTTGAATTTTTTTATTTTTTCTTTAGACTTGCCATTTTCAGCCAGCCGCCTAAGAGTATCCAGAAATTCCATTGAAGAGCGGTTGTTCTTAAAATGTTATCAAAAAAGCTGATGATAAATAAACTTGCACTTATAATCAAAATGCTTAAAGCTAATGTTTTTTCTTGTTCAATTGATTTTTTAAATATTCTAAAAAGATAAAATAATAATCCTAAAATAAGGGAAATATATGAAACGAGTCCTGCTATCCCATTTTCAACAAATATTTTTAAATAATCATTATGCGCTTCTAAGCTGCCCCATTCAAAACCACGATAGAATTCAACTAAACTATTGAATGTTCCTATGCCATACCCAAACCAAGGTTGCCATAAAGATATTGGCATAATATCTCTCCAAAGACGTAATCGCCAAACAATTGAACCATAAGGATCTAATGTAAATAACTCCCAGAGACGCTGTTGGAAAACATTTGATAGGAAATAAGCAATCAAGAAAAGAAAGGCTCCGCCTAAAAGAATTTTTCTGTATTTTAAAATACCTAAAATAAAAATAAATATAAGAAGGCAAGCTAAAGCGCTTCGTGTATATGTAGCGAATAAAAGGAAAACTAAAGGACTTGCTAAAATCCAGAGCTTATTTCTATCTAATTTAGTAATAACACCCTTCTTTTGAGATAGAATTAAAGCAATAGCTATTCCTAGTATAAAGAAAGTATAGAAAGCAAAAGGATTAGGATGATTGAATGTTCCATAAACTCTATTAAATCCTCCAAATTCATCAGGCAATCCCATGCCAAGCGCAAATTGTCCAAAAGCAACAACTCCTGGAAAAATATAACTAATTAGAATAAATTTTAATAATAAATTCCAATCCCTTTCTTCTTGAATAAGTTTATAGGCAAGAAAGTATAATAGAAATATAGTAGCTACTCTTATAAATTCTCTAATGCTTTCATCGCTATTTATGGAATAAAAAACACTAAAAAAAGAAAATCCAACAAAAAAGAATATGGGCCAAAAAAGAGGAACCGACTTTATAGTTTTTATATTCCTAATTAAAAAAAATAATCCAATAAAAAAAACCAACGCGCCAATAACCGCGTTAATATTAAAAGAGGGTAGAGATGAATGAATTTGTATTTCCTGATGTCCTATAATATTAAGCGAGGGCCTCAATAAAACCAATCCAAGTAGGAAATAAAATAAATTCTTACCACGTTTTATAATTGTTGTTTCTTGCTTGACTTTTTCCATGTTCTTTGGTAAAGTAATGACTATGAATACAATTAAAGATATTGTTTTAGCAGTAACTTATCAATGCAATGGACGTTGCCGTTTTTGTAATATCTGGACAAATCAGGACAGTTTCTCATGCAAATTTAATGATTACAAAAGATTACCACGCAATATTGAAAATGTCAATATTAGCGGAGGAGAGCCTTTTTTGAGAGAAGATTTGCCTGAAGTTGTAAGAACTGTCAAAAATCAATGCCCAAAAGCTAAGATTATTATTTCAACTAATGGATTTACACCCTGCAAAATAAAAGAACAGATGCAAAAAATAATCAAATTCAAAAGAGATATCGGTATAGCTGTTTCTTTAGATGGATTTGGAAAGACTCATGAAGAGTTACGTGGTTTCCCGGGAGGATTTAGTTTGGCATTGGAATCCATTCGACTTTTAAAAGAACTTGGCATAAAAAATATAAAAATAGCTTTTACTTTAGGCAATCAGAATATTAATCAACTAAAAAGAATATATCAATTAAGTAATGAGCTTGGTGTTGAATTTAGTTTAGCTGCTTATCATAATTCTTCACATTATTTTAAAAAAGAAGATAATAAAATTATTGATATAATGAATTTAAAAAAAGAAATTAATTGGTTAATTAGACAAGAATTGAAGAGTTTTTCTTTGAAAAAATGGGCAAGAGCGTATTTTGCTTTCGGTTTATTTAATTTCTTAAGAGATAAAAAACGTATTTTACCTGATTATTCAGGTATAAATTCTTTATTTATCGATCCTTTTGGAAACATCTATCCTTCAGATGTTTGGAATTTAAAATTAGGTAATTTAAAAAAAATAAATGATTGGTCTGATTTTTCAGAAATAATTAAAATAAAAATCTTATCTAATAAAAAACCTGAAAGCTGGATGATTTGCACAGCTAGAGAAGCGATGAAAAAACATTCTACAAAAGTAGCTTTATGGATTGTCTGGAAAAAGTTTTTAGCTCTAAAGAAAGAGCGAAATTTATTAAATCAAGATAAAGCGATAAATAATAAATGTAAAAATAATTTGTTTTCTTTTGGCAATTTAAGAAAATTCTTTTAAAATGAAAATTCTCCAAATAAATAAATTTTTCTTTTTAAAGGGAGGGGCAGAACGTCATTTTTTTGATTTATCTGAATTGTTATCAATGAAAGGGCATCAAGTTTTTATTTGGAGCACTAAACATCCACTCAATTTTCCTTTTCTTAATCAAAAAGATTTTGCTAAATTTATTGATTTTTCAAAAAAAGATTCTTTTTTAAAAGAAATTAAAAAATTAAAAAATATTTTTTGGAATAAAGAAGCAAAGAAAAAGTTGGAAAAGATTATTAAATACAAAAAACCAGATATTGCGCATTTACATAATATTTTTAGTCATTTTTCATCATCAATAATTTATATCTTAAAAAAATATAATATACCGATTATTTTGACATTGCATGATTATAAATTATTTTGTCCTAATTATAAGTTTTTTTCTAAAAATAAAATTTGTTTTGATTGTTTAAAAAACAAAAATTATAAATCATGTATCTATAAGAAATGTATTAAAGATTCTTATATTAAAAGTTTTGCAGGATATTTAGAAGGAAAATGGAATAAGGATTTTTTAAAAGTAGCAGAAAAAATAGATATATTTTTAGCGCCAAGCTTATTTATAAAAAAGAAAGCTATCGAATGGGGTATTCCAAAAGAAAAAATTATTCATTTACCTAACTTTATAGATGAAAATTATATAAGTAAAAAAACGAAAAGCAAGAAACAATCTAATTATTTTTTGTATTTTGGACGATTAAGTAAAGAAAAAGGCGTAGAATTTTTAATTAAATCATTTTTAAATATTTCAAATGATTTTCCAGAATGGAAATTAAAAATAGCGGGTGATGGACCCGAAGAAAGAAAATTAAAGAAAGCATTTCAAAAAAACAAACAAATAGAATTTTTAGGAAGAAAGAATAATAAAGAATTAAACAAAATAATTTCAAAAGCATATTTAATAGTTGTTCCTTCTTTATGGCCAGAAAACTTTCCTTATAGTATCTTAGAAAGTAATATTTTGGCTATTCCCGTATTAGCAAGTAGAACAGGTGGTTTAACAAAATTAATTAAACATGAAAAAACAGGATTATTATTTAAATTAGGCGACCATGATGATTTAGAAAATAAAATTATTTGGTCAATCAGAAATCCTAAGAAAATTAAGCAAATTGGAGAATTAACTCAAAAAGAAGTTTTTGACAAATATAATTCAGAAAAATATTATGAAAAAATAATGAAAATATATAAAAATATATGAGAGAATCAAGATTTATTAAAATATTAATATTTGTTTCTATTGGATTATCTATTATTGGTGGTATTATTTTTTCTTATCAGAAATTGACATTAGATAATAAGCAAATTTCTTTTTTGAAAATAATTCCTGAAATAACAGGTTTTAATGGTGAAAGAACTTATCTTTTACTTTTTCAAAATAATTTAGAATTAAGACCGTCTGGCGGATATCTTGGTAATTTTGGAATTATTAAAGTTAAAAATGGAAAGCCAATTATTTTTGAGGTTCATGATACTAATATTTTTGATGGATTTGGCAAAACAATAACAGAACCACCAATGCCAATATATGATTATTTAGGAATAGATAATTGGCAAATGCGTGATGGAAACTGGTCTCCTGATTTTAAAATTTCAGCAAAACAAGTTGAATATTTTTATCATCTTCAAGGTGGCCAAGAAAATTTTGATGGTATTATTGCTATTAATGCAGAAATACTTCCCAATTTACTTGAATTGACAGGATCTATTTATCTGCAAGAATTTGATAAAGAATTTAAATCAGAAGATGCTTTATATCAACTTGAATATGAAGTTGAGAAAGCTTATGTTGATAGAAATATTGAAGAAGGTGAAAGAAAAAAAATATTTAAAGCGTTAATTAATGAAGTTTCAGATCAAGCGATACAAGGCAGTTTATCTTTTAAAAACGAGCTTAAAAATTTAATATTAAAAGAATTAGACAAAAAAAATATTCTCTTATATTTCAAGGATACAAAGATTCAAGAAACTATTTCTGAGTTTGAATGGGATGGAGAAGTTGACCAATCATATAAAGATGATTATTTAATGATTGTTGAAGCTAATTTAGCTTCCAAAAAAAGCAATTACTTTGTTGAGAGAGAAGTTGAATATTCTATTGATTTAAATCAAGAAAAACCAAAAGTTAATCTAAAAATTAAATATTCTCATCAAAAGAAGGAAAAAGATTGGTTTAATGATGATTACAGGTTTTATTTAAGAATTTATGTTCCATTAGGAAGTTGGCTTGAGAATGCATATGGAATTAGTAGTGAAACGAAATTTGAGAATGAATTAAATAAAACCATTTTTGCTAGTTGGATTGAAGTACCCGCTGGACAAGAGAAAATAATTGAATTTGAATATGTTCTACCCGAAAGAATTAATAACGAATTGGGATATAAGATTTTAGTTCAAAAACAATCAGGCATAGACGAACTTCCATTTAAGCTTATTTTAAAGAAAGGCAAGGAATATATTGAGGAAAAAATTATTACAAAAGATTGGGAAGGAGCAATCTCTTTTGAAGAATGAAAATTACAATGATTGGTCAAAAAGGAATACCGACTCTTTTTGGAGGGATTGAGCGTCATGTTGAAGAAATTTCTTGTCATTTAGCAAAAAAAAATGATAATCAAGTTTTTGTTTATGCAAGAAATTATTATACTCCTAAAAGAATTAAAAAGTATAAAAAAGTAAATATTATCCATTTACCTTTGTTAAGGACAAAACATTTGGATGCTATTAGTCATGTTTTTTTATCTAGTTGGCATGCAATTTTCAAAATAAAACCTGATGTTATTCATTATCATGGAGTGGGACCAGCTTTATGTATTTGGATACCTAAAATATTTAGTCCTAAAACAAAAGTTATATTTACTTTCCATTGTCGAGATTATTTTCATAAAAAATGGGGGGGATTTGCCCAGTTATCTTTAAAATTGGGTGAAATTATTGGCTGTTACTTAGCTGATGAGATAATTCCAGTGTCTCTTGAATTAGAAAAATATATTGAAAAGAAATATAATAAAAAAACATCTTTTATTCCTCATGGAATAAAAAAAGAAAAATGTGTTTCAGATGAATATATAAAAAAATGGGGATTAGAAAAAAATAATTATATACTTGCTGTTAGCCGATTAATTCGTCATAAGGGATTGCATTATTTAATTAAAGCTTATGAGGGGATTAAAACAGATAAAAAACTAGTTATTGTTGGTCCATCTTTCCATACCGAAGATTATGAAAAAGAACTCAAAGAATTATCTAAAAATAATCCTAATATTATTTTTTTAGGAACTCAGCAAGGAGAAATATTAAAATCATTATATAGTAATGCTTATGTCTTTGTTAATCCTTCAGAACAAGAAGGATTGCCTTTGACTGTTCTTGAGTCAGCTAGCTTTGGAATACCTCTTTTACTTTCAGATATTGATATTCATCGTAAAATGCTTAATAATCTTTCTTTTCTTTTTAAAGATAAAGATATTGCAAGTTTAAAGAAAAATTTAAAGTTTATTTTAGATAATCCACAAATAGCTTTGAATAAAGCAAAGGAAATTAAAAGTTATGCTTGGAGAAACTATAATTGGGATAGTGTTGTGGAAAAAATAGTTTTGAAATATGATTAATTCGTGTTATTATAAATTGTATGAAAAATAATCGCATTACTCAGTCAATCATTATAGGAGTAACAACTTTATTAGCTGCTTTTAGTTGGGCAGGACTAAAAAATATTTTATCTGGTGATACTAATTGGATTTCGCCAAGTATTGGTTTTTTAATTTTACTGATTTTTTTATGCTTAAGTTTATTATTATTAAAATCAAAATTAATTTCACTAATTACTTTAGCAATTATTTTAATTTCTTTTTTATTTTCTTTTGGATTTAAGTTAGAATATTTAACAGTTTTATTTTTAGCTCTACTCTTTTTTATTTTTGGAGCATTTAGAATCATCAATGAAAAAGAAGTAAGGATTAAGTTTACAATAATTAGAATTCTTAGATATGGACTTCCTCACATTTTAACAGGACTCGCTATTATCATAGCAGCTGCTTATTATTTTTCTCCATTAGCTATTCAAGGTGATAATAGAATAGAAATTCCACGCCCATTATTTGACGTTGTTATTCAGCCAATTGTTAGTGCTTCAGAATTATCTAATGAGGAATTTACAGATATGCTTTATGTCGCAATAAATCAGGAAATTAATAAGCGAAGTGAAGCGTATAAAGAATATTTACCGATTGGATTTGCTGTTGGAATATTTTTTGCTATAAAAGTAATTAGTATATTTTTTATGTGGCTTGTTATTTTAATAAGCTGGATGATTTTTAAATTTTTAACATCTTTGAATGCGATTAAAATACAAGAAAAATCTGTTCTAAAGGAGGTTATTGAAATATAAAAATGAATAAAGATTATTACGAACTATTGGGCATCTCCAAAAATGCTTCGGCAGATGAAATTAAAAAAGCATATAGAAAACTAGCTCTAAAATATCATCCGGATAAAGCCCCTGAAAATAAGAAAAAAGAATACGAAGAAAAATTTAAAGAAATAAGCCGTGCTTACGGTGTTCTTTCTGATAAAGAAAAAAAATCTCAATATGACCAGTATGGCGATACATTTGAGCAGAATAATTTTAATCAAGGGTTTTCACAGCAGGATTTTGGTTCTTTTCATGATGCTTTTGGAGGAGAAGATATTTTTGAAAACTTAGGCTTTGGTAGAATTTTTGAGGAAATATTTGGTTCAAGAGCAAGAACAGAAAAAAACAAGCAATATGGACAAGATCTTGTTTTAGATATTGAGATAGATCTAAAAGATGCTTTTCATGGAGTTAAAAAAGAAATTGATTTTCAGAAAATGGTTACTTGTCTCAAATGTAATGGAAAAGGAGGTAAGAAAATTAAAAAATGTTCTACTTGTAACGGAAGTGGATATGAACAATTAAGAAGTGGGGGATTGTTTGGTATTTTTATTCAGCAAAAACCCTGCTCTAAATGTGGTGGACGTGGTGAAATTCCTGAAGAAACATGTCCTGAATGTCGAGGACAAGGCAGAATAAAGCAATCTGTTAAAGTTAAAGCGACTATTCCGGCTGGCATTGATAGTAGACAAACATTAAAATTAAGTGGACAAGGCAATGCAGCTCTTTATGGTGGAGAATCAGGCGATTTATTCATTAATGTTCATATTAAACCGCATAAATATTTCCAGCGGCAAGGAGATAATTTAGTTATTGATCTAGATGTTAATTTTTCTCAAGCTACTTTAGGAGATAAAGTAGAGATACCGACATTAGAGGATAGTGTTATAAAATTAAAAATTCCAGCTGGTATTCAGCCTGGCGAAATGATAAAATTAAAAGGAAAAGGAATGCCACAATTATATAATAAAAGTAGTGGAGATTTGATAGCTATAATTCAAGTAGTTGTTCCAAAAAGATTATCTCGTAAACAAAAGAAGATTATTGAGCAATTAAGGGTTTAAAAAAAAATATTATGATAGCTATTCGTGATTTTTTAAGTAGTTTCCATTTAGGATCAGCTTCTGGCTGGGATTTATTTATTATTCTTGTTTTTTTAATTGCTGTTCTTATTTATGGATTTTTTCTTGGACGCAACAGAATGATTGTTATACTTTTAAGTAGTTATTTTTCTTTAACTATTGTTCAAGCAATACCCTGGGAAAGAATGAATTCTTTGGGATGGCTTGGAATGGGACAAGAACCATCTTCATCTTTAAGAATATTAATTTTTCTTGGAATTATTTTATTATTCTATTTCTTAATTCCACGTTCGGTCCTTAGTTCTACTTTAAGAATAAGAAAAAGAGGAAATGCTTCTTGGATTCAGTTATTTATTCTAAGTATTGTCCAAGTTGGTTTATTAGCAATGGTTATCCTTTCGTTTTTACCAAGCGAAAGTACAAATATTTTGAATTCTTCGGTTAAAAAAATATTTATTGGACCAGAAGCTCAATTTGTTTGGCTCGTTTTGCCTGTTTTAACAATGGTTTTAATTAGACGCAAGAAAAATACTGAGAAGAAGTAAAACACCCTTGATTTTTATTGCAATTTGAGTTAGATTATTTTTACGCGCCGTTAGTTTACCCCGCTCGGCGGGGCTCAGCCTGTCCCGCCTAGCGGGATAAAGTAGAGCAGTTTATTGTTTTAATATGTATTATGTATATATTATAAAAAGCATTAAAGATAAAAGCTTTTATATTGGCATAACTAATAATTCAAAAAGAAGATTACAAGAACATAATTCAGGGAAACTAAAATATACCCGCAATAAGAAACCTTGGATATTATGGTATTTAAAAGGATGTATAGATGCAAAAGAAGCAAGAAAAGAAGAGTTATATTTTAAAAAGAAAAATAGAGATTTTAAAGAATCATTAAGAAATATTTAATTATGCGCCGTTAGCTCAGCTTGGTAGAGCAGCTCCCTTTTAAGGAGATGGTCGGGGGTTCAACTCCCTCACGGCGCACCAATTTATCCCGCTTAGCGGGTTTTTTTATTAACAATTGATTAGTATTAAAAAAAATGATAATATATTGAGTATATGAAAAGAATTTTGACAAATAAAACAATTGAAAAAATAGGTGAAAAAGTTAAGTTAGCTGGATGGGTTCATGTTAGACGAATTCACGGCAAGATTATTTTTGTTGACCTTAGAGATAGAAAAGGCTTGATCCAGCTTGTTTTTTTACCTGAAAATAATATTCTTTACAAATTAGCTAATTCATTAAAATCAGAATGGGTCATTGAAATTATTGGGAAAGTAAATAAACGTCCCAATAAAATGGTTAATGATAAGATATTTACTGGAGAAGTAGAAATTGAAGTAAAAGAATTAAGAATATTAAATGAAGCTAAAACACCTCCTTTTGAAATAGCTGAGGAAAGTAAAGATATTAATGAAGAACTCCGTTTAAAATATCGTTATTTAGATTTACGCCGACAAAAATTAAAAAATAATATATTTTTAAGGCATAAAGTAATTAGAATAATTAGAAATTTTATGAATAAAAGAGGGTTTATTGAAGCAGAAACTCCCATTTTAACCAAATCAACACCAGAAGGAGCTAGAGATTTCTTAGTTCCTAGTCGTCAACATCCTGGAGAATTTTATGCTTTACCTCAAGCTCCTCAACAACTAAAACAATTATTAATGGTTGCTGGGATTGAGAAATATTTTCAAATAGCGCGTTGTTTTAGAGATGAAGACTTGAGAGGAGACAGGCAACCAGAATTTACTCAATTTGATGTGGAAATGTCTTTTGTTAAACAGTCTGATGTTATAAATTTAATTGAAAAACTTGTTATTAAAATTGTTAAAGATTTAATTGAATTTGATAAAAATTTATCTAAAAAACTTACGTTTAGTCCATTTTTAAGATTGAATCATAAAGACGCTATTAAAAATTATGGCACTGATAAGCCTGATTTGCGTAAAAACAAAAAAGATCCGAATGAATTGGCTTTCGCTTGGATTTTGAACTGGCCTCTTTTTGAATGGAATAGTGAAGAGAAAAGATATGATTCATGTCATCATGTTTTTACTTCTCCTAATCCTAAAGATCTAGATTTATTAGACAAGAACCCCTTAAAGGTTCGTTCTCAACAATATGATTTAGTTCTTAATGGCGTGGAAATAGGAGGTGGCAGTATAAGAATACACAAAAGAAATATTCAAGAAAAAATATTTAAATTAGTAGGATTAAAAAAAGAAGAGATAGAAGAAAAATTCGGACATCTACTTAAGGCGTTTGAATATGGAGCGCCTCCTCATGGAGGAATTGCTTTAGGAATAGATAGACTTTTAATGCTTCTTTTAAATGAAAAAAGTATTAGAGAAGTTATTTTGTTCCCCAAAACAGGAGATGGAAAAGATTTACTTATGGAAGCTCCAAGTCGCGTTAGTCCTGAACAGTTAAAGGAATTAAATATAAAAATTTCCTCCTAAAATGATTGTTAAAGTTTTAATTATTTCCTTAGCTCTTTCAAATGTTTTTGCTTTTTTGGCGTCTAATTCAAATGAAAGCATTGATGAGGTAAAAATAAAATGGGAAAGATGGGAAGAATTAGGAAAATCATTTACTTCGTCTTTACTATCAACAAACCCAAATTTTATACCTATTCGTGATTGGAATGTGATGGAATTAGAGATTGAGGCAAAATCAGCTTCAATTTTTAAGATAAATTCTATTGACCCTGTATTAGCTAAGAATTTTAAATTAAAAGAAGATATTCTTTATGAAAAAAATATTAATTTAATTTTACCAATTGCCAGCATAACCAAATTAATGACGGCTTTAGTAGTTTTAGAAAAGATAGATAATTTAGAAGAAAATATTATTATTTCCGAAAATGCAATTAAGGCTTATGGTAATCAAGGGGAACTAATTGCTAATGAAGAAATTTCAATTATAAATATTCTTCATGTCCTATTGATGGAATCAAGCAATGATGCGGCGGTTGCTTTAGCCGAAACAGTAGAAACAAAATCAGATACCGACTTTATTGATTTGATGAATATAAAGGCTAAGGAATTAAATTTAGAAAATACTTTTTTTTCTGATCCAAGCGGTTATGATGCTAAAAATGTTTCAACTATAAAAGATATTGTTAAATTAATAAAATATAGTTTTAGTCAGCCAATTATATGGCAAATTTTAAAAACTCCTGAAATTGATTTGACTTCATCCGATGGAAAAATTAAACACCATTGGATTAATACAGATAAATTATTAAATCGTATGCCTAATATTATTGGAGGAAAGACAGGATATACAGCAGAAGCTCAAGGATGTTTAGTTTTAGTTATTAAACAAGATTCTAACGATAAATATTTAATCACAGTTGTTTTAGGAGCGCAAGAAAGATTTTTACAAACTGAAAAATTAATTGAATGGGTAAATAAAGCTTATAAATGGTAATTAAAAAATAATTTATGCCTGATATTTTAAACATAGCGCGCATTTTAGGATTAGCATCAATTTCTTTTATATTTGCTCTTGCCTGGACACCGATATTAATTCATTTTCTTGAAAAATATCAATTAGGTAAGCAGATAAGAATAACTAACGCTCCTATTTTTGCCAAATTTCATAAGAAAAAAGAAGGAACTCTAACCATGGGAGGAATTTTAATTTGGGTAACTGTTTTGCTTCTAACTTTTATTTTCTGGCTTTTAGCTCAAATTGGTGAAGGAACTATTTTAGAAAAACTTAATTTTTTAACAAGAAAAGAAACACTTCTTCCATTAGGCGCTTTAGTAGCTTCAGCCTTAGTTGGGCTTGGTGATGATTTAATGGGAGTTTTTAAAATAGGTCCTAATAGCGGGGGACTTAAAGTAAGACACCGTATTGTGGTTTATACAGGAATTGCTATTTTTGGAGCCTGGTGGTTCTTCTGGAAATTAGGATGGGATTTAATTCATATTCCTTTTATTGGAGATTTTAATGTTGGATTTTGGTATATTCTTATTTTTGTTTTTGTTTTAGTGGCCACTGCTTTTTCAACAAATGAAACAGATGGTCTTGACGGACTAGCTGGAGGTATTCTTCTTATTTCTTTTGCTTCTTACGGCGTTATTGCTTTTTCTCAAGGAAAAATGAATTTAGCTGTTTTTTGCGGAATTATTATTGGCGCTTTGTTAGCTTTTTTATGGTTCAATATCCATCCAGCTCGATTTTTTATGGGCGATACTGGAGCAATGTCCTTAGGAATTACCTTGGGAGTTATTGCCATGCTGACAAATTGTTTTATTTTATTAATATTTATCTTTTTTATACCAGTCATTGAATCTTTATCAGTTATTATTCAAATTATTTCAAAAAAGATCAGAAAGAAAAAAATCTTTTTGTCTGCTCCTATTCATCATCATTTTGAAGCAAAAGGATGGTCAGAAACAACAATCACAATGCGTTTCTGGATAATTAATGGAGTGATGGCCACGATTGGATTGATCTTAGTATTTGTAGAAAAAATATTATGAGACCCAATAAGCCAGATTATATTCTTATTTTTGCAATATTCGCCTTAGTTATATTTGGCTTAGTTGCTCTTTCTAGCGCTTCAGTTGTTATATCTCAAGATACATTTGGCGAGAATTATTATTTTTTAAAACATCAATTACTTTATGGATTGTCTATTGGTTTAGTAGGTTTTTTTCTGTGCCAGAGAATTAATTATAAGTTTTGGAAAAAAATTTCTTTTCCTTTATTAATTATTAGTATTATTCTTTTAGCTTTAGTTTTTATTCCCCAAATAGGGTATAGCCACGGCGGAGCTCAAAGATGGATTGTTTTTGGCCCTTTTTCTTTTCAGCCTTTTGAATTTCTTAAATTAGCATTTATCATTTATCTAGCAGCTTTACTAAGTAAAAAAGGGAAAACAAATGAAATAATAAAACAAAGCTCAATCCCTGTTTTATTGTTTTTTATAGTCATTGTTCTTCTTTTATGTTTTCAGCCAAATATCAGCGCCTTAATAATGATTTTTTTAATCGCAATTTTGATTTATTTTTTAGCCGGTCTAAATCTTTTTTACATATTTTCATTAATAAGTTTATCTTTTGTTGGGTTACTTGTTTTAATAAAAACAGCTTCTTATAGATCAAATAGATTAACCGTTTTTCTTCATCCAGAAACAGATCCTCAAGGCATTGGATATCAGATTAATCAAGCGCTTTTAGCTATTGGCTCGGGGGGACTCTTCGGTCTTGGATTTCATAGTATTCAGAAATGGAAATATCTACCAGAAGTAATTGGGGATTCTATTTTTGCGATAGTGGCTGAAGAATTAGGATTTATTGGCGCTGGAGCATTAGTTATTCTTTTTATAATATTGGCTTGGCGCGGTTTTCTAATCGCCAAGAATTCTTCTGATAAATTTGGTTATTTGGTAGCTGGAGGAATTACCGGTTGGCTTTTTTTTCAGGCATTTATAAATATAGCTGCTATTTCACGCTTGATTCCTTTAACGGGAATAACGTTGCCTTTTATAAGTTACGGAGGATCTTCTTTAATTATTTGTTTAGCTGCAGTTGGAATATTGGTCAATATTTCAAAATATAATAAATAAAATTAAAATTTCAAAATTATGAAAATATTATTTACAGGCGCTGGTACCGGAGGACATGTTTTTCCGATTATTGCTGTTGCCAGACAATTAAAAAAATTTTATGCAGATAATTCAAAAGAAAATGAATTAGAAATGATTTTTTTAGGAGCGGGTGGATTATCTGAAAAAGTTTTAGAAAAAGAAGGAATTGTGGTAAAAACAATCTTAGCTGGAAAATTAAGACGCTATTTTTCTTTTAAAACTTTTTTAGATTTTATAAAGATACCGCTTGGTTTTTGTAAATCTCTTCTATACTTATATCTCTGGATGCCTGATGTAATTTTTAGCAAAGGGGGATATGATAGTTTTCCTGTTGTTTTTGTAGGCTGGCTTTACAGAATTCCCATACTCATTCATGAATCGGATACTATTCCTGGTCTGGCTAATCGTTTATCGAGTAAATTTGCTAAAAAAATAGGAGTGTCTTTCTCTTTTGCAGAAAAATATTTTCCTAAAAAAAAGACAGCCTTAATAGGAAATCCAATTAGAAAAAAAATTGTAGAAAAATGTATTTTAGATAATCAGGAAGAAAAACAAAAAATTAAAAGTAGTTATAAGATTATAAGCCAGAAACCAGTTATTCTTGTTTTAGGGGGAAGTCAAGGAGCAGAAAAAATAAATAATTTAATTTTATTAACTCTGCCGCAGCTTTTAGAAAAATATGAGATTATTCATCAATGTGGAAATAATAATTATAAAAGCGTTAAAGCAAAATCAATTCAATCAGATAATTATCATCTTTCTCCTTTCTTTGATGAAAATCAACTGTCTAATATTTATTCTATAACTGATTTAATTATTTCACGTTCTGGAGCAGGAAGTATTTGTGAAATTGCTATTTGTGGCAAACCTAGTATTTTAATTCCATTGCCAAAATCAGCTGGAAATCACCAAAGGCAAAATGCCATGGTTTATGCGCAATCAGGTTCGGGAGTTGTTTTAGAACAATTTAATCTAACACCTAATCTTTTACTTAATGAAATTAACAAAATCTTAAATAATAATGAATTATACAGAAAAATGTCAGATAACGCCAAAAGTTTTTCCCGTCCTGAAGCGACAAAAAAAATAACAGAAGAATTAATTGAATTAGGGAAACAATAAATATGAATAAAAATAATAAAATAAAAGTTAGAATGGCGCCTAGTCCAACCGGCTTATTTCATATCGGTACGGCTAGAACAGCATTATTTAATTATTTATTCGCAAAGAAAAACAAAGGACAATTCATTTTAAGAATTGAAGACACTGATTTAGAAAGATCTGAAAAAAAATACGAAGAAGATATTATAAATAGTTTAAAATGGCTGAATCTTAAATGGGATGATAAAATTTTTAAACAAAGCGAACGAACAGAAATTTATCAAAAATATATTAAAAAACTTTTAGATTCAGGAGAAGCATTTTGGTGTGATCATCCTCAAGAAGAATTAGAAAAAGAAAAAAAGGAGCAAATAAAAAAGAAAGAAGCGCCAAGGCATATTTGTAATAGAAAAGGAAAGGCTAAAGATGGAATTATCCGTTTTCGTTGTCCTGATAAAAAAATATTGTTTAATGATTTAATTAGAGGAAAATTAGAATTTAATACTAGTTTATTTGGCGATATTGGAATTGCCAAAAATGAAAAAACTCCTTTATATAACCTAGCTGTTGTTATTGATGACGCTGAAATGGAAATAAGCCATGTTATTAGAGGAGAAGATCATATTTCAAATACTCCTAAACAGATTTTACTTCAAGAAGCGCTTGGATTTAAAAGTCCTGAATTTGCTCATTTGCCTTTAATCTTAGGTCCCGATAAAAGTAAACTCAGTAAAAGACATGGCGCTGTTTCCGTAAGCCAATATAAAGAACAGGGTTATTTGCCGGAGGCAATTAATAATTTTATGGCTTTATTGGGATGGAATCCAGGAACAGAAAAAGAAATTTTTTCACTTGAAGAATTAATTAGTGGATTTTCTTTAGAAAGGGTTCATAAGGCCGGCGCTATTTTTAATCTTGAACGACTTGATTGGATCAATGCTCAACATATTCGTAAAATGAATTTAAATGAATTAACTGAAAAATGTCTTGCATATTTACCTAAAGATACTGATTTAGAATATGCTAAAAAAATAGTTGCTTTAGAACAAGAACGAATTAAAAAGCTTTCTGAAATAGGGGAATTAACTAAATTCTTTTTTAAAGATGAATTAGAATATGATTCAGAATTGCTTATTTGGAAAAAAATGGACCTAAAAGACGTCAAAAATAATCTGGAATTATTAAAAGAAACATTAGAAAAAACTGATAAATTTGACGCGAAATCACTTGAGCAACAATTAGCGCCATTAAGGGAAAAACATGGCACTGGAGAGCTTTTGTGGCCTCTAAGAGTAGCTTTATCAAGCCAAGGTAAATCACCAGGACCATTTGAAATAATGGAAATTTTAGGCAAAGAAAAAACCTTAAAAAGGATTAAAGAGGCGATTCTTCTCTTATTAGAATGATTATTTTTATGTCATTCTGAACGGAGCGAAGCAGAGTGAAGAATCCCGTGCTAAAATAGTCAAATGCGAAAACAATATTATGTATACATTGCAACAAATCAAAGAAACACAGTTTTTTATACAGGAGTAACCAATGGATTGTATAGGAGAATGTTTGAGCATAAAAATAAATTAGTCAAAGGATTTACTAAAAAATATAATATAGATAAATTAGTTTATTACGAGGTATTCACTAGCCCGCAAGAAGCCATTGCCGCTGAAAAGAAAATTAAAGGATGGACAAGAAAAAAGAAGATAGATTTAATAAAAGAAAATAATCCAGAGTTTAAGGATTTGTTATTATAGTTCACGGGATTCTTCGGCTTCGCCTCAGAATGACAGGGTATAAAATAATAAAAAACACCTGGCATACTTTAACCAGGTGGCCTCAATAGAGGACTTATTTAGACAAACTGAAAGGCAGGGTATGAAATAAAATCAAATTCTTCTTCAATCCTCATTCCATGAGTAATTGCAATAAGATTGGCCATTGAATAGAAAAATGAATAAGTTGAAGAATCTGGCAAGAGGAATGTAGGATAGGGATGTGCCATAAGAGATTTCCACTCTCCTTTTCCTTCTTCCGTTATTACTTGGCGGAAAAAATTTACAGTATTAGCAAATCCTTCACTAACCATAGCAATAACATCTCCTCTTTCTAATTCTGCTTGTTTTCCTCTAAATGCAAGTATAGTCATTGTTCAACACCTCCTTGAGTTAAGGTTAATTATATTATATGTTAAGTTACTTCTTTAAACACAATAATAACAAGAAAATAATAATTTGTCAATCTATTTGTTTTTTAATAGGAATGTTTTTAATTCTGCCTTTTATAACACAGGGTAGTGTCATTGATAATATTAATAAGCAAATTCAGGATCAAGAATCAAAGAGAGCTGAATTAGAAAAACAAGCTCAAGAATATCAGGCAATTATTAATCAAAAACAAGGAGAGATTAAAAGCTTAAAGAATCAAGTTGCTATTTTCAATGCAAGAATTAACAAAATACAAGTAGAAGTCAATATAACAGAAGATGATATTGACTTAACAGAATTAGAAATAATTCAACTAGAATATGGCATTGAGGAAACAGAAGAAGATGTTTTGGGACAAAAAGATAATTTAGGAAAAATTATTCAGACAATTGCTGAATTTGATCAAGTCAGCCAATTAGAAATGATGTTAGATAGTGAAGATTTTTCTGATTTTTTTAATCAAATAAATTATCTTGATAATCTACAAAACGGAGTTAAAGAAAAAGTTGATAGGCTTAAAGCGTTGAAAATAAAATTAGGAGCAGATAAAGAAAATAAGGAAGATAAAAAGGAACGATTAGAAGGTCTTAAAACACAATTAGATAGTCAGAAATGGTCTTTAGCTAGTCAAAGAGGATCAAAAGAAGACCTTTTATACTACACCAGAGGAGAAGAAGATAAATATCAAGAAATGCTTGCTAATATTGAAGAACAGAAGAAATCATTATTAGGAGATCTTAATAGATTGCGTCAGCAAAAAGCTGCTGAATTAGCTCGCTTAAAAGAATTGCAAGAAAAACCTCCATCAAGTTCTTGGGCATCTCTTAACTGGTTTTATGTTCAAGATGATTCTAGATGGGCAAATACGAATATTGGAATTAGTAGTTTAACTATGTCAAATTACGGTTGCGCTATTACTTCTGTGGCAATGATTTTTAGTAAGCTTGGAACAAACATCACTCCGGGACAGCTTGCCAAAGAACCAATCTATACGAGAGGAGGATTAATATATTGGCCAAATAAATGGAATAGTATACGATTAGTTGAACAAACGTATAAGACGGCTGCAGATTGGTTTAGAATTGACAGAGAAATAGGAGCTGGATATCCAGTTATTGTTCGTATTCAGGCTGATGGTCGGGGAGGAGGTCATTATGTGATTATTCATCATAAAACAGCAGACGGTCGTTATGTTGTTCATGATCCTTTATTTGGCGCTAATATATATCTTGATTCAAGTAGAGTATATATTTCTAATTTATATGAAACAACTACTAGTATAAATCAAATAATTATTTATCATTAATTATGAAGATAGATTCAAATCCAGGAAAAAATTTAATTATGAAGATAAATGGTGAAAAATATGCCAGATATCCCATTAAAACTGCTTTAATTACGCCAAAAGACAAAAATCCATCAGAAATAATTAAAAAATATATCGACGGGCTAACTCAAAAAGGGGATATAGTATTTATTAGTGAGAAAATTATTGCTATAATACAAGGAAGAGCTTATCCGATTAATGAAATTAAAGCGTCTAAAATTGCTAATTGGTTAAGTAAGAGGGTTTATAAGAATCCTGGAGGCATTGGACTAGCATCTCCAGAAACAATGCAGTTAGCCATAGAAGAAGTTGGACTTTGGCGCATTATTTTAGCAGGATTTGTTTCTTCAATAACAAAATTATTAGGCATCAAGGGAGTATTTTATATCATAGCGGGGGATAAGGCTAGAGGGATAGATGGACCCGTTCCTTATGCTATTCCGCCATATAACACTTATGCAAGCAAGATTCCTCTTAATCCTCAGAAAGTAGCTATTGAAATAAGTAAAAAAATAGAACTCCCAACAGCTATTGTTGATGCTAATGACCTAGGGGTAAGGATATTAGGGGCAAGTAAAGAAGTTAATAAAAAAATACTGATTAAAGTATTAAAGGATAATCCGCTTGGTCAATGTGATGAATCTACGCCAATTGGAATTCTTAGAAAATTATAATTATGGAAAAAAGTAAATTTTATTATATTTTATTATTGATAATATTTATTTTCGTTATTTCTAATATAACGCCTGTTTTAGCTTCTGAAGATACACTCGTTAATACAGCTTCAAAAGTAAAGGAAGATTTTGGTCCTGGAGACCGTAATTTTTTTAATGAAATTACTGACAAAGCTCAAGAGCAAATAGAAAAATTAATGAATAAAACTCAAGATAAAGCAAAACAGACGATTAAGGAGAAATCAAAGAATTTTATTCGGAATAGAATAGAGTGGACTAAAGAACTCCTTAGTCCCCTAAAAATTAAAATTCAACAGGGGAGCGATATAATCAGAGAAGAGGTTAATAAGCTCAAAAACTATTTAAAAGATTTATTTTAACTGAAAAAGTGATACCATAGTATTCAGAGTAGGGAATAAAAGGGAATTATCCACAAATAAAATTTGACAGCTATTTAGCTGTATATTAAAATAGATATAATGTCGGACAATATACCTTAATACACATTAAATATATAATAACTATGGAAAGAAGCCAAAAACCAATTCCTCAACATTTAACCGACTTTCTTGACTGGTTAGATATTGAAAAAGGTTTATCAAATAAGTCTCAAGAAAACTATTCCCGCTTTCTTAAAAAGTTTATTAATTGGTTAAAGGAAAATAATCTTGAAGATTTAAAACCTCATCAGCTCTCCCCTAGTCATATTTGGGAATACAGAGTGTACCTATCTCGTCATTCTGAAAAACCTTTAAAAAAATCAACTCAAAATTATTATTTAATAGCTCTTAGATCTTTATTAAATTATTTTGCAAATAGAGATATTATATCTCTGCCAGCAGAAAAAATAAAATTATCTAAAGATAAGGGTGAAAAGAAAATTAATTTTTTAAATATAGAACAAATAGAAAAATTACTTTCTACTCCTGATACAAAAAAAATAAATGGTCTTCGTGATAAAGCAATTTTAGAAACATTATTTTCAACAGGATTAAGAATTGCTGAATTAGTTTCTTTGAACAGAGATCAAATTAGAATTTCTCCTTTAACTGAAGATTTAGAAATTAGCATTATTGGTAAAGGTAATCGTCCTCGTACTGTTTATTTTTCTAAAAGAGCTATTTATTGGCTTAATAAATATCTTAAAAAACGAAGAGACAACGATAAAGCTCTTTTCATTAATTATCAAGGAAGAAAAAATGCTTCAAAAAGACTAACAGATCGTTCTATTGAAAGAAATATAAAAAAATATGCTCTCTTGTCTGGGTTACCTGGGAATACAACTCCTCATACAATTCGTCATAGTTTTGCAACCGATCTTCTTTCTCAAGGTGTTGATTTAAGATTAATCCAGGAATTTTTAGGTCATAGTAGTATCTCTACTACTCAAATCTACGCTCATGTTACAAGTAAAAGACTCAGAGACGTTCATCGTAAATTTCATAGTGGCAAAAATTTAAAATAAAAATATGAGGATATCTTATTCTGGATTAGATACATTTTCTATCTGTCCGGCGAAATACAAATTTCAATATATTGATAGAATAAAAACTCCAAAAGCAAAAGAAGCTGTTTTTGGCACTTTAATACATGAATGTTTAAGAGCATTTCATGAACCAAGCAAACCCCTCCCTATGTCTGAAGACGAGCTTTTAAAATACTTTACTGAAAAATGGAACAGTGATATTTATAAAGATAAACAAGAAGAAGCATTCGCCTTCCATCAAGGAATTGATATTTTAAAAAAATACTATCTTCAAAATCAAACAGAAGAATTTAATATTGTTAATTTAGAAACATTCTTTAGCGCATTCATCGGCAAGGAATTACATCAAATTACAGGCAGAATTGATAGGATTGATAAACTGGAAGATGGAACATTTGAAGTGATTGATTATAAGACAACAAAAAAAATGCCTTCACAGGCAGATGTTGATAATAATTTTCAGCTTTCTACTTATTATCTGGGTATTGTCAGTCGCTGGCCTCAAATAAAAGAACAGAACAAGCCAGTTAAACTTTCATTGCAGTATCTTAAACACGGCGAAAAACTTTCAGCGATAAGAACTAATAAACACATTAAAGAAACAGAAGACAAGATTTTAGAATTAATTTCTGGAATAGAAAAAAGCAGTTTTGAACCAAAAATGAACCCTTTATGTGATTGGTGCCAATATCAGCCATATTGTCCGCTCTATAAACATAAATATATTAAAGAACATAAGACAGCAGATAGTAAACAAATTAAAGACATTATTAAAGAATATTTTGAAATTAAAGCAAAACAAGGAGAAAGCAATAAACGAATAAGTGAATTAAAACAAGAGATTAATCTATATTGCGATAAAAATGAAATAGATAGAATTTTTGGCGATGAAGGATACATTACTCGCCTTTCTCAGCAAAGATTTAATTACGACTCAGAAAAATTAAAATCAATCCTTGAGCCACTAGGAAAATGGCATGAGATTCTAACTGTTGATAAAGTTAAATTTAAGAAAGTAATTGATTCCCTACCTAACGATATTAAAAAAGAAATAGAAAAAATAAAAACATTAGGAAAAGAATTTAAAGTTATCTCAGCTAAAAAGAATTAATTATTTTAAGGAATATATTTTTCAAAATTACCGCATCTAACATATCCAGCATCTTCAGCTTCCTGTTCAGAAGAAAACCAAATCTTATTCTCTTCAGATATTCTTTTAGCAAATGAACAATCGGGCCAATGGTATTTATTAGAATTAATACTGCCTACAAACATCCCCTGCTTGTCCGCCGTAGCTTTAGCAGAGGCGGGTTCTATGGTTTTAATAACTGAAGCAGAAGGATTCTTAATAATAATCTCCCCCCTATCTCTATAAGAATTAACTGACAAGCCAGCACCAAAAACTATTAAAGAAATTAAAACAATACTAATAGTTAAAACAATATCAGATTCATTATTCTTGACGAATTTTTTAAAATCAGATAACATATAGTTATGTCAAAAACAAAATCAGCGGGCTCAACTAGTTTAGGTCGCGATTCTAATCCAAAATATTTAGGAATTAAACTATCCGGCGGGCAAAAAGCTCAACCTGGAGCTATTATCGTGCGTCAAAGAGGAAGTAAATTTATTCCTGGCAATAATGTTCGTAAAGGGAAGGATGATACTCTCTACTCTATCGCCAAAGGTATAGTTAAATTTGCTACGAAAAAAATAACAAAATTTGACGGAAATAAAAGAATTGCTAAGGTAGTTAGTGTAGAATCGAAATAAAACTATATATATAATTTCAAAAGGCGCTGTTAACGCCTTTTTTAGTTTCTCTATTTCTCTTCTGTAATAATGAGTTTTATTTTAGCTTCTAAATTATGAGGTAATTCAATCGGTATTTCATATTCCCCTATTTCTTTAATAGGTTCTTCCAGCTTAACTTGATTTTTTTCAACTTTAAAATTATTCTTTTTTAATTCTTCACTTATTTTTGCTGAAGTAATTGCTCCAAAAAGTTTATTATCTTCTCCAATTTTTACTGGAATCTCTAACTCAAATCCATCTATTTGACTTGCTATTTCTTGAAAACGGATTAATTCTTTTTCTGCTTTTTCTTCATCAATTTTCTTTTGTTCTTCTAATCTTATTATTTCCGACTTACTAGCCAAAATAGCCATTTTTTTAGGAATTAATAAATTGCGGGCATAACCATCAGCCACTTCTTTAATCTCGCCCTTTTTGCCTAATTCATCTACATCTTCTAATAGTATTACTTTCATAATAATTAATTTATTTATATTTTATATTAAATTCTTTGAACTGGCCAGTCGCCTCTTGCCAGTTAATATCTATTTTATTAACTTTTGCTAAGATAGGTCCATTATAGCACCAATCAATAAATTGTTTCAAGTTTTCTTCTTTGCCTTCAGCAATTAATTCTACCATACCATCTGGTTTATTCATAACCCAACCAGTTAAACCTATTTTTTTTGCCTGTCGCCTAGCAGAATCACGATACATAACCATCTGCACTCTACCATGAATTTTAAGAATAATTTGTTTATTCATTTAACATTTCTAATGCTTTGTCTAATTGTGGATCGCGCATTTCATCAATATCTTCCATGGTTATTTCAACTTCTTCATCGGGAGCTATTCCCTCTTCGCTTATACTTAAGCCAGACGGCGTTAACCATTTAGCAACGGTTATCTTGACACTAGAACCGCCTTTAAGCTTCTCTAATTGCTGAATAGAGCCCTTGCCAAAGCTTTTTTGCCCAACAATCTTTATCTCTTTTATATCTCTGAGAGCACCTGCTAAAATCTCTGAAGCAGAAGCAGAACCTTCATTGATTAAAACAATAGTTGGCATATCTTCTAGTTTTTTATAACCCTTACTTATAAATTCATTTCTTTTCCCGTTACCAAAATCTTCAATAATTACTACTTCTCCTTTAGATAAAAACCAGCTGGCGATATCAACTGCTGTTTCTAAATAACCACCTGGATTATTTCGAAGATCTAAAATAATTCCATTGGGCTGAAGTAGAAGTATTTCATTAATTGTTCTTCTAAATTCAGAAGCTGAGTTTTCGGTAAAATGATAAAATTGTATATGTGCAATATTATCATCAAGAATCTCCCATTTGATTATAGGGATTTTTATTTCATCTCTAATTATTTTTATTTCCTTAGCTTCTTTCCATTCTTCTCTAAAAATTAACAGCGTTACTTCAACTCCTCTTTCTCCCCTAATTAAACTAACAGCTTCATCTAAATTTAAATCCCCGGTTAAAATATCATCTATTTTAAGAATCTTATCTCCTGGCTTAAGTCCAGCTTTTTGCGCAGGATTACCTTCTAATGGAGAAATAATAGTTAGAACTTCTTTGCGAATGCCAACTTCCGCGCCAATACCATCAAAACTCCCACTCATATCATCAATAAATTTTTCACTATCTTTGGGCTCCATAAAAATAGAATAAGGATCTTCTAATGAATCAAGCATACCGACAATAGCGCCATAAACCATCTTTTGTCTGTCTAGTTCAAATCTATTAACATATTTTCTTTCAACAATATTCCAAGCATCCCAAAACAAGCTGAAATCAACAAGGGAAGGAAGATCTAATTCTTTATTGGATAATCCTTCAATTTTTTCAACAGATGGTTTGCTAAAATTTCCAATGAAAAAACCGAAACCGAAAATAAAAATTAACAAAAAAATCCAAATTGGTATAGAAATATATTTTTTCATATTTTTCTCCATTTCCAAAAATATTTAAAAGCGCTCATCAAATGAATTCGTGTATATTTATTAAATAATACATCTAAAAAACTATTCCATTTTTTACTTACCCTATAATAATAATGAGACATTTGAGCTGATGATAAATAAATTACTTCATAATTATTTTGCCAAAAGCGACGACACCAATCAGTATCTTCTAAATACATAAAATATCTTTCATCCATTAAGCCAACTTTATTAATCGCTTCTTTACGAACAAACATAGCTGAGCCTTGAACCCAATCAACTTTTTTAGAGATAGAATCTTCTTCTTGCATTAAAAATTTATTCAATTTCTTTTTGCCCCATTTTAACTTTCCTAGAAAAGTTCTCCTTGCTAAAATTGCTCCGAGAGTTGGAAATTTAAAATATGAATTTTGAATTTTATTACTGAATGTTAATAATTGAGGACCAATAATTCCCGTTTGTGGATTATCCTTCATAAAATCAATCATTTTTTGAATACTTCCTTTTAGAATAAGGATATCAGCGTTAAGAATTAAAATATTATTCCCGTTGGCTGATTTAATAGCTACATTAACGAGTTTAGCATAACCAACATTTTTTGAAAAAGAAATTAATTTTATCTTATCTTTTTCTTTTTTAAATATTTTTTCTTCAATTAAATCTTTAACAACTGACTCTGTTTGACTATCAGCAATAATTATTTCATATTCAATATCTTCAATATTTTCAATAATTGATTTTAAACAAAGTTTCAATAAAACCGGCGTCTGATGATGAGTAATAATAATTGTAAGCATTTTAATTCTATTGTATATCAAATATATTCTTGCACGTTTCTTGAATCTTATCAAAATTATCCCCAATAGGCAAAAGAACATATTCTTCACTAATAAATGTGTGATAAAGCAAGCCATTTGGAGAAATATCAAAAACTTCTGTTTTTATATTCTCTATATTTAATTCCGAAGATAAATCAATTATTTTTTTAATATCATCCAATCTCATGTCAGTTTTAACATTTTTCCCTAAAGTATCTAAAAGATTATATATCTTTATGGGATTAAGCAAGACATTTAAAGAAAGACTTTTTTCTTTTATAGACATCAAGACCTCCTGTTGACGACGCATTCTGTCAAAATCATTAGTTGAATAACGAGAACGGACATAATAGAGAGCTGTTTTTCCATCTAAATAATTCTGACCCTCAGATAAATGAAAAACCCATCTTTCTTCTCCTTCAATCTCTTTAATAAACCAATGTTCATCTTCTTCCCACCCCTCTTTAGCCCACTGGAAACTTTCTTCAAAAGGTTCATCTAAATAAACATTAATACCGCCTAAATCATCAATTAGCTTAACCAATCCTTCAAAATTAATACTAGCTGTATAATCGATATACAGACCACTTAAATAAGAAACTGTTTTTTTAGCGCAACTTAATCCTCCATAAGCATAAGCAAAATTTATTTTCTTCTTTTCATTTGAGCACCAGAGTTGGAGATAAAAATCTCTTGGAAATGAAATTAGAGCAACTTCTTGAGTGCTTTTTTTAATACTAACTAAAATGATTGAATCAGAAAGTAATTTTCCATCTCCTGGTTCATCAATTCCTCTACTGCCTAAAAGCAAAATATTTACTCTGTCTGGATCATCTTTAGGTAATTCAGGTAAATTATCTGAGAAAGGCAAAAGTTCACCATTATTTTCTTGATTAATTACTTGGCTAATAGTAAAACTTGTTTTTAAAAATAAAAGGGAAAATAAACCAATAATAATCAGTACGAAGAAGAATATAAAAATTTTAATTTTAATTTTTGACATTTAATTAAACCATTTTTTCATTTCACAAGCATCTACTCTTTTTTTTGACATAATAATTTTTCTTTTACGAAAGGCGCTTGGCATCTGTCTAAATAAATCTTTTATGGCCTTCCAGGTATATCTTTCAAAAATCAAGACATATATCCAGGAAATAATTTCTTTTGGTAAAAACCAAGGTAAATGCCTGCCTAAAAGCCAGATTTGTTCATTCTTAATCTGCATCAAACGTTGATTTTTAAAAGCAAGGTATTTTGAAAATTTATTTATCTTTAATCTTTCTTTAATTATACCTATATAATTTAATGTGGCGCTTTCTCCTGATGTTCGATCATGCAAAGCAATGGAATTTGGCTGATATATAGCTTTCCATCCATAAAGACGCAATCGCCAAGCTAAATCAACATCTTCTTTATAACAAAAAAAATCTTCATCAAAATATTCATTATTGATTTTAACATCTTCTAGCGCTTTACGCCTATAAAGAGGAGCGGCTCCATCTGCTCCAAAAATTTCCTCAATTTCTTCAAATTGCTTTTCATTAATTTGTCCTTGTCTTTTATTAATAATGCGTCTGTTTTTAAAAATAGCTAATCCTGACGTATCTATTATTTTAGAAATATTATAATCATTAAAATTATTAGAAATCGGATTGCCTGTATTCCATCTTAATAATTTTCCTTGAACAGCTGCTATTTTATCATCTTTTTGAATTACTTCAATGGCTTTTTTAATAAAATCCTTATCTAGAGCAACATCATGATTAAGGCATAAAATAAAATCTCCTTTGCTGTTTTTTATTCCATAATTATGACCTGCAGAAAATCCAATGTTTTTTTTATTAAAAACAATTTTCAAATTCGGTTTTTTAGGCATTTTTTTAAGGTAATTTGGCGTCTCATCTGTTGAAGCATTATCAATAATCAAAATTTCTAAATTAGGATATGTCTGACTAAAAATAGACCCCAAACAATCATTAAGATATTTTTGGCTATTGTATGTAATAAGATTTATTGAAACTAATGGATTATTGTGATACATAGGAATATAAAACAGCTATGTTAGTTACAAAAAATAAAAGGACCTTGTCATTAAGAAGAACAACGTCAAATAAACCATAACCTAAAATCCAAAGAAAAGCAATTGCAAAAAATCCAGTCCAGACATTTAAATACAAATTATTTCCTTTTATTTTACCCTGAAAGAAATACCAAGCCCTTTTAAATATTTTCCAAAAAATAGCTAATAAGATGAGTAAACCAAAAACTCCAATTTCTGCGGCAAAATCAAAATAAAGATTATGAGCTGAAGATCCTCTTTTTGAAAAAGAAAGATCTTCATTTAGAACTGAAGGGAAATTACCTATCCCCACTCCCAATAATGGCCGTATTATTATTGAATCAACTGTTCTTTGCCAAATCTCTAATCTGCCCTTTATTGATGTCTCAACAAAATCAATAATACTTCTAGCCCTTTCAAATAATGAAACGTTAGAAAGAGCATCTCTGCCTAATTCGATGTATTGAGGCATAAAAAGAATTGCTGAAGCGATTGGAAATAAAAGAAAAAAGATTATAAAACAACCAAGAACAAGTTGGGCCCGTTTTCGTACAATTACAAATAAACATATTACAAAAGCTCCTGAAACGCTTACCCAGGCTCCTCTTGAACCCGAAAATAGAATAGCTAGTAAACAGCTAATTAATGCTAAATAAGAACCAATTATTTTTAATTTGCTTTTTCTATTATTTATGAACAAAGCTGTTATAAAAAATGGCACAGCTAAAATACAGAAAAAAGCAAAGGAATGAGAATCAGGGAAAATAGAAAACATGCGTAAAGTTGGAAGCTGATAAGAATAATAAGAAAACCAAGTGTTGCTATAGGACAAAAGATTACTTAAATCAATACCATAAAAAACATTAATTACATTTCTATCCCAGAGATACCAAAACTTATGAAGATTTATAAAGAAAACCATAATTAGCTGTAAAAATCCAATTCCCAAAACCAATCCAATAGCTACTTTCATGGCATTTATTATTTTAGGTAATACATTTTTATTTCTATGTATAATATTCCTAATAATGATATATAGAAGAAAAATATTAACTAAAAAAAGAATCTTTTTTATACCAATGAATACATCATCAGCAATAAATAAAGAAGCAATCATAATTAATAAAAATATTCCTGTTAAATATTCGGCTTGATAATATTTAAAATTACTTTTTAATCTCCAAGAAATTCCTTGTTTAAAAAATAAAACTAAAAATAGAACTGCTAACAAAATTCTCCAACTAGCCATAGTGTCAAAATTTTCTGTAATTGGCAAAGCTACAAACAATGGAATAGAAGCAATAAAAACCCATAAAGAATCTTCTAATGGGCTAAAAATAAAATAAAAAATTAGCAAACCAACAACAAAAAGACTTGCTTCTCTTGGCAAAACATTGAAGACCATTAAAAAAATGGCTGTTAATTCAGTTAAAAGAATAACAATATTTTTTTTCATTCTTAATATCCTTTTAATTTCTTCAAACCTTTATGTTGTCTAATTCTTTCTAAAGATTTTGCTTCTATTTGTCTAATTCTTTCTCTGGTTACGCCAAATTCCCTACCTACTTCTTCTAATGTATGAGTAATCCCATCTTTTAAACCAAAACGCATTTCTAAAATTTTCTGTTCTCTTGGAGATAAATCAATTAAAATTTCTTTTAATCTATTTTGAAGTAATTTTCTAGCAGCCATTTGATTAGGAGAAACTGTTTTTTCGTCTTTTACAAATTCTCCTAAATTACTTTCTTCATTATCACCACCAACAGGTGTTTCTAAAGAAATAGTTTCTTGCGAAATTTTTATAATATGCCTTATTTTCTCAACACTTTCTTCCATCTCAGATGCAATTTCTTCAGGAAGAGGTTCTCGTCCCAAACTCTGCAGAAGCTGACGTTTAACTTGAGTGTATTTACTTATTGTTTCAACCATATGGACAGGAATTCTAATTGTTCTTGATTGATCAGCTAAGGCTCTAGTAATTGCTTGTCTAATCCACCAAGTAGCATAAGTAGAAAACTTATATCCTCTATGATAATCAAATTTTTCAACCGCTTTAAAGAGGCCGATATTTCCTTCTTGAATTAAATCGAGCAAACTTAAATTACGACTTCGGCCAACATATCTTTTAGCAATACTAACAACTAATCTTAAATTAGCCTGTGTTAGTTTTTGCCTCGCTTCTTCGTCTCCATTCTCAATGAGTTTAGCTAGCTTTACTTCTTCCTGGGCTGTCAATAAAGGCACTCTTCCTATTTCTTTTAAATACATTTGAACATTATCAAAAGATTGTAAACGAAGAGCTATTTCATCTTTAACTGGCTTTTTTTTCTTTTGAGAAGAGCTTTCTAAAAATTCTATAGATTCAACTACATCTATATTATTTTCTTTTAACTTTTCGTATGTTCTTTCTAATCCAGATATATCAAATTCAATTTTAGGAACTAATTTGAGTAATTCTGATTCAGTAACAAATCCTCTTTCTCTTCCTCTATTTATTAATTCTTGAATTTTCTCATCAGTAATTAAAACTTTTTTAGTATATTTACGCTTCTTTGGCTTTGCTTTTTTCACGGGCTTCCTTACTGCTTTTTTCACAGGTTTTTTGATTAGTTTTTTCACGGGCTTCCTTACTGCTTTTTTCACAGGTTTCTTTACTGGTTTTTTCACGGGCTTTTTGATTGGTTTTTTTACTGACTTCTTTGTTGTTTTTGTTTTTTTTGTGGGCATATTTATATTACATTATTTATTTTAATTAATTTATTAAAATCTTCAGTTAATTTTTTTATTAATGCTCCATCTTTTTTAATCTCTGCTTGTTTTATCTCTAAATTCAATCTATTCAACTCTTTTTGCATATTTCTTTTTTGCAATTGATTAAAACAAAATTCAATTTCTTTTTTTGGATCAAATTCATCAATTAAATTTATTTGAGATTCTGTTTTAAAAATAATATTATTAGTCTTTTCAAATAAGTCATTGGGTAAATTATCTTTAAGTGTTTTTAAATCATTTTTCTTAATTTTATTTTTACTAAAAATTTCAAGTATTTCTTTAAAATAAGGATTAGTAAGTAGATGACATAATTTATCTTGATATTTTTTAAAAATTTTAGGGTAAGTTAAGACAAGTCCAAACGTATATTCTTCAAGAGGCGGAGTTTGAAAAAAATCTTCTTTATTTGTGGCCGGATTATTTATAGGACTATTATTTGTATAATAATTTGTATCTTTAATTTTCTTTAATTCTTCAGTTAAAGCGCTTTCTTGAACCATTAAACGATTAGCTACTTCCTGGAGCCAGTGAGCTTGTTCAACTTTATTCGTAATTTTTTTTATAATTGGCAAGATTTCTTTACTTATCTCTTTTTTCCCTTCTACTGTTGTTGAATCATTTTTTGAAAAAGCACTATTTAAATAAAATTTAATTAAATATTCAGCATTATCAACCGACTTAGACCAAGAAGAAACATTCTTTCTAATGCAATCGGCTGGATCTTGATTCTTAGATAAACTTATAACTTTAGCGTTAAAACCTAATTGTAAAGCTAAATCAATTCCTTTTTTAGTAGCCATTTCACCAGCTGAATCCATATCAAATGCAGTTGCTAAATTATTTGTATAACGCTTAATAATCTTTAACTGTTCTTCAGTTAGAGCAGTTCCTGAACTCGCGACTGTATTTGTAAATCCAGCTTGATGCGACATAATCACATCTGTTTGACCTTCTACTAAAATACATAAATCCTTATCTCTTATGCCCATTTTTGCTTTATCTAATCCATATAGAATACAACTTTTATCATAGATTAAAGTATTCGGAGTATTGATATATTTACCCATATTTTCATTTGGATTATTAGGATTTTCACGACCCGAAAAACCAACCACAACTTCATTTATATTTCTAATAGGAAAAATGATCCTATCTCGGAATCTATCATAATATTTATTTTTGTTTGTATTTTTTTCACTTTTAACAGCTAAACCAGATTTTAAAACATCTTCGCCAGAATATCCTCGACTATTTAAAAAATCTAGTAATGATTGCCATCCATTTGGCGCATAACCGATTTGCCAATCTTTAATTATTTTTTGCTTTAATCCACGTTCGGCTAGATATTTTTGCATATCCTTACCTATTTTACTTGCTTCAAATTGTTTTATAAAGAAAGAATTGGCTAAACTACAAATTTCATACAACTTAGTTCTTTCAGTTTTTATTTTAGGATCAATTTTTTTTAATTCTACTCCAGCGCGCTGAGCTAAAATTCTTAGGGCGTCTCCAAATTCAACTCCTTCTATTTCCATAATAAAATCAAAAATACTTCCACCCTTATTACATCCAAAACATCTCCAAAGTTGTCTTTCTGGAGAGACCATAAAAGAAGGTGTTTTTTCAGAATGAAAAGGACAAGACGCTTTATAATTACGCCCCGCTTTTTGTAGTTTAATATACCCACCCAGTACATCAACTATATCCAATTTATTTTTAATTTCATCTACCGGATTACTAATCATATTCTTCTAATATATTTTCAAAATTATTATATAATTTTTTTATTATTTGATTAATTTTTTTATTTAATTTTATCTCGTTAACTAAATAGTTTATATTATTAGCATCATCCCTAGAAAAACCTACTGATGTAACAAACTTTGCTCTACTATGATTATCTGGTTTCTGGTAAAAATAATCTTGCAATATTTTATGCCATTTTTGTATATCCTTCTTAGGAATATTAAACAAAAGCTCTTCTGATGCAATTTTATCCATGAAATTAATAAATTCACTCCATTTATTTATTTTATCATAAAAAAGTTCATCTACTAAAAGATAAACAAATAAATAAGTTGGATATTTTGAATTAGGACATAAAGAATAAGTTTTCTCTAGATTCATAAATTTTACATTAATTTTATCTATTAAAGAATGGAATTTTAATCCAGCCATAAACGAATTTTCATTAATTAAATTATTGATTTTAATATTTAAAAAATGCGTTTCTTCTCTTTTAATAACCTTAAGATACCTAATATCTGGAAAATTTGTTCCAATAAAAAATTTATTCTTTTTTTTATCTTTAAAATATTTATTAAAAGCCTTATTAGTCAAAACAGTGTGTGTTATTGGAGCTGCCATATTTTTAAATTATTTTCCCAAATAAAATTTTCTTTTATTCTCATCAAACTTCTCTATTGCATATCTTAACATAGTTCTAGGCATAACTTTATGGTACTTCCTTAAAAACTTTTCTTCAATCGCTTGATCTTTTTTTCCAACTTCTCTCAACATCCAGCCAACCGCCTTATGGATTAAATCATGCTCATCATTCAAAAGAATTTCTGAAATTTTTAAAGTATCATTAAAATCATTTTCTTTAATGAATCTATAAGTTGAGATAATAGAAATACGTTTTTCCCAAAGATTCTTTGATTTGGCTAATTTATATAAAATTTTTCTATCTTTATCTAATAGATAATCTCCAATTATATTAGGTGCTGATAAATCAACTAAATCCCAATTATTAATATATTTAATATTTTTTAAATAAAAACTAAAGATTTTCTTTTTTTCTTTGTTATCTACTTTATTGTATTTATTAATTAATATCAATAAAGAAACCAGTCTATATTCATGTATTTTGCTAAAAATAAGTTTATTTAAACCATTTAAATTTAAATCAAAATATTTCTTTGCAATTTTAAGCTGTTCTGGAACAATAATTCCTAAAAAAATATCGCCTTCTCCATATTCTCCTTTGCCTGTTTTAAAGAATCCAGCCAGTATTTTTGCTTTTTCTTTATTTTTAAGTTTATTTAAATCTTTTTTAAGTTTATTAAGCATAATTTAATAGATAGGGAGTAGATTATTTTTTCCTACCCCCTATTATTATTTATCGTAAATATCTTGAATTATCATTTCTCCTTTTTTGTTAAATCTTCCTTTTTGCTTTAAGCTTTTATTATAATATCTATGTTCCGATTCCCATCGTTTATCACTTTTCTTTATCACAGTGCTTATATCTCCTCTTTGAAGAAATGTTTTTCCTTCGCTAATAGAAATATAACCAAATCCTTTTTCTACTTTTAAAGAGCCATCTCTCATATTTCGTATAATTTCATGATCAATAGGCATTTTATCAGAAAATTTAGGACTGATATAGAATACATGAGATCCTTTCTCTATAACTCTTCTTTTTTTATCTGTTCTTTGATAGGGAAAGTTAATTTTAATTTTGCCATCTTTTTGGATGCTCCATTTTGCATCCACGCCTACAACATTTGAAAAAATTCTATCCCATATATCAGCGCTACTGTCAATTCCTGTCATGTTAGTTTGTTTAGTAATTTGTCTAGAAAATATATTTTCCAAATTAGTTATTAGATAACTAATAACTAGTAAAAAAGAAACTAACATGAATATACTTTTAGTTAAAGAAAAATTACCCATTCTAATATTTTCTAGAATATTCTTTTTTATTCTCTTTCTTTTCCATCTTGCTCTTTTTTCCATAACAACGCCTCCTTAAGAAAATTTATTGAAGAAATTTAAAAGAACTAAACTTAACTGGCGGAAGGAATGGGATTCGAACCCATGAGCCTCAAAAGAGGCACGGCTTTCCAGGCCGTTCCGTTAAACCACTCCGGCATCCTTCCCTTATAACTTTTCCATCAACTTATTCTTTATCTTTTTTATCTCAAAAGAATCTATATCATCATTTGGATTATTTCTCAATCGTTCAATCTCTTTTTTTAATTCATATTTTGTTAATCCATCTCTTAAAGAGTCCTGAAAAACGCCTTCTATATAAGAACGCTCAGTATCTGATAATTCTGGAATACTTCTTAATAATTTTTCAAAATCTCTGCGATATATTTTTTTACTTGTATCAAATAATATCCCCATAATTTTTAATTAGTTTTTTCTAAAAAAATTCTTTTTTCAAAACCACCTCTTTTTTTATTTCTTTCTTTTTTTATTTTTAAAATATCTTTTTTGTTTAATTTATATGTTTTTTCAATTGATTC